>Ga0209061_1000811_pt1 | contig 66053 bp, 42 predicted proteins | sample Coa_R1_10_FD_187157 | JGI IMG/M metagenome (GOLD analysis project Ga0209061, IMG submission 187157) | Surface soil microbial communities from Centralia Pennsylvania, which are recovering from an underground coalmine fire - Coalmine... | ecosystem: Environmental > Terrestrial > Soil >... | reverse complement strand
AGCCTGGAGCTGGCCGGCGTGCAGTACAAGAATTTTCTCTCGCTGACCCCCGAGCAATCCATCGTCCTGCGGCGGGCGCCGGAGGTGCGTGTGGAGACGGCTGACCGGCCGCTTGGGTTGCGCTGGCCGGTGTACTGGAGCTGGAGTGCCTTTGCCGACGCCGTTCACCGGGACGTGAGCGGCGAGCCGCAGGCCGAGACGGGGCCGGCCGTGCAGCGGTTCGAGCTGGCCCCGTCGGTCACGGTGCCGTTGCGGTGGGGTCGCTGGCTGGGCCTGACGCCGACGCTGCAGGTTCGGGCGACACATTACGGCGCCCAGCAGACGCCCGATAGCCGCGTGGTGAATACCGGGCTGGACCGCGTCACCGACGAGTTCACCCTGGACGTACGGCCGCCGGCACTGGCGCGCGACTGGGGCACGGCCGACGCAGGCTGGGAGCACACGATCGAGCCGCAGGTCGTTTACCGGCGCGTGGACGGCGTCAATGAGTTCAGCCGCTTTTTGCGGTTCGATGAAGACGACACCATCACCGATACCAGCGAGCTGGAGTACAGCCTGACGCAGCGTCTGTATCGGCGCGAAAACGGCGCCGTCAGTGAAGTGCTGAGCTGGAAGGTGGCGCAGAAATACTTTTTCGACCCCAGCTTCGGAGGCGCACTCGTGCCCGGCCAGCGGAACGTCTTTGAAGCCCTGGATTCGCTGACCGCCTTCGCCTTTGCCAGCGGCCCGCGCCACCTGTCGCCTGTGGTGAGCGACCTGCGGGTGACTCCGGGCGGACGGTGGGACGTGGAATTCCGCGGGGATTTCGACCCGGAACGGGGCCGGCCGACAGTTCTGGGCACGCTGGTGAAAATGCGGCCCTGGCGAGAGTCCTTCCTCACGCTGGCGCATTTCGCCCTGCGCGGCGACCCAACGCTGCAGCCGCGCTCGAATCAGCTTCGTGCCCTGGTGGGCTGGGGCGAGCTGAATCGGCGGGGGCTGAACGTTTCCTTCGGCGTCACCTACGATGCCCGCCAGGAGCTGATGCAGAACCAGATTGCGCAGTTCAGCTACAACGGTTCCTGCTGCGGTCTGGCGTTTGAGTACCGCCGGCTGGCGCTCGGGCCGGTCCGCACCGAGAATCAGTTTCGCATCTCCCTGCTGGTGGCCAATATCGGCACGTTCGGCAATTTGCGCCGCCGCGAGCGGATTTTCTGAATGGGAGCACAGGCGGAGCGGAACGAGGAGTTGCTTGCGCTCGAGCTCGAGCGGGTGAGCCGGCTGCTGGCGCAGAAAAAGCTCTCCCCGGTGGAGCTGGTCGAGGCAGTCCTGGCACGCATCGAGCGTCTGAACCCGCAGTTGAACGCGTTTCTGACCGTGGACGCTGCCGGCGCTCTGGCACAGGCGCAGCGGGCCGAGCGCGAGCTAATGCGTGGTTACCGACGGGGGCCGCTGCACGGCATCCCTGTCAGCCTCAAAGACAACATTGCCACCCGCGGCGTGCGCACCACGGCGGGGTCGAAGATTTTGGCCGGCTGGGTTCCGGCCGAAGATGCCACGCTGGTCGCACGCCTGCGGCGAGCCGGCGCCATTGTGCTCGGCAAGACAAACCTGCACGAGTTTGCCTACGGCATCACCTCGGAGAATCCGCACTACGGCCCGGTGCGCAACCCGTGGGACCTGGAGCGCATGGCGGGCGGCTCGAGTGGAGGGTCGGCTGCGGCCGTGGCCACCGGTTTGGGCTGGGCTTCGGTGGGAACCGATACGGGAGGTTCGGCGCGCATTCCCGCTGCGTTCTGCGGCGTCGTGGGATTGAAGCCGACCTACGGGCGCGTCAGCCTGGCCGGAGTGGTGCCGCTGTCGGAGACCCTGGATCATGCGGGCATCCTGGCCTCGTCGGTCTGGGCGGCGGCCTGCATGCTCGAAGTGCTGGTCGGGCGCGATCGGCGCGATCCGCGCACGGCCAGGGCGCCTGCCGAACCTCCGGGGCTGCCCGCACGACGGCCACGGCTCGCGGGCGTGCGGCTGGGCTGGCTGCAGCGTCCTTTTGCCGAACACGTCGAGCAAGGCATCCATGCGGCCATGGAACGCGCGGTCGCGGTGTTTGCCGCGCTGGGAGCCAGGGTCGAAGAGGTCGAGATTCCGGAACTCGACCGGTGGTTCCAAGCGGCCAATATCGTCGCGGTCGTCGAGGCCCGGCAATATCACCAGGCGGCCGGCTACTTCCCGGAGCGGGCGGCAGATTATGGCGACGATGTGCGTGCACTGCTCGAGGCCGGTGCGCGTATCTCTGCGCTCGATTACCTTCAGGCATGCGAGCGACTGCGGCAGGCGCGGGCAGAGTGGGACGACTGGCTGGCGCGGCTGGGGGTCGAGGCCTTTTTGTTACCCGCTGTTCCCGGCGTGGCTCCGCGCCTGGGAACCCGCGAACTGCAGCTGGGAGGCAGACGGGAGCCGCTGCGTACGGCGCTGCTGCGTTTGTGCAGGCCTGCAAACTTCACCGGGGCGCCCGCGGTCGTCATCCCCTGCCCGGCGGGTGACGGCCTGCCGGCGGGCGTGCAGTTGATGGGACGCTGGTGGTCGGAGAAGCGACTGCTCGAGCTCGCACTGGCGTTCGAGACAGCACTGGGACCGCGACCGAGGCCGCTGATGGCAGAGTCGGCCGGGTCGTGAGAGCCACCGGGAGAGCTGGTTTGGTCGGCGAAGGCGCAGCCGGTACACTGAACCTTCGCCTGCAACCCTGGCATCTAATGGTTGAAGCGTCCGGGAACCGGGATGAATGAGTCGGTATCAGTCCTGACGGCTTTTGTGGCAGGCGTGGTGTCGTTTCTCTCGCCCTGCGTGCTGCCCCTGGTTCCCGGCTACATCTCGATGCTGTCGGGCCTCGGTGTAGACGAGCTCGAGCGGGGCGAGCGTCCGCAGTTGCATCTGCTGGCTTCGGCCGTGGCCTTTGTGCTGGGCTTTTCGCTGGTTTTTGTGGGGTTCGGTGCCTCGGCCACCACGGTGGGTCAGTTTTTGACGCGCAACCGTGCAGCGCTGGTGCCGATTGCGGGAGCGGTGATCGTTCTGTTCGGCCTGCACCTGCTTGGATGGCTCGGGAAAATTTCCCTGCGCGCAGGTTTCGGACTTGGCGTTGTCCTGGCCGCGCTCGGTGCCGTTCTGGCGTGGCGGGGCAGATTCCTGCCCGGCCGGCTCGGTCCAGTGCATCTGGAGGCTCTGGCCGGCGTGTTTCTGCTGGGACCCTGGTTGTCGCGCTGGCTCAATCGCGACGTGCATCTGAACGCACAGACGGCCAGGCCCGGGCTGGTCAGTGGCTTTCTGATGGGTTTTGCGTTCGCCTTTGGCTGGACTCCCTGCATCGGCCCCATCCTGGCGGCCGTGCTGGCGCTGGCGGCCACGCAGGAGACGGTGGCGCGTGGCGTGGCGCTGCTGGCAGTGTACTCGGCCGGGCTGGCGGTACCGTTCTTGCTGACAGCGCTCGGGGTGGGCCGTTTCCTGACGTTCTACCGGCGATTCCGGCGCTACCTGCATGCCGTGGAGCTGTTCAGCGGAGCTCTGTTGCTGGCCGTTGGCGGGCTGGTGTATTTCAACCGGCTGACCTGGCTGTCGGGAAAGCTGAGCTTCCTCAATGCATTTTCCTGGTAGAGGCTGACGATGAAACGCATGGCGCTCAAGTCCTGGCCTACGGTTGTCCTGGCGCTGCTGGTGTGGTGCCTGACGACCGGGTGCACGCGGCTGAAAACGAACGACAGCGCGGCGGCCTCGGGCCGCGCGGCGGTGCCCGATCTGGGCCCGGCGCCCGAGGTGAGTTTCCAGACGCTGGACGGGAAGACGGTGAACCTTTCCGATTATCGGGGCAAGGTCGTTCTGGTGAATTTCTGGGCGACCTGGTGCGAGCCCTGCCGGAGCGAGATTCCCGAGCTGATCGAGCTGCAGCGAACCTACGGGCCGCGCGGCTTCGTCGTGCTCGGTGTGGCCATGGACAGCGAGGGCCGGTCGGCGGTGGAACCGTTTGTCCGGCGGCCGCAGTTTGACGTGGGCGGCCAGAAGGTGGCCATGGAGTATCCGGTGGTGCTGGGTAACGATGACGTGGCGGCACGGTTTGGCGGCATCATCGGGCTGCCGACGACGGTTCTGATCTCTCCGCAGGGACGAATCGTGAAGAAGATTTTTGGGCCGATTGACGCCTCCGAGCTGCGGGGGCTGCTGGCGCAACTGCTGCCCGGGTGAGAGGGAGTTCGTGGACGAGCGGGAGTTCCGGCGTCGCGCAGAAGCCGCTCTGGAAGAGCTGCGCCAGCCGCTGCTGGCGCTGGGTGACCGGTTCGGCTTCGATGTGGAAGGCGGTGCCGACGTGCTCGAACTTTTCTTCGAGGACGACGGAGCAGACCGGTTTGTCCTGAGTATCAACGGGCCAGCCCGCCAGATCTGGATTTCGGCGCTGGCGACCAGCTTCAAGCTGAGCTGGTCGGAGGAGGCCGGGAGCTTTGTTCTGGAATCGAGTGGAGAGACTCTGCGGCAACTGCTGGGGCGGCTGCTGGGCCAGAAGCTGGGCCAGACGGTGGAGCTGTAGGCCTGCTCTGGTCGCGGCAGTTGCAGCGGCTCTGGCCGGCACGGGATGGGCGGCTGGATCCGCGCAGGGACCCGCAGCCGAGACGGCCCGGCAGGTCGTCCAGACCGAGGCCTTCAGTTCGCTCGAGCCGGTGCCCCGCGGCCGTCCTTTCGAGCTCGCCGTGGTGGTCCAGATCCGCCCCGGTTATCACATCAACGCGCACCGCGTCTCGGATCCGTTTCTGATTCCCACCGAACTGCTGGCGCATTTCCCGCCCGACGTGCGCCTGCTGGGGATCAGCTATCCCGATGGGGAGGAAAGGCGGTTTTCGTTTTCACCGACGCCGCTGCGCGTCTACACAGGCCGGGTCGTGCTCCGGCTGAAGGCAGAGGCAGGCGCCCGTGCCCGTCTCGGCGACCGGGCGCTGCCAGTCGAGCTGCGCTATCAGGCCTGCAATGACACGATCTGCCTGCCGCCGGTGACGGTTCCCGTGCAGGTGCGGGTGCAGGTGGCGCCGCAGGGGACGGCGGCGCGCGCGACCCATCCCGAACTGTTCAGGCCGTGACCCCGGGCGTGCGGCTCACCGCAGCCCGTACGGCAGGAAGTGCCCGCCGCAACCGCTCCACCACGCGCTGCTGACCGAGCAGGACCAGTGTATCGAACAGGGGCGGCGCGACCGCCCGGCCCACGACGGCGACACGCGTGGCGTTGATCAACAGCGCCGCCTTCACGCCGGCTGTTGCGGCCAGCTCGCGCAGCGCCCGCTCGCAGCTCTCGTGCGTCCACTCGGGCAGGGCAGCGAAAGCGTCGGCCAGCGCCGCCAGCAGGTCGGGCAGGCGTGCATCGGTCCAGAAGCGCCGGCAGGCCGCCTCTTCGTAGTCGAAGTCGTCGCTGAAAAATCCCCGGGCCCAGGTCGAGAAATCCCGCAGCAGGCGCACCCGGCTGCGGAGCAGATCCACGGCCTGGCGAAACCATGCGCGCTGCCCGGCGGCCCATTCGGGGCGCCACAGGCCCGCCCGCTGCAGTTCCTGCTCGACGTACGGCAGCAGCTCATCCACGGGCAGCTTCTGGAAATACTGCGTGTTGAACCATTCCAGTTTGGCGCGATCGAAAACTGCGTTGGTGCGGCTGACGCCCTGCAGCGTGAATCGCCGGATCAGCTCGGCCGTGCGGAGGAATTCGGTGTTGTCGCCCGGCGACCATCCCAGCAGCGCCAGAAAATTCCGGAATGCCTCGGGCAGGAACCCCTCTTCGGCGTAGGCGCCCACGCTGGTCGCGCCGTGGCGTTTCGACAGCCGCGAGCGGTCCGGGCCGAGGATCAGCGGGACGTGGGCGAAGACCGGCGGTGTGGCTCCGAGCGCCCGGTACAGGAGAATCTGCTTGGGCGTGTTGGAGAGATGATCGGCACCGCGAATGACGTGGGTGATGCCCATCGCAATGTCGTCCACCACGACGCTGAGCTGGTAGGTGGGCCGACCGTTGGAGCGCAGCAGCACGAAATCTTCCAGGTCGCGATGGGCCACTTCGCGCTCCCCGAAGACGACGTCCTCGAAGCGTGTCGAGCCCTCGGCCGGCACGGCGAACCGGATTGCCGCCGGACGGCCGGCAGCTCGCCACTGCTGCACCTGTTCCGGCGGAAGCTGCCGGCAGGTGCACCGCGGAGGAGCCGTCGAGGCGCGTTCTTCCGGCACAGGTTCTTCATCGGCAGGTTCTTCCTCTTCGCCGCCCTCGGGCTGGATCCGTCCCGGCGGGCAGAAGCACAGGTAGGCCTGGCCGGCTTCGAGAATGCGCTGTGCGGCCTGCTGGTACAGCTCCAGTCGTGCGGATTGAAAATAGGGCCCCTCGTCCCAGTCCAGGCCGAGCCAGCGCAGGTCGTTCAGGATGCCTTCGACCAGTTCGGGCCGGTTGCGTTCCACGTCGGTGTCTTCGATACGCAAAATGAACTGGCCGCCTTCGTGGCGGGCAAAGAGCCAGTTGAAAAGTGCCGTGCGGGCTCCGCCGACGTGCAGATAGCCGGTTGGTGAAGGCGCAAAACGGACGCGAGGCCGTGAAGTGCTTGCAGGCTGCATGGTGTGCCGTTTCTGAACTCCGGGACACATAGTACGGAAAGCGGAGGCGAAAAAGCGAGTTTTGCTGTTTCGGCAACGGGTTGCGACGGGGAGCTTGCTTCGGGCTTCTGGCTCGACTATAGTCCGCCGAGGCGGCGAACAATCCCCGAAGAAGGCAGGGGCGGGGGATTGGCGTCGCCGGAAGCGTCTTCGCCACCGTCGTGGCCACGGTGGCAGACGCAAAAAAGGCAACAGCCGTGCCGACGTTTGCTCCCACCTACGCTCTGGCAGCCTTTGGGTTTTCCGCGCTGGCCACGCTGCTGCTCGAATATCTCTACCGCCAGAAAAGGCTGAGTTATCTCCGGCTGTGGGGCTGGGGCTGGGCGCTGGTCGCTCTCCATCATGGCGGGATCGTGCTGCTGCACTGGTTGCCGCTGGGGCGCTGGCATGAACCGGCCAGTCAGGCCCTGCTGGGGCTGGCGGCAGTTCTGTTTCTTGCTTCCGGCCAGGCCTATGCGCAGGGGCGAGTGAATTTCTGGCTGGTGGGACCGCTGGCGGCGCTGCCCTGCCTGTGGGCCATCGCGCACTGGCTGGGCTGGGTGAGTGTTGGCGTTCCGCTGGGCACCGGCCTGATTTTGCTGCTGGCGGCGCGCAGTTTCTGGGAAGAGGGGCTGCGGCAGGAGTCCTCGACCGAGCGCCTGCTGGCGGTAGCGCTGGGCGCCTGGGCGGCCATGGTGCTGGCGGGGGTGCTGCCGGAACCCTGGAGCCGGTGGGTGCTGCAGGTGGACGCGGTGCGGTTGCTGCCGCCGATTTTCACCGGTGTGCTGATGCTGGTTGCCCTTTACGAAGAAGAAAACCGGCGCGTCGAGCGCAACATGCTCTCGCTGGCCAACCTGAACCTGGCGGCTTCGGGCTTTACCGGGCAGGAAATGGAGAAAGTGTTGCGGCAGGCTCTGGAGAGGATCCTGCGGGTGATGCGGCTGCCGGCCGGAGCGCTGCTGGTGCACACGGGAGAAGACGCAGTGCCCTCGGTGGTGGTCACCAGCGGCTTCAGCGAGCAGTTCCGGCAGCAGGCGCAGCAGGCCCGGCGCGGGCTGGTGCACCTGGTAGCGCGGCTGGGTGGCGTGATGATTCTCCGGGAAATTCCTTCCGACGAGCACTGGCGGGCGCTGGCCGAGGAGGCCTCCTTCGCCCATGTGCGCGAACTGCTGCGCCCGGAGGGCGTGCGCAACGCGGTCGGGGTGAGCCTGCAGGCCCGCGAGCGTGTGCTCGGCCTGCTGCTGCTCGGCACGCCCAAGAAGCGCCGTTTCAGCGCTCCCGAGCTCCGTCTGCTGCTGGCCCTGGCCCATCAGGTGGCCATGGCGGTCGAGAACAGCTATCTGATCCAGCAAACCTCCCGGCGCAGCGACGAAATGAACATCCTCAACGAGATTAGCTGCGCGCTGAGCTCGACGCTGAACCTCGACGATCTCTGCGCGCGGCTGGAGGAGGAGATCCGCCGGCTGTTCGTGACGGAAGATTTCTTCATTGCGCGCTACGATCCGGCTGCCCAGCGGATTTTCTACGACCTGCTGGTGGTGGGCGGGCGGCGGCAGCAGGCGGGCGCGCCGCCGGTTGGCGACGGCCTGGCGGCGTATATTCTCCGCACCGGCCAGCCCCTGTTGATCACCGAACATTTTGCGAGCGAGGTCCGGCGGCGCGGCATCGAGGTGCTGCAGATGATGGGCAGCTTCTGCGGCGTGCCCATCATTCTCTACGACCGGCCCGCGGGCGTGCTGGGCCTGCTCAGCCAGGACGAGCGCGCCTTCGATGAGGGCCACCTGGAGCTGCTGCGGGTCCTGGCCAATTCGGCGGGCATCGCACTGGAGAATGCGCGCCTGTTCAGCCAGCAGCAGGAAAAGGCACGCCATCTGCAACTGCTCAACAACGTGTCGCGCCATGCCACCAGCCTGAAAGGGCTGGACCAGATGCTGGCGGCGATCGTCCAGGAGCTCGAGCAGGGGCTTCGCTACGATCACATTGGCATTGCGCTTGCGGATTACCCGAACCAGGAGCTGGTCATCTGTGCCGAAGCCGGCAGCCGGCGGCAGGCCCTGCAGCGGCGGTTCCGGTTCGGCGAGGGGCTGCTCGGCGAGGTGGCCCGCACCGGGCAGGTGCGCCTGGTGAGTGACGGCGCGGCGGAAGGAGCGCGCACGGTGCTGCCGGGTTCGGCCAGCAGCCTGGCGCTGCCGCTGATCTATGCCGAGGAGCTGCTGGGCGTCTTCTATGTGGAAACCGCCACGCCCCACGCCTTTTCCGAGAGCGAACAGTTGCTGCTGCGGACGCTGGCCGATCAGATCGCCAGCGCGCTCTACAACGCGCGGACACTGCAGAAGGCCCAGGAGCAGGCCATCACCGATGGGCTGACCGGCATCAAGACGCACCGCTTCCTGATGGAGGCGCTCTCGGTGGAGTGGCGCCGGGCGACCCGTACGGGGCGGTCGTTCTCGGTGCTGCTGATGGACCTGGACCATTTCAAGGAAGTGAACGATCGCCACGGGCATCTGGAAGGCGACGTCGTGCTGCGGCGGGTCGGGCGGCTGCTCGAGGAGCACTGCCGGCGGTCGGACGTGGTGGCGCGCTACGGGGGCGACGAATTCGTGCTGCTGATGCCGGAAACCGAACTCGACCAGGCCCGCCAGCTCGCCAACAAGCTGCGCGCGCTGATTGCCGGCGATCCGCTGCTGCGGCAGCGCAACATCACAGCGAGTTTCGGCATCGCCGTCTTCCCCGCGCACGGGACCACGCCCGAAGAGATTCTCGAGCGCGCCGACGCGGCCATGTATCTCTCCAAGCGCCGTGGCGGCAACGCCGTTTCGAGCGCGCAACGGCTGGTGGTGGCTCCGGCTGGAGCGCCCGCAGCGGGCGACAGGGCTTTACCACGGCTGCACATTCAGGGTGACTTCGTCGGTGGCGAGGAGACTTACGCCCAGGTGTGTGAGTGGGTGGAGCGCTGTGCCGCTCTGCTGGTCCAGCAGGACCGGGTGCTGCAGGCCGGCGAGCTACCGGAGGTTCTGCTGGAAGGGCTGCTGAGCGTGGTGCGGGCGGTCGAGGAACGACGACCGGCCGGGTTCGGTCACGGGCGGCGCGTGGCCGAGCTGGCAGCGGCAGCGGCCGAGGCGCTGGGCCAGGATCCGGCGGAAATCGAAGATGTGCGCCTGGCCGGCCTGCTGCACGATATCGGCAAGATCGCGCTGCCGGACGAGTTGCTCCGCCAGACCGGGCCGCTGGCGCCGGAGGATCGCGAGCGGATGCGCCGGCACGCGGTTCTGGGCGGGGAACTGCTTGGTGCGCTGCCCGGCCTGAGCCGCGTGCAGCAGATGGTGCGCCATCACCACGAACATTTTGACGGTACGGGTTACCCGGACAGGCTGGCAGGCCACCGCATCCCGCTGGGAGCGCGGCTGATCGCCATTGCCGAGACCTACGACGGGCTTACGGTCCCTGCGGCGGGCGAGCCGCGCACTCCCGACCAGGCCATTGCCGAGCTGTACCGCGTGGCCGGCCGGCAACTGGATCCGCTGCTGGTGCAGATTTTTGCACAGGCTGTCCGACGTCAGGAAAATCGCCCGGCAGGCCAGCCGCCGGGTCGCCTGCGGTAAATCCTTTACAGGAGGCAACGCATGGAAACCGCGCGTGTGCGCTGGGTGGATCATTTGCAGTTTCTGGGGGTGGCGCCTTCCGGCCATGCCGTGCCACTCGACGCCGACCGGCAGGCCAACACCGCTCCAGGGCCGATGGAGCTGCTGCTGGTGGCACTGGGTGGTTGCACGGCGACTGACGTGGTGGAAATTCTTCGCAAGAAGCGCCAGCCGCTGGTGGGGCTGGAAGTCGAAGTGTCCGGCAGCCGCGCCGAGCAACCGCCGCGCGTCTGGCAGCGCATCGAAGTGGTCTATCGTCTGCGCGGAGCTCTCGATGAGCAGGCGGTACGCAGTGCGATCGAGCTGAGCCTGAGCAAGTACTGCTCGGTTTCGCAGATGCTCGGCAAGACGGCCGAGATCACCCACCGTTACGTTCTCGAGCCCTGAATGCGTACCGGTCCGACCCGGTGCTTTTCTCGCGAACAGTCGCCGCCGGGTAGTTGCCCTTTCAATAGCAGATCGGTATATATGGGCTGATTTTTTGCCGCTGGCAGGGGGACGGCGGGGTGGCGCGGGGTCGCTTCAGCTTCTACGCAGTCGGCTTCTCTCTGTGGGCAGTGGCGCTCGGGGCTTCGGCCGCAACGCCGTCGCTGAATGTCCCGCGGGTGCAGAACCCACCGCGGATGAGCGACGTGCTGGAGCATCTCCAGCCGCCGGGCGTGCTGGTCGGCGACTTCCGTCAGTACGACCCGAACGATGGCGCGCCGGCCAGCCAGAAAACCCTGGCGTATGTCTCTTACGATCACCGCAGCCTGCATGTGGTCTTCATCTGCTATGACGATCCGCGGCTGGTGCGTGCCCGGCTGTCGAAACGCGACAACATCGGCGATGATGACGGCGTGGCCGTGCTGCTCGATACCTTTCACGATCGGCGCCGTGCCTATGTCTTTCAGGTCAACCCGCTCGGCGTTCAGGCGGACCTGATCGTGACCGAAGGGCAGCCGGATGACTACAGTTTCGACACGCTGTGGTACTCCGAAGGCCGGCTGACCTCGTTCGGCTACGTCGTGCGCATCGAAATTCCGTTCCGCAGCCTGCGGTTCAGCAACGAGCCGGTGCAGCACTGGGGCATCGCGCTGGCCCGTGTGATCGTGCGGAACAACGAGCTGGATTACTGGCCCTACATTACCCGCCGCGTGGCCGGTCTGGTGCAGCAGTTTGCGGACATGGACGGCCTCGAGGCCATTCATCCCGGACGCAACCTGCAGTTCATTCCCTATGGCCTCTACGCCCGGGCCCGTTTTCTGGACCCGGCTGTTCCTGCGTTTCGTACTGCCGATGATCGGCGCGGCGGGCTGGACGGAAAATGGGTGCTGCACGATGCGCTCACGTTCGATTTCACCCTCAACCCTGACTTCAGCCAGGTGGAGTCGGATGATCCGCAGGTGACCATCAATCAGCGCTTCGAGGTCTTCTTTCCCGAAAAGCGGCCGTTTTTTATCGAGAACAACGGCTTCTTTCAAACATCGGCGGGAGCGGGGAATCTATTTTTCTCGCGGCGGATTGTGGATCCGCAGTTCGGGCTGCGGGTTTCGGGCAAGCTGGGCCACTGGGCGATCGGAGGGCTGCTGAGCGACGACCGGGCCGAGGGTGAACTGCTGCCGCCCGCCAGCCCCTACTTCCACGACCGCGCGGCCATCCAGGTCGCACGCATCCAGCGCGAATTCGGCGAGCAATCCGCCGTGGGCGTGTTCGTCAGCAACCGCAGTTTCGGGCCCAGTTTCAACCGGGTCTTCGCGCTGGACACGCGGTTGCGGCTCAACGCCAACTGGGTGGTCGAAGCGCGGGCCGAGACCAGCCAGACGCGCGATCTCGACGGCACCCGCTCGGCAGGCCCCGCCTATGAGCTGACTCTGACGCGTGCGGGTCAGCATCTGGTCTACGGCGGGGGCTATGTGGATCGCAGCCCGAACTTCCGGAGTGATCTGGGCTTCGTGCCCCGTGTTGACGTGCGCTATACGAGCCATTTTCTGCAGTACCTCTGGCGACCCCGCCACGGCGCGGTCGTGGCGTTCGGTCCCGGTGTTTCGGCGCTGGTCAACTGGGACCACGAGGGCCACCTGGAGGACTGGCTGGTGGGGCCGACGTTCCAGGTAACGCTACGCCGCCAGACCGTGCTGCAGGTGAGCCGCACGGAGCGCTACGAGCTGTTCGAGGGGCTGGGCTTTCGCCAGCATCTGAGCGGGGCGAACGTGCAGACGCAGTGGCTTTCCTGGCTCGGGGCGACGGCAGCGGTGAGCTGGGGCACGGCGGTGAACTACTTCCCGGCGGCGGGCCTGCTGCCGTTTCTGGCGACCTCGCAGAACGCCAGCCTGTCATTGACGGTGCGGCCTACGCCGCGCCTGCGTGTGGACGAAACCTATTTCTACACCCGACTGGGCACGCGTGCCGGTTCGACGCCCGTCCACCAGATTCCCGGTATCAGCATCTTTAACAACCATGTGCTGCGGAACAAAGTGAACTATCAGTTCACCAAGGCCCTCTCGTTGCGCGCCATCGTGGATTACAACGCCACACTCCCGAATCCGGATCTGGTGGATGTACAGACCACGCTGGGGGGCGTGCCGGGCGGTCCTCTGGTGCCGACACGGAAGCTGACCGCCGACTTCTTGCTGACCTATCTGGTGCATCCCGGCACCGCCCTCTACGTGGGCTATACCGACGGGTATCAGAATCTCGCGATCGCACCCGGCGGCATTCTGGTCTACCGGCGGGCGCCGACCACCTCGACCGGGCGGCAGGTCTTCGTGAAACTCAGCTATCTGTTCCGCTTCTGACCGCGCTGGCTTGTCACTGTCGGCGCCGATTGCCTACAATGCGGGCTTCGCTTTGTCGGAGTCAGCCGAACGATGAGCAGGCGCATTCGAGCGAAGATCACCGGTGTGGCCGGTTATGTGCCACCGCGAGTACTGACCAATGCGGATCTGGAGAAGATGGTGGACACATCGGATGAGTGGATCCGCACGCGGACCGGGATCCGGGAGCGGCACATTGTGGACCCCGGCACGGCCGCCTCGCATCTGGGGGTGGAGGCGGCGCGGCGGCTGCTGGCCGAGCGCCGGGTGGCGCCGGAGACGATCGAGCTGATCATTGTGGCCACCGTCACGCCCGACATGATGTTTCCGGCCACGGCCTGCCTGATTCAAGACCGGCTGGGTGCGCGCCAGGCCTGGGGATTCGATCTCTCCGGGGCGTGTTCGGGCTTTCTGTACGCTCTGACCGTGGGAGCCCAGTTCGTCGGAGCGGGCACGCACCGCCGCGCGCTGATCATCGGGACCGACGTGATGTCCTCGATCATTGATTTCACCGATCGCGCTACCTGCGTTCTGTTCGGCGACGGCGCCGGTGCCGTGCTGGTCGAGCCGGCCGAGAACGATCAGGAAGGTATCCTCGACTTCTACCACGACATTGACGGCTCGGGCGGCTGCTACCTGTTCATGCCGGGAGGCGGATCGCTGCATCCGGCCTCACACGAGACCGTCGAGCGCCGGATGCACTATGTGCACCAGGACGGTCCTCAGGTGTTCAAGTACGCCGTGCGGCGGATGTGTGAGGTGGCCACGACGCTGCTCGAGCGCAACGGACTTCGCGGGGAGGATCTGGACCTGATCGTTCCCCACCAGGCCAACCTGCGCATCATTCGGGCGATGCAGGAGCGGCTGGGCGTCAGCGACGACAAGGTGGTGGTGAACATTGACCGCTACGGCAACACCACCGCCGGCACCATCCCGCTGGGCCTGCGGGATGCGCTCGAAGACGGCCGCCTGCGGCCGGGCGCGCTGGTGCTGCTGGTGGCGGTCGGCGCCGGCTACACCACGGCAGGCGTGTTGATGCGCTGGAGCGGTTGAGGCGCTCCGGCTGCCGCGCAGGGCACGGCCGGGCAGAGGTGGAACAATGCGCGCGGTCATCACCGGGGGAGCGGGCTTTCTCGGTTCGCATCTGTGCGACCACCTGCTCGCGCACGGATGGGAAGTGCTGTGCGTGGACAATCTCGTCACCGGCGATGCCCGCAATGTGGCGCATCTGCAGGGGCACCCGCGCTTTGCGTTCCTCCATCACGACATCACCCGGCCGCTCGAGCTCGACGGCCCGGTGGACTACGTGCTGCATCTGGCCTCGCCGGCCAGCCCGGCCGATTACCTGAAGCTGCCCATCGAAACGCTCGAAGCGGGAGCTCTGGGCACGCGCAATGCTCTGCTGCTGGCGCGGGACCACGGCGCCCGCTTCCTGCTCGCTTCGACCTCGGAGTGTTACGGCGATCCCGAGGTGACGCCACAGCCGGAGACCTACTGGGGACACGTCAACCCGATCGGCCCGCGCAGCGCCTACGACGAGGCCAAGCGGTTTGCCGAGGCGCTGACCATGGCCTTTCACCGCGTGCACGGGCTCGACACGCGCATCGCGCGCATCTTCAACACCTACGGCCCGCGCATGCGGCTGAACGACGGGCGCGTGCTGCCCAATTTCATCCATCAGGCACTGACCGGCCAGCCGCTGACGGTCTACGGTGATGGCCAGCAGACACGCAGCTTCTGCTATGTGGCCGATCTGATCGAAGGGCTCTGGCGGTTGATGCAGGCCGACGAGCATCTGCCGGTCAATCTGGGCAATCCGCAGGAAGTCACGATTCTGGAGTTTGCGCGGCTGGTGCGGGAGCTGGCCGGCGTCGAGGTGCCCATCGTTCACCGGCCGCTGCCGGTTGACGATCCGCGCCGGCGCTGTCCCGACATCAGCAAGGCGCGGCGGCTGCTGGGCTGGGAGCCGCGCGTTCCGCTCGAGGAAGGGTTGAAGCGGACGCTGGCGTTTTACCGCGCGCAACTGGCGGCGACAGAGGCCGGTCCGGGGATCAGTTGAGGGGCCAGCAGTCTCCCGAGGGCCGGCCCATGGAGAAATACTCGAAGCCGAGCTCCCGCATGCGCACCGGATCGAGCAGGTTGCGGCCATCGAGCACCAGCGGTCGGCTCATGGCGTCGCGGATCCGCTCCCAGTCGAGCGCGGCAAATTCCGGCCAGTCGGTCGCGATCAGCAGGGCTTCGGCCTGGTCGGCCACCTCGTAGGCGTCGCGGCAGAACCGCACGCCGTCGAGCATCTTTTCGGCGCGCGGCATGGCCTTCGGGTCGAAGACCCGCACCTGCGCGCCTTCCTGCTGCAGGCGCCGGACCAGCTCCACGGCCGGAGAAAAACGGATGTCGTCGGTGCGGGGCTTGAAGGCAAGCCCGAGCACGCCGATTTGCTTGTCGCGAATGACCCAGAGGGCGCGACGGATCTTTTCCACAAAGCGCTCGACCTGCCGCCGGTTGATCTTCTCCGCCTCGCGCAGCAGCGAGAAATCCACGCCGGCACGTTCGGCCAAACGAACGAAGGCCTGCACGTCCTTCGGGAGGCAGAAGCCGCCGAAACCCAGGCCGGCGCGCAGGAACTGCGGGCCGATGCGCGGATCGAGGCCCATGGCGCGGGTGACCTCTTCGACGTCGGCGCCGAGGCGCTCGCAGAGTTCCGCCAGCGCGTTGGCGTAGGAAATTTTCAGCGCCAGAAAGGAGTTGGAGGCGTGCTTGATCAGCTCGGCGCTGGCGATGGTGGTGACCAGAAACGGCGGCGCATCGGACGGGCAGCCGTCACGGTGCACGGGGCACTGGAAGCGGTGCTCGAGCAGAGGGCGGTAGATCTCGCGGAGTTGCTGTTCGCTCGCTTCTTCGTCCACTCCCACGACGATGCGATCCGGGTGCAGAAAATCCTCGACGGCGGTTCCCTCGCGGAGGAATTCCGGGTTCGACGCCACGCGGAAGCGGTGGCCGGCGGTGCGCGCGTAGACGCCCAGGGCGCGCTTGAGCTCGAGACCGGTGCGGACTGGAACCGTACTCTTTTCGATGACCAGCTTCGGGCCATCGGCTTCGGTGGCAATCAGGCGTGCGACGCGATCGATCGCACTCAGATCGGCTTCGCCGTTTTCGAGCGGCGGAGTGCCGACGCAGATGAAAATGGCTTCGGCGGTGCGGATCGCCTCGCCCGCCGTGGCCGTCACGCGCAGCCGGCCGCGCCGGCGGTTGCGGAGAAACAGCTCCTCCAGATGCGGCTCGTAGATGGGCACCCGGTCGGCCAGCAGAAGCTGCGTTTTTTCCGGGTCGTTATCGAAGCAGATGGCTTCGTGGCCGACTTCGGCCAGACAGGTGCCGGTGACCAGACCGACGTAACCACAGCCGATGATGGCGATGCGCATCGTCATACTTCCTGCGGTGGCTATTTTCCCCTAACGACGGGCGCGACTCCAGCCGGGTTAGCGGCCGGCGCCGAGCAGGGCGCGCAGGGCCAGCCAGACCAGGCGCGGCTGGTTCCAGCAGAGCCGGCGCAGGAGCAGCGTGGCGCGGTCGCGGTGGCAGCGCCCGAGCCAGAGCCGGGTGCGCTCGTTGAGCAGCTCGAGCAGGCGGCCGTAATCGTCGCCGTCGAACTGATGCAGGATGCGGCGCAGCCAGAGGTGCACGTTGAGTTCGCGGCGCAGGGCGTGCAGCTCACGGTGCCCGTTGCCGTGGACGATGGCCGCTGCTACGGCGCGCGCACCGCGGAAGCCGGTGACCACGCCGCCCACGGTGGAAACCTTTACCTGCGCGGCGGCATCACCGACCAGATAGACGTCGCAGGCACCCAGCCGCCGGTGCACCGGTACCCAGCCCGCGTACAGCGGAACCTGCCCCCCTTGATAGGCCAGCGGCTCGAGCTTCTGCTGTTCGAGCGCGTGCAGCAGAGCGGTGCGGGCCTGCGCACCGGTTTCGGCAATCAGTCCGAGCACACCCTGTCCGTCGCCGGCAGGGATCAGCCAGAAAAAGTACGGAGTCTGCTCGGGCAGGAACCACACCCGCACGGTGTCTTCGGGATAGTCGTCGGGCAGGTGAACGACTGCCTGCAGCAGCGAAGCCGTCCGCGGGCGCGGCCAGCCCGCAGCCTGCGCCAGCCGGCTCGCTGCGCCGTCGGCTCCGATGACGATGCGGGGTTCCACCCATTCGCGCTCGCCGTCGCGCCGGGCAAATTCCAGCCGGATCCTCCGGTCGGCCGCGGCTTCCAGCCCCACAAACCGCCAGCCAGGCCTCAGCTCGGCTCCCGCGGCAAGTGCATGCTCGGCCAGGGTCGTAATCAGCCGCGCCCGCTCGATGACCCAGTCGGGCTGTTCGAGGAGGACGGAGGCGGTGCGGCCGCCGGCTTGAATTTCAAACCGGCGCACCGGCCGCAGCAGGCTGGCTTCCCCCAGCGGACCGAGCAGCTCGAGCATCTCGCGCGTGACGATCAGCGTCCGCGGTTCCGGACACAGTGCAGGCGCCTGCTCGAAGATCGAAACCGGCATTCCGTGGCGGGCCAGCAGCCAGGCGGTATACAGACCGGCAGCCGAAGCCCCCACGACCACGGCCGGACAGCGTGTCGCGGGACTGCGGTGAAGGGCTCTGCGATCCGCAAGCGATTCCGTAGCAGCCAAACCAGCCTCTCCCCGAACCGATAGACGAGCCGACAGTATACCCAAGGGGCAAGGCCCCTTTGCCGCGTTTACTGTGTGCTGCGGCCGACGGAAGAGCCAGAGCCGCGCCGTTCGAGAGCAGCAATGCCCAGCGCCACAGCGCAAGCCACCGACGCGGCGAGAACTTCGGCCGTGCCGGCAGTGGCTCTGTCAGAAGCGACAGCCAGCAGAGTTCCGGCCACACTGACGCCATAGAGTGTGACCACCGCAGCGCGCTGGCTCAACCCCGCCGCCACCAGGCGGTGCGCAGTGTGATCCGTGCCGGGTGCGGCAAACGGCAGAAGGCCGCGCCGGAGGCGGGAAACAGAGACCAGAAGCGTATCGAAGGCGGGCATCAGCAGGACCAGGGCGCGCACCAGTGTGGCATGCAGTGGCCCGTTGGCCGGCGGCGCCACCAGCAACCCCACTGATGCCACCAGGAAACCGAGAAGCATGGCGCCTGCGTCGCCCATGAAGATGCTGGCCGGGTGAAAATTCCAGATCAGAAAGCCCAGCGCCGCACCAGCAATGACGGCAGCCATGGCGGCGATCTCTGGCTGGCCGTTCAGGATGGCCAGCACGGCATAGCCCGCTGCGGTCAGTGCGGCTGTGCCCGCGCACAACCCGTCCATGTGATCGAGAATGCTGAAGGCGGCCGTGATGCCGACCACCCACAGCAACGTCAGTGCCGTATCCAGCGCGTGGCCGCCGCGGGGGAGTGCGGTGAGGAGGTCAAGGCGGACGCCGGCGATCAGCAGAAGGGCGGCCGCTGCCGGCATGCCTGCGAAAAGCTTGATCTGATGGTGCAGGCGGCCGGCATCGTCGAGCAGCCCTACGACCACCAGCAGGGTTGCGCCGAGCGTGATGGCGCGCAGAGGAAATTTCGGGTCTCCACCGGCGACCGCCAGCAAGCCCGTCATCGCGCCCACGTAGATCGCGAGGCCGCCGAGTAGCGGGGTCGGCTGGCGGTGAATCTTACGGGTCTCAGGATGGTCGAGCATGCCCGTGCGCAGCGCCAGGCGGCGCATGAGCGGCGTCAGGGCCAGCGTGACCAGGAAAGCAAGCAGTGCAGGCATCACCGTGAGGAAGGCTCGCCCGGGCGGGCGGTTGAAAAGCCGGCTGCGGTGAGCTGCGTGCCGGCTGTGGTCGGACTCGCCACCAGACGCTCCACCGTGCGGAGGAAGTGTTCGAGCTGGTGGCGCTGGTCAAAATTTGTGGCGGCCTGTGCGGCCCGCCGTCGCATCTGCGCCAGTTCTGCCGGGTGGGCGCGGAGCCAGCGCAGCGCTCGCGCCACGTCGTCGGGAGAATCCGGGTCGGCTACCACGCCGCAGCCGTAGCGCCGGACGACGCGCGCGACATCACTCTGCTCGGGTGTCACGGCCAGCACGGCCTGTCCGGCGGCCAGGATTCCGTACAGTTTACTGGGCACCACGACACCTTCCAGTCCGCGGCGCAGGCAGACGATATGCACATCGGCAGCAGCCATCATTGCGGGGACCTCTCGAGCGGGAAAAAACGGCAGCCGGCGGATCGCCGGGCAGTCACCGGCGAGCTGCTCGATGAGGTGGCGGCGGGCGCCGTCTCCGACAAAGACCAGAGAGATTCCTTCCTCCGCCACGCTACGGGCTGCCTCGAGCAGTGTTTCCCAGCAGCCGTAGAAGCCCAGATTGCCGGCATGAACTGCGACGAAGGGCCAGCCGTCGCGCACACGGGCGGCCACGCGCTGGCGCACTTCCACGTCTGGCTCCGGGGGTGAGGGTAGAGCCCCGTCGCGTACAACCTCGACGCGCTCCGGCGGCGCGCCGTACGCCAGGATGCGTTCGCGCATGTCCTCGCCCAGGACGATCACGCCGGCGGCATGGCGCACGGCGCCTGCATGCAGCCGCTCCCACCATCGGACCCAGAACGAGCGTCGCACGATGCCACCGCCGACGGCCATGTCGGGATAAAGGTCGCGCACGTTGTAGATCAGCGGCAGCCGGCGCAGCCGCGCCAGCCACGAGGCCAAAATAGGCAGAAAGGGTGGGTCGGTCATGCACAACAGGGCGTCGGCGGGCTGACGGAGGCCTTCGAGGAAGGCCGCAGCGGCGTAGCTGATGTAGTTGGCCAGCCGACCGCCCATGTTCCGACGCGCATAGGCAGTCGAGCCCACACGCACCACCTGAACGTCGGCGTCTGTGAACCGCCGCCGCAGATACCAGCCGTGCCGTTCGTGCGGATCGTAACTGGGCCGCCCGGCCACGACCGTGACCTGGTGGCGTGCCGAAAGCGCTCTGGCCACGCGCTGCGCCATGGTCGCCGTCGCAGCCGTATCCGGCGGGTAGTACTGATTGAGCAGCAGGAGGCGCACGGATCAGAATCCGCTGGCGAGCCGGTGCTCGCTGGCGCCGGCTTCGTGAGCCGGTTTCTCGATCAGGAAGTCACCGAGCACCAGCGCGTCCATGTGTGTTCGCAGAAAGCAATCCACGGCTTCTTCGGGATGGCAGACGATCGGTTCGTTTTCGTTGAACGACGTATTCAGCAAAACCGGCACGCCGGTGCGGCGCGCAAAAGCTTCGAGTAACGCCCAGAAGCGCGGGTTGGACTGCCGGCTCACGGTCTGCAGCCGGCCGGTGCCGTCCACGTGGATCGGGGCCGGGATGCGGTCGCGATAGCCTGGGCGCACGGGAAAGGCCAGCAGCATAAAGGGAGAATCTGCCGGCGCGTCGAAATACTCACCGGCGGCTTCCTCCACGATCGCCGGAGCGAAAGGCCGGAAGGGTTCGCGATGTTTGATGCGGCGATTGAGGATGTCCTTCATTTCGGGCCGTCGCGGATCGGCCAGGATGCTGCGATTGCCCAGGGCACGCGGTCCCCATTCCATGCGGCCCTGGAACCAGCCGACGATGGCGCCGGCGGCCAGCAGGTCCGCCGTCCGTTCGATCAGCTCGGGTTCGGGAAGCTCGCGCAGCGGAAACCCGCGCGCGCCCAGGCCTCTGCTTTCGATCGCGTGCAGGAGCTGATCTCGCCGGAACTCCGGACCCCAGTAGGCGTGGTCCATGACGAAACTGCGCGGCTGGCCGAGGACGTGGTGAGCAACGTAGTAGGCGGCACCGACGGCCAGGCCGGCATCGCCCGCAGCCGGCTGGATATAAAGCCTGCGGAACGGCGTTCGCTGGAACACCTTGCCGTTGGCGACACAGTTGAACGCCACGCCGCCAGCCATGCACAGCGTGTCCAGGCGGGTCTGGCGGTGCAGGGCATCGAGCAGCGTGAACAGAGCTTCTTCGAGGGCCTCCTGCAGGCTGGCGGCAATGTCGCGGTGGCGCTGCTCGAGCGGCTCTTCCGGTCGCCGTGCGGGTCCCAGTCGCTGCTCGAACAGAGGCGAAAACAGCCGGCCCAGCACGGGCGTCTCCTTGCCTGACTCCCAGGTCATTTCAGCGCCCTGGCGGTGGTGCAAAAAATAATCGAGCTCGAGCCGGAACTGCAGGCCGGGCCCGGCCTGGAGGATGCGGCGGAACTCGTCGCGGAACACCGGCTCCCCGTAGGCGGCCAGCCCCATGACTTTGTACTCGTCGCCGAACTTCCAGAAGCCCAGATACTGCGTGACGGCCGTATAGAACAGGCCCAGTGAATGCGGAAACACCGCCTCGCCGGCGATCTCCATGCGCGGGCCGGTGCCCACACCCCACATGGCGCTGCCAAAGTCGCCCAGACCATCGGCCGACAGCAGGGCCGCCCGATCGAACGGGGAAACCAGGTAGGCGCTGGCCAGATGGGCGCGGTGATGTTCGACGCGGTGGAAGCGGGCACGCAGCGTGCCCGGTGCGACGCCCAGCGTGGCGGCCAGCTCTTCGCGCAACCCGGTCAGGCGCGTGAGCACTCGCGCCCGGTCGAGTGCGAAGCGCGGCAGCCGCGCGGCAAACAGCAGTTTCTGCCTCCAGCGCGCCCAGGGATCCCGGGGGATGACCACGTGGTCGAGGTCCCGCGCCGTGAGGCCGGCTGCCTGCAGGCAGTAGCGAATTGCATGGGAAGGGAAGCCAGCAGCGTACTTCACCCGCGAGAACCGTTCTTCTTCAGCAGCGGCCACCAGACGGCCGTCGCACACCAGCGCCGCCGAGGCGTTGGCATGGTAGAGGTTGATCCCCAGAATGTTCATGGCGCCATCGGCGCAGGGCTGTGAGGACCGGCGAGCGACCGCGCGGAGAAACCGATGCCGGTGCACAACGCGGCGGCGTCTCGGTTCACGGCGATGGTCCGGCCCCTGCCTCTACCTGCAGCGGTGGCTGCAACCACCCCGGGTTGCCCGCTGCGGAAAGTCGCACCTGCGCAGATGGGCCGAGCATACCGTGGCCGGCGTTGCCTGTAAACTCGCGACGTTTTCCAGGTGTTCTGGGCTGCACCGTCACTGCCGGTGCAACCGTCACCGGTCAGTTACGGGTAATCGCAAGTGGCCCCGAGGGCGGCTGTGTAGATTTCTTCCTGCCGGGCCGCCAGAAGCTCGGGGTCGCACACGCTGCCGAAGAGCGCGCATTGAGCGCGCAGCCGGCGCTGCAGTTCGGGGTCTTCGAAGAATTGCCGCAGCGCTCCGACCAGCTCGTCGTGCTGGCGGCGGACGATGAGGGCTCCGCGATTGCGCGCGTATTCAGAGACGCCGCAGTTTTCCGTGATCAGTGCCGGCACGCCGGCAAGCAGAGCTTCGGCGGCGGCATTGCCATAGTTTTCATAGCGCGAAGGCAGCGCGAACAGATCGGCATCGGCCAGCGCCTGCCGACGCTGTTCGGCGTAGAGAGGGCCGGTGAACCGCACGCGCTGCTGCACGCCACAGCGCAGCGCGAGCTGGCGCAGGCGGTCGAGTATGCCGGGTTCTCCTTCGGGACCTGCGATCACCAGCACCCCTCGATCCGGCAGTGCCTGCGCGAAGGCTTCGATGAGCAGGTCGGCGCCCTTGCGGGCGATCAGCCGGCTCAGGAAAAGGATGAGCGGTTCGTCGGCAGCGATGCCGTGCTGCTGCCGAAAGCAGCCGCGCGGCGGCAGGGGAAGCAGGACGTCGGCGCCGATCGGGTTGGGGCGCACAAAAAGCCGATTAGCCGGCAGACCGCCTTCGCGTAACTCGCTGCCTTCGAGCTCCGAGGAAGCGACTAAGCCGGCTGCACCGGCCAGCAGGGTACGGCCCCACAGTTTGTGCCAGAGGCGCTTGAGGGGCACGGCGCGATCCATCGGACGAAACATGCCCATTGGCTCGACCACGTAGGGAATGCCTCTGCGGCGGCAGCCTGCGGCGATCGGCGGTCCCAGCAGGTCGTAGAGTCCGTACAGGTGGACAACGTCGAAGGTGTCCAGCCGACGGCAAAACGCCAGCACGGCGGGATTCAGCGTGAGCGAACGGAAGCTTCCCACGGTGGGCAGATACAGGGTTTCGATGCCCTCGTCATCGCTCCGCCAGCCGAGGGCTGTTCGCTGGCCGAGGTGTGCGAGCCGCTGCCGGTCGAGCACAGCCGTGAGGACGGTCACGCGGTGGCCCCGGCGGCTTAGAACGCGGGCCAGGGTGCGGACCATTTCTACAGGTCCACCACGTTCGCGAAACGGCACGTAGGCCTGGGTGACCTTGAGAATTCGCATCAGACGGCCGAGAGCGCATGCGTGCTGGCGGCGGCCTCCAGCAGGCGGCGCAGGCGCGACTGGAAGGCATCGAAGCTGAAGTGTTCGGCGACGCGGCGACGGCCGGCTTCGCCCATCTGGCGGCGGAGTTCAGGCCGGTCGAGCAGCAGGGCCAGGCGAGCGGTGAGCGTCACCACATCGGACGGTTCGACCAGAAAGCCGGTCTCGCCGTCAACCACGACCTCAGGCGCGCCGCCGCAGCGTCCGGCGATCACGGGCCGCCCGACCGCCATCGCTTCCAGAAACACGATACCGAAGCCTTCCTGGCGGCTGGGCATGACGAAGACGTCGGCCGCTTCGTAGAAACCACGCAGGCGTTCGGGGGGCTGCGCTCCAGCGAACCATACCTGGAGGCTAGGGAATCGCGCGCGCACTTCGTGTTCAAGCCGCGGGCGCAAATCGCCATCTCCCACGACCACGTAGAGCAGTCGTGGATAGCGGCAGTGCAGCCGCGCCAGAGCCTGGAGAACCAGCTCGACTCCCTTGCCCGGTTCGCCTGCCATCAATCTTCCCACAGTCAGCACGACCGGGCCGCAACCGTCTGGCAGTGGCGGACGCTCGGGCGCGACGGCAAGAAACGCCGGATCGAGGGCGGGCGGCAGCACGGAAACGCGCTCCGTCCGGACACCCTGTGCCCGGATCACCGCAGCGGCCGTGTGCTGGCTGACGGCCAGCACACCGTTCACCCCACACAGCGCTCGGCGGATGTAGGCCGGCAGCGGCGTCCAGACCTCGAAGCCATGTGCCATGACCCAGCACGGCGCGCGATTCCGGCGTGCCGCCAGCCAGGCCACCGGCGCCAGATGCGGATGTGCGGCCACGATGCGACAGGCACGCCGACCGTGAGCGATGGCTGCCATGCTGAAGTGCAATTTCTGCCGGCCGTAGCCGAAGAACGGAACGGACTGACCGCTCAGGACAAACTGATTCTGTCGTGGCCGGTCGTTCAGCGCGAGCAGAACTGGTTGCAGCCCTTGCTCAGCAGCCCACTGCTGCAGCACCCAGGCCAGATGGCGGCTGACCTGCTGAATTCCGCCGAGGGCATTCAGCTCGGGAAACAGCCCCAGCACGACCTGTGTCGTCCTGCGGCTCACGGGGTTCTGCTCCGTCGCTGCTCGAGCACCGCTTCGAGGACGCCGAGGACTTTTTCGGCGTGTGCACTCCATGTGTAACGCGCTGCCGTGCGCGCGGCCTGCTCGCCCAGCCGGGCACACAGGTGCGGATCACGCAGCAGCCTTCCAAGCCAGTTCGCCAGCGTGGCGCTGTCTTCGGGATCCTCGAGGATCAGCCCGTCTTCGCCATGGGTAACGAGTTCGGCAGCTCCGGCCGCACGGCTGACCACCACGGGCAGACCGCAGGCCATGGCTTCGAGAACGGGCAGGCCGAAGGCGTCTTCTCGCGTGGGCGCTGCCAGAGCGTCGGCTGCCGCATAATACGCCTCGATATCCGGTCGCAGCGGGAGCGGGCGCACGGGCAGTGCTCTCAGTTCCGGCCAGGCGTGACGATAGGGTTCGAGGTCTTCCGTGGTGCAGATCAGCAGCTCAAGGCGCCGATCATTTAGTTGATGTACGGCCGCTGCCAGCGTATCCAGCCCTTTCAGGTAAAGGTCGTTGCCAACGAAGAGCACGGTGAAGGTTTCGGGCTGCAGGCGGAGGCTGGCGCGCGCCGGTGCGCGCAGGGCGCGGCGCCGGTCCGGGTTAAATCGGGCAGGATCGATCCCGTAATAGGCCACGCCAACCACCTGCGCTTCTGGGAATCGCTCGAGCAACGCCTGCCGTGTCCGTTGCGAAATGGCCACCAACGGGCTGCGTCCGCTGCCATACAGCCGCGCCTCGAGATGGCTGATCAAGCGGTAGAACAGCCGCCGATGCAGCAGCCGCATCCGATGACGCAGGGGAAACACGTACTGGATGGTTCGGCTCCGTTCGCGCAGTTCGCTGAACAGTACGTGGACCGAAATGACATCGGCGTCCGGGCAGTTGATGCCCGCCGAGTAGACCAGATCGAAGCTTTTTCCGGTACAACGTTGCTGGTATCGCCGGACGCCCCGATTGGCCAGGTACCACCACAGAAAGGCCAGCAGATGCGGTCTGGACGGTCCGGCAATCCGGTGCCAGATCACGCCGTCCAGATCCAGGTCGTTTACCTGGCGTGCGAACAGATGCACTTCGAAGTGCAGTTTCAGACGGTCAATTTCTTCGGCCAGGCAGCGTTCGGTGCCGTGGCGGCGGTCCACAAACGGGGTGATCACGGCAAGCCGGGGGCGCCGGTGATGGGCAAAGGCTCGCGGTGTTTCGGCCACAGTTTTCTTCAGGGGCGATGATGGCGACGCGGATGGTTGCATGGGAACCGGGCGACCTTCAGCGCCACCGCGCAGCGCCGGCGACAGGCTCTGAATGCTGCCAGACCCAGGGCACCGTCGGCCCCGGTGTTTCTCCGGCGGCCAGCTCGGGCAGGCGGAACAGCACACCCACCAGCAGCCAGAGATAGGCATTGATGACATAGTTCTGGTAGGTATTCAGGCCTCCCCAGGTAATGGGCAGCAATAGCCAGAAGCTATACCAGAGTATGCTGAAGCCCAGCGGGTAGAGCCCCGTTGCGGCCAGCCAGCGCGTGCGCCGCCAGCCTGCGATCAGCAACGTCACCGTCCACAGCATCCACAGCAGCGGTCCCAGCAGCCCCAGCTCCAGCAGCAGGCAGCCGAATCCGTTTTCGACCTGATCGACAGGGGGAGGAGAGGCCCCCAGCAGCCGCACCATGTACTGCACGCCGAGCGAGGCGACACCGGTTCCGTAGCCCCAGAGCGCGTCCGGCGTGTGCAGTGCCTTGAGCCATTCGTTCAACGGATATTCCTGTGTGCGGAACACAAGGACCGAGTGCGGACTGTCCGGCCAGAGCATTTCATAGTAATAGCTCGTCCACAGCCGCGTCAGATTTGGGAACAGATAGGCCAGTGCGACCAGGCCCAGAAACAGCACAACCAGACCGCGGCGGAGCATCCGTGCGACGCGCTGGCCCAGCCAGGGTCGGTTGCGCATGCCCCACAGCAGCGCGCCGCTCATCCCGAGCAGGGTCAGCAGGCTGTAGATCAGCGTACCCTTGGAGCCGCCAACATAGATGGCGGCGCCGAGCAGCGCCAGCAGGCCGTAGAGTGCGCGGTTGGGTCGGTGCTCGAATGCATTGGTCGCCAGAGCCCCCAGAAGCAGCGTCAGCATCAGCGCCACGAAGCTCATGTAACGGGCCTGGCTGACAAAGACGGATGGCGGTGCCAGGATGATCTTGCGAAGCCCGGGAATGTACCGGGCCAGGTGTCCTAGTGACTGCAGCTCGGGAGCGAGCGTCGGGGGATTCAAAAACGTCCGCCAGCCGCTGGCCTGGATGATGCCGACTGCGGCGATCACGGCGGCCATGGTGAACAGCAGCCGCAGCAGGCGGCGCAGATCTTCGGCGTTCCGGGCGAACTCGTAGCCCACCAGCGCCAGAGGTACGAAGAAAAAGTTCAGCGTCAGACCCAGGACCCCATAGACAGGACTGGGCGAGCGCGGATTGAACGCCTGCACCAACGCCAGGGCAAAGAAGGCCAGCAGGGGCCACAGAAACGCAGGGCGCCAGCTCGTGTGCGGGCGCCGGCGGCGGTCCAGAACGAAGCCGGCATACACAGCCAGTCCGAGGATATATTTGGCGACGAAGACCTGCATGTCGTTGCCGCCGTATTTGCGTGGCAGATCCTCCAGCGTCAGCCAGGCCATCAGCAACAGCAGACCGAGACGCCAGCGCAGCACCGCGACGATCACCGCGACCAGCCCTGCGATCCAGGCCAGCGAGCGCAGAACGGCCACGACAGTGCCGGCCAGCACGGACTGGGCGATCAGCCAGGCCAGCAGCAGAGAGGCGAAGAAGATGAGCAGCCCCATCTGCCGGGGCGGCGAAGCCCGAAAAATCAGGCGGGTCATGCGTCCGTTCATCTGCATCCCGGCTTGAGCCAGCCAGCCGCGAGGCGCGGGCAGCGTCCTTTACTTGTACTCCGATGGGCGCCCTCTCGTCGAGAGGGCACCGCGGTTGTGCTCAGGATCGGTTATTGGCGCGTTGTGCACGGCCGGGTTGCGGTTGCACACGGAGGAGAAAATTGCCACAATCAGCGCGAGGGCGTGTAGCTCAGGGGGAGAGCACCTGCTTTGCAAGCAGGGGGTCGCGGGTTCGAATCCCGCCACGTCCACCAGATTTCCTTACGATTTTGGCCTGTCAATTCACCGGTTCAACCTTTTCTGGTTTTTCCCCGCGGGCGAATGTAGCCAAAAAATCTGGCAGATGCCCGTCCCGCGGGACAACGCCGCCGTGAATCGCATTTGTGATGCGCAGGGTTGCTACACGTTGCCCGAGGAAAATTGTCCAGCGGTCGCCGAGCCCCCTCAGGTTATTTCGGTGCCGCGGGTTTCGGGAAGCACGGCAGCGCTGGCACCTGCAAGCGCAAACGCGATGCCGCAGAGCAAAAATGCTGCTGCCAGCCCCCACCGTTGGCCGGCACCGCCGATCACCAGTGGAGCCAGCGCACTCAGCCCGCGAGCGATGTTGTAGCTGGCCCCGAGCGCAGTGGCCCGAATGGCGGTGGGGAACAGCTCGCTGCCAATGATGCCAGAGCCTGTAAAGAACCCTGTGCCGAAAAACGCCACCAGGCAGGCCGAGACTAGGATCATCGCCGGGCGCCTTGCCGCCGCGAGCGCGGGTACCAGCGCAGCGGCCAGTAGTAAGTAGGCCACCAGCAGACGCTTGCGCCCCCAGCGATCTGCGAAGACTCCAAATAGCAGATACCCGGGCAGCATGCCCACCAGATTCAGACCCACCAGGAACCAGGTAGTTCCGCCCAAATCGAAGCCGCGCCCGCCCAAACGCTCTGGAAGTTCCAGATAAGCGGGAATCCAGGTGAACAGCCCCCACCAGGCGAACATGCCAAACGTGTTCATCGCCAGCAGTGCGAACAGGTGGCGGCGATAGAGACGCCAGAGGTCGAGCACTCCGGTGGTGGAACGTTGGCGCCGGCGCAGCCAGACCTCGGGTTCCGGGACACCGTGTTGCACCCACAGCGCCAGCAGGGCCGGCAGCACGCCGACAAAAAAGACCCAGTGCCAGCTCGCACGCGCTAAAATGGCTCCAGCAGTCACGGCCGCCAGCGCGTAGCCCACTGCCCAGCTACTCTGTACAATGCCCAGCGCACGGCCGCGCCAGTGCGCCGGCCAGGTTTCGGCCACCAGCGCAGCTCCGGTATTCCATTCCCCGCCCATACCCAGGCCCAGCAGGAAGCGCAGCGCGGCTAGCACCCTCAGGTTCGGAGCGAATCCGCAGGCGAAGGTGGCCAGCGAATAAATCCAGATACTGGCACTCAGCAGGCGCCTCCGACCATAGCGATCGGCCAAGAACCCGATCCCCACGCTGCCCAGAGCCGATGCAATCAGGGTGAGCGTGTTGAGTAGACCGGCGGTCGCTTTGCTCATGCCAAACGCACGCATGAGCGTGGTCAGCACGAGCGAGTAAAGCATCACGTCGTAAGCATCGAGCATCCAGCCCAGCGCCGCCGCCAGCAGGGTACGGCGCTGAGCCGGTGTGGTCTCGCGCCAGCGTAACGCTTCGGTCGGAATCGATTGTGTCACCCCTAACCTCGCCGAAGGCGCATGCCGCCTCCTGCTGAGAATGCGGCAGATTCCAGGCCGGCTAGGGCCGGGCGGGCTGGTCTTCGACGCCCGGCCCGGGTTTTAGCCGCCACTGGCTGGGGAGCACCGGCCGTTGCCGTGTTAGTTTCCACTCGACGCCGTCAGCGTAGACTTTTTCACTGCGTGTGATCTTGAACTGACCCTGGGCCAGATAGTCCAGGTGCACACGGTCGTAGGCCAGTCCCATGCCAGCGACCAGTTCTAGGTAGGCCCCGTGCGCGGTTTCATCGGGGGCCTCCGTATAGCCTTCATCCCAGGTCACATCAGGGAAGCGGGACATAAAGCCACCACCGGGGGCGGCCGCCTGCCCTTTGAGTGCCATGTAGATGCGGACGCCTTTATACACGGGTTGTTGGAAGCGCCGCGGCTCCCAGTCAGTGCCATAGCGCTGGTAGAGGGTGTTTTCCCAGGCATTGAGCTCGGCGGCGCCCGGCACGCGGTTGATGGCCTCCACGATGCGCTCGCGCAATTCGTAGGCGATGTCCTTGCTCAATGCGTGCTCCGGATCGGCCAAATAGCTCAGGCTGGTAAACCAGCCGCGCGGGATCCACCAGCTGTAGCCGGTCTCGACAGTGGTACGTCGTGTAACCCAGGCGGTGTAACCAGAAAATGGCTGGACCCATTCATGTGACGGGTAACCGTGCGGATTTAGAAAGGCATCGGGCAACCAGGCCTCCCACAGCTGCCGGCGCGTGCGCGATTCCGGGTAGATGGGGTCGGGATCCCAGAGCCCGCTCTGCACATCGGCGGTAAGGGCGCCGTGATAACCCGGATGGAGCATGAAGTCGGGCGTGATCTGCATCAAGCGAATTGAGAGGTTGGCTCCGTCGGGGTTGTCGATGGGGTGGACGATAACATTGACCTTGCGCAGAGCGGCGCGGGTGGCCGGATCGCGCACCAGCAGCTCGGCCAGCCGCAGCAAATGGCTGGTGCTAGAGACCTCGTTGGCGTGCTGGCGGCCGGAGTAGATAATGGTGGCCTTCAGCGTGTCCAGCTTGGCGACCGACACGAGCTGGGCGGGCGAGGGCAACAGGATGTCGGCTGCCCAGAGATTTTCGCCCAAGTAGCTGCGGCCCATCCAGTAGACCTTCACACCGGGAAACTGGGCCAGGCGAGCCAGGATTTCGGCGCTTTTCTCCGGGCTAATCGGTTCGTCCCACTGCACCAACGGGTCCTCTTTCCCTTGCGGTAACGGGGCGGGTTTGTAGTCGGTGATCTGCGGCCGAGGGGTTTGCGGGGCCGGTACGGGCCAGGCTATCGTAACCCAGTCCGGGCGCGCATTTTCCGGCGCGCGCAGCGGCCGCGGCAGGCGGAAAGCCACCGCCAGCTCGCGCAGTTCGGCGTAGGCCAGCGTGTCCCGATAGAGCCCGGCGCGCTGCAAAGCCCCGAGGGCCCGCACAAGGCCTTCGCCCTGCTCGGCGGAGAACATGGTGTGCTCGACCAGGGTGGCTGGTTGGCGGCGGATCCAGTCGCGGTAGCGATCCCGGCGGGCGTCCACGGGCAGTTCCCACACCAGGCGCTCGAGGCCCGGCTGGCCGGCCCGAACGCGCACGGCCACTGCCCGAGGCCGCTCCATGCGGAGTGCGGGCAGCTCGCGCTTTTCGTGATGCGTATGGCCGGCGGCATCGGTCCAGTCCAGGGCGACCAGCGGTCGCGGGCCGTCCTTGGCGTAGAACTCGATCTCGACCTGGCCATCCTGGCCTTCCGTCGAGGGATAGACGACGGGAATCACACGGCCCATGTAGTCAAACAGGCCAGTCGAGTTAAGCGTGCCCAGCATGTAGAAGAAGTTGCATGTGGAATAAAAAGTATCTTCCTCGAGTGCCTCCAGCGAGGAGACGCGCTGGTGATAAAGGCCCAGGGTCAGATCGGGCTCGCTGAGGTGGATCCGCAGCAGCAGAGTATCAAACAGCGGCTGATCCTCCAGCCGCGGGTCGCCGTCATACTGCGCCATCAGGAAGTGGAAGATGCGCGGAAGCGTCACCGTCTGGTAGTGCTCCCAAAACAGCTCGGTGTCGGTGACCACCCGCTCATCGAGCAGTGTGCGATCGCCCGAACGCATCTGCACCCATCCGGTGTCTACCTGCACATGGTCATACTGGGGAAATTCGTTGCTGTAGGGCCGTTCCGCTGTGTGCACCGTAAAGGTGCGCTCTAGCAAGAGCTGGCCGTCGCCGGCATAGGCGCGGACCCGGTAGGTGGGTTCGCCAGCCGAAGCCATGGATTGGAACTGGATTTGATTGAGAGAGAGGTGCAGCATCTGCGCCAGCAGCGCGTCGACGGGGTAGAGCTCCTGCAGCCAGCGCGCACGCGAAAACAGCAGGCTGGTGTGGTCAGGGTCCTCGTAGGGAGCAAACTCGATCACCAGGCGCGCCACCTGCCGACCGGCCAGCGCGGGTGCCACTTCTTCCGTCAACCAGCTCAGACCGGGCTTGTAGGCGCTCAGGACGCTGACCTCGATATGCTGGGGATCAGCCCCGGCATCCAGCAGGATCTGCCGAATTTGTTCACGGAGCTTTTGGCGCACCGCCGGGCTCTCGCTGACTTCAGCGCGCACTTCAGCCGGCTGGCCCCGCATCAGACCGGCAGCGGCGCGGCGCACCACCTCAAGTAGCCGACGCCCTTCCCACGGAATGGTAAAGCGCTCGCGGAAGGTCGGCTCAGCCGGCACAAAGGGATGCAGCGGAGAGACGTAAGAGAGAGCGGGGTCGTGTGCGCAACACTTCAAACCGGCATGCAGCCCCCCGGTGCGCACACTTACGCGAGCGCCGGGAGCGAGCTGCTCGAGACGACTCTGAAGAAACTCTTGCAGTTTCGGATCTACGTCGTCCACATAGACAGTGGCCGCCAGCTCGGTGGGCTTGGCTGAAGAGGCTTCGGCCTGCTGCAGCCATCGTTCCAGGTGATACAGGGCAGCAGCCGCTTGCCCGCCGGCCGAGCGGAGCGAAAAGAACCTGTGCAGCTCCTCGCGCACCTCGTCGAGCGCGGCGTAGCGCTTGTCGGGCTGCCAGAGAAACGGGAGACGGGCGGCGGCGTCCTCCAGTGCAGCCACCTGGCCGGCTTCGTCACCCCGCACCAGCAGCGCCCCATGGCGGCCAAAAACGTGGTCGAGCACGCGCAACTCGCCCTCGCCGGGCCCCAGCGGCGCGAAAATCTCAGGACCAAACGGCTGACCGCTTTGGGTCCGCCCGGCAGCCAGTTGCCGTACCAGTTGCTGACCAAGTGAGGAACTTTCGGTCAGCACAGCATTGGTTTTCACCTGCTCGGGCGTGACGCCATCGGCAACAAAGGCCAGGGGCAGGGCTATACCCGTGGTCTCAAGCCCGAGGCGGGCGGCCAAATTCGCCATGGCCACGCCCGGCATTCCGGCGGGCACATAAAGCCGCACGTCCACGGAGGCGGGCAGTGGCATTTTCGGCTGCCCACCCAGCAGGCCGTGAATCGTATAGAGCTGACCCAGATCAAGCTGTTTCGGTCCGGCAAGCGGCAGAGGATCCGGCGCCGGCGGCAGTGAGGGCGACGGGTTGATCAGCACCAGTGGCAGCGCTTCGCCCACCAGCAGCACCAGCTCACGTACGGCGGGGAAGCGGATCGGCGGGCGACCTTCGGGAGTCAGTGCGCGCTCAACCGCCGCACGGTTGCTGGCGCCCTCGACGCGCAGGATAGCTTTCTGAATGCCGGGCTGGCCGGACACATAGCTCACCCCGACAAGGACAGCGGTGGCCTTTAATTTGGCTGCCTTGAATGCCGTCTGCAGCCCTTGGGTCATCTCCTCTAGGCGCGGACCCGGTGCCGCCCATTGATAAGGCGCGTGGGCGGCGTAAGCGTCGGCGGCAGCCAGCAGGCCCGTGTCGTCACGGCTCACAACGGCCAGGTCGCTGTCGAGCAAAAACACACCGCCCTCGCCCACACCCAGCAACGACTCAAGCGGAGCCAGTTGCGCCGCCTTCGCTGCGGGCAGCGAGCCGCGGCCGACGTAAAGTCTGTGCGGCGCCGCAGAGGCCTCAGGCGCGCTGGCGGCAATTACTAACGGCAAAGACAGTCCCGTGGTGCCGTACGCCATCCGTGCGGCCAAATTAGCCGCGGCTGCGTTTTCGGCCGCTGTGGGTCTGGCCGGCACGACGATCTGCCCACTCACGAAGTCCGGGATCCCATCGCCATTGGTATCGACCAACATCCATCCCGTCTGGAAAGCATCCTCTAGAGGGCTGGGGTGCGGGGAGGCAACCGGGGGCAGCGGAGCTGTCTGGCTGGCGGCCGACAGGCACAGCAGCAGAAAAAGTGTTCCAAGTCGACCAAGCTGAAGCATGCTTGTCCTCCCCAAGGGATTTCCGGGCCGCGAGCGAAGCCGGCAAGGAAGTTCAACTTCCGAGGATCCCAGCCGACCGCAGTTTTCGGACCACTCACGCCCGGCTCGCACGGAACTATGCGCGGCGAGCAACAGCGGCTTTACTGCCGGACCTTAAAATGTAAACCGTACGGAAAGCTCTGCCTGCGTTCCCGGCCGTGCTGTTAGGATGCGCCCGAAACTGCTTGAAGCCGCCGAAGTCACCTGTCCGCTGGTGAAAGGGGCCAGCAGATTTGTGGCGTTGAGAAGATTGAAAACCTGGCACGCCACTTCCAGCTTCCTTTCATTTTTAACGAAAATGCCTTTGGACACGCGCAAGTCTAACTGATTCAGCCGGCTGCTGTCGATCTGACTCGGAGAGATCGGCGGCAATCCCAACGTTGCCCTGTACGCGTTGACCGCCGCAAGGTTCAGATCGCGATTGCCCTGGTTGCGTCGGGTGCCGGGTACATACTGGGTCACACCGTCAATGACAATGTTGGAGAGAGCGTTGAACGGCAGCGAAGAACGGTAGGTCCAGATGGCGCCCACCTGCACGCCGAATGGCAGGGCCACCGAGCCGCTAGCTACCAGGGCATGCCGGCGATCGATATTGCACGGACCCCAGTCCAGTGAAGGGTTGGCGAGATTCGTGACGCGCCCGGCGGGATTGTTATCCTTACACTCAGAGAGTGTATAGGAGATCAGGTACTGATAGTGGTGAGAGTATGCCTTCTCGAATCGAACATACATCGCTCCGTACTTGGCCTTAGAGATGGGCTCAAGAATCAAAATCTGGCCCCAGTTGGGCAAGATGCGCTTGCCAGTGGCCGGATCGTAGTTGACATCGACGCTGCGGTAATCGCGCAGGCTGTGCACATATACGCCATCGATGCTCAGGGAAAGTGTGGACGTGAACTGATGCGTCAGTCCCAGGTTGAACTGCTGCGAGTAGGGGTTCACAAAGTCATTGCCCAGTTCGGTGATGTTCGGCGGAGCCTTGGAGCAAAAATTGGTGGGGCTCTGACCGCCGTATGGGTCAGGATAGGAAGGGTTCGGAATCACAATGAAACACTGCAGAAGATCACGCGGTTCGGCGAACAGACTGATCAACGTTCGGATATTGTTGTAATAAATTCCGTATCCGGCCCTCACCATCCAGGTTCCGGCACCGGTGACATCCCAGGCGAGACCGATTCGTGGACCAAAGTTGTTGGCGTCGCCACGCTTGCTGTAATTTGCATAAGGCAGTGGTTTGGGAAGCGTAGCAGGATCGAAATTTTCATTGAACGATCCAAATTGCCGATCGTAGCGGAGGCCGAGGTTAATGGTAAGTCTGCGCAACGCTTTCCAATTGTCGCTTATGTACCAACCCCAGTAGCTTGTATCGAGCCCATTATGAATGGGAGGATAGGTGGCAGTGAATAAAATGGCTCCCTGGAGGTTGTTCATGACCGCCGGGTTCTTGGGATCGAAGTATTGATCTTTACTGAAGGTAAATGTGCCGGTGGGGTTTCCAGGGGAGTCGTCTTTGTAGGGAATGTAATCGTATTCGGTACCAAAGTGCCATTCGTGGTGGCCCCGAATCCAGGTCACGTCGTCGTTGAACTCATAGCGGCTCTCTGGTCCGAGCTCCTGGAAGCTACCGCCCCAGGTGAGGCTGGGGAAACGGAGGATTGTTTGCATTTGGTTGAGTCGGGCCGGCGGGTATTGCCCAAACTGAGTCCATACGGGGTAGCCCGGGCGACCGATTTCATACTCGGCGAAGGCGTACTGGAAGCGAAAATCGTTCAAAAAGGTGGAGGATTTCATCCAGGTGTGCCCGAAGACGATCGAGTCGCGTGGGATTTTTTGGGTGAATCCGGCGTTGGCGGCATTGGTTCCGCCGCACTGGAAGCAGCCCTGAAACTCCCGCTCGCCCGCATAGCGGACGAAAAGAGTCTGGTCGTTGCTGATCTTGTAATCGGTGCGCGCCAGCCAGAGGTCGCGCCAGCTCGGGTTGGCGAAAGTTCCCTCGACCGATGCGTAATATTGTGGCAAACCAGTAAACACGGTGAAGGAATCTTTGGTCTGGGTGCGCTCAAAGGAGGTGAAAAAGTGGGCCCGGTTACGCACAATAGGACCACCGAGGTCCGCCCCGAACTGATTTCGGTTGAAAGGGAAACCGCGCAACCCCAAACTTTTCTGCTGGGCAGCCTGGAATTTGTTCAGGGCGTTCAGGGCTTCGTTGCGCCAGTATTCAAACACATCACCATGGAATTGGTTGGTTCCGCTTTTGGTGACCACGGTAACGAAACCCCCTTCAGCTAGGCCCAGGTTGGCGGGAAACTGAGTCGTGTAGACGCGGAATTCGGCGACTGCTCCCTGCGGAAAATCCTGTCGCGGTTCGCCCTGCTCGGCCCAGGTGTTCCGGACGCCGTCGACGAAGAAGCCGTTGCCATAGAAGGTGGAGCCCGCACCGATCTGCACGTTGTTGTAGTAAGGGCGGGAGGCATCCTGCGAGGTGCCAGGCTGGAGCAAAGCAAGGTTCAGGTACTGGCGGGTGTTGATCGGGAGAGTCTCAATCTGCTGTTGGGTCACCAGGCCAGAAACCTGGCTGGCGGTTACGTCTACCGGCTGGGAGTTGGCGACCACAGTGACCTGCTGCTGGACAGCGCCCAGCTTCAATTGGACGCTTTGTTCGATGTGTGCGCCAATGTTGAGCACAATGTCTTTGATCTCCGTGGTAGCAAAGCCGGACTGCTCGAACCGGAGGCTGTAGCGCCCGTTGGGGAGATCAACGAAGACGTACCGTCCATCGGCACCAGCAGTCACCACGCGCGTGACCCCGGTGTCTTGATTGGTAAGGGTGACTTTGACTCCCGGCAAGGCGTTGCCGGCGGGATCGGTGACCGTGCCGGAGATTTCGGCGCCGGTTCCCTGCGCTCGGGCTGAGCGGGGATGTCCGAGCAAGGCGACGGCCAGCACCATGAGGACAGTCCACACCCGTCCGATGGGCAGTCGGGTGCACTTCATGGTCGTTCTCCTTCCAGGGGATTGCGGCGAGCGATGCACGCAGCAGGCCGAGGATGGCGGTCGTGTTCACCGCAGCACTTGTGTTTAGCGCGTATAGCATCGCAGCCAACAATTGTCAAGAGTTTTTCTCAGTTCCTACGCATGAGGTCTTTTTTCCATTAATTGACAGGGGAAAAGTGCCCTCTTACAATGTGCAAAATTGTATGCATTCAGTATACGATGCGCTGTGTTTACTGCAGCCTGACCGCGTTGTCCGAAGAACTCCGCCGGGCAATCGCCAGTCCGGGTTGGCCAGGAGATTTGCATGCTGGTTGCCATTGATACTGGCGGTACCTTCACCGACTGCGTCTATCTGCACCAGGGGCGATTGGAAATCCTCAAAGTGCTGTCCACGCCGCGGCAGCCGGCCCAGGCCATCCTGAGTGCTCTTGCTCAGATCACCACGCGCCAGCGGCTGGAAATCCGGCACGGCACCACGGTGGCCACCAACGCGCTGCTGGAGCGTTCGGGTGCCCGCGTGGCGCTGGTGACTACGGCGGGCTTCGAGGATGTGCTGGCAATCGGGCGCCAGGCGCGACGGAGGTTATACGACTGGATGGACCAGCCCGAACCCCCGCTGGTTCCTGCCGAGCGGCGCTTCGGGGTGGCCGAACGCACGCTGTGCGATGGCCAGATTCTGCAACGGCTGACCGAACAAGAGGTTGAGCGCTTGGTCGCTCAGGTGCGGGCCAGCCAGCCGGAAGCCGTTGCCCTATGCCTTCTGTTCTCCTTTGCCAACCCCACCCACGAGCGGCTGCTGGCGCAGGCGCTGGCCCGGCTGGCCGTTCCGGTCAGTTGCTCGCATGAGATTCTTCCCGAATTTCGCGAATACGAGCGGACCTCGACCGTAGTGGTGAACGCGTACCTGACCCCCAAGATGGGCCGCTACCTGTCAGAACTGGAGCAGGCGCTCGGAGAGCAATTCCCCGGCTCGCGGCTTCACATCATGCAGTCCTCGGGCGGGATCATTTCGGCGGCCATCGCAGCCCGGGAACCGGTGCGGACGATCCTGTCGGGACCGGCCGGAGGCGTGGTGGGTGCACAACTGCTGGCGCGGCTGGCAGGTTTGGATCGCATCATCACCTTCGATATGGGTGGCACCTCTACCGATGTTGCTCTTGCGGAGAGCACCGAGGCTGGCAGCCTGGAGACCACGCGTGAGTCGGTGGTGGCCGGTCATCCCGTCGGCGTGCCGATGCTGAATATCCACACGGTGGGCTCCGGCGGAAGCTCGCTGGCCTGGTTTGATGAGGGGGGTGCCCTGCGGGTGGGACCGCAATCGGCGGGGTCTGATCCGGGTCCAATCTGCTATGGCCGTGGCACCCAGCCGACCGTTACCGACGCCGATCTCCTGCTGGGGCGTTTGGTGCCAGATTTTTTTCTGGGAGGTGCGTTGCGGCTGGAGGAGTGGCGCACGCGGGAGCTGCTCGAGCGGACCAGAGGCCGGTTGCGCGACGCGGAAACGTTCGCCCGGGGCATTGTACGGGTAGCTGAAGCGGTGATGGAAAAAGCCATTCGCGTCATCTCGGTGGAGCGTGGCTATGACCCGCGCGAATTCACCCTCGTAAGCTTCGGCGGGGCGGGGCCACTGCACGCCTGCGCTCTGGCGCGCGCGCTCCGGATCCCGCGGGTGCTGGTGCCCATCTTTCCTGGCGCGCTATCGGCGCTGGGGATTCTGGCCTCCCCGTTGGTTACCGAAGTCTCCCAAACTGTGATGCTGCCGCCGGGCAGCCGGCGGTTGGGCTCCGTGTTCACGAGCCTGGAGCGCCGCGCGCGCGCGGTGCTGCGCGCTGGTGGGCGCCGTGGCGTGGCGCTGCGATCGGTGGACGTGCGCTATGTGGGCCAGGGCTACGAACTGAACCTGCCCTGGGGGCCAGCGCTGGTGGCGCGCTTTCACCAGCTGCACCAGCGCCGCTATGGTTACGCCGATCCTGACCGTCCAGTCGAGATCGTCAATGCCCGCGTACGTCTCGTGGCAGCGGGCGAACGCTTGCCGCTGCAGCGCCAGCCGCTGCGGGGCCGGCCACATTCGGCGCGGAAGGCGATCGTTGCCACCCGCCGCGCCTGGTTCGATGGCCGGCACTGGACCGTGCCCGTCTACCTGCGCGAGGCCCTGCAACCCGGCCACCGCTTTGCGGGCCCCGCTCTGGTCGTCGAGTACAGCGCGACCACGGTCGTACTTCCCGGCTGCACGGTCCAGGTGGACGGCTGGGGGAATCTCCTGATCGAGGTATCGTGATGGCCCGACGCAGCCGCTCCGATCCGGTAGAACTGGCGGTGTTTCAGAACCTATTTCATTCCATCACCGAGGAAATGGGTGCTGCGCTGCGCCGCTCGGCGTTTTCGCCCAACATTAAGGAACGGCGCGACTATTCCTGCGCGATCTTCGATGCCGCTGGCCAGGTGATCGCCATGGGCGACCACATGCCCGTGCACCTGGGCTCGATGCCGCTGTCGGTTCGCGCCGCCATTGAGAACGTACCGCTAGCGCCGGGCGATGTGGTGTTGCTGAACGATCCCTATGCCGGCGGAACCCATTTGCCCGATCTCACAATGGTCCAAGCCGTCTTCGCTTCCACCAATCGCCGTCCCTTGTTCTATGTTGCCGCGCGCGCGCATCACGCCGATGTGGGTGGCAGCTTTCCCGGTTCGATGGGCCCCAGCCGCGAAGTATTTCAGGAAGGGTTGAGGATTCCGCCGATTCGGCTTGCCCGCGCCGGGCAACTAGACGGCGATGTCCTGCGGCTGCTGCTGGCCAACGTGCGCACCCCAGTCGAGCGCGAAGGCGATTTGACGGCCCAGTTGGGAGCGTGCCGCATCGGCGAGCAGCGTTTGCGTGAGCTGGTGGTCAAATACGGTGTGGCTCGCATCGGCGCGAATATCCGCCGTCTGCTGGATTATTCAGAGGCCTTTCTGCGCGCCGAGCTGGCTCGCCTGCCGGCGGGAACTTACCGGGCAGAGGATTTCCTGGATGACGACGGTGTGTCCGACCGCCCGGTGGGCATCCGCGTGGCCATCACGATCGATCCGCGGCGCCGCCGTGCAGTGGTGGATTTCTCGGGAACCGACCGTCAGGTGGCCGGTAGTCTGAATGCGGTTTATGCCATTACCTACTCGGCCGTTTTCTATGTGTTCCGCTGCCTGCTGCCCGATGACGTGCCGGCCACCGAAGGCTTGATGCGCCCGATCCGCATTCTCGCCCCGCCGGGTACGGTGGTCAACGCGCTGCCTCCTGCCGCGGTGGCCGGCGGTAACGTGGAGACCTCGCAGCGCATCGTGGACGTCCTTCTGCGTGCTCTGGCCGAGGCTATCCCGGAACGGATCCCGGCCGCCAGCTCGGGCTCCATGACCAACCTCACCATCGGCGGGGTTGATCCACGCAACGGGGCTTCGTATGCCTACTACGAGACCATCGCGGGCGGCATGGGAGCACGCCCCAACGCCGATGGCCTCTCCGGCGTCCATACCCACATGACCAACTCGCTCAACACTCCGATCGAAGCGCTGGAATTTTTCTACCCCTTCCGCGTCACACGCTACAGCTATCGCCCGGGCTCGGGCGGACGGGGGCGCTTTCGTGGGGGCGACGGGATTATCCGCGAAATCGAATTTCTGTCCGCTGCGCAGGTCACGCTGCTGTCGGAACGGCGGCGCCTGCCCCCCTACGGTCTGGCTGGCGGCGAGCCGGGCGCCTGTGGCCGGAATCTTTTGCTACGCCGCGACGGGCAGCAACTGCTGCCCTCGAAGTGCACCTTCCATGTGGAGCCGGGCGACCGGCTCCGCATTGAAACACCCGGGGGCGGCGGCTGGGGCACGCCTGCCGGCGCGCACGATGCAGTTGACAACTCCCAGGCTGCTCCTCAGACTACAACCCCAGGGACCACCGGGGGCAGCCCATGAGTTGGAGTTCAGCACCCGCGCAGACCAGTTCGCAGCGCGTCTACCGCAAACTGAAGCACGACATCGTCACCTGCACCCTGGCGCCGGGCAGATCTCTCACCGAGCAGGAGCTGTGCCGTCGCTACCGCACCAGCCGCACGCCCATCCGAGAGGCCTGTCACCACCTGGAGCGCGAAGGGCTGATCGAGATTCTTCCCTACCGGGGTTACCGGGTCCCGCCACTGACCATGGCCGAGTATCACCACCTGAACGAAGTGCAGCTGATCGTCGAACCGGCCGCTGCCGCGCTGGCGGCGCAGCGCATTTCCTCCGAGCAACTGCGACGCCTTGAGCAATGGGTGGCGTTGGCCTACCGTCCCAGAGACGCCCAGAGCTACTTCGATTTTCTGGAAGCTAACTACCAGCTCCACGTCGGCATCGGCGAGGCCGCGGCCAACGAGTCCCTGCAGAAAATCATCGCGGAAATCCACACGCGGCTGATGCGGTTCTTCTACCTGGTGATTTCCATCGACGCCTACGGCGCCGAGCTGAAGGCGGAGCATCGCGACATTATCCGGGCCATTGCCAGCCGTGATCCGGAACGCGCTCGCGGTTCGATGACCGAACACATCCTGCGCACCATGCAGCGCAGCCTGCACCTTCTCGTCCACGCCCATGCGCCACCCCTGGAGCTTCCCGCCACCAGGACAAACCATGCAGCAGGCTTCGCAGGCCGCCCTGAATGAAGGCTTTGACGCGTAGGAAACGCATCTCTTCGGCTCCCCAATGGTGTCCCGCTCTACGGGGATAGAGCGTGCGATCAGCCTGTCTGCTAGTGACCCTTTTTAGGCTACTGGGCAATTACTCCGGGATGGAAGATGTTGGCAATGCACACCAGTTGAAGAGCGTGATCGTTGTAAATATTTGTCGCAATCATCAGTTGGCAGCAATGTTCGCAGGGCGCTAACGCCGCGAAATACGGGTGTCAGTTTTGGCCTCCGTTGAATCCTTTCACAGTTGCTCCACCGCCGCCCCAGAGTACCCGGGGAGAGCGAAAGGGAGCCTGGCACCCACTTCGGCAGCTTTCGCACCATTTCCAAAACTGCTTGAATGAGATCTCTCAATAATTTGCTGAGCGACATTTCGCCGGTCGGCTGTTTCTGCTTATCAGCGATGCATTAGACCTCTTGGAGGGCAAGGCGCCGCCACCATTGAAAACCATCTGCGGAGCACGTCCGCGGATATCGAAAATCGGTTGACCTGCAGTGGTGCACAGCGATGGGGGCCCAGAGCACTTTCGTCGTTCGGAGTTCGCATCGCTGAGGCCGACGAGGGGAGGTAGCTGCCGCTGCGAGTCAGGTCAGGGGTTCAGTCGCTGGTTCAAATAATCCGAGACCGAAGCTGCTTGAATGACCCAGGCGCAGAGGCCCTCTTACGGGTTCAGCAAACTCGATACAAAGTCGATAACCACGACGATCGCCGAGAGTTGAGCGACGAGTGCGCTTCCCCCGAGGCAGGTGAACCGCGACCCACTGCGAACCGTCGACCGTTACCTGGGCCTCGTCAGCACGGACCACTCCGCGAAGGGAAAGCTCCCTGCGGACTTGATTTTGGACGGACTCTCCCATTCGAACTGTACCGCGGCGGAGGTAATGGCGGGGTGGCACGTAAGGGGTCATGGACTTCCAGATGCGGTATTCCCCGTCGCCAAAGCCGGGAGGCGTCGGCACCGCATGGTCCAGCGGGATGAGACGCACCTTCCAGGCATCGGCGTCATCACCCGGGGCCGCCCATGACAGTTCGCGTGTGGCCGCTGCGAGGATAGCCTTCTCTTCGTCGGCGTCGAAGGGCTGGCCGTCACGCCAGACGAGCAGCCGGCTGGGTGTCTCTTCCTCGTACCAGACGAAGAACTCCGTGTGCCGGTGTCCCTCAAGGGGCCGCCCGTCTGCATCCTTGCCAGCCATGAGAGCAACTTCCGCCCTGAGGCTCCTCGGCGCTCGACTCCACGAAATACGTTTTCCACCGTTCTTGATGCGTAAGAGTTCACCCAGGACACGACCGCGAAAGCGCGAGGTGAGGCGGACGAGCGCCCGTGCTTCGGGGGCGACGTTCCAGCCGATGGCGAACTGGATCAAATTTCGGCCGCAGCGTTGTCTCTGTATCGGTCTGTACTCGGGGAGTGAGCGCTGCGGTGGCCTTACTGCATAGCGATATTCAGCTCCCGGCGGCACCGAGCGGCGTGCCACCATCTCATCCTCCGTTGTGCGTTCGAGATCCGCGCGCCCGGCATCAGGCGACGGGACCAGGACGGGCACAGCGCCGGCCCGCGGCATGTCGGAAAGCTCACAGTTTGGCTTGCACCCGGCATCCATGACCCGCTCGATTCGTGTAAATGTCTCTGCGCGGCCGAAGTGCACTATCCGTTCCGGGGAACGCGGCCTTATTGAAGCCACGTATATAGATTAGCTAGTTACGTTGGAGTTCGGAGCCGTTTCCGCGATTATTAAGTCGCTACCGGATTGAACTTGTTGGCTAACCGTTGTGCCTTGCAGTATGAGAAATGCTTCATCCAGCGATTATGTCCCAGTGAGATCCTGTGTTCACTTCGATTGACGGGGAATTGCAGCGGGAAGATGGTTATGCGCCGTTGGGGGGAGCCAAAGGCAAGAAAAATGCAGCAGGTAGGGGCGAGGTTTCAGATGCCACACGTTGGCGGTTTGTCGGCAATATTTGTGCCGCTGTAAGGCAGGTCCGTAGTTCAGCAGAGTTTTTTGCGGCGGCGGCAGCAGGCTGCTGGCGTAAGGTAAGATTAGCGGCGGGTTTAGCCGGTGTTGCAAGTGTGCGGACTGAGCTAAACGTAGTAGATGGCCACGGCCGGCTTTCGGCATTTGCGGGCGACGCTCTATAATCCGCCGTGGGTGCAGGGCGAAGAAACCGTTGGAGGAAACTGCGGTGAAGGCGGCCGAGCCCGAGAAGATGAATTTCTATCATGCTCTGGCTGTGTCGGTAAGCGTTGGGACCATCTATGGAGTCGTGGAGGCGCTGCTGGACGTGAGCGTGCAGCATTACCATACGGCGTGGATTTTCCCGCTGGTGATCGCGACGGGCACGCTCTGCTTTTTGCTCGGGGGCAGCCTGCTTGCAGCTCTGTGCCGGCTGCTGCCGGATAGCTGGCAGGCAAGGGTGTTTGCAGCGGGCCTCGGGTTCGTCGTGTTCTATGCGGTGGCTCCGCTGGCCAGTCGTGAGCGGCTTTCGCATCCAGTTCTGTTTGTCCTGGCGACCGTGGGAGCCCCGCTAGGTGCGGTGTCGAGCAGGGCGTGGCTTTCGGGGGCGCTGGTACGGGCGGGCAAGTATGTACCGATTGCAGCTCTGACTCTCTGGGCGGTGAGCATGGTGGCGGCCGGGCGTTCCGCAACGCACTCCGGCAGCCCACGGGCAGGTAGCCCCAATGTTTTGCTGGTGATCCTGGATACGGTGCGGGCCGACCACCTCAGCAGCTTTGGCTATAGCCGGCCAACCAGCCCTGTGCTGGATCGTCTGGCGGCCCATGGCGTGGTGTTTGAAGCGGCCATCTCACCCTCCTCGTGGACGCTGCCCGCTCATGCCTCCCTGTTGACGGGCACCTACCCGCACACGCATCGAACCGATCGGATTGATCGTGAACTGCCCCGCCACTTGCCCACCGTGGCCGAGGCGTTCTTCCAGGCCGGCTATCACACAGCCGCGTTTTCAGGCAACCGTTATTTCTTCACCCGCAGAAGTGGCATGGGCCGGGGCTTTCAGAGGTTCGGGGATTTTTTCTTTAACTTTGCCGACGCCGTCTCACAGGAACGACTGATTTCCGCGCTGAATCACCGCCTGATGGCAGCCGGGCTGGCCGAGGACGTCTGGGGACGGCCGCGGGCCGACCAGATCAATCGGAGCCTTTTGCGCTGGCTGGACCATTCCACAGGACCTTTCTTTGTCACCGTCAACTATTTCGATGCCCACGACCCATACGTACCTCCAGCACCCTGGCGCGGGCGTTTTTCGAGAAAGCCACGGCCCGGAGGACGGCTGAGCATCGGGACCAACCACCTGCCGCACCTTTCGCCCGAACAGCTGCAGGACGAGCTCGACGCCTATGACGGCGCTATTGCCTATGCAGACCATCAACTGGGCCGGTTACTGGACGAGCTGGATCGTCGTGGACTGCTGGGGAACACTCTGGTGGTCATCACCGCCGATCACGGCGAGCTGTTTGGCGAGCACGGGCTGGTCAATCACGCCAATGCGCTGTGGCTGCCGGTGATTCATGTGCCTCTGTTGTTCTGGTGGCCAGGCCATCTGCCAGCCGGCAGGCGCGTTGCGACTCCCGTGTCCACCACCGATGTTGCCGCCACGCTGCTCCATCTGGCTGGTCTGCCCCGCCGCCTGCCTGGCGAGCCGCTCGATTCGCTCTGGGAAAGTCCTACGGCTCAACCCCAGCGACCGCTCCCGCTTTCCGAGCTAGCCCAGCTGAAAATCGTGCCCGAATTTCCAGACTGGTGGGGACCGCTGGTGTCGATCATTTCGCCGCATCTGCAGTACATCGAGGATCCGCGGCAGGGACCGCTGCTGTTTGACTGGAAGGCTGATCCGGGCGAGCTGCACAACCTCAGCGGAAACCCGGCCTACGCAACCGCGCTGGAGCAGCTCCAACGCCTGGCCGAGAGTAGAGCCGGCGTTGCAGCGCGGCGGGCTGCGCTGCAGTAATCAGGACCGGGGCAGAGCAGATTCGGCAGGCATGCCGAGGGAAAATACCTCCAACTCTAATAGACATCTCAAATAGGAGGCACCTATAACAATGGCTGCAATATAATGTCCAAGTGATTTGCTATGGCCATCATTCGGGTAATTCAAACACTTAGTCTCCAATCAGACTTCTTGATGCTCCCCAGTTTGGCTAAACTAGATACAAGTGTTGGGTGAACAGAAGGTTGGGCCCTTAAGGGTGATGTTGGGCGTAAAGAAAAAGGATAAGGTGTACCTTTTTTCCGCCTTCAATACCGGTTTAAAATAAGGCAACCCGCAATTATGTCGTGAAGAGCCTGCTTTCTTTTAGTGAAGCAAACCATAATATATCATATTCCTAAAGTTAGACCTGAGATTACTTTTCCAAAGTGGCGAATTGTAGCCCGAACAAAAGAAATTCTGTGACCTTGCAGATCGGTAACGTACAGACCGTGCCATCGTTTACCTAGTGTCGCTTGGTGTCGTGAGGATTCGAAAAACGCATAATATAGCCATAGAGCAATAGGAAAAATGCTCTGTAAGATTAATCCAGTCAACTCATAAGTTACTTCTCCGTGTTCTACTGGGGGAAGCTCCCGTAGGGCCGTCCAGAAGTGTTCAATTATAACTTCGAGTGGGAGCGCAATGGAAGAAGTAATAACAGCTACAAGCGCCCAGTCTATAACTGTAGCGAAGAAGCGGGGCCAAAAGCCTGCGTACAATATTTGGGGTATTCTTGAATCAGTAAAATCTGGAGTATGCACTACATGAGAGTCCAGATGGACAATGGGATTTCCACAGATAGGACAAAAGTGAAGACATTTATCGATATGAGCCCTACAATTTGTGCAGTACACCGAATTGTTGCCTCCAGTGATAATTTACCCATTCGAGGTCAGGATCACAGAAATGAGATTTCGCGCGGTGGAAGAACTCAAAACGGTTCCAGGCTAATGGTTGGTTTTCGAACGTATTAGTCGACGGACAATAAATGTCAAAATAAACGAAAAACAGGAAAATAGTCGGATAGGGGAATAGCGGGACCCAAGTTGTAAGAGTAATAGAATTTTGCAAATTCGTGAGTGCGGAACTGGCGTGTTGAGCGATTTTGGGCGTAGGCTTGTGGACAGATTTGAGGGAGTTAGGCACTTTTAAATAAATAATAAATGATGGCTGATTGGCTGCCATTCAACGCGGTGGTCAGGTGCTTATCGACGTTGGTAGTCTTCCAGGGCCGGTCAGCGAGCTCTCTCAGGTGCATGTGTGGATGGGTTGGCTGCTTGGGGCAGCAAGCTAGGATTATGACCCGGCCGCCATCTGGGGCTGGAATTATGTACTGCTTCAAAATCGGAATTCATGGCTCCAGACCGACCAATATCCGGGTCGCGTGTGAAAGTCTGGCCAAGTTGATCGGGTTTGCCCAAGGCCACCTTGACGCTGTTGTTTGAAAGATCGGAGCGGTCTTGAACGCCTGTCCGATCCACTGCGTCTTCCGGAAGGCCCTCAGGCGAATTCCGGCAAGCGCGTACCGCAACGTGCAGGCACGGTGTTCATAGAATGATTGCTGGTGCTTTCGCACCGGATCGCTTTCACCATACCGCTGGTCCGGAATTCCTAGAGCGGCCTGCTGGGACAACGCGGCCACTGCACCAGCAAATGAAGAGGTGATTTTGACACCAGCAGTGCACCTTTGCACGGGGGTGCAGCAAGGGCTTGAAACAATGTGTGATCTTGTACGCGGCTGTTGAGGATGCTTGCGACGCACAGGACGCAGACCCCAACTTTCGTCCCCTGTTTATCCCCGGCGAAGAGAAAGCGTCAATAGTACAAAAGTACTAAAACTAGTACGCCTTTATTTCTGCATCGAAACCGAGGTGGGGACCGTGTGTGGGCATGATGAATGGGTCTCCCCAACGGTTAAGTCGCAGCCCAATCGAAGGTCCGAGGCCACTGGTTCAACGCGGCCCTAATGCGTTCTTGGGCAAGGACCTTTGGATGAGCAGCGGGAAGAAGTGGCGTTTGGCCTGCTCAACGCTGGAGGCGGCCCTGACGGCGCCGGAAGCCAGGTATTCTGGGGCGCGGATGCGCCGCTTGCGAGCCGGGCAGCGGTTGTTGCGGTGCAGAGGAGCCGAGGCGGTGGAAGGCATGACGAAAGCGCCGGGTCAACGAGGTCAACCCCCGACACCGGAGTGCACAACTGTTGGCGCGAGGATTCTGAGGACGGGTGAGGCGGAAGAACACGCCGGGAGGAGTTCAGTAGCAAGGGCCGGAGGAAATCCGTGGGCCGAAGGATAGGGCGGGGCATTGGTTAAGGGAATCCCGGCCGGGGTCTAGAGGCGGGCCGGCGGTTTTTATCCGCGGCGGTGGCCACTGGATTAACGGGTTAATTAATGGCTTGCTTTTTTGTTTATCGTTTGTTAAAAGGAGCGGCGCAGAGGCAGGGCAGGGAGACGTGCGGCGCTTTTCCGAACGCGCGGGTTTCCGCACTTCTTCAAAATCCACCGGTGCCGACGGAATTGAGCCGGGACTCCGCAACCGGCTCTGGAACCTGGTCTGGTCGTTCTGGCTGAACACTCCGGTCTGGAACCCGCAACTCCAGGACTTCATCCTGCAGTTGTGGGACCAGTATTTCAAGCGGCCTACCGATGCGCTGGTGGTCGCGCGGGTCCTGCCGGAGATTCGGGACTATTTCTTTGCTGCTCCCTGGTACGAAGTACTGGATTTCGTGGAGTTCTGCGCCAGGGCGATCCCTGAAGAGGCGCGGCGGGCCGAATTTGCGCGCTGCCTGAATCAGGTTCTCGAGGAGGAAGATTCGGCGTATCGCTTTGTGGATGGGGCACTGGTGCGAGTAGCCCAGCCGTGCGGGGAGGACGAGGCGCTTAGAAGCGTCTCCCAGGAAGTCTGGGAAGCGCTCGATTGTCTGGAGAGCTGGCGGATTTCTGACAGTAACGGGGAGTCCACCATCGAGCACATGGCCCAGCTGGTTGCCGAGTTGCCGCAGGCAGCCCGCAGCCTGCTAGGGGCCATGAATCGCATGCTTGCCTCCGTGCTCGAACCATCTAGAGACGGATCAGCCCGGCCGCCAGGCAACGGATCAGTCGGGCATGATGCTTCAGGAGCGGAGATGCGCCTGGCGGTCGTGCTGTGCGCCATCCTGTTGCGTTTCCTCGCCCTGCGCTGGCGGCGCATTGCACAGAGTGTGGACCGGGAGATGCTGTCAGGGCCGTAGACACCTGCAGGACTGGTTTGGCGCTGACGCCAGCTTATCCTAAGATGTTTTCGGGATGAGCACAGCCACGGGTTGCTGGCGGGAGATCGAGCTCGAAATTCCGGCCGAACAGGTGCAGGCCGAAGAGGAGCGTGTGGCGCGCGAGCTGGCGCGCATCGCCCGCGTCCCCGGTTTCCGCCCCGGCCGCGCGCCCGTCTCGTTGATCCGCCGGCGTTTTGCCGAAGACATTCGCAGCGAGGTGGTCCAGAGTCTGGTTCCTGACCGGCTGGAAAAGGCGCTGGCCGAACGGGGCCTGCAGCCGGTGAGCCGGCCACGCGTCGAACGCGTGGATTTTGCCGATACGGGCGCGCTGCGCTTCACGGCGGCGTTCGAGGTCCTGCCGGAATTTGAGTTGCAGCCCTACCGTGACCTGGAGGTCGAGGTCGAGGCCGTGGAGGTGACCGACGCGGACGTCGAGCGCGCGCTCGAGCAGTTGCGCGAGCAGATGGCGATGCTGGTCCCGGTCGAGGGCCGGCCCGCGCAGGATGGCGATTACGTGCTGCTGAAGCTGACCGGTACGCCGGTGGGCGGTGGCGAGCCGGTCCACAGTGACAACGCCGTCTGCCGGCTGGGGGACGAAGAAACGCTGCCTGCGTTTACCGAAAACCTGCGCGGTGCCATCGCCGGCGACACGCGCCGGTTCGAGGTGGCCTATCCGGAAGATTTTCCCGACCCGAAGCTGCGCGGGCGGCGGTTTACGTTTCGGGCCGAAGTGGTCGCGGTGAAGGAGAGGAAGCTGCCGGAGCTCGATGACGCCTTTGCGCGCGCCACCGGGCGGGCGGAAACGCTCGGGGAACTGCGGGCGCAGCTGCGGCAGGAGCTCGAGCAGGCGCGCGAGGAACGCCAGCGTCAGCAGGTGCGGGAAAAGGTCCTCGACCGGCTGGTGGCGATGTACGACTTCCCGGTGCCGGAGGCGCTGGTCGAACGCCAGCTCGATGCGCGGCTCGAGCGGGCCGTGCGGCGCCTGCTGGCCCAGGGCATCGACCCGCGGGCCCTGAATGTGGACTGGGCCGGGCTGCGCCAGCGGCAGCGCGAGCGGGCGGTGGCCGACGTGCGGGCGGAAATTCTGCTCGACCGCATCGCCCAGGCCGAGGGCATCGAGGTCACCGAGGAAGAATTCGCGCAGCAGCTCGAGCAGATGGCCCGGCGCGCGGGGGAGACGGTCGAGGCGCTCCGGGCTCGCTTGACAAGGGAAGGGGTGCTCGATACGATGAAAGCGAAGGCGCGAAGCGAGAAAACGCTCGACTGGCTCTGTCAGCAGGCGCGGATTCACACGGTGCCACAGAGCCGGTGACAGCGACGCTCCTCGAAGTTCTTGCGATTTCCCGTCATGAGGCCACCTGAATACGGTAACCCGCACGCAACGCTTATCCCCATGGTGGTCGAGCAGACCAACCGGGGCGAGCGGGCCTACGACATCTATTCGCGGCTGCTGCGGGACAACATTATTTTCATTGGCACCGTCATTGACGACCACGTGGCCAATCTGGTGACGGCGCAACTGCTGTTCCTAGCCGCCGAGGACCCGGAAAAGGACATCTCGCTCTACATCAATTCGCCGGGAGGCTCGATCACCGCCGGCATGGCGATCTACGACACCATGCAGTTCGTCAAGCCCGACGTGACGACGATCTGCATCGGGCAGGCGGCCTCGATTGCGGCCGTTCTGCTGGCGGCCGGAGCCCCCAAGAAGCGGTTCTGCCTGCCGCACGCCCGCGTGCTGATCCATCAGCCCTGGATTTCCAACGTCTCCGGGCAGGCGACCGACATTGACATCACCGCGCGGGAAATCCTGCGCATGCGGGGCGTGATCAACGAGATTCTGTCCCGTCACACGGGCCAGCCCATCGAGAAGATCGAGCGGGATACCGAACGCGACTTCATCATGACCGCCGAGCAGGCCCGTGAATACGGGATTGTGGATGCCATCATCACGAAGAACCGCTGACGCCGTTCCAATCGGTAACGGGAACCGGCACACGCCGCTGCCCGGGGCGGGGTCGTTTGGCCCTACAATGAGCGTGCCCGCCTCAGCGGGATGGAAGCGGCCATGAGCGCCAGAAAAGGCAACGGTGAGGAACCCCTGCGCTGCTCCTTCTGCCACAAGGCCCAGGACCAGGTGGACCGGCTGATCAGTTCGGCCGGCGACGGGCAGCGGGTCTACATCTGCAACGAGTGTGTGCGGGTATGCCAGCAAATCCTCGATGAGGAGCGGCGCGAGAGCGCTGTGCCGCCCGTCGGCCCGACGCGCCGGCTGCCCCGGCCGCAGGAGATCAAGCAGTTCCTGGACGAATACGTCATCGGGCAGGAGAAGACGAAGAAGAAGCTGGCGGTGGCCGTCTACAACCACTACAAGCGCATCCAGCTCAACCGCCAGCCGAGCGATGTGGAGCTGGGCAAATCGAACATTCTGCTGATCGGGCCGACCGGGACCGGCAAGACGCTGCTGGCGCAGACGCTGTCGCGGTTCCTCGAGGTGCCGTTCGCCATCGTCGACGCCACCACGCTGACCGAAGCGGGCTACGTCGGCGAGGACGTCGAAAACATCATCCTGAAGCTGCTGCAGAACGCCGACTGGGACGTGCAGCGCTGCCAGCAGGGCATCATCTATATCGACGAGATTGACAAGATTTCCAAGAAGGACGACAGCCCCTCGATCACCCGCGACGTCTCCGGCGAGGGTGTCCAGCAGGCTCTGCTGAAGATTCTCGAAGGCACCGTGGCGAACGTACCGCCGCAGGGAGGGCGCAAGCATCCCTACCAGGAATTCATCCCGGTGGACACCACCAATATCCTGTTCATCTGCGGTGGAGCGTTCGTCGGGCTGGAGAAAATCATCGAGCGGCGCATCGGCAGCCGCTCGGTGGGGTTCAACACGACCACCGAACCGGCCAATGCGCGGCGGCGCAACTACGGCCTGCTCGAGCAGGTGCAGCCGATTGACCTGATCCACTACGGGCTGATCCCGGAGTTCGTGGGCCGGCTGCCGGTGATCGGGGTGCTCGAGGATCTCGACAAACAGGCGCTGGTGCGGATCCTGCGCGAGCCGCGCAACGCTCTGATCCGGCAGTACCAGAAGCTGTTCGAGTTCGAGAACGTACGGCTGGAGTTCACCGATGAGGCCATCGAAACGGTGGCCGAGCTGGCGCTGCAGCGCAAAGTCGGCGCCCGCGGCCTGCGGATGATTCTGGAAGATCTGATGCTGGACCTGATGTATCATCTGCCCTCCTACGGCGACATCCGCGAATTCGTGGTGACGCCGGAGATCGTACGCACCCAGCAGGTGAACTGGGCCCTGTTCGAGAAGGCCGGCTGAGCCGGGCAATGTTTACGAAGGAAAAAGGCGAACTGCGGCGCGTACCGATGATGCCGGTGCGCGACCTGGTCATCTTCCCGCAGATGATGAATCCGTTCATCGTCGGGCGGGAGGCCTCGGTGCGCGCGCTGGAAGAAGCGCTGGCGGGCGACAAGAAGATTTTCCTCGCCACGCAGCACGATGCTGCCGTGGATGACCCCAAGCCCTCGGAGATCTATCAGGTGGGCACGCTGGCGCGCATCGTGCAGAGCGTGCGCCTGCCCGATGGCAACATCCGCGTGCTGGTCGAGGGGATCGAGCGGGCGCGGATCCTCCAGATCAGTACCGACGAGGGCTTCTTCCGGGCCAGCATCCGGCTGATCTCGACGCGGACCGAGCCCAGCCCCGAGCTCGAGCAGGCGGCCCGGCGGGTGACGGCGCTGTTCGAGCAGTACGTCAAGCTCGCCCAGAGCCTGAACTACGACACCGCCGTGGCCTCGATCCGTACCGAGGACCCCGACCGGCTGGCCGACAGCATCGCCGCCACGCTGCCCATCTCGGTCGAGGAGAAGCAGGAACTGCTCGAGACCTTCGACGTGAGCGAGCGGCTGGCGCGCCTGTCGGAGATCCTCGAGATCGAAATCGAGAAGCTCAACGTGGACCGCACCATCAACAACCGCGTGAAGCGGCAGATGGAGCGGGCGCAAAAAGAGTACTACCTGAACGAAAAGCTCAAGGCGATCCAGAAGGAGCTGGGCCGGGGCGAGGCTGCCGAAATCGAGCAACTCCGCAAGCGCATCGAGGCGGCCGGGATGCCGGCCGAGGCGCGCGAGAAAGCGCTGCAGGAGCTGCGGCGGCTCGAGGCCATGCCGCCCATGTCGGCCGAATCCCCCGTCTCGCGCAACTATCTGGAATGGCTGCTGGCGGTGCCGTGGAAAAAGCGTTCGCGCGAGATTCGCGACATTGCGCTGGCCGAACGCATTCTGGATGAAGATCACTACGGGCTGGAGAAGATCAAAGAGCGGATTCTGGAATACCTGGCCGTGCGCCAGCTCGTGAAGAATCCGCGCGGCTCGATCCTGTGCTTTCTGGGGCCGCCGGGAGTCGGCAAGACCTCGCTGGCGATGTCCATCGGGCGGGCCACGGGTCGCAAGTTCGTGCGGCTCTCGCTCGGCGGCGTGCGGGACGAGGCCGAGATCCGGGGCCATCGCCGCACCTACATCGGCGCGCTGCCCGGGCAGATCATCCAGATGATGCGCAAGGCCGGAGTGATCAATCCGGTCTTCGTGCTGGACGAAGTCGACAAGATGTCGATGGACTTCCGCGGCGATCCCTCGGCGGCGCTGATGGAGGTGCTGGATCCGGAGCTGAACCACGCCTTCATGGATCACTACCTGGACGTGGAGTACGACCTCTCGAAGGTGATGTTCATCTGCACGGCCAACGTGCTCCACACGATTCCGCAGCCGCTGCAGGACCGCATGGAGGTGCTGCGGCTGCCGGGCTACACCGAACGCGAAAAGCTCGAGATCGCCCGCCGCTTTCTGGTGCGCAAGCAGCGCGAGGCCTGCGGGCTGACCGAGGACAACCTGCATCTGCGCGACGACGCACTGGTGCACATCATCCGGTACTACACGCACGAAGCCGGCGTGCGGAATCTCGAGCGCGAGATTGCCAACATCTGCCGCAAGGTGGCCCGGCGCGTGGTCAAGGAAGGGCGCGGCGTCTCGGTCGAGGTGACGCCCGACAACGTCGCCGAGTTTCTGGGCGTGCCCAGGTACCGGGATCCGTGGTCGCAGCGCAAGAACGAAGTGGGTCTGGCGGTGGGTCTGGCCTGGACGGAGATGGGCGGCCAGGTGCTGGCCACGGAAACCACCGTCATGAGCGGGCGCGGCCGGCTGATGCTCACCGGGCAGCTGGGGGACGTCATGCAGGAGTCGGCCCAGGCCGCGATGAGCTACGTGCGCTCCCGCACGGCCCAGTTTGGCCTGGCCAAGGATTTCTACCGGCACCTGGATCTGCACGTCCACGTGCCCGAGGGAGCCATTCCGAAGGACGGCCCCTCGGCCGGTATCACCATTGCCGTCTCCATCGTGAGCGCGCTGACCGGCATCCCGGTCTGCTGCGACGTGGCGATGACGGGCGAGATTACGCTCCGCGGCAAGGTGCTGCCGATCGGCGGAGTCAAGGAGAAGCTGCTGGCGGCCCACCGCAGCGGCATCCGCACCGTGATTCTGCCCAAGGACAACGAGAAGGATCTGGCCGAGGTCCCGGCCGAAATCCAGGCCGAGCTGACGGTGAAGTTCGTCGAGACGATGGATGAGGTGCTCGCCCTCGCTCTCGAACGGCCCCTGCCCGCACCGCCTGCCCCGGTCGAGGTCAGCCGGGAGTTCAACGAGGCCCTGCACCAGGATCAGGAACTGACCAACTGACGGACCGCCCGGCCCGCAGGGGACTTCCGCAGGGCCGGCGGACGATTTCTGTGCCGAGGATATCCCCATGAGCGTGACGCTGGCGGAGTTGAAGGAGAAGAGTGTGGGGGAGCTGACGAAGATTGCCAAGGAGCTGAACATTGCCGGGGCGTCGGGGATGCGGAAGCAGGAGTTGATTTTTCAGATTTTGCGGGCGCAGGCGGAGAAGAGCGGGTTGATTTTCTCCGAGGGGGTGCTGGAGTGTTTGCCGGACGGGTTCGGTTTTTTGCGGGCGCCGGAGTACAACTATTTACCGGGGCCGGACGACATATACGTTTCGCCGTCGCAGATTCGGAAGTTTGATTTGCGGACGGGGGACACGGTTTCGGGGCTGGTGCGGCCGCCGAAGGAGGGGGAGCGGTATTTTGCGCTGGTGAAGGTGGAGGCGATCAATTTTGAGGATCCCGAGGTCGCGCGGAACAAGATTTTCTTTGACAATCTGACGCCGTTGTATCCGCAGCAGCGGTTGCGGATGGAGACGACGCGGGAGAATCTGACCGGGCGGGTGCTGGACATGCTGTGTCCGATTGGGAAGGGGCAGCGGGGGTTGATTGTGGCGCCGCCGCGGACGGGCAAGACGATGATGCTGCAGTCGATTGCGAATTCGATTACGACGAATCATCCCGAGGTGACGTTGATTGTGTTGTTGATCGACGAGCGTCCCGAGGAGGTGACCGACATGCAGCGGACGGTGAAGGGGGAGGTGATCAGTTCGACCTTTGACGAGCCGCCGCAGCGGCACATTCAGGTGGCCGAGATGGTGCTGGAGAAGGCCAAGCGGCTGGTGGAGCACCGGCGGGACGTGGTGATTTTGCTGGATTCGCTGACGCGGCTGGCGCGGGCCTACAATGCGGTGACGCCGCCGTCGGGGAAGGTGCTCTCGGGGGGGATCGATGCGAACGCGCTGCAGCGGCCGCGGCGGTTTTTTGCGGCGGCGCGGAACGTGGAGGAGGGGGGATCGCTGACGATCATTGCGACCTGTCTGGTGGACACGGGCAGTCGGATGGACGATGTGATTTTCGAGGAGTTCAAGGGGACCGGGAACATGGAGATCAATCTGGACCGGCGGCTGGTGGACAAGCGGATTTTCCCGGCGATCGACATCAACCGGTCGGGGACGCGGAAGGACGAGCTGCTGTTGCCGCCGGAGGAGCTGAACCGGGTGTGGATTTTGCGGAAGGTGCTGAGCGGGCTGTCGCCGGTGGAGGCGATGGAACTGCTGCTGAGCCGGCTGGCGAAGACCAAAAACAACGCCGAATTCCTCGCCTCCATGCAGAGCCCCTCCTGAACACCGACCGCGAAGGTGCCTCCGGAGGCCGCCTGGCCCCGGGGCCCGACGCAGTCAGACCTGCGAAAGAACATCTCAGCAGGCCGCGCCAGCGGCCGAGAGGAAGTTGAACCATGGCCGAAGTGAAAAAGCGCAATCACCAGGAGACCACTCCCGAACCGGAAACCCCGGCGCCCGGCGTGACGCTGGCGGAGTTGAAGGAGAAGAGTGTGGGGGAGCTGACGAAGATTGCCAAGGAGCTGAACATTGCCGGGGCGTCGGGGATGCGGAAGCAGGAGTTGATTTTTCAGATTTTGCGGGCGCAGGCGGAGAAGAGCGGGTTGATTTTCTCCGAGGGGGTGCTGGAGTGTTTGCCGGACGGGTTCGGTTTTTTGCGGGCGCCGGAGTACAACTATTTACCGGGGCCGGACGACATATACGTTTCGCCGTCGCAGATTCGGAAGTTTGATTTGCGGACGGGGGACACGGTTTCGGGGCTGGTGCGGCCGCCGAAGGAGGGGGAGCGGTATTTTGCGCTGGTGAAGGTGGAGGCGATCAATTTTGAGGATCCCGAGGTCGCGCGGAACAAGATTTTCTTTGACAATCTGACGCCGTTGTATCCGCAGCAGCGGTTGCGGATGGAGACGACGCGGGAGAATCTGACCGGGCGGGTGCTGGACATGCTGTGTCCGATTGGGAAGGGGCAGCGGGGGTTGATTGTGGCGCCGCCGCGGACGGGCAAGACGATGATGCTGCAGTCGATTGCGAATTCGATTACGACGAATCATCCCGAGGTGACGTTGATTGTGTTGTTGATCGACGAGCGTCCCGAGGAGGTGACCGACATGCAGCGGACGGTGAAGGGGGAGGTGATCAGTTCGACCTTTGACGAGCCGCCGCAGCGGCACATTCAGGTGGCCGAGATGGTGCTGGAGAAGGCCAAGCGGCTGGTGGAGCACCGGCGGGACGTGGTGATTTTGCTGGATTCGCTGACGCGGCTGGCGCGGGCCTACAATGCGGTGACGCCGCCGTCGGGGAAGGTGCTCTCGGGGGGGATCGATGCGAACGCGCTGCAGCGGCCGCGGCGGTTTTTTGCGGCGGCGCGGAACGTGGAGGAGGGGGGATCGCTGACGATCATTGCGACCTGTCTGGTGGACACGGGCAGTCGGATGGACGATGTGATTTTCGAGGAGTTCAAGGGGACCGGGAACATGGAGATCAATCTGGACCGGCGGCTGGTGGACAAGCGGATTTTCCCGGCGATCGACATCAACCGGTCGGGGACGCGGAAGGACGAGCTGCTGTTGCCGCCGGAGGAGCTGAACCGGGTGTGGATTTTGCGGAAGGTGCTGAGCGGGCTGTCGCCGGTGGAGGCGATGGAACTGCTGCTGAGCCGGCTGGCGAAGACCAAAAACAACGCCGAATTCCTCGCCTCCATGCAGAGCCCCTCCTGAAGGCGGGCCGGCTAGCGACCCCGGGGAAGCTGTTCGCGAACCAGCAGCAGGAGCAGCCGTACCACTTCGTCGAGCTCGAGCGCCGTGGTGTCGACGACGACCGCATCCTCCGCCGGCACCAGCGGCGAGGCCGCCCGCTGTGCATCGCGGCGGTCGCGCTCGCGGAGCTGTTCGAGCACGCGTTCGTCCTCTAGGGGCTCGCCCCGCGCCGCCAGCTCCTGCTGCCGGCGTTCGGCCCGGACCGTGGCCGAGGCTGTGAGGAAAACCTTCAGTTCCGCCTGCGGCCAGACCACGGTGCCCGTATCGCGCCCTTCGAGGACGACGCCGCCGGTCGCCGCAAGCTGGCGCTGGCGGTCCACGAGAAGCGCACGCACCGGAGCCAGCGTGGCGATTTGCGCGGCGGCCTCGCTCACGGCAGGTGTGCGGATGGCGTCGGTCACCTCGCGGCCATCGAGAAAAACGTGGACCGGGTCGCTGCCTTCTAGGCGCAGATCGAGCCGGCGTACCAGCGCGACCAGCCGATCCGGGTCTTCCAGCGGCAGGCCGCGCTCGACTGCCGCCAGGGCAACGGCGCGGTACATGGCGCCCGTATCCACGTAGCGAAACCCCAGCGCGGCCGCCAGCCGGCGCGCGACGCTGCTCTTGCCTGCGCCGGCGGGCCCGTCCATCGTGATCACCGGCAGCCGGGGCTGCGACCCGCTGCCTCCGCCACCGGCGGCCATGTTTAGCTCCTTCCGAAAGCCCGTTCGATTTCCCGCAGCGAGTAGCGCAACAGCACAGGCCGGCCGTGCGGGCAGCTCACCGGATGTTCCGCCGTGGCCAGTTCAGCCAGCAACCACTGCATCTTCTGCTGATCGAGCGGCTGATTGGCCTTGATGGCGGCGTGGCAGGCCGTGGATGCGGCGATCTTGGCCTGCACGGTCTCGAGGGAAACCGAGCGGTTTTCCTGCTCGATTTCGTCCAGAATCTCGAGCAGCAGCTTCTCGACCTCGCTGCCGGGAACTCCCGCCGGTGCAGCCCGCACGGCCACGCTGCGCGGCCCCATGGGTTCCACGTCGAAGCCATTGGCCCGCAGCTCTTCAGCCACCTGGTCGAAGATTGCGAGCTGCCGGGGCTGGAGTTCGAGCACCAGCGGCATCAGCAGGCGCTGGCCGGCCAGAGGGCCGCGCCGCCGGGCTTCCAGATGGCGCTCGAACAGGACGCGTTCATGAGCGACGTGCTGATCGATCAACCACAGGCCTTCGGCATTGACCGCCACAATGAAGCTGTTGTTCATCTGCCCCAGGGGTCGCAACGTGGCGATCGTGCTCGCATCGGTCTTCGCGGGTGCCGGCGGCGCCGCCGCTCCGGAGGAAGGAGCCGGAGCAGGTGAGGGCAGCTCGATCGGTGTGGTAGACGGAAACGGGAGCGAAGCCGGTGGTGCTTCCGGCCGGGTCAGGCGCAGCGGTTCGGGAGTGCCCGAAGTATCGGCCGAAGCCGAAGGTTGCGCCACAGACACACGCGGTTCGGCCGCGACCGGAAACGTCGCGACGGCGCGCCCTGCTGCCAGGGCAGTCCGCAGAGCGTCCCGGATGAAGTCGTGCACGCGCTGCGGCTGCCGGAACCGGACCTCGATCTTGGCCGGATGCACGTTGACGTCCACCGCCTCCGGCGGCAGCTCCAGAAACAGCAGCGCCACCGGAAAAGTACCTTCAGGGATCAGGTTCCGGTAGGCCTCCATCAGCGCATGCAGCATCAGCCGGTCGCGCACCAGACGCCGGTTGACGAAGGTGTAGATGTTGTTCCGATTGGTCCGGTGCACCTGCGGCCGCGAGACAAAGCCCCGCAGCGTGACCCTGGCGGAATCGGCTGGCCCGGTTTCAGTGGCGGCTGCCAGCGGTGCGCTCTGCTCGGGAATCTCGACCAGCTCCTCCAGCATCTGCCTGCCGAAGAGCTGGTAAACGCGCTCGGAGGCCGAGGAAGCTGCCGGGGCTTCGATCAACTGCTGTGCCGGCGTACGGAGCTCGAAGTGGCGCTCCGGATAGGCCAGGGCATAGTGGGTCACGAGCGAGGCGATGTGGCCCAGCTCGACGCTGTCGGATTTCAGAAATTTGCGGCGTGCCGGGATGCAGTAAAACAAATCAGAGACGGTGACCCGCGTACCAACCGGCAGGCCGGCCGGCCGCACGCCGACCAGCTTCCCGGCAGCCCATTCGACCCGGGTGCCCTCGTTTTCGTCGGCGGCCCGCGTTTCGAGCACCAGCCGGCTGACCGCTGCGATGGATGGAAGCGCTTCGCCGCGGAAACCCAGTGTGGCAATGGCCAGCAGGTCCTCGGCCGTGCGGAGCTTGCTGGTGGCGTGGCGCTCGAAAGCCAGCAGGGCGTCATCGCGGCTCATGCCACAGCCGTCGTCGGTCACGACGATCGTGCGCCGGCCGCCTCCTTCGACTTCGACCCGGATGCTAATGGCTCCGGCGTCGAGGGCGTTCTCGACCAGTTCCTTGACGACCGAGGCGGGCCGCTCGATGACCTCGCCGGCCGCAATGCGGTTGGCGACGGTTTCCGGCAGCACGCGAATGCGCGTCATCGAGTGTGCTCCGGAAGAGTCACGGTTCCCGCAGGGCGATATGAAGCTCGCCGAGCTGTTCGGGCTCGACCGGCGCCGGTGCCCCTGTCATCAAATCCTGTGCCGCCGTGGTCTTCGGGAAGGCGATCACTTCGCGAATGGACCGCTCGCCTGCCAGCAGCGCCACCAGCCGGTCGACGCCCAGGGCGATGCCGCCGTGCGGCGGGGCTCCGTAGCTCAGCGCGTCGAGCAGAAAACCGAACCGCTGCCGGGCCTGCTCGGGGCTGATGCCGAGGAGGCGGAAGACGCGCTCCTGCACATCGGGCCGGTGAATCCGTATGCTGCCCGAACCCAGCTCGACCCCGTTCAGCACCAAATCGTAGCCCTTGGAGCGGACCTCGGCCGGCGCACTTTCCAGCCTGTCCAGGTCCTCTTCGGCCACGCCCGTGAAGGGATGCTGGGCGCTGACCCAGCGATTTTCCGTCGGACTCCATTCGAGCAGCGGGAATCCCGTGATCCAGAGGAATTCCCAGCGATCGGCGGGAATGAGGCCCAGCGTTTCGGCCAGAAGCAGCCGAAGCTGGCCGGCGGCCAGCAGAGCCGCGTCGCCGGCTGGCGAGGGAGCCGGTCCAGCGACGGCAAAGATCATGCTGCCCGGGGGAGCATTGAGCTGGCGGACCAGTTCCTGGAGTGCCCCCGCTCCGAGCAGCTTTTCCAGCGAGGAGCCCGGAGCGCCCTCAGTGACGCGGATGGTGTAGAGAGCAGTGGCGCCGGCTGCGCGGACGCGCTCGGTGAGCGTTTCCACCTGTCGGCGGGAAAGCCCCGCGGCTCCGGGAGCCACCAGCGCACGCACCGTGCCCGTCAGGTGCAGTGCCTGGCGCGCTGGCGCAAACAGTGCCGTGACGTCGTGCAGCTCCATGCCGAAGCGCAGGTCGGGTTTGTCGGTTCCGAAACGCTCGAGTGCGTCGCGGTAAGTCATGCGGGGGAAGGGCCGCGTCAGGCTCAAACCGAGCGTCTGGAACACGCGCTCGAGCACGCACTCGATGACCTCGAAAATATCGTCCTGCCGCGGAAACGACATCTCGAGATCGAGCTGGGTGAACTCGGGCTGGCGATCGGCGCGCAGGTCTTCATCGCGGAAGCAGCGCGCGATCTGGAAGTAGCGATCGAAACCCGCCACCATCAGGATCTGCTTGAAGAGCTGGGGTGACTGGGGCAGGGCGTAGAAGTGGCCGGGATGGACGCGGCTGGGGACCAGGTAGTCGCGTGCGCCCTCGGGTGTCGGCCGCGCCAGAATCGGCGTCTCGATCTCGTAGAAGCCCAGCTCATCGAGCGCGCGCCGCATGGCGGCAATGACACGGTGTCGCAGTGCCAGGTTGCGCTGCAGCCGTGGCCGGCGCAGGTCGAGATAGCGGTAGCGGAGGCGGGTTTCCTCGCTGGCGGTGGTTTCGTCCTCGATGGCAAAGGGAACCGGCTGCGCGACATTGAGCAGGCGCAGCTCCTGCACCAGCAGCTCGATCTCGCCGGTCGGAAGCTGCGGGTTGGGACGGCTGCGGCGCACCACGGTGCCGCGCGCCGCGACGACATATTCGCCGCGCACGCTTTCGGCCCGCCGGTGCGCCTCGGGTGCGCGTTCGCGGTCGATCACCAGCTGCAGCAACCCGGAGCGGTCGCGCAGGTCGAGGAAAATCAGGTGGCCGTGATCGCGCCGCCGGTGCACCCATCCCATGACGGTGGCTTCGCGGTCGGCGTCGGTGGCGCGCAGCTCGCCGCAGTAGTGCGTTCGCTTCCAGTCGCCCAGTGTATCCGTCATAAACTGGCCCTATTTCACGTGGTTTTCGCTGTCTGCCTGGCGCCCGGCCTGCAGCAGTGCCACCAGTTCTGGTTCCGAGAGGCTCTGCTGCGTGCCGTCGGCCATGCGCTTGACGGTGAGCCGCCCGCTCTGCCGCTCGTCAGGCCCGAGGATCACCGCCAGCCGGGCGTGCTGGCGGCTGGCCAGACTCAGCGCACGGCGCAGTTTCATTTCTTCCGGCGGTACCTCGACGACGAACCCCTGCTCGCGCAGCCGTCGCGCCAGCCAGACGGCCTCGGCATAGGAGTCCTCGCCCATCCAGACCAGGAACACCTCGAGTGCCGGCTCGATGTGGACGCTGCCGGTCGCCTGCATGACCTCGATGAAGCGGTCCACACCCAGCGCAAAGCCAAAGCCCCGCGTCGGTGGCCCGCCCAGCATTTCCGCCAGCCCGTCGTAGCGACCGCCGCCGGCCAGAGCGTTCTGGGCGCCGAGGTGCGGAGTAGTGATCTCGAAGGTGGTGCGGACATAGTAATCGAGGCCACGCACCAGGCGCGGAGCCGGGCGGTAGCCGATGCCGCGCAGCGCGAGCTGCTCCTCGACGCCGTCCAGGTGCTGGCGGCAGCCTTCGCAGAGAAAGTCGGTGATTTTGGGCAGAGCGTCAATGAGCGGCTGATCTTCGGGCACCTTGCAGTCAAGGACGCGCAGCGGATTGGTCGTGGCGCGCCGCTGGCAGTCCGCGCACAGCCGTGGCGCCACAGTTTCGAGCGCCTCCCGCAGCCGGGCGAGATAGGTCGGCCGGCATACCGGACAACCAATGGAGTTGAGCCACAGCGTCCACTGCGTCAGCCGGCAGCGTTCGAGCAGCACGACCAGCAGTTCGATCGTCTCGGCATCAATCGCGGGATGATCGCTGGTCCCCAGCACCTCGGCTCCGATCTGGTAGAACTGGCGATAGCGGCCCTTCTGCGGCCGCTCCCGCCGGAACATCGGGCCGCAGTAGTACAGCTTGACCAGCCCCGGCCAGGTATGCAGCCCGTGTTCGATGTAGGCGCGGACGACCGAGGCGGTCGCCTCGGGCCGCAGGCTGACGCTGGTCTGGTCGCGGTCGGTGAAGGTGTACATTTCCTTTGAGACGATGTCGGTCTCAGCGCCGACCGACCGCGCAAACAGTTCGGTGGGCTCGAGAATCGGCAGGCGAATTTCCCGGAAGTTGTAAACTTCGAGCACCTGCCGCGCCTGTTGCTCGAACCAGTTCCACAGGGCCGATTCCGGGGGCAGGATATCGCGCACGCCGCGGATGGCCCGCACGGTGGAAGGCCCGGTCATGGTGCCGGAGCTCCTGAGGGGGCGGCTTCGGAGCGGTAGGCGTCTTTGTACTCGACGTAGCGCGCCGCGTAGCGTTCGATGATTTTCCGCTCCTCGGCGCTGAGGGCGCGGCGCACCGTGGCCGGATGCCCCATCACGAGACTGCCCGGCGGGATCACCATGCCCTCGGGCACCAGGGTGCCGGCAGCCACGATGCTGCCGGAACCGATGCGGGCGTTGTTGAGCACGATGGCGCCCATTCCGATCAGACAGCAGGCTTCGACCACACAGCCGTGCAGAATGGCTCCGTGACCCACGGTCACCTCGTCTTCGATCAGGACGGGGAATTCGTCCTTCATGCCGTGCAGGACGGCATTGTCCTGGATGTTGCTGCGACGGCCGATGCGAATCGCATGCACGTCGCCGCGCAACACGGCTCCCGGCCACACACTGCTATCGTCGCCGACCGAGACATCGCCGATCAGCACTGCGGCCGGATCGATGTAGGCGGTCGGCGCAATCTGTGGGGTCTTTCCGCGATAACTGCGAATCACGCTCTGTGCTCCTGCGGGCAAGCAGTCTGCCGACACACGGCCGGCACTGGATGAAAACAAAGGATACCGTTTTCGCCGGCGCCTGTCAGTTGCCGCGGCGTCAGCTCACGACCACCAGCACCTCACCGGCGTTGACCGCCTGACCGGGCCGCACGAGAACCTGCTCGACCCGGCCGGCACGGGGAGCGCGAAGTTCGTTTTGCATCTTCATCGCTTCGAGCACGACCAGGCCCTGACCGGTTTCCACGGCGGCTCCGGGTTCCACCAGCACCCGCACGACCTTGCCGGGCATGGGCGCGGTAACCGGCTGGCGGCCCGCAGCCGTCGCTCCCTGGCGCCGCCCTCCGCGCCGGTTTCCCTCGAACACGACCTCGACCCGGGTGCTGCCCACGGTGACCTGCAGGCTTTCGGGAGTGCCCGGGTCGACATGCGCGTCGAAGGAACGTCCACCCAGCAACACGGAATACTTTCCCGGCCCGGTTTCCACGACATCCGCATCCACCGGCTCCTGATTGATACGGCACAGCCAGCGCCCGTTGCGCCGCTCGATCTCTACCCGGTAGCGCTGCCCGTTGACGGTCAGATCCCACTGCATCGCCGATTCACCCGAGCGTTCGGCAGATCAACGCAGCGGCCAGTGGTCGAGCAGTTCGCGCCGGCCCTGCTCGCGCCAGGCCGAGGCGGGCGCTGACCGCTGGCCGTGGTTGCTTGCTGCAGCAGCGTAGCGATGTGCGGCCGCGACCAGCGCGGCAACGCGAAGCTGCAGCTCGTCGGGGCCGGTGGTGCGGCTGACCGGGGCGGCCAGCCACTCATCGAGCCACCGCGTATGCACCTGTCCGGCCAAAAAGTCCTCATGGCCCACGAGACGTCGGAAAAACTCCAGATTGGTCTTGATCCCGCCCACCCGGTATTCCTGCAGCGCACGCTGCAGGCGTCCGATTGCCTGCCGGCGGTCGGCGCCCCAGACGATCAGCTTGGCCAGCAGCGGGTCGTAGTCGCCGGGAACCGTCCACCCGGAATAGACGCCGCAATCGTTTCGCACGCCCGGCCCTTCGGGCAGCCGCAAGTCGGTGATCAGGCCGGGGCAGGGGAAAAACTGGTTGTCAGGGTCCTCGGCGCAGATGCGGCACTCGATGGCATGTCCGCGCAACTGCACCTGCTGCTGCGAGAAAGGCAGCGGCTCACCGGCCGCCACGCGGATCTGCAACTGGACCAGGTCGAGGCCGGTCAGCAGCTCCGTCACCGGGTGTTCCACCTGAAGGCGTGTATTGACTTCGAGGAAGTAGAACTGCCGCTGCTGGTCCACCAGGAACTCCACCGTGCCCGCGTTGGTGTAACCGGCCGCGCGCGCCAGCCGAACGGCAGCCTCACCCATGCGCTGCCGCAGAGACTCGTCCATGATGGGCGACGGAGCTTCCTCGACAACCTTCTGGTGACGCCGCTGGAGCGAACATTCGCGCTCGCCCAGGTAGACCACCTGGCCGTGCCGGTCGGCCAGAACCTGGATCTCCACGTGCCGCGGGCGCACCAGCAGGCGTTCAAGGTAAAGCCGGCCATCGCCGAAGGCGTTGAGGGCTTCCGAGCTTGCCGTGTGCCAGGCCGATTCGAGTCCGGCTTCACTTTCTACCAGCCGCATCCCCTTGCCGCCGCCTCCGGCAACTGCCTTGAGCAGCAGGGGGAAGCCAATGCGCTGCGCTTCGGCCTGCGCGTGCGCGAAATCGGGCACCGGTTCCAGGGTGCCCGGAACCGTAGGGACGCCGACGCGCGCAGCCAGCTGCCGGGCGGCCGTTTTCGATCCGAGCTGCTCCATGGCCTCGGCGTCGGGACCGATAAAGGCAATGCCCGCCTCGGCACAGGCGCGCGGCAGAGCGGGGTTTTCTGCCAGAAACCCGTAGCCGGGATGCAGGGCATCGCAACCGGCGCGCCGCGCGACCTCGATCAGCCGGTCGATGCGCAGATAGCTCTCGCGGCTGGGGGCGGGACCGATCAGGTAGGCTTCATCGGCCAGACGCACGTGCAGCGAGGCGCGATCGGCCTCGCTGAAGACGGCGACCGCCTCGATCCCCAGTTCGTGACAGGCACGAATGATGCGGACGGCAATCTCGCCGCGATTGGCGATGAGCACTTTTCGGAACATGTGAAGGCATTCTAGCACGCACGGGTGAAGCGCCCGGTTTGCCTCCTGCGCGTGCAGCGCCTAGCGCGCCGCAGGACGCGCGCGCCGTAGCTTCCACACCGCTAGGGCCAGCAGCACCGCTCCGAGAAGATTGAAGAACTCCCAGTCCTGCCGGCGCATCCGCACCGGAACCAGCGGATTGAACAGCACGGCCAGCGCGCCCAGCACCCAGAGCCACAGCTCCCTGCCGCGCCGGTAAGCTTCGCGGGCGATGAAAAGCGCCGTGGCGCACACGACAAAGCGGAGCAGAACGTAAAAGCTGTAAGGGAAATGGTCGCCCGCAGCCATCAGCAGCAGCGCCAGAGCAGGCACGACGATCCACCAGGAAAGGTTTTCCTGCGCAGGTTGTGCATTCATGACAGGCCCCTGTGTCGGCCACGCAGCCAACCGTTTCGTTGCGGCCGAAGCAGCTCAGTGAGGTGCAGGTTTGACCGAAACCGTGTCTCCATCGCAGAAGACCGGGCCCGCCCGGTTTGCGGCACCGCGCTCCGGGACGGCTTGCCACGGCGGCCTGGTTCGGCAGCAAGTGTCGGCATCGGAATCCCCCAGGCCCTGCAAAAAGGTCGCAGGAATTCTAGAGGGGTAACCGGGGACGCTTCAACACCAGTTCGGAATCAGCAAAGTTATTTGCGGCCGCATCGCTGTTTGCGCTGCCGGCCGGCATGACGGGGAACAGCCTGTAATTTCGTGAACGCATTTGCCGTAGACCTCTTCTGCCAGTATGTTCGCTACTGATGGAGCAGCGTGACGAATCCGCTTCCGGTGTTCCGGTGACGGAATCCCCTCTCCGAAGCCGGGAGGCCGTTCTGATCGCGGCGCTGGTTGTGGTC
>Ga0209061_1000810_pt1 | contig 66123 bp, 61 predicted proteins | sample Coa_R1_10_FD_187157 | JGI IMG/M metagenome (GOLD analysis project Ga0209061, IMG submission 187157) | Surface soil microbial communities from Centralia Pennsylvania, which are recovering from an underground coalmine fire - Coalmine... | ecosystem: Environmental > Terrestrial > Soil >... | reverse complement strand
AGAGTCAAGCGAGCGGCGTTCGGGATGACCAGCTTCATCAACTTCAGGATCCGGGTCCTCCTCTACGCCGGAAAGCCCAACTGGGACCTGCTCCCCGCCGTCTCACCCCGCTGAAATCCGAAGAACCGCTTTCGCCAGGGTGCTCGAGCGCTGGTGGGGAGGTGCCCCTGACCCGGCAACCCTTGCAATCCTCGGCCTCGGCTGGCCGAGGACGCGCCCTGAAGCCAGTTCAAGGCCACGGCCGCCGGCTACGTGAGCCGGCGAAGTTTAACCAGGCGGGAGCGTAGCGAAGAAACCCAGGAGCGCACCGACGGTTCATAGCTGCCGAGGACGGCGCGTGCCAGTTTCCCGAGCGCCCGCCGCGCTCGGGTGGCTAGGAGCAGCTCACCAGGTTCCAATGGGCTCGCCGACAGCCCGCAGGGAGCAACGCTCGCGACGCTCACGTAAAGGGCAGGGTAACGAGCCCGGAGGCAGCCCGCGACCTCCTCAGAGCTAGCCGTGACGTGGCTTGCCCTACGCAGCACGGCTCCCAGGCCCTCGACGTCCACTGGGCCGGTGACCACAACCTCAGACTTGGCGAAGTACCGCTGCACCACGAACGCAAGCCCCTGGGCCAGGGCCCACCTGCGGGCACCTCTACGGGGCCCGAAGGGCCAGCCAGGTTGGACGCAAAGCACGACGCCCTCGCAGCGCTCTCGGCGGCCCAACGAGGCCAGTTGGCGGGCAAGGGCGGCCACGCCGCTGCAGGCCAAGACGTAGCGGGCTGCGCTCGGCCGCGGCGATGCGACCACAGCGTCCTCGCCCGACTCCCAAACGCGTTCCACTGCGGCAAGCGTGGCTGCTGAAGCAGCCCCGGGGACAGGGGGGAAGCTGCCAGCGACCAGCCAACGGCGGCACCCGGCCGGCGGCACCTGCCTGTCCTGCCTTGGTGGGCCCACCCAGGAAAATAGGCTTGCCTCCATCCTGTCGAGCACTACGGGCCACGTGTAGTTCTCGACCACGTAACGGCGGCCTGCGGCCCCGAGCCTGGCGGCAAGCTCACCACCGTTCAGCAATTGGCCCACGGCGGCGGCGAGCGACCCGGCATCGCAAAACTCGAGCCCACCTCCTGAGCGGCGCAAGTGCCACGCCACGACCTCGTTGGGCCCGAAACCAAGGACGGGCGTGCCTGCGAGCCACGCCTCCATGGTGGTACGGGAGAAGCTCTCGACCCGGCTCGGCTGCACATAGGCAAGTGCCGCAGCGAAGGCGTCGTCGCGTTCGGAGTCTTCGACGAAGCCGAGGTCAACGACGCGGCCCGCTAGAGAGGCCGGTACCGGGAGCGCCCGGCCCGGTTCCCCTTTGCCGATCACGACCAAGCTCAGGTCCGCCCCCGAGGCCGCGAGCACCTCCAACAGCCAGGAGAGCCCCTTGCCGCCCTCCCGTCTGCCGGCGTAAAGCAAAAATGGCCGGTACAAGCCGTGCCTGCGCCGGAAGCCGACTGGGTCGTAACTCCTGGGGACCGGGACGCCGGCGCCCGTGACGCTGTGGCGCCTTGCGACTGGGCCGAGGCGGTGGGCTAGCCGGTGCTCTGGCACAGAGAGGAACCACAACAGCGCCGGCAGCGCCAACGTCGCCCGCACGAGCTCCAAACGTGCATAGGCCTCGTCGTGCAGGCAGGGCATTAAGACCGCCCTGTCCGCTACGAGCGGAAGGCATGCGGTCGTGCTCCAAAAAAGGTAGGGCGCGAACACGAGCGCGTCGTAGCCCCGGCCGTAACGGGCTATGTGCTCGAACATCGCCGGGCAGGCGAAGTGGAACCCCAGCCAGGAGGCCTGGTGGTCGACGTCTGGGGTACGCCCTGCCTGTATGGAAAGCTGGGCGCCGAGGGCCGCTCGGCTGGGGCGGCGCGCCACCGCAAAGCGGCGGACCACCATTCCCCTTTCCTCAAAGGCCCCCTCGGGGAGCTCGTTCGCCCAGCTGTAGTGGTCGATGGCGGTCGTAGTGAGCACTTCCACCTCGTGGCCACGTGACGCGAAGCCCGCCGCCGCTTCCGCCATCACCGCCTCCGAGCCCCCAAGTACCCCGGGGCCGAAGCGAGGCGTTACGAACGCCAACCTCACAGGCGCAGGCCGCTACCCTGTCGAGCGCGATGGCTGACCGGCTCACAGTGGCGCTCGACGCGACTCCCCTCGCAGGCGAGCGCACAGGGGTCGGGGCCTTCTGCCTCGAACTTCTCCGAGAGCTCGCCCGTAGGCCAGGCTTGGACGTAGGGGCGTTCGCCCTCAGCCGCAAGGGCCGCTCCCTCCTGCACGGCCGCCTGCCCAAGGGCGTGAGGGCAGTCGGGCTCGGAGGGCCAGGCCTGCCTGCTCGCGTGCTGCACGCCTCGTGGGCAATTTGGCCCTTCCCACCGGCGGAGCTGTACGCGCCCGGTGCGGACGTCGTCCACGGCACGAACTTCGTGGTGCCCCCCGCCTGGCGGTCTGCGACGGTCGTGACCGTGCACGACCTGTCCCCACTCCACTTCCCAAACTGGTCGCGACCTGCCGCTCGAAGGTACCCTGAGCTGCTTAAGGCCGCGGTCGGCCGAGGGGCGTGGGTACACGCCGACTCGACGTTCGTCGCCAGAGAGGCACACGAACTGCTTGGGGTCCCCGAGGAACGCCTGCGCGTGATATACCCTGGCGCACCCACGCCGGCAAAGTACGCGAGAAAGCCGGCGAGGGCCCTGCCGCCTTGGGCCGACAACTACGTGCTCGCATTGGGCACCCTGGAGCCGAGGAAGGCCATGCCTGCCCTCGTGGAAGCCTTCGGTCAGATAGCCGGCCGGCACCCGGGTACGGCTCTCGTGATAGCCGGCCCGGACGGTTCGGCCACCCCTGACCTCGCCAGGGCGGTCGCTTCTTCGCCTGCACGTGAAAGGGTCGTCCGCGTCGGCTGGGCCCAGGACTCCGAGCGGGACGCTCTGCTCGCCGGCGCCACCGTCTTTGCCTACCCTTCGCTGTACGAAGGCTTCGGGCTCGCGCCGCTCGAAGCCATGGCAGCGGGTACGCCCGTGGTAGCAAGCTGCGCCGGTGCGCTCCCCGAAGTGCTTGGCGACGCCGCGCTCCTCGTCCCTCCCGGGGACACGAGCGCCCTCGCCGAGGCTCTCGACCACCTGCTCAGTGACCCAACGGCGAGGCAACGCCTCGTCGAACGGGGCGAAGCACGCGCCGCCCTGTACAGCTGGCAGCGCTGTGCCGCCGAGATGGACTCGCTCTACAGGGCTGCGGCCAGCTAGGCATCAAGGTTGGCTTCGATGCCGGCCAGGAGGATCTTCGAGGTCTTGGAAAGGTCGAAATCGGCTGCCCTCTGCTTACCGGCCTCCACCATCCTGTCGCGCGTGGGCCCGTGCCGGACAGCCTGGTCCACAGCGGTAGCGACGACGAGGGGGTCCTTGTCGTCCACCAACAGGCCAGAGCCGGCAAGTGTTTCTGGGACGGCAGCAGCGTTGTAAGCGACAACCGGCACCCCAAGCTCCATGGCCTGCACGACCGGCACACAAAAGCCCTCGTGCTCTGACATGCACACAAACACGTCGGCGACCGCCCAGTGGGCCAACAGCTGTGCGTCGCTCACACCCGAGAGCAGCTCAACGCTGCCTTCTAGGTCGAGCTCGGCAACCAGCAGCTGGAGGGCCCGTAGGTAATGGGGGGACGTGCCCCCACCGACGAGCGTGAGCCTGGCGTTTGGGTCGAACACACGCCGGTAGGCGGCAAACGCCGCTATCACGTCGTGCTGGCACTTGTTGGGGGCCACCCGGCCGACGAACAACCAGCTGGCACCTGTGCGCTCCCGTCGGCGCTGGAGGCGCTCCAGCGTGGCAGGGTCAGGTGCCCGGTGGAAGTCCTCCAAGTCGATGAGGATCGGGCAGACCATCGTGTTCTTGTAGCCGAGCTCCACCAGCTCGGCCTCGTTGTAGGCAGAGTCGGCGAACGACATCGCCATGTAGGGCGCCAGCATCGCGAGCTCCTTTCGGGCAGCGTGCATGACGGCGGCGATCGCAGGCTCCCAACGCTCGAAGTACTGGCCCGGGGTGATGTTGTGGTAATCGCCGAGCACTAGCTCACCGGACTCAGCCCTCGCTTTGACCCACGCGCTCATGGGCGAGCTGGTCGAAGTGTGGAACAACAACACCCGCCCCTCGCCCGCCCGGTGAGTGTCCTCATGGTACGGCCTAGCCTCGGTTTGCAAGGGTGGGAGGATGTGCTCTGCCCAGATCTCCGACTCGTAGCCTGCCTCTCTGAGCACGCGTCGAGCGGTGAGGGTGTGGCTGCCGATCGCGTCGAAAGGGGCGAACCCCGGCAGGTACTGGTCGACTCTCACCGCGAGGCGCTCCGGGTGCGTGCGGGGACGTCCTTGGGCGAGGCGGCCCGAACGGCTTCAAGCCGCCGGACCCGCTCTTCTAGGGCACCGACACGCGCTTCGAGCTCGCCGGCGCCTCTTTCCAGCTTCTCCGTGCGGCCGACGAGGACCTCCGCTACTCGTGCGGTAGCCGCCGAGAAGTTGTTCAGCTGGACAGCGAGGTAGCGCATGTACCACGAGAGGAGGCGCTTCACGCCGGTCTTCAGAAGCTCCACTTCGCGCCGGTTGGCCGAGGTCGGGGGCTCGACGTCGAACTGCGCGACGTCCCGAAGGCTCCCGAGCGCGTCCGCCATGTCGTCGGGGGCCGGGGCCTTGTAGGCCAAGCGCCTGGCCGCGAGGCGCACTTTTTCCAGGTAAACGAGGTCGTCTGGACCGACGTCCGGCGGGGTGAGCGCAGCGCCGGCAGCGAGGGTGTCTGCCATACGAGAGGGCAAGGCTAGCCTCCAGGCGAGGCAATGGCGACCACCGGGACGGCCAAGTTGTAGGTGTCCGCCGTCCCCGAGTCCGTGGCAAGCCCGTAGCAGAACAGTTCGCCGCCCGTGTCGACCACCCGGTACCCGTCGCCATCGGGGAGAGGCGCAACGGCGGTCATCGCGTCAGCCATCCCATGGCCCGCCACTTGGCCGTAGTACGGAGCGTCGAACGCCCAGGCTCTTCCACCTGCCGATACCAGCCAGTACCCCCCGGTCGACAAATCGGGCGCGATGCCGACCACGGCGTCAGAACCGACCTGCTTGGCATCGCTGTGCGCCTTGGCGTCACCGAAAGTGAAAATGGCGCCGTTGCGGGCCACGAGCCAGTAACCGCGCCCGTCGGCCGTAACGCCTATGGCCGAGACCGGTGCTGACAGGTGCAGCCTTCTCTTCGGCCCATAAAAGCGGGCGTCCCCGAAGGCGAACACAGCCCCGTCGCGCGCCACCAGCCAGTAGCCGCCGCCATCGGGGGTAGCAGCGATGGCGACTATGGGCGAGCGCAACTTCATCTTGCGACGGGGGCCATAGAAATGGGCGTCCCCAAAGGCGAACACTTGGCCGGCGCTGTCGGCTACCCAATAACCACCCCCGCTGGGCGTGGCGGCCACACCGACTGCCGGGCCAGCCATGCGCCGCGAGCGGACCGAACCGCAATAGGCCACGTTGCCGTAGCTCCATACCCTGCCGGCGGTGTTGAGCTCGTAGTAGCCATTTGGCCGCGACTGCGGTGCCCGGCACTTGCCAAGGTGCGCCGGCGAGACGGGGACGCTGAAGTTGAACTCCGCCACGTCGCCGGTGAGCTGCGGGTCGTGGTGGAACATAGGCCACGTCCCGTAGTCGTCTACGTTGGAGCCCTTTGAACCTGCGAGCTCGAAGTGCTCGACGACTCCTACATTTTGGCCTGTGTACCCCGCCAAGGTGATGCCGACCGAGCCATCGGGGTCGTCCGTGACAAGTGGGGCGTTTTGAAGGCCGACACCTTGTTCCAACGTGGTCAGCACCGCCCCGGTCCTGGCGTCTAGCAGTTCGGCCCCTTGGGTGGTGGGCACTACGACGTACTGGTCGCCGTTGCCAACTGCAGCGGTGACGACGCTGCCGATCACTTCGCCGGCCACGTTCTGGCGCCAGATCACCTTGCCAGTCGCCCCTTGGAGCGCATAGACGGACCCCCCGCCTCGGCCGTTGTTGGTCCCTTCGAGGACCTGGAAGCTGCCCCCTCCGTACAACTGGGCCAGCGCAGGGCTCGACGCTGTCGAGCCGTCGAGCTTCGTCGCCCACGCCAGCTGGCACCTGGTGGTAAAGGCCAACAGCTTGTCAGTGTCCGACGCGCCTTTCCAGTAGGTGCCGGTCCCGATCACGACCCCCAACCGGCCCCCCGCAAGGAACGGCCCAACCGCCGGAGAGGACTCCATCACTTGGTCCGCGTTGTACTCGCAATCGAGCCCTCCCGACGCGCTACCCGTGCCCGCGTTGCCAGTGGGCGAGAGCACTCGGAGGTGCCCCCCCTGGCTGTACTGCACCCACTGGGCGAGCCCGGAGGTCTGGTCACCTCCCTCGACGATCTCGAGCTTGTTGTTGCCGTAAAGGTTCGCCAGCGCAGGCGTCGAGAAGCCGCTGTCGGCAGTGAACCACGGGAACCCCTTCAACACCTTGCCAGTCGCAGCGTTGAGCGCGTACTCCTCCTGGCCAACCGACGGCGCGACGACATCGGTGGAGCCCTGCAGGTCGCCCACCGAAAGCGACGCTATGACCGCCGACGTGCTGCCAGAACTGGCGTCGGTGGCGGGGTTGCGCACCCGTACGTACCACCGGAGGGACCCATTGGAGTTGAAAGCCTCGTAACCTCCGCTGTGGGGGTGAGCGGCGTCGCCGGCGCCGACAAAGACGGTGTCGTCAGGCGAAGCCGGGTTGAGCGCGGCGACCGAAGGCGTCGAGTCGACAGGGGCTCCTGCGTTGGCGGGCCAACCCGGCACCGGTGCGCCATTGGCCAAAAAGAAGGCATAGACGTGGCCGGCGCGGTCACCGAACACCACCGCCGGCATCCCGTCCAAGGTCGCGACGTTGGGAGACGAGAGCGCCGGCGGCCCCCCGTGGTCGGCCAAGACGTGCGACCACACGAGCGTGAGGTGCAAACGCCCTGCTAAAGGCTTGGCCAAAGGCCCGTGGTGACCAGGCTCGGCGGCTTGCCTGGGCTGGGCCAACCTGGGCTGGGCCAACCTGGGCTGGGCCAACCTGGGCTGGGCGGCTTGTCTGGGCTGGGCCAACCTGGGCTGGGCGGCTTGTCTGGGCTGGGCCAACCTGGGCTGGGCCAACTTGGCCAGCTGAGAGCCGGCGCTGCGGTGCGAGCCCTCTGCGTACCGCTTCGGGACCGTCGGCGGAGCACTCAAGGCCGACGGCACCGTACCGGCTGAAGGCGAGCCTGGGGGCAGGGTGCCGGCAAGCGCCATAGTTGTGAGCGCAGTGCTAGCGAGCACAACAATGCCGGCGAACACGGTGCCGGCGAACACGGTGCCGGCGAACAGCCTGTGGCCGGCGGCCCCGAGCCGAAGGGGACCAGGCGCAGGCAAACGCGCTGCCCATGTCGTTGTGCTCACCAACCGTCGCCTCATCGCCGCCTCCGCATCGCCGCCTCCGTTGGTAAAGTTCGCCGCCTAGGAGGGTAGCCGAAGCTCGAGCAGGGCTGAGGCCTAGGTCGGCGCGGCACGGGCAGCGCCCTGCGCTAGGTTCTTGCGGTGCCGCAGGTGGCAACGGCTGGTACCGTGCTCGCACAACGAAGAGCGCAGGGTGCGCACTTCAAGGCACAACTAGAAGACGAGGGCGGCCCAGCGCTTCGGCACCATGCACTGGGGCCCATTGCTGGTTGGCCGGCGACGGCCATAGTCGCGCTCGTCGTCACGGTCCTCACTTGGCGTTGGCAGGCATGGCCGCCGGTGCACGCGGGCCTGTCGAGCTGGCAAGCGGGCTTGTCCCTTGCGTTCGCGCGCCATCTCCAATGGGGCCCACAAGTCGTGTTCACTTTTGGGCCTTACGGGTTATTGGAAGACGTAGTCCCCTTCAGCCGCCTGGGCGCCGGCATGGCGCTCGTCTACGGCTTCGCCGTGCGCTACGGCCTGGCAAGCCTAGTGGCGTCCTCTCTACGCAAGTCCTCTGGGATCTGGCTGGCAGGTGCCGGCACCTGGCTCGCCGTGGGGGTCGGGGCCAACCTTGCCGAGGCGCCGGCGGTCGCTTCGGCCCTGGCTTTGGGCCTGGCCTTGAGGGCACTTGGTGCTGGCGGGGTCGCCCAACCCGACCAAGGGCCCATCCGCCGCAACCGCACTTTGCTGCTCGCCCTCCTGGGAGGCCTGGCTGGCCTGCAATTGCTGGTAGAGGTGAGCTCGGGGCTCGTTTGCACCGGCCTCGCCCTCTTGGCCAGCTTGTGTTCTCCGCACCGGCGGCCCTTGCGCGAAGCGGTGGTCACCCTTGCTGGCCTCGCGGCCGTCGCCCTAGCTGCCCAGGCAGCTGCCGGCCAGAGCTTGAGCAACCTGCCGTCGTACTTACGGGGAGAGCTAGCCGTCGCGCTTGGTTACACGCCGGCGATGAGCCTTTCCACCGGCCGCTTGGCCGAGGACTTCTTTGGGCTGGTGGACCTAGCCCTTCTGGCTGGTTTGGCAGCTTGGGCGTTGCGAGGGCGCACTTGGCAGCAAAAGCTCGCCGTTTCCCTGTGCCTGGCAGGCTGGGCGTGGGAGCTGGCCAAAGAGGGCTACGTCCGCCACGACTTGCATGACCTCACCTTCCTCGGGCTTGCCACAGCCGCATTGGCGATTGCCTCAACTGGCATCGTGCGCAGGCCGGCGGCTGGGCCCACTGGCCGACCAGGCACCCTCCGGCGCCGAGGCCGAGGGCTCACCCGGCCTGGCCTGCTAGTGGCCAGTGCCCAGCTCGGCGCCGTCGCGGTCGCGGCCGCCCTAGCCTGCGTGGCCAATGGCGGCCCGCCGGTCTCGCTGGTCTCACCGGCCGAGTCGTTTCGTTCGCTCACCCGCCAAGTGCTGGACATCGCGTCCACGAAGGACTGGGCTGGCGTGCAGGCCGCCGCCAAGCGGCAGGCCGTGCGCACTGGCGACGCGTTGCCTGGGCGGCTGCTCAACGCTCTTGCAACGCACAGCTTCGCCGTGGAGCCGCTCGAGGACTCGATGTCATTTGCCTACCCAGCTCTTCGCCGCTGGGACCCGGAACCAGTCCTGCAGGCTTACAGCGCGTACACCACCTACCTCGACCATTTGGACGCCACCTTCCTGGCCTCCTCGCGTGCCCCGCAGGTAATCCTGTACCGGCCCATCGCCACGAACGGCTTCGACCCGGCGTGGGAGCCCCCGGCGGCAACCGAGGCCCTTTACTGCCATTACGCCGAAGTCACCACAGCTGACTACTGGGTGCTCCTGCGGCGGGTGCCGGACCGCTGTGGCCGCCCCGTCGCCCTCGGCAGTGTTACGGCCCACTTCGGCGAGCGCGTCAGCGCTCCAAGGCCGCCCGCGGCGGACGAGGTCGTGGTGGCGAGGTTCTCGGTCGTGCTGCCGGCCCTCAGCGAGCTCGAGAACCTTGCCTGGAAAGGACCCCCCGTGCACATCGAAACTTGGGGCTACAGCGCTGGCTCAAGGCCGTCTACCTGGCGCTTCGTCCCCGCGACGGCCGGCGACGACCACGTCTTGGACGCTCCGGCAGCGCTGGGCTGGACGGCGGGGTACGGCCCGCAACAGGTGGGCCAGTTCCGGTTCCTAGGTGGTGGCTGGAGCGCTGGTCAAGGCACGGTCAAGGTCAGGTTCTACGCAGTGCCACTGAGGCCGGAGGCCAAGTGAGGCGCCGGCGGGTGGCGCCGGCGGGTGGCGCCGGCGGGTGGCGCCGGCGGGTGGCGCCGGCGGGTGGCGCCGGCGGGTGGGACGCCAGGTGCACCCGTGGGGGGCCCCATATGACCGACCTAATGAGAACGCCGTACCATTTCATGCTTTCTTATACACGAATCTCGTTGTCAAACGGTTTTCTCGCAGTCAAATCGGTAGCATTTACCACCGCGCTGACATCGAGAAATCGAGTTGACACCGAGAAATTGAGTTGGCACCGAGGGAGCCGGGGCGCCGAGTTGACACCGAGGCAGCCGGGAGGCCGGGGCGCCGAGTTGACACCGAGGCAGCCGGGAGGCCGGGGCGCCGAGTTGACACCGAGGGGGCCGGGAAGGCCAAATTGACACCGAGGAAACCTGGGGCACTGAGTGCCCGTGGTAGACGAAAAGGACAGAAAGCCGTGACAGAGAGGCGGCCCTCGCTGGACCGTTGCCCCACGCTATGAGCGGGCACGGCCCATCTCAACCAGTTCAACCAGCTCAACCAGCCCGTCTTGGCAAAGGGTGCAAAGTCGCAGTCCTCGGCCAAGGTTACGTCGGCTTACCTCTGGCCTTGCGGGCAGTAGAGGTCGGCTATGAAGTGGTCGGCTACGACACCGACCCTGGACGGGTCAAGCTCCTCGAAGCCGGCGAGTCCTACGTGGAAGATGTACCCGCCGGCGAGCTTGAGACCGCGCTGAACAGTGGCCGGTTCAAGCCGGCGCACTCCCCACGCGAACTTGCAGGTTTCGACGTAGCCCTGATCACGGTCCCGACACCTCTCAAAGAGGGGGTGCCAGACCTGTCTTACATAGAAGGCGCCGGTCAGGAGCTTGCCCCCCACCTGCGCCCGGGTGCCTTGGTCGTCCTCGAGTCCACCACCTACCCTGGCACTACAGAGGAACTGCTGGCCGGCCTGCTCGAGTCCTCCTCCGGCCTGCGCCCAGGCGAAGACTTCCACCTCGGCTACAGCCCGGAGAGGGTCGACCCAGGCAACCGGTACTTCAGCCTTGTGAACACCCCCAAGGTGGTCTCGGGTGTAGGTGAAGCGTCGCTCAGGGCCGTCAAGGACTTCTACGAGACCCTCGTGGAGAGGACTGTGCCCGTGCCTCGCCCACGGGAGGCCGAGCTCGCCAAGCTCATAGAGAACACGTTCCGCCACGTCAACATCGCACTTGTGAACGAGCTTGCGATGTTCGCAGCCGAGCTCGGCGTCGACATCTGGGCAGCGCTCGATGCCGCCGCAACGAAGCCCTTTGGGTTCATGCGTTTCGACCCTGGCCCTGGCGTTGGCGGCCACTGCCTGCCTATCGACCCAAGCTACCTTTCTTGGCACATCCGCAACTCGCTGGCGCGCAGCTTCCGCTTCGTCGAGCTGGCCAACGACGTGAACGACCACATGCCCGAGTACGTCGTGCAGAGGCTCACGGTTGCCCTCAACTCAGCCGGCAAGCCTGTAAAGGGCAGCCGCGTCCTGGTACTAGGGGTGACGTACAAAAAGAACACGTCCGACATGCGAGAATCGCCCGCCATCGCCGTTGCCCAACGCCTGCTCCGCTTGGGCGCCGAGGTCCGTTACCACGACCCCCACGTGCGCGAGTCAGACGTTGCCGCCAAGGAACCCCGACTTGTCCGAGCCGAACTGTCCGCCGGCGAGCTGGCTGCGGCCGATGTCGTAGTCGTCATGGCCGACCACGACGATGTTGACTACGACTTGGTTTCCTCTGCTGCAACCTACGTGTTCGACACCCGCCGTCGCTGCCACGGCCCTGTCGTGGAGCGTCTCTGACGCGTCGTGCGGGCCGGCGCCCCAAACGGGAGGACATCGCCCACGGCCGAAGAAGAGGCCCAAGCCAACACCGAAGCGCAGAGCCTCACCGAAGCGCAGATCCTCATAGCCCTCACGCGCTTTAACATCGGCGGGCCCGCCGGCCAGGTGCTCGCACTGGCCAAGGGCGCCGGGGCGAGGTGGAGGACATTGGTAGCCGCCGGCAAACCTCCTCCCGAAGAGGGAGAACTGGAAAAACCAGGCCTGCTGGTCCACTCAGTTCCTTTGGTCCGGCCAATTTCACCGCTTTCGGACCTGAAAGCTTTCTGGGCGCTGCGCCGGCTCGTCGTATCAAGCCATGCGCGGCTGTTGCACACTCACATGGCCAAGGCCGGCGCGCTCGGCAGGCTAGCTGCTTTGAGCCTTGGGGAGTGGCCCAACCGGCCCCGCCTCGTTCATACCTTCCACGGCCACGTCCTGCAGGGCTACTTCGGGGCTGCTCAACAAAAAGCGTTCCTCGAGCTCGAACGAGCGCTCGCCAAGCGGACCGACGTCCTGGTCGCTGTGAGCCCCCAGGTGCGCGACGAGCTACTGAGCCTGGGCGTCGGACGGCCTGGGCAGTACCACGTGGTCTCGCTGGGGATGGACCTGGCACGCTTCGCCCAGGTCGGCACGCCTACGGTCCCCCGAGGCCAGCTACGCGCCCGCTTCGGCCTCGGCCCAGAAGTTCCCCTGGCCGGCGTGGTGGGCCGGCTCGTCCCCATCAAGGACCACGCGACGTTGCTGCGGGCGCTTGCCCTTGTGCCCGGCCTTCACCTGGCCCTGCTTGGAGACGGCGAGCTGCGCCAACAACTGCGACAACTAGCTTTTGAACTAGGCTTGGGGGGTCGTACGCACTTCGCCGGTTGGTGGCAGGACATGCCGAGCGCCCTGGCCGACTTGGACGTGGTGGTCCTCTCCAGCCGCAACGAGGGTACGCCAGCTGCCCTCATCGAGGCGCTCGCGGCTGCCAAGCCCGTCGTGGCCACCGACGTTGGTGGGGTGCGACATGTCGTCGAAGCAGGCGAGACGGGCTGGCTCTGCCCGAGCAACGACCCTCCCGCCCTGGCGGCGGCCCTTGAGGAAGCCACAACTTCCAAAAAGGAAAGGGCGGCGCAGATGGCAGCTGAGGGGCGCCGGAGAGTTTTGGCACGCTTCAGCGTCGAGCGCATGTTGGAGGGCTACTTTTCCATTTACGCGGACTTGTTGGCTTCGCGAGCCAATTGGAGGCCTCGCTAGCCAATTGGAGGAGGCCTCGCTAGCCAATTGGAGGCCTTCGCCTAAGCCAGCTCAGCTAACGTGTTGGCCCAGTGGCACGCTCAACCCGAAGGGGTGCCTCACGAGGCGGGACGGCAGGCGGCTCCCCGGTAAGTGCCGGCGGCGGTGCTCTCAGTGCTGCCGCTGCGGAACGAGTGACGCCGCTATCGCTCGTGCGTCCCTCAGTTAACCAGGGCGACCGTCCCGCCGAAGGTTCCCATGAGGCCCATGGCAGCGAAGCTCCACCGTTTGGCAACAGCGCCGTTGCAGCGGCAAAACGGGGTGACCCAGCAGCCTGGGAGGCCGCCTACCTGGCCTATGGAAAAGCACTGATGGGGTACCTGATGGTGAGGCTCGACAACCATGAAGATGCCGGGGACGCCCTTTCGGAGACTTTTGCCCGCGCCATCAGCAAGTGCTCCACCTTCCGGGGCGACGCGTACGCCTTCCGGGCATGGCTGTTCACGATCGCGCGGCACGTTTCCGTGGACCAGTACAGGGGCCGGGCACGCATGTTTGCCGTGGCCAGCCACCCTGACCGAGAAGACCGCTCACAGCCCTCTTCCGAGGACGTGACGATCCTCAACGAGGAGCTCGAAGAGCTTCGCAGCTGCTTCGCTCGCCTGCCCAAGGATGACCAGGAGGTGCTCTGGCTCAGAGTGTGCTCTGGCCTCTCGGCGGCAGAAGTGGGCGAAGTCGTGGGCAAGCGCCCCGGTGCGGTGCGCATGCAACAAATGCGTGCCCTCGAGGTGCTCCGTTCTCAGGTGAGGCAATGAACCACCGGCTTCGCCGGCTGCCCGACAGGCACGAACGCGAGCGTGCCGATGCCCTCGACCGCGCACTCGGCCGTGGCCAAGGTGAGGAACAGGCGGGTGAGCTCGCAAGGCTTGCGCTTCGCCTGCGCACTGCTTTGTCGCTGCCGGTGCTACCCGCAAGCGGCCCGGCCGAAGTCAGAGCAGCGGCAGCAGCGGCACGAGCGGCCCACCGCCGTGGACGGCTGCGCCTGCTGGTTGCTGCGGTGATAACGCTCCTGGTCGGGGCGGCTGCCGGCGCAAGCTTGGACAACGTGCTCCACCCACCCCTGCCGACCCGCTACGAGAAGGCTGAGGTGGCACTTGCGAACGCCAAGAAGTACATAACCGCTGCCCAGCAAGCTTCTTCCCACCACAAACCTGCTGCTGCTGCTGCTTATGTCGACAAGGCTGCCAAGGCGCTCCAGGCCAACGAGGGGAACCTTGGTACTGAGGCGCCGCCACCAGCCACAACTCCGCCAGCACGAGCAACCCTGGCCGAGGACCAAAAAGAAATTGCCCTGCTTGAAGGTTTGATATCCAAGCAGAGCAAAGAGATCTCCACCTTGGCCTCCCAGCTCGAGGCGGCTTCCAACTCCACCTCGCCTCCTACCGGGCCAACGACGACAGCGCCCAAGATCCTCAAGCAAAGCCGTACCACCGCCACCAACAGTGGTATCACGCCCACCTCAACGACGTCGGCTCTGGTCGCCCCCACCACGGCCCGCAAGAGCCCGGCTAACACGCAAGGCGCAACTCCAGCTGGTGGCACGCAAAAGTCTCGAAATGCCAGTACCACGACCAGCACTGTGCCAGTGGCCACTTCTCCGCCGGCTACCTACGTGGCCGCCTCGCCTACAACCACGCTAAGTAGCCCTGCCACCACGTCAGTCCCCGCGACCAGGGCGCTGACGAGCACCTCCACAACACGGCACCGGGTCGCCTCGACCACCACGACGACCGTTTGGACAGGCCTCGGGCCGACGCCAGTGGTACCGGTGCCGACCACGACGGCCACAACCACCACGACGACGCCCTTAGGGGCCCAAGCCACCACCACGACCACCTCCGCATCGGCCACCACGGCCCAGGCAGGGAGCGCCGCGACCAGCTCGTCCACCTTGCCCGCAGGGACCACTAGCACGGTGGGCCCAACCACCACGACAAGCGTTGGACAGGGAGCACCTGTCCCAGGTGGCTCTGGGGCCGTCAGGACGACGACCACTGCCGAGGCAGACGCTCCGCCCGGCACGGTAGCGAACGCCCAGCCCAACTAGGCTCTCGCCGGCTCCCGCCGCGAACCTGGTGCCGAGGGCGGCTACATTTGTAGGCCGTCGTGACGGATCGGGCCGAGCCGGGGGCACGAGAGGCTCGCCGGCAGGATCCCCCGGCCGGCCAGCTGCTTGGGCCCGCACCCGCCCGGGCTAAGGCGCTAGCGCCAACCGCTCCCCCACGTGTACCGCCTCCAGCCGGGCCTCTGCCGGGGCTGGAGCAGGCTGCCACCCCGGCGCTTGGGAGCCCTACCGTAACGGGGAGCCGGGGTGGCCGGAGCCCGCTACCTGTGCGTTCACGGCATTCACAGCCGTCCCGGCTACATTCACAGCGTTCCCGGCTACGTTCACAGCGTTCCCGCCGCTACCCGGGCCGGGCGCACTTGGCGCGTGTCTGGCTCGTCACCTTCGCTGTGCTGTTTGCCGCCACTGCGGCATGGGCTTTCGCAAGCCCCCTTGGTTCTGGCCCTGACGAACCTGCCCACCTCGACCGGGCGGCGTCGCTCGTGCGTGGCCAGTTGCTCGGCACCCCGCTCCCGCACCCCACGAAGGCCCAACGGGGGACCCTCACCGTGCGAGTGCCGGAAGTCTTCGCGAGCCTCGCAAACGACCTGGGCTGCTACCAGTTCAAGCCCCTGGTCCCGGCGGGGTGCCAGAAACCTCTTGTGAATTCCAAAACGGACGTCCTAACACAAACGTACGTAGGCCGCTACCCGCCCCTTTATTACGTTTTGGTCGGCTTGCCGACCCTACTTTTGGTGTCGGCCAAGGGCATCTACGCTGCGCGCCTGGTCTCGGGCGCGCTGTCCGCGGCCATGCTCGCCTTGGCAGCGGTTTCCCTTGCCCGGTGCAAAGGTGCCCCACTGCTTGGCGCTGGCCTGGCGCTGGCAACGACACCGATGGTCCTCTACCTTGCGGCCGTGTTGAACCCCAACGGGCTGGAGATCTCTAGCGCTGTCAGCGCGTGGGTTGCTGGCCTTGCGCTAGCGAGCGCACCGGACAGCGAAATGGCGGCACCGTCGGTGAGCACGCTCGGGTTCTCCGTGGCCGTGCTCGTCCTCGCCAGGCCGCTGGCGCCGTTGTGGGCCGCGGCAATCGTGGTCGCTGTGGCACTCGTTGGCATGGCCTCGCCATGGAGGGAGCTCCTGGGGCGGCGCGCCACGCAGGTGTGGCTCGGCACCTGCGGCGCCGCATTGGCAGCGGCAGCCGCCTGGGACCTCTACGCGGACCCGTTCCTCACAGAGCCGGGCAGCCCCATCCCCCCACACACGAGCGAGACTGGGGTAGTCGTGCTCGCCATAGAGAGGCTCGACCTGCTGGTCAGCTCGAGCATAGGGTTCTTCGGCTGGCTCGACACCCCCTCGCCCGAGGCCGTGATCGTGACGTGGCTGGCCGTGCTCGGCCTGCTTTTCCTCGCTGGCGCCTCCTTGGCCAGGGCGCGGGGTGTGGTCGCCCTGGTGGGGTTGCTAACGGCCTGGGTGGTCGTGCCTGTTGCAGCGGCGGTCCTGGAAGCACGTTCGGAGGGCATCCTCGGACAAGGCCGCGACTACCTCGCCCTGGCAGTGGGTATCCCGCTCGTCGCGGGCGCTGTGGCCGGCGAGCGCTTTGCGGACCGAGCACGCGCCCTACGCCTGGTGAGCATCGTGGTGGGGCTGCTCGCAGCAGGCCAGCTCGCCGATTTCTACGCTGCGCTCAGGCGCTACGCAGTAGGGCTCGCAGGCCCGCTCGACGCCTTCTCGAAGGCCCCCGGAGGCTGGCAGCCGCCCGTGCCCGGGCTCGTCCTGCTCGTGGTGTTCGCGATGGCCATGGCAGCCTTCGCCCTCATCTTGCGACGTGCGGCAGAGAGCGCGAGCACCCCGGGGCCTGACCTGCCCCCAGACTGACCTGCCCCCAGACTGACCTGGCCCCAGACTGACCTGGCCTAGGCTGGCTTACCATGCCCGACAAGATCACCATGGGGCCCGACGGGAAGCTGAACGTCCCAGACGAGCCCATCATCCCCTTCATCGAGGGTGACGGCACTGGCGTGGACATCTGGCCCGCGGCAAAGGCTGTCATCGACGCCGCTGTCGCAAAGCGCGGCGGCACCAAGCGGAAAATTGCTTGGAAAGAGGTGCTGGCGGGGGAAAAAGCCTTCAAGCAGACAGGGGACTGGCTGCCCCAGGAGACCCTAGACGCTTTCCGCGAGTACCTCATAGGCATCAAAGGCCCCTTGACGACGCCGGTCGGAGGCGGGTTCCGGTCGCTCAACGTGGCCCTCCGGCAACTGCTCGACCTCTACGTCTGCCTACGCCCGGTCCGCTGGTTCCAAGGCGTGCCTTCCCCCGTCAAGCACCCCGAGCTAGTTGACATGGTGATCTTCAGGGAGAACACCGAAGACATCTACGCTGGTTTGGAGCTGGAGGCCGGCACACCTGAGTGCAAGCGGCTCATAGAGCTACTGCGAGACAACTTCGGGTGGCAGGTTCGCCCCGACTCGGGGATAGGGGTGAAGCCCGTGTCAGTGACGGGGAGCAAGCGCCTAGTCCGGGCTGCTCTCAGTTACGCCCGCGACAAGCAGCGGCGCTCGGTCACCCTCGTCCACAAGGGCAACATCCAAAAGTTCACTGAGGGCGCCTTCAGGAAGTGGGGTTACGAGGTCGCGCGCGAAGAGTTCGCCGATGTAGCTGTCACCTGGGAGGACTGCGACGGCAAGCCTGACGGGAAGATCCTAGTGAAAGACAACATCGCGGACATAACGCTCCAACAGGTCCTTACCCGGCCGGAGGACTTCGACGTCATCGCGACCACCAACCTAAACGGGGACTACCTCTCAGATGCCATCGCCGCCCAAGTGGGAGGCATCGGCATCGCTCCGGGTGCCAACATCAATTACGAGACCGGCCACGGCATCTTCGAAGCAACTCACGGGACCGCTCCTAAGTACGCCGGCCAGGACAAAGTCAACCCGGGCTCGGTGCTTTTGTCGGGAGTGCTCATGCTCGAGCACCTTGGCTGGGACGACGTCGCCGGCGACATCGTGCGCGCGATGGAGTCGACCATCGCAGACAAAGTCGTGACCTACGACTTTGCTCGCCAAATGGAGGGGGCCAGGGAGGTGAAGACCTCGGAGTTCGCCGAGGCGGTCATCGAGAGGCTCTGAGGGCGGCCACCGAGAGGCTCTGAGCGCTGCCATCGGTACGCTCTGAGCGCTGTCTGTGGCCTAGGGTTGTCGCCGATGCCTACACCTGTGAACACGGCTGCACCTGCCAACGTCGCTGGACCTGTCAACGTCGCTGGACCTGTCAAAGTCGCCGTTACCGGTGCCGCCGGCCAGATCGCTTACAGCCTTCTCTTCCGGGTGGCGAGCGGTGCCATGCTGGGGCCCAACCAGCCGGTCACGCTCCAGCTTCTGGAGATCCCCGAAGCGCTCGGTGCGCTGCGAGGCGTCGTGATGGAGCTCGAGGATTGTGCCTTCCCTTTGCTAGCAGGAGTGTCCACTACGGCTGACCCCGAGGAGGCGTTCGGCGACGCAAGGGTCGCCCTCCTCGTGGGCGCCCGCCCGCGGGGCAAAGGCATGGAGCGGCGTGACTTGCTCGAGGCCAATGGCGGTATTTTCAAAGTTCAGGGCCGGGCGCTCGCTGCTGCTGCCAACCGGGAGGTGCGTGTGCTAGTAGTGGGCAACCCTGCCAACACAAACTGCCTCGTTGCCGCCCACAACGCCGGCCTCGGGCCCACCCCGCTGGCTCCTGGGCAGTTCGCGGCCATGACGCGCCTCGACCACAACCGAGCCGTTGCGCAGGTCGCAGCGCGCGCTGGCGTCGGGGTGGCGGAGGTGAGGCGTGTGGCTATATGGGGCAACCATTCCTCTACCCAGTACCCCGACGTCACCCACGCCGAGGTAGCGGGCAAGCCCGCCCTCGAAGCCGTCGGTGGACCTGAATGGGTGAAGAGCGAGCTACTGCCCGTCGTCCAGCAACGCGGCGCTGCCGTCATCGAGGCCCGAGGGGCTTCAAGCGCTGCCTCGGCGGCGAGCGCGGCGATCGACACCGTGAGGGACTGGGCCCTCGGTACGCGAAGCGGTGACTGGACCTCGATGGCCGTGTGGTCCGAAGGAGCCTATGGTGCACCGAAGGACGTGTACTGTTCGTTCCCGGTAACGGCGGGCAACTGGGGGTACGAGCTCGTAGAGGGCTTGGAGGTGGACGAGTTCTCCCGTACGTGCACAGGGCGCAGCTATGCGGAGTTAGTCGACGAACGCGACGCCGTTGCGGCCCTCGGCTTGTTGGCTTGAACCGGGCACCGTCGTAGCGTGGCTATCTGCTCGAAGCGTGGCTATTTGTCCGCAGGCGCTCGGTTGCGGATGAACGAGCTAGCCCGCCAGCCACTGTCGACGACCCCCGGCCTCGGGGCCATTTTGTGCCCCTCTTTAGGTCAGTGGGTTAGGACCGGAGGGCTCACCAGGCCCAAGCGGTGGAGGTAGGAGAGCTTACGCTCCACGGCCGCCCGCCAGGCGGCCAGGTCTCTGTCGAAGTGGTCTCTGTCGCCGTCTTCGTAGGCGTGCTCTAGCTCGTCGAAGGCTTCGTCCTCGGCATCTAAAAGGGCACGGTACTTGGCAAGGAAGTGGTCGTCCACCACATCACAGAGCATCTCTGCTAAACCTCCGTTGGCCAACACTGGGTTGTTGAGGGTCGATCTTCCAATATCTCGCCTCCAGCAGCCAAGCGCAACCCTTCCGGACGGTTTCTTCGAACATTGTCAGCTTGCTCCCCCAGAGCCGCCCGAGCCGCCCGAGCCGCCCGCCCCGCTCCTCGCTAACCTCGCCCACCCGGCTCGAGCCGGCACGAAGTGGCTTGGAGGTAGGTGGAGAGCTGGTCAGCTAAGGAGGCCCACTTCCTAGCGTCCCTGCGGGCGCTTTGCGCTGCGGGTGGAGGCACACGGGCGCGGCCCAGGCCAGTGCTCGGGCTCGTTTTCGCGGCCTTGCCAGGACTTGCGCCCAACGGCCTTGACGGGCCCACGATCTCGGCGTAGCGCCGCTGGTCAGCAGTGAAGTGCTCCCAAGCCTGCAACCACTCGGTGATCGTCGAGCCCACAAGCCGTCCAGCGGGGATAGATGCCAGCTCACGACGCAGCAGGTCCACTTTGTGGGCGGCCGCGGCCACCGAGGGGCCGTCTGTGCCGGTCGCAAGCACCTCGCGGTACTTGGGCAGAGTCGCCTGGCAGTCTTTTGACGCGAGCACCGCAAAGCGCGAGACGGCAACTTGTGCTGCTTGCTGGCCTTTCTCGTACGGTGAGATCACAGCAATGCCTGAAGCCACGACAGCCACAGCTACGACGAGGAGCGACATGAGCGCTAACAACGGCCTCCGGGCAGGGCCAAGCTTGGCAGGGGCGCCTGCGCGTCCGCTCGAGCTGGGCGCGGCCGGCCTGCCGCCAGCGCCACGGCGGTGCCAGGAGTGCAGCGGTGGGCGCAGCCTGAGGGAGAGCCACTCCTTGGCGGCCGCACTGTACGCCGGCGCGCGCAGTTCCCAAGGGTGCACCGGCCCCTCGATGGAACGGTCAGCGTCGTGGAGAGGGACCTCGAACACTTCGGCTTTCAGGGCCCACGGCGGCTTCTTGCGGCTCCGGCCTGTCCAAGCTGCCCCGTCCCAGTAGCGCAACTTCCTCGGGTCGTCTGGGTCCCGGTACCACCCGGGCCGTTCGTGGGACAGTCCGGACATGGCGCTCAGTAAGTCGTCGAGGCTCGCAGCGCTGGCGGGAGCAGGTCGGCGCCGGCGACCGCCTGCGCCAACGACGAGATGGCGGAGGTGCTGCCAGAGAACTTGGCGAGGCCCGAGGCCAACGCCTCCAAAGCCGGCAGGCGCCCCGAAGCTATGGCGCAAAGGGTGTTGTAACCGGCCGAAATTCGCACCTGAGCCGGCCAGGTAGTGCTCCTCACGGCCCTGGCGCGCTCACCCTCCACCACCAAGTAGTAACGTACCTCGCCTTCGGGCGCGCCCGAAACTGCAACCTCGACTACCAGGTCGGGCTGGGAGGCACCAGGCTCACCGCAAAGCTCTGCGAGAGCTGCGAACCACTCGGGCGACAGGAACCTGGCCACCAGCCAGATCTACCAGCACTGGCCCGTCATGCAATAGCGCCGCCACGACCTACGCGCCGGCGCCCCCATCGGTACGCGCCGGCCAGCCCCTGTCCAGGCCAGCCCTGTCCAGGCCGGCCCCTACCAGCCCTTGCGGCCTGGCTCAAGCGGGCGAGCGTACGCGTTAGAAGACACCTTGTTGCCCCCGCGAAGCAGCACGAGCTCCAAACGCAGCTGCCAAGGTCGGGGCCCAGCGCGCTCAAAGTCGGCCCAACCTGGCAACGCCGTGGCCTTGCGCGCGACTAGCGACGTCGACCCCGCTGGCGCCACGCCTGCGAAGCGCCAGGAGCACCCACCACCGGGCCAAGCCAGCGTGGCCAACAGTTCGAGCTCGCCGCTAGCAACAGGCTGAGCGTTGAGCACCCAGAGGCTGAACCTCACCGTGGAGTTTGCGCGGTAGGACTCGCCCAGCCCACTGGCGACCGGGAGCAGCGGGGCAAGCGCGCGCCCGAGAGCAGCAAACGCCGGCTTCGGCCTGCGCTCGTAGTCAACCAGAGAGCTGCTAACGAAGCACTCCTGGGCGTCGTTGAGCCGGGAGAGGACGAACCCGCTGACGGGGTAGGAACGCAACCGCCTGAGGCCCTCCACGAGCGACCGTACGAACTCTGCCTGTGCTTCGCGAGCCGCCTCGCTCCAGCAGTCAAAGCTGGTTGGCCGCTCGGGCGGCCAGTCGGCCAAAAGCTGGGCCTTGTCGGGCACGCAGCTTTGCCGCAACATTTCGGCGTCCAGCTGTGGCCATCGCTCCGGGCGCAAACCGGAGCTGCTAGAGGCTGCGCCCACGCCAGCGACGAGCCTCGCCGCGCCAGGCCAGATAGCGGCCGCGCGCTCGAGACGGCCGAGGCGCGGCCCACCTCGGCCAGAGGCACCTGGGCCAGGGGAGACGAGCCGAGCGGCCAACCCGGGCACGTGCGCGAGCGCGGGCCGGGAGCCGTCTGCGAGGTCTGTAGCCCTCTTCACAGCCCTTTGTGTGGCCCAGCCGCCCCTCAAGGCCCACTGGGCAGCACCTCGGCCCGTGCCGCCTCCGCACCACGCGACGATGCTGGGGTGGTGGGCAAGCAGCCAGACCGCTTCGCGAGCCTGCCTGACGGCTTGGCCCTTTCCCGACCACCGGCCGGGCAAGGGAAGGTCCTGCCAGAGCAGCATGCCTGCTTGGTCTGCAGCCCGGTAAAGCTCTGGGCGGCCTACGTGCTGCTTGACTCGCAAAAGGTTGAGGCCAGCTTCGCGTGCGACCGCCACGTCACGGGCCACGTCCTCGGAGCTGACGGCCGCCAAGGCCCGCCCCGTAGGCACGAGCTCGGCGCCCTGCAGGAACACTCTTTCGCCGTTGAGCTCCCAGGTCATTTTCCGTGCCCGCACCTGGCGAAGCCCCGTCGTGAGCGACCGGCTGTCACTTACGGCTCCTCTCACAAGCACACTGACAGCTACCTCGTAGAGAGGCTGCCCCCCGAGGCCAGCGGGCCACCACAGCTCTGGCTCGGGCACTACGGCCCGCCAACGAGCGCTGTTGGGGCCGGCGGCCAGGTGAGCCTGCCACGTGAACTTCGTCCCACTTGGGCGCACCGGGCTGATGAGGGTGGCTTCGACGTCGACCTTGAGCGCTTCGAGGGCGTCCAAGCGCGCCGCCAGCTCCACCACGGCGCGTCCCTGGCGCGCCTCTAGGCATGCCGCACGCAAGGCGGCTAGCCGCACCGGCCCGCTCGTCACCACCCTGACAGGCGCCCATATGCCCCCCGGGTTGTACGACGGGCTCACACAGCCAGGGTCAGCCCAGGCGCCCAGCAACGCGCGCCCGCCCGGCGGGCGCGGGCAGGCTACCTCCACCGCGAGCAGGTGCTCGCCTCGTTCCCGCAGAAGCGCTGTGACCTCGAAGCAATGGGGAAAGAAGTAGCCCTCGGTGTCGCCCAGGTACGACCCGTCCAGCCAAACGTCCGCCTCATAGAACACGCCCTCCATGACCAACCACGCGCGCTCGCCGGGCATGAGCATGCCTGCCTCGAAACGCTTGCGGTACAGCAACGGGCCATCGGAACAAGAAAAGCTGGCTTCGTCGCGCCAGTGCCCTGGTACCCTCACCTCCTGCCAAGCGCGGTCGTCCAGCTCAGGGCGTACAAAATCTCTCCGCAGGGCGTCGGTCGCTTCGACGGCCGCCCAGCGCCCCGAAAGGTCCAGGCGCACTGGGCAAAGTTAGCGGGTATAAAGGGACGAGGTGAGCACCTCCAGCGTTGCCTCCTCCCGGCCTACGACACTTGGCGCACTTCGCGCCTCGGGCTGGCGCTCGCGCTCGGTCAAGGCCGAGGTGAGGGACAACGCCGCCACCAGGATCGCAGCAGGCAAACCGGTGGTCGAGGGCTTGGTGGGCTACGACCAGACGGTCCTGCCCGCGTTGGAGAACGCCCTCATAGCCGGCCACGACATAATCTTCTTGGGCGAGCGTGGGCAGGCGAAGACCCGGGTCATGCGCGGCCTAGTTGCCCTGCTGGACGAAGCCGTCCCTGTGGTGGCTGGCTCAGAAGTCCTCGATGACCCCTACCGGCCGGTGTCCCGCTACGCAAAGGACCTCATAGCCCAATATGGTGACGAGACCCCGATCGAGTGGGCGGGACGCAGCCAACGCTTCAGCGAGAAGCTGGCCACTCCCGACACGTCGATCGCCGACCTTATCGGCGAAGTGGACCCAGTGAAGGTCGCAGAGGGCCGTTACCTCTCAGACGAGCTCACATTGCACTACGGCCTTGTCCCCCGTACCAACCGGGGCATCTTCGCCGTCAACGAGCTGCCCGACCTCGCTGAGCGCATCCAGGTTGGCCTGCTCAACGTGCTCGAAGAGCGCGACGTGCAGATCCGAGGCTACAAGGTGCGCCTCAGCTTGGACCTTTTGCTCGTGGCCTCAGCCAACCCCGAGGACTACACGAGCCGGGGGCGGATAATCACACCTCTGAAGGACCGCTTTGGCGCCCAGATCCGCACGCACTACCCGCTAGACACCGCCACCGAAATGAGGGTGATCACCCAAGAAGCCGAGCCTGCGTGCTTCGAGGGGGTGAGCCTCGACGTGCCAGGCTACATGGCCGAGGTGGTCGCAGCGGTTTCGCAGCTCGCCCGCCAGAGCCCCCAGGTCAACCAGCGCTCGGGCGTCTCGGTGCGCCTCGGGGTAGCCAACTATGAGACCCTTGCAGCGGCCGCACTGCGACGTGCGGTGCGCCTGAGAGAGCCAGTGGCGGTGCCGCGCGTGAGCGACCTGCCGGCACTGGTGGCGTCGTCAGCAGGCAAGATCGAGCTCGACACGCTGGACGACGCTGGCGAAGACGAGCTCGTGTCGCTCCTGTCCCGCCAGGCAGTGCTGAGCGTGTTCCGGTCTCGCGTGGACCCCGCCGACCTCGGCCGAGCCGTCGCTGAGCTCGACGACGGCTCGAGCATAGAAGTCGGCGACGACGTCCCCTCGACCGAGTACGCCCAAGCCCTCGCTCGGCACCCTGGGCTGCGCGTGCCCGTGGCGAAACTTGCCGGCAGCGAGAGCGCACCGGCTCTGGCTGCCGCCAGCGAGCTCATCTTGGAGGGCTTGCACCTCTCCAAACGGCTCAACAAGCGCCCGCGTGCGGGCGGGGCCTCCTACACCGCCAGAGGTAGGCAGCCTTGACCCGCGCTACCTACTCGCGCTGGGACGGGGCCCAAGAAGCCGACGGCCCGAACGGCGACAGCGTCCTCGGGGCGCTCGCAGACGAGCTGTTCGAGCACGGCGACTTGGACCAGGCCCTGCGACGGCTGATGCAACGCGGCTTTAGCGGCCCTGCCGGCAGCGACATATCTGGCCTGAGAGAGCTGCTAGAGCGGGTGCGGCGCCGGCGGGCGGAGGTCGCCAGGGAGGCCTTCCAGCAAGCCCAACAAGCCCTTGCCAGCATGACACCCGAAGATCTGGCGAGGATGCGGCAAATGCTCTCCGAGCTCAACTCGCTCGTAGCCCGTCACGAGGCTGGCGAGGACGTTGAGGGTGGCTTCGAAGACTTCATGTCCCGTTATGGGGACATGGTGCCTGGCAACCCCGCCACCCTTCAAGAACTGCTCGAAACGATGGCCCGCCAGCTCGCCGCTGGGAGGGAGCTCGTAGAGCAGATGACGCCTGAGCAGCGGGCCAAGCTCGCCGAGCTAATGGAGGCAATGCTGGAGGGCAACCCGGCCCTGGCGGGTGAGCTCGGCCAGCTCGCTGCCCATCTCGGGGCGATGACCGGGCTGATGGGCGAGCTCGGGGGCATGGCGCTTGGGTTTGCCCCCGCCGGCTCGGTCTTGGGCGACCTCGCGGACCTGGCACAGCTCGAGGCTCTCCTCGCCGGCGCACCCAGTCCCGGCGCTCTCGCAGAGGTTGACGTGAGCCGGGCCCGCGAGCTCCTAGGAGAGCGGGACGCTCGCTCCCTCGAGGCGCTTGGCCGGCTCGCTAAACAACTGCGTGAGCGTGGCCTGGCCGAACAAAAAGAGGGGCGCCTCCGCTTGACGCCAAAAGGCGTCCGCCGCCTCGGGGACCAAGCCCTGGGAGACCTTTACAGCAGGCTCGCCCCCTACAGGCACGGCCAGCACCCCGTCCCCCACCCGGGGAACGGGCACGAGCGTTCCGGCGAGACAAAGGCCTACGAATGGGGTGACCCGTTCAACCTCCATATCGAGCGGACCTTGCGCAACGCGCTTTCGCGCAGTGGCCCCCGCACCCCTGTTGCGCTGTCGCCGTCAGACTTCGAAGTTGAGAGGACCGAAGCGCTGAGCCGCGCGGCGACCGTGATAATGCTCGACCTGTCCCTCTCTATGCCCATGAGGGACAACTTCGTAGCGGCCAAGAAGATGGCTATGGCCCTACAAGCCCTTATATCTGGCAGGTTCCCCTCGGACTACCTAGCTGTGGTCGGCTTCGCCCGCTATGCGCGCGAGATCCCCTTCGGCGAACTGCCCGAAGTTTCCTGGGATTACGACTGGGGGACGAACATACAGCACGGCCTAGCGCTCGCCCGCAGGCTGCTAGCGCGCCAACGCGGTACCAAGCAGGTGATCATGGTGACAGACGGCGAGCCTACCGCCTACTGGCCCGAGGGGGCCCCTGGGCCTGTCTTCGCGTACCCCCCTACTCAAGAGACAGTGGACGCTACCTTGCTAGAGGTAGCACGCTGCACGCGCGAGCAAATCCGTATCAACACCTTTGCCCTCGACGCGACCGGGCACCTACGCCGTTTCGTCGAGCAACTGGCCAAACTCAACAAAGGTAAGGCTTTTTTTACAGCTCCCAGCACGCTGGGCGACTATGTCCTGGCGGACTTCTTAGAAGGCAAACGGGAGGCCCGCCGGCGAGGCAACCGCCGGCTAGCTTAGATCGCGTCCACCTCGGCTACTTCTTCGTCGCTCAGCACCCAACCGGCCGCCTTTGCGTTGGCACGCACCTGCTCTGGCGTAGTCGCCCCTGCTATGACAGATGCCACCGGCTCCTTGGCCAACAGCCAGCCTATGGCCAGCTCTAGCAGGCTGTGGCCATGCTTTTGGGCCCAGCGCTCGAGCGCTTCGACCTTGGCAAAAGTCTCGTCGGAGAGCAGCTCACGTTGGCGCTCCGAAGGCATCCCCGCTACGCGGCTACCCGCGGGCGGCGCTTGGCCACGGCGGTACTTGCCTGATAGCAACCCAGAGCGCAATGGGAAATAAGGGATGAAGGCCATCTGCTGGCGCACGCACTCGGCCAGGACACCCTCCTCAGGCTCACGATGGAGGAGGCTGTACTCGTTTTGCACCGAAACAAAGCGCGCTGCCCCCGGGCGCACGGCAGCCTCCGCTTCACGCAGCTGCTGGACAGAGAAGTTCGAACAGCCGACTTCGCGCGCCTTGCCCTGCTCGACAACCTCCCCCAGCGCGCCCAGGGTTTCGGCAATAGGCGTCGCGGGGTCGGGCCTGTGCAGCTGGTAGAGGTCCACGTAATCAGTGCCGAGCCGGCGCAAGCTGTCTTCGAGCGCTCGCTTCACGTAGGCTGGGCTGGCCCCTTGACGTTCGTCGTCGAGCCGGTTGCCAAACTTGGTGGCGATCACCACCTGCGACCTGCGCCCTGCCAGCGCACGTCCCAGTATCTCTTCGCTACGGGACCCGCCGTAGACGTCCGCAGTGTCAAAGAACGTAATGCCGGCGTCCAGGGCAGCCTCGATGACAGCCCTGCTGCGGGCTTCGTCCAACCGGCCACCAAAGTTGTTGCACCCCAACCCTACGGCAGAGACTTCGACGGAGCCGATGTGCCTAGTCTGCATTGCAGCGCCCATGGCTGCAACCTAGCCTACTGCCGGCCCAGGCCGCAGCCCAACGGCGCCGTAAGCGCCCGAGAGCTTTGGCCAAAAAGCACTGAGGCCAGTTCGCCCTCGTTGGCAGGCGGCTGCCCTAAGCACCATGGCCTAGCGCCGCCCGCACCCTGCGACTTGGCTGGCTCAGCGAAGCCAGCCAAAAAGGCTCGCAAGCCAAGGGTTCATGCCGTGGCTCGTCGCCCACGCTTCATAGCCCCGTCCGGTCTCATGCAACTGAGCATTTTCCTCTTCAGTATGTTGGGCATCGCAAGGGCTGTCAGGATCTTCCTTCACCATCAGGCCCTGCAAATTGACACCCTTGCCCTCATCATGCCTACAGCGGCTACAGGAAGGCCTACAGCGGCTACAGGAAGGCCAGCCTGGGAAGTCCTGTGGTGAAGAGTGTGGCCTCAGAGCCGGCAGCAGAATAATTTGTCGTCGTGCCACAATCTTCGGCTTACATCGCGCCCTTAGGCAGCCCAGAGCCCTGCACGAGCGAGGAGTAAGGGCCGAACTCTTCTGGGTTCACCAGGCGGCCGAGCTTGCGCAGCTCGAGTTGGACGGCCTCCACGACGCACTCCATCGTGACCGGCCCCGAACGGTCAGCAGCCAAGAAAGCCGCCGTGAGGGCAGCGTTGCGTATCGAGCCACCAGAGAGCTTGAAGAGCCTGGCAAGAAGGGCCACGTCGAGGTCCTGGCAAGGGGCGCCGGCAGGAAGGCTGCGTTCCCAGATGGCGCGCCTTTCAGCTTCTTCAGGCATCGGGAAGTCTACGCTCACCGTGACGCGGCGTAAGAACGCTGGGTCAATGTTGGTCGCCAGGTTGGTCGCCATGACCACCAGGCCGTTGTGGCGTTCAAGGCGCTGGAGGAGGTGGGCGACCTCAAGGTTGGCATAACGGTCATGGGCATCTGAGACCTCTGAGCGCTTGGCGAAAAGAGCATCGGCCTCGTCAAAAAAGAGGGCAGCGTTGCTGGCCTCAGCGGCGTCGAAGATCGCGGAGAGGTTTTTTTCCGTTTCGCCCACCCACTTGGACACGACCGCCGCCAGGTCCACCTTGTACAGGTCAAGGCCCAGCTCGCCCGCAATTATCTCTGCAGCCAAAGTCTTCCCGGTGCCCGGAGGCCCTGAGAAGAGGGCGACCACCCCTGCAGATGGCAGCGGCGAGAAACCCCACTCCCCGAACACCCTGCGCCGGTGCCTGCACCTGGCCACGACTTGGCGCAGCCGCGCTGTGCGTTCGGGGTCGAGCACAAGGTCGTCCCAGGAACGACAGGGCCTGGCCCGGGACGCCAGTGTGCTGAGGTGGCCAGCTCCGAGCCTTCGCCCAGCAGCCTTGAGGTCGCCTCCGACGCCGGGGAGGGCTCGCCTCACAAGCTCGAGCTGCTCCGCGCTGAGGTCAAGGCCAAAGCCGTTGCTAACCGCCTGGACGGCGCCGGGCGCCTTGGAGGAGCTGTGCCGCCGACCTTGGCCGGCCGACGAGCCTGGGTTGCCAGCACCGGCACCGACAAGGCCTGAGAGGGCGGCTTGCAGCTCTTCATCGGTGGCGGCCGGCTCTGGCACGGTCAGCTCCACCCAGGGCAGGAGGGGCAGGCACTCCAAGGGGAGCTCCTCGCGGCTGCCCAGCGCCCAGTAAAGGTGGCTGGCAGAGCTGATACGTCCCTTGGCTTGCGGAGCTAACGGGCCCGACAGTTCTAGTAAGACGCCTCGCTCCTCCAAAGTTGCCTGCCTGATGAGCGCGTCCCAGGCTGCCTGGCTCTCGGGGAGGGGCGATACCAGCAGGCGCCCTATGGCGGCAGTAGCTGCCTGTCGGCGCCGCACCGAGTCGCCCCCAGGGACCAGGACAATGCGAGCCGCCCCGTTGTCGGGGTGGCGGCCGCCCGGCTCGCCTAGGGGGGCAGCATCTTCGGCTCCTGGTGGCAGGTCTGGGTCCTTGGTGTAGTCGCCGTTCAGCCACCAGACAACAGTTGGGGATGGCGCGACAACGACAGACGACAGGGGGCCGGGCTCAGGGGGCACCAAAAGCGCAGCGCGGCGCAACCCGCTGGCAGGGCCAGCTGCGAGCCAGACGTCGGGGTACTCGGGGAAGAGGAGCTTGAGGGTAAACAACGTAACTCGACGTTGGGTCACGTCGTCGTTCAAGTAACCGACCACCTTCTGACGGCGGGGGTCCACTTCTACCGCGCAAGCGACGGCCAACACCTGTGCCTCAAGGGACGACAACTGCGCAAAACGTACGATCCTGCTAAAAACGTCAAACTCGGAAGAGGCAGCAAAGAACAGGTCACGAGCTTGGCCAACCGAAGCGGACGTCTCTTGCTCAACGGCAGCTATAAGCGCAGGATCTGCCTGCTGTAGCCCAGGCAGCTCCGCAAGCAGCCTGGCAAGGTCGTCGTTGTCGACCTTGAGGCCTGCCAAGGGGTCTGGCCTGTGGTCAAAAGCCACGCGAGCGACCAGCGCTGCCCTGCACAACAGCACGTCGGCCAGCGCCGCCCACGTCGGCTGCGCTGCAGTGGGCACGCCAGCGGCTCGAGCACGAGGTTCCACAGTCATAAAGTCAACCAACCAAGCACGCGCTACGGGCAGCCTAGCGCCCTGCTATGCTGCGAAAAACAGTTCTTTCGCAGGTCTAACAGATTTGATCCAGTTCGTCGACGAGGCGATAGAGGCGCTTCTGCGCCGAGAGGTCCCGCTGCCAGAGGCGGCCGTCGACATTTCTTTCGTCGCACCTGACCGTGCGTGGGGCGCGGCCGTTTCTCGCCCTACTGTCAACGTCTTTTTGTGGGACGTACGGCGCAATGCCGCCTTGTCGAGCACAGGGCTGGGCCAGCGCTTTACAGACGGCCAGCACGCGGTCCGCCGCCCGAAGGACCCGGTCATCGACCTGCGTTACTTGGTGACAGCTTGGGCGGGCGACCAACGCGATGAGCACCAGTTGCTAGGTTCAGTGCTCCGCTGTGTGCTCGCAAACTCCGTTGTGCCTCAAAATACCTTGCCCAAGCCCATAGCCGGCTCGCCGTTCGTGAGGTTGGCCCTAGCGACAGAAGACGTGAGGGTGCCAGCCGAGTTTTGGTCTTCCCTGGACGGGAGGCTAAAGCCAGGGCTCCAGGTCGTGGTTACCCTGCCTGTCAGCGTCTTTGAGTGGGTGCCGGCCGGGCCGCCTGCCACGGCAGTGTCGCTCGGGGTCGGCAGGCTGGGGGACGGCACCGCGCCCTTGGTTGGGGCTGGAACTGCTGAAGGTGCCCGCCCGTTGCGCCGCCGGCGCAAAGGAGGGACGCTCACTATGGAAGGCAAACTCGGCCCCATGAGCGCCACAGAAGGCACGGCGCCTCAAGCAGGGGCCACCGCGAGAGCACCTGGCCAGCCCTCATCTGGTGGATGAGGCCCGTCCGGCACCAAGGCGCGCCGTGCAGCCATCCTCGGACAGCCACCTAGCCAGGCGGGCCAACGGGTCAGTGCCCGTGCCGGCCAACGGGCCAATGCCCGTGCCGGCCAGCGGGCCAGTGCGCGCGACCTTGGCCGAGCGCGAGGTCCTCGTCGGCCCGGGGGAGGCTTTCACCCTGAGGCTGGAGGTTGCGAACACCACGGCGGTGATCGACGCGGTGTCTGCGACCGTGACGGGCCTCAGTGGGGCAAAAGTTTCCTGTAGGCCTGGCGAGCTTCGGCTGTTCCCTGGGGCCGCCGGCGAGCTGGGGGTTTCGGTGGAGCTCCCGAGAAGTTTCCCGGCCGGGCGGCACCGTGCCCAGGTCGAAGTGACCTCCGCAACTGCACTAGCCGACAAGGCTGTCTGTGAGTTCGTCGTAGAGGTGCGTGCTTCCCCGAGGGCCTCGGTCTCGTTGAGGCCCCTCACGAGGCGAGCGCGCCGCAAAGGTTCCTTCGGCGCCCTTTGCCACAACCTGGGGAACATAAGCCTTGAGGTGCGGCTCTCGGCAAGCGACCCCGAGCAGGCCCTGCAGTTGAAATGCACGCCCGAGAGGGTCGTGCTAAGCCCAGGGAGCTCGGCTCGCGCAACCGTGCTTGTCCAAGCACCACGCAAGTACTTCGGTGCCGAGCGAGCACGCGCCGTGAAGCTCACGGCGGTCCCAGTGCCCCGTGCCAACCAAGGACAAGGAGGCCTCAGCGCCCGCACGGGCGCCGGCCCCGGTGCTGGGCGGCCAACATCTCCCGTAAAGGCATTGCCCGCTTTAGAGCCCATAGAAGTTCAAGGGACCTACCTCCAGCGCCCAGCCATCCCGAGCGGTGCCGTCACAGCAGCCGTGCTCTCAGCAATAGTGGCGCTATGGGCCGCTATCTTCGTGGTGGGCCTGAAGGCAGTCCTCGCCGAACAACCGCTCACCAAGTCTGCCCCCCTTTCGTTCTTTTCGGCCAGCACGCAGCCCAACGGCAGTAGCCCTGCTCCAGGTAAAGCCACGGCCGCCGCACTAGCGCCAAAGGACTTCGCCCCCCTGGGGGCCGCTGGCTTGGTCACGGGCAGGGTCACTTCACCCGGCCAACCGGGCGGCGTCGGCGGGGTCACTGTGCAGGCGTGGCAGCTCGGGCCTGGCGGCGGCAACCCGGCGTCTGCGGCTACGCTCTCTAACGGGGCCTACCAGCTCGCCGGCCTGTTCCCTGGACGGTACAAGATCTCCTTTAGCGCCCCTGGACTTAGGACCGTCTGGTTCCCGGGGAGCCCTTCGGAGGCCGGCGCACGTGCCGTCGAAGTTGCAGCCGGCACTACGGCTAACCACGTCGACGCGGTGGTGCAAGGCCTGCCCGCAAGCATCTCCGGCCAGGTCGTGACCGGCGAGGTCCCCGCTCCAAGCGTCCGAGTGAGCGCAGTTGCTACTAGCGCGGGCACGCCAAGCGAGCGAGGCCCGCAGCCGTCGAGCCGCGGTGCCGCCCGGGCAGCTCATGTCGGCCCCGGAGGGTATTATTCGTTCTCCCACCTCCCCGCACCGGCCACGTACCTCCTTACCTTCAATGCGCCGGGGTTCTTGCCCCTGCAGGAACAGGTGCACGTAGCTGGAGGGCAAAAAGTGCGAGCCAACGCAGTGCGGCTCATGGCCAAGCCTAGTGAGATCGCCGGCACAGTAGTTGCTGCGGGGAAGCCCTTGGGAGGTGTAAGGGTCACCGCAACCTCCAACGGGCAGGCCTTTTCTACGGAGACGCCCACTACTGGCCCGGTCGGGCACTTTTCCTTAGCCGGCCTGCCAGCACCCGCGGCTTATTTGCTCAATTTCGACAAGGCTGGCTATGGGCCGCTCACGACCGTCGTCGACCTAGGGCCGGGGCGCAGCGTCCGGCACCTCGTCGTCGCGCTGGCGGGAGGCGCCGGCACAATCGAAGGAAAAGTAACCAGCTCAGAAGGCAAGCCCCTAGGGGGGGCCACCGTCACGGTGTCAGGGCCCGCAAGGCCTCTCGTGACCGAGACTTCGACCAGCGGACAAGTGGGCACGTACAAGGTGCCCGGGCTGCAAGTACCGGGCACGTACGCGCTCACCTTTTCGCTGCCGGGGTACGAGAGCGAAACGGTGGGGGTGAGCCTGGCCCGCAAAAATCCCTCCGCGAGCATCGACGTGCACCTACCCCTTGCGACAGGGGTGGTCTCAGGCGAGGTCACTGACGCAAGCACGGGCAAGGGGCTTGCCGGGGTTATGGTGAGCGTGACCGACGGGGCCCACAATTTCACGACTTTTTCGACTTCCTCGCCGGTGGGGTACTACCAGTTGGCGCAGTTGCCCGCCGGCACCTATACGGTGTCGTACTCCCTGTACGGCTATGAGCCTGAGACGGCCTTGGCCCACGTCCGTCCGGGCCAAAAGCTGCTAGAGCAGGTGTCGCTAAGGAAGCTCCGCCGATGACGGCATGGGCGGCCGCTCAGGTGCCCGGGCCAAAACGGCGCCACGGGCCGGGGCGAGCGGGGAGGAGGCGCCGGTGAGGGTCGAAGTGAGCCCACGTTCTGCGACCGTCACCCCTGGCCAGCCGAGCCTCTTCAGCGTGCTGGTCTTCAACAACGAGCCTCTCATAAGTGGCCACAGCCTTAGGGTGCTCGGGGCGGACGCCACCTGGGCCAGCCTGGACAAACAAAGCCTGTCGCTTTTCCCCGGTGCCTCGGCCACAGCCGTCCTGAGCGTCACCTTGCCCAAGGGTTCGCCGGCGGGCCCCAGGCGCGTGAGCGTCGAAGTCAGGGAGTTGACCGAGCCCGGCTCTGTGCAAGTCGTGGACTTGGACCTGGAGGTCCCTTCTCAGCGGGCCCTGGTGGTCAAGCTGGGCCCGCAGAGCGTGACGGCAGGCCGGAGCGCCTCTGTCGTGGCGCTGGTAGCCAACACAGGTAACACCACTGAAAATGCCCGTTTGGAAGGTTCCGACGAGGAAGGCAAGGTCAGTTTCACGTTCGCACCGCCACAGCTGCGCCTTGCGCCAGGCGAGGCAAAGCCGGTCGGCGTAGGCCTGAGGGCGCCTCGTCCCCTGGTGGGCAGCCCTAGGGTGAGGCCCTTCACGCTAAAAGCGCCGCTCGAGGACGACATGGGCCAGGGGGCCGAGGTCTTTGGGACTTTTGTGCAAAAGCCGTGGCTCACCCGTGGCTATGTCGCGCTCGTCGGCTTGCTCGCCGCGGCCACCGTGTTCGCTGCCGTGCTTACTTCGACGCTTTCGCAGCTCAACACAAATTCGGTGAACGGTTCCAACGCAGTCATGCAGGCGCTCGAGGCCAACACGAACGCGCAGCTCGAGGCGTCGGGCGGGACAGGAGCGGCGTCTTTGAGCGGGGCCGTCCGCCTGGCTGGCGGCCAACCTGGAGCGGGTGTGACCGTAGACCTGTTCAGCGCGGGGGCGCTGGGCACCCCCCTCGCATCGAGGTCGACTAGTGCCGACGGCCGTTACAGCTTCGCCGGCCTCGCTCCCGGTGCCTACAAGGTTGAGTTCCAAGGCGCTGGGCTCGCCACCGTGTGGTACCCAAACAGTGCTTCGCCAGGCGACGCAAGCTCGGTCGTCCTGTCGGCTCGCCAGCGCCTTAGAGGCTTGAACGTGACGATTTCCGGCCTGCCAGCCCAAATCTCAGGTACCGTGAACGGCCCTTCGCCCGGCGGTGCGACTGTGACGCTCGAGAGCAGCGGCCCAGGAGGGCGCTCAGCGGTGAGCGAGACGACTACCGGGGCCGCCGGCAATTTTTCTTTGGCAGGGGTGCCCTCGCCAGGCGCTTACAACCTTGTCGTGACCAAGCCAGGTTTTGCCACTGCGACGCTGTCAGTGGCACTTTCGAGCGGAGAGGACGACGCTGGCGTCAACATCTTCTTGGAGCCAGGCGACGGTAGCATCTCAGGGACCGTGTCTTCACCTAGCGGCCCGCTCGGTGGGGCGACGGTCACGGCGACCGTGCCTGCCGATGGAGGGCCGCTCAGCACCTCGACGGTAACGCTCACCCACGGGAAAGTCGGCACTTTCGTGCTTAGAGACCTGCCTACGCCAGCCCAGGTGACGTTACAGGTTTCTGCGCCGGGTTATGCTAGCCAACTCCTTTCCGTGGCACTTAAAAAAGGACAGCAGCTAAGCGACGAGGGGGTGACCCTTGCGCCCGCGAGCGGCACCATTGCGGGCAAGGTGACCTTGGTTGGAGGTGCCCCGGCGGGCGGTGTGAGGGTCACTGCCAGCGAAGGACAGTTTTCGGTCTCGACCACGACGACCACGCTTACAATGGGCAGCCCCAAAGCAGGCACCGGTTTGAAACCGCCATTTTGCCTAGGGTGCTACGTGCTGTCGGGCCTGCCTGTGCCCGGCACCTACCAAGTCACCTTTTCCCGCCCAGATCTGTTGACTGCCAGCCGTGAAGTCGAGCTGGGGGCCACCGCCCCGGGGCCAAAGGGCAAGACAGCCCTCGCGGACAGGGCCAGCTTGGACGTGACGCTCGAGCAGGCTACCGCTACAGTCTTTGGGCGAGTGCGCACGCGTACTGGCCAGGGAGTGGGAGGCGTAACAGTTTTGCTCGCCTCAGGCAGCAAGGACTACCGAGTAACTTCTGCAGACATACCCTTGTTGGGCGAGTACGAGGTGGACGAAGTGGCGCCCGGCCAGTACACGCTCAGCTTCAGCCGTCCCGGTGCCCCGGTCGTGTCGTCCATTGTCACCTTGGCCGCTGGCGAGCGCCTCCAGTACAACGCTGTAGTCGGCAGGCCGGCCTTTTCGACACAGCCTCCCGCCACCACCGTCCCCCCAGCAACCACTGCTAGCGCTCGTACACCTGGAGCGCGTCCGCACCCGACGACTACAACCAGCACGAGCACGCCGGCTTCGACAACGGCCCCCGCCGCGCCAGCCACTACTAAAGCCCCGCCGCCACCCACCACTACGGCAAGCAGGGCCCTGCCGGCTACTACGGCAGCTCGACCAAGCACCACGGTAGCCCTTCCGACCACCACGGTCACTTCCGCCCCAACGGCCGCTACGTCAACCTCCTTGCCAACGACTACGTCGCGCGCACCCATCAGTCCTGCGTCGTCGACCGCCACGACTGCCTCACCTCTTACCAGCCCGCCCCCTCCAGCCACGTCAGCGCCCGCTGCCCCCTCCACGACGCAGGCAACAGCACCCGCGACAACCACTTCGCCGCCAACAACGTCGACAACCACTACAGTGCCCGCTGCTGCCACGACAGCTTCGCCGCCGGCCAACACGACAGTTACCACAGCCCCGGCGGGGACGACAACAGGCAGCACGTCCCCGCCGGTTAAGCCATCTTGAGCAGCTTCGAGCGCAACCATGCGCCGGCGGGGGCCAGCCCACTGGCAATAGGGTGCACGCCGAACATGGCGTGCGTGCCAGGTGAGCCGGCAGAGCTACGCGTCGCCGTGCGCAACGACTCGAGCGAGCCGTTGATGGCGCGGGTCAAGCTGGCCGGCATGCCGACTAGTTGGGTAACCCGCGCTACGCTGACCGGGCCCATCCCACCAGGCGAAGTCAGCAACGCACGCCTCGAGGTCCTGCTCCCCCCAGGGTCTCCTCCTGGCAGGCTAACCCTAGGGGTGCAAGTAGTCCCCTTGAGGCCAACCAATGGCCAGCCCGTTGGCGGGCCTGCTTGGGCAGAGTTCGCGCTAATAGTCGAAGAGGCCGGTTTGGTCGAACTGTCGTTGCCAGACCAGGTCTTCGGGACTTGGAGAGGCAGCTTCGACGTCACGGCCTACAACCGGGGCCGCAGCGCTCAGTCACTAAGCCTCTCGGCTTGGAGCCCCTCAGGGGCCCGCGTGAGCTTCTCGGCCAGTTCTATAGAACTTGCGGGAGGTCAAACAAGGGCAGTCAAAGCGACGGTGCGCAACGGGCGTGCGCTCGTCGGCGCTGTGCGGCGCGCCCCGTTTTCAGTGGAGGCACGTGGCAGGGCGGTCAACACCGGCGCCACGGCAACGTTCGTACAAACGCCGTGGTTGCAGGAGTGGGCTGTCAGGGCGATAGGCCTGGTCGTCACCTTGGTTGCTTTTGCCACCTTGGCTACTTTTGTTGTCGTCAAGCTGACCAGCACCTATGCCCCCAAGTTGGTGCAGCCGCCAGCGTCCAAAGTTGCCCCCAGTACAGCTCTCAGCCACGGCGTCGACAAAAAGGCGGGCTAGTGCTGAAACTATAAAACTTCGCCCTCGGCACGAGGCTTGGCGGCCCCTTGTTGGAGGGTATGGGTAAGCTCGTGCGCCAGCAGCTTCTCCCCTGAGCTAGAAGACAGCCCTGGAGCGGACCTCCCGAGGAAGATGTCCCCTCCAACGGTGAAGGCAACTGCCCCAACGCTTCGGTTGAGCGTCTCCGCCTCCGGGCCGGTGTGGACCCTCACGCCCGAGAAGTCCGCCCCGAACGCCCCTTCCATGGAACGCCGGACGCCATCGGGCAGTGGGGTACCCTGTCGCCTGGCAGCATTGACACGTTGTTCCACCGCTGTGCTCAGTTCACCACCCTCGGGGCCTATGGCATCTCTGGTTGCCAGTGCGCGCCGGCTCAACAGCGGCCCGAGCGCGCCCAAGGGAGGGCCGTCACGTCCGAAGGCCGCAGCCTCATCGCCGTCAAGAGGCTCTTGAGCTGGGCCAGGCGAACGCAGGCGGGCAACGACCTGCGCCGCAACCGTGTCTGCTTCACGCTCGTAACTGTCACTGGCGGGGTTGACCACGAGCTTGGCCTGGCCGAGGGCGAGTAAGGAGGCTGTGAGGTTGTTGCCAACAGTGCGCTGTAGGTCATGGGCAGTTGCAAACCCACGTAAAGCATGCCTAAGCGGGCCTGCAGGCCTGCCATCGCGCCCAGAGACAGCTTCCCTGAGCTCATGGCGTCGGCTCACGAGCTCATTTTACGGCATCATGGGGAGCCGGGGCCCACTGGGCGCTAGAGCACAACGATCTTATGCCAGGCTGACTATCAGCCATGCTGCTAACCCAAGGACGGGCACAAAAGCAGCTACCACCCACGGCCACCAGCGCCGCCGGCGGGGTGGCAGGGTGACAGGCGGGGCCGGCGAAGCCTTCGGGGCTGGCGGAGGCGGAGGCGCCTTGGGAGCCGGCAATGGCGGCCGGGGGTACAGCTCGGCGCCGCAGCGGACGCAAAGTTCACCTGTTAGCAGGTTGGGCTCACTGCAAGAAGGGCACAACAACTTCTCATGCACTGCCCAGCCCTCGGTGCCTGGCAGGCGGCGCCGTCCCGCTGGTGCGGCCCCTGCCTCCAGGCTCTTAGGAGGGCCTGCAAAATGCACCGTCCGTGCCCAAAACAGTGGGTAGTCGCACGTGGGGCAAAAACAGCTCGCGTCCCTCGACAGCTCGTCGAAGCGGCTCGTTGTGTTGCAGGTCGGGCAGACTACTTCAACTGGCACCTAGTTGCTCTCCTGCCCTCTCAGCTGGCGGCCACAGCCGCCGCTCGCCTACGAACAGTTCTAGGCCCACGTTCGCCGGCACCTCGTCTTTCACCAGTTCGACGAACTCTTCCTCAGACAACCAACCAGTAGTGCCCACCCTCACCCGGACCTTGGGGCAACGCGGACGAGAACTGCACTGACGCGAGACCCCTCCGCTGTCGTCTATTTCTACCCGGCTCCCGGTCAGCAGCTCTAGGAGCCCGCTCAGCCCTCGCTTGGTCCCGCGCCACCAGCGCAACTTGGCAGCCTGCATGACTAACTTCCGCTGGTACGTTTCGTCCAAAGTGGGGTCTATGGGCGGCAGCGCCAGCCACGCCGCGAGGAACCGCACCATAGCCGGGGGCGCTAGCGCAGGGTCGACCACCTTGTCCAAGTTGTCGGCCGCATCTAGGAAAGTACCGGCTTCCTCTTGGAAGATCGAGGCAAAACGGTAAAAGAAGTTGTCCTCGAGCATGCCAACAGGCAACTGGCCAACAAGCCAGTCAGGCTGACGAGCCACCAAGCGGGCTTGGGTCATTTCACGACCACCACAGCGTGGCTCGGCGAAGCTATGCGCCGCAAGGCAACGGGCTCGTCCTGGGCCGGCGAAGGCTGGGGGGCGGACAGGAACAAGGAGCGCTCGTCTAGGCGCACCAGCTGCTGAGCTTGCCCGTAACGCTGCCCGGTACGTAGGTCGCACTCGAACAATAAGACCTCGTCCACCCGGTCGACACCTGGCAGGCGCTCTAGCAACTGTGCTATCGGGGCGGCGTTCAGGTCTGTGTCCCAGGGCCAACCGTCGCCGTCAGGGCCGCCAGCCAGTGGGTTGACCCACTCGTAAAGTGCCGTAAGTGCCTCGCTCCTCAGCCTCGCCAACGTTTCTTCGCTCGCCGTCGGCACAGCCTGCAGACGGGCGGCTATCGTCACGCCCTGGTAATAGGGCGTTGAGATCTCGACGCTAGTGCCAAGCAGCCGGCGCGGCTCGAGGTAATCGCAGATGCGCTGGACGAGCCCGTCGGTCAGGGCATAGTCGTCGATGGTCTGGTCCTCTGGGCTTCGGCGGACCTTGGGGACTACCAACAGCCTCACCGGCCCCCCGGGCGAAGACGGGCCAAGGCAACGAGCGCGCGCTATTTCAGTCGAGGCTTCCGCTGCCAACCTCTCAAAGTCCTTGGGGGTCACTGCCCGCTGGCTGGTCCGCAGGCTAAAAGGCCCCCTCTTTTTGGCTTCGCTCACGGGCTCCGCGTCTGCGCCGCCCGTAGCAGGTTCGATATTGGTCACCTGGTCTACAAAAGCAACGGTGGTACGCAGGCTTGTCAACGTACCAGCAGGGACGTTGCCCTCGGAGCCGCCACCGTGACGGTAGGCAGGCATGATTATCTCAGCCCCAGGCGGTGGGACCGCCCCGTGCTGGCGCCAAGTCCCGTCGGGGTAGCGCACACACGGGCCAAACTGCACCGTACCGGAGGTGCTGTCCAGCACGTAATGACGGTCAGACGGGCCAGAAGAGCTGAAGTCCTCAACCTCCTGCCAGGTCTCGGTAGCGTCCTCGGTCAGCACCTGCACCGCCTCGTTGTCGCGTCGGGCGAGTACCGGTGGGTGCGCCAACAAGAACGACTGCCCCGGCAGCCCTGTCGAACGCCCGAGGACCTCCGGGCCGTAGCCGACAGAGTGCTCCGCTATGGTGGTGCCGCCCAGAGCCTCGGCTGTCACGGAACTGAGCTCTGGCGACGCCTGGTAGGTCGGTTCGCCCGGAGCAGTCCGGGTCATGACGACCCTTAGCCAATAAGCTTTGGTATCCGCGAGGGCCAAGGCTTCATGGGCGAGGGGCATGAGCAACACGACATCGCCATCGCGGTTGAGGCCACCAGTGGTGTCGAGGTGCACGGGCACCGGCACCCAGGCCTCTCCGGACCATGCCTCCCACGTGAGCGGCGGGCGAGACGGGTAGATACCTATGCCAGCAGGGCTCGTCGCGCTGAACCGGAGCCGCAGAGCCGTACCCGCTAGGCTGGAGGCAAAACCCAGGTACAAGGCGTCGCCGGGGACGGGCCTTGGACGCGAAGGGAAGCACCTCAGCACGGCGCCAGGGAAGCGTAAGTCGTCCCAGACGTCCTGGACAGCCGTCGTGCTCGCGCCTCCCATGCCCACTTTGGCCGCGACCAGCTCGGGGGGGGCGATCACGAGGTCGTCTACGGTCTCGAAGCAGACCGAACTAGGTGCAGCCGGTGAGCCGACCTGGGTACCTCTCCGGACGGTTACAGGGTGGTCGAGGACGGCAGACAGCCAGAAGGTCAGCTTCGCACGCGCGGCGCAGGGCGGGTACGGGCTGACTCCCATGAGCTCCAAGAACTTTGTGTAGAACCGGTCCGGTACCTGGTTCAGCCTGTAGAGGAGGGCCTCGCTCATCCAAGCAAACAGCTCTATTAGGGCTATGCCCGGGTCCGAAAGGTTGTGGCTCGTCCACTCTGGGCAGTACTTGGGGATAAGCAGCTTCGTCTCGTCCACGATGTCTTGAAAGCGGCGGTCGTCAAGGTTGGGGGCTTGCAGGGACAACTCAGGCCTCCTCTCTTGGGATCACGTAAAACGGGTAGACAAGGTTCCGACGGTCGTTGGTGTCCCGCACCCTGTAAGAAATGCAAATGTGGACCAGGTACGGTTCGCGGGCGTCCGGCGAGCATTCGACTCCGGTCACTTCGACCCGAGGTTCCCACTGGAGGAGGGCGTCCCTCACGGCCTGCTCCATCAGCCCGAGCGTGTTGAAGTTGACAGGCTCGAAGAGCAGGTCCCAGATGCGGCAGCCGAACTCTGGGCGCATCAACCTCTCACCAGGAGCCGTTGAGAGGACGACCCGGATGGACGCGTCGAGGTCCTCGGCGCCGCGAGTGAGGCGGATGCTGCCAGTGTGGTCGACGCCCATCGGGAAAGCGAAACCCCGCCCGACAAACGACGTCACCGCTTGGCCCCGGCCTGGCGGGGACGTGGGGGCCGCCGGTGACCCTTGAGCTCTCGCACCCAGCCCTGTAGAAACTTGAGGCGCGCCGGCAGCAACTTGAGGTGAGCGTTGCGCTTCCCGGCTCGCCCCGTCCCAGTTGTCGGCACCTGCCATGGCCATACCCTCGGTCCTCTAGTTGATCTGCACTATTGCGCCTTTCAAAGAGGCGCTCGCTTCTGCCTCGAGCTGGAGCAGGGCTCCTTTCATGCTCGCCTGAGCCTGCCCCTGCAGCTGGAGCTCGGCGTCGGCCGAGACGCCAACTTGCGCCCCGGACAGCTTGAGGTTGCCTTGGGCTTCAATGCTCACGTTGGTGCCCTTTATGCTCACGTCCCCGGTACTGGACAACGCTACCTGCGTCTCGCCGGCCTTGATCGTGACCGGTTGCCCTGAGGGCACTGAAAGGACCGTCTCTTGCTTGCTGATCTTTAGCGAATGCTCCTGGCCAGCCAGCTCTACCAAGAAAAACTGGTCTGCTGGGCCCTCCCCGTCGGAGAGCTCTATCACGTGCCCAAGGCGGGAGCTGATCTGCCGGGAAGCCACTTTGCCCTCCTTGACCGGCCATTTCGGGATGTGGGCACGCGAACCATAGAGGCCCCCAAGGATAACTGGTTGGCGCGGGTCGCCGTGCTCAAAGCCCACTAAGACTTCGTCGCCAACTTCGGGTATGAAGACACCGCCCCTGCGCGAGCCTCCCCCGGGCGCCAGGACTCTGCCCCAGGCGCTTTCCTGGCCTTCGTCTAGGCCAGGGAAACGGACCTTGACCCGCCCCGCCTGATGGGGGTCGTTGACGCTGGTGACCTGGCCCACGACCAGACCGGGATGGTGAGTTGCCGGCCCCTGCAAGGGAGGGTACCTTGAGGCCATGTTGTCGGCAAAGAGCCGGCCGGTGCCAGACCAGAACCGTGTCATAAAGCCCCGCCCCGGGCGGTAAGTGTGCTCAACCCTCGAGATGGGGTAAACGCCTGTCAGCGGGCCAGCGTCCAACACCCTCACTGACGAACCCGCTCTCAAGTCGGCTCTTACCTCCGTGAGCCCGACTGCCCTTACAGACGACCATGCTGCCAGGTCCAACAGCGCTTTGCTCAAAGTGTCAACTTCGTCTTGGGTCTGGCCCGCCAGAGCAGCCGTCACAAGCTTCGAGCTCCCAAAGGACCGGTCCGGAGCTGAGACCAAGGAAGCAAGCTCTGAGCTCGGTGACAAGGTAGGTGTGCTTGCCGTCCCCGAGAGCTGCTGTTGCTGGTCGCGGTCCCAACCGTGCACTTCGACGCTACCTGGCTTGTCTGCCGAAGCCTCTACCGAGAAGCTGATTAGGCCAGAGCCCAACTTGAGCTCGACGGTCTTGCCGAGGCCCGGCTTTTTGAAATGGAGGGAATTGCCGTCAACCCACCAGTGGAAGCCGCTCCTAGCAGCCATCTCAGACAGGAACGTGAGGTCCGAGCTCACCTGCAAGACGTACTCGAGCAGTACCCCCGTACTGTCGGCCTCGGCAACCAGCCCATGCTGGCGCGCCAAATCTGAGACTATGTCCGAGTAGGTGGTGTTGAGGTACGTCTTGACACGAGTCCCCCGGCCCATACGATGGCTGCGGTCGAGGCACGTCAGCACGAGTTCTGGGCTTTCTTCTTCCCTTTGTTCCACTGCGATGGCCGTAACTTCAACAGTTGCGAGGGTGCCCGATTGCGGGACAGAGACCGTGACAGCGCGGCCGAGCCGCGCCAGGCGCTGCTTGGTGAGCGCGTAGCCAGGGTCGGCAAACCGCAACATAGCCTGCGCAGGCGCGTCCAGCTCGAGCTCGGCTTTGCACTCGAGGAGGGCTTCCTGCCACTTGGACGGCAATGGCTCCCCGTCGAGGCTGACCGTGGGGGCAACAGTGAGAGCTGCCATCTTCTGAGCGTTCTCCGGCCCCAGGCTTCAGGTCAGTTCCGGTATAGCGAGCAACAAGCCCGGCCTTAGCGCAAGAGGGTCCTCGACCCCGTTCAAGTCCGCGATAGCCCGCCAGTTGGTGGGGGTGCCGTAGTGGACCGCAGCTATCCGGTCGAGGGTCTCGCCTGGCTGTACGCGGTGCACTCGGTGCGGGTGAGGGGTGCCCGAAGTAGGGTTCTGGGGGCCGAACACCTTCCCGTCCTCGTACTGGGTGAGCGTGAGGTCCACAGTGGCCCGTAGGGGCGTCCCCTGGCTGGAGAAGTACGTGTAACTGACCGAGGCAGAAGACACTACCGCCTTGAACGAGTGCATGCTCCCCCAGTGGAACTGCACCCAGGGAGGCCTCGCATTGTTGGTGTTCTCGTTGGTCCCTGGGAGCGACGGGTCAACTTCCATGAGAGCGAGCAGGCGCTCGGTGTACGTAGTCACAGGTTCGCCGTCGTCGGTCGTGTCGAAAAACAGCCGCAAAGACAGCGAACCTGACTGAGCTCCCGTGTAGTTCAGCGTAGGCACCCCCTTGCCCGGCATTTCCGACGCCGACCACGAATTGGACCGGCTGAAGCTGAGCTCAGTGGGGTTGAACAAGCAGGGGATCCTGTCACCCTTCTCAGGTTGAAGGAAAGCTTTTTGGGCTTTTGCTGTCATTTTCCCTAAAACACCTCCGGGTTCAGTAGGAGCCCACGCCTTCTCAGTTGGGCAGTGCGCAGGTCGCTCAGCGCTTCGCTGAGGCTGTCCAAGTACTCGGAGATGGCTGGGCCGCGCGGTACCCGAGCAACGGCAGCGCCCGCCACTGCTGTAGGGTTGCTTGGCACTGCAATGGGGCTGGCTGCCTGGTTCGGCTTGGCACGCACGAGCTCCTGGCCACCTTGCAATAATGCCGGTAACCTCCTTCCTGTGCTGCCACCAACGGCGCTTTGCCGCTGGACAATTGGCAGCCGCGATGAGGCCGGCGTCGGGCCGATCTCATTTCTTGGGGGGCCAGCTACCCTGCTCCCAATGCTGCGAGGGCGTCCCTGGTTAGAACTGCCAAGGCGTCCCTGGACCGAGTTCCTAAAGCGCTCTTGGCTAGCGCTCCCAAAGCGCTCTTGGCCATTGCTGGCCCGTCCGCTAACGGCCTCATAGTTACCGAGAGCCGTCTCGCCAACCCTCGGCTGGCCTCTAGATGGCGCCGCTACCCGTGCAGCTTGGGCTACCGGCAAGCCAGCTGTGCCAAACGTGAAAATGCTATGGACGGCGTGGCTGGGCGAGCCATGGTGGCGTACCGGCAAGTCGTCGAAGCGGGACGAAGAGCCCGCACCGGTGACTTGTCTTTGCACGACCTTGTCGGCTCTTTGTACGAACTGGCCGGCTCTTTGCACGAACTGGCCGGCTCGGCCGAGCTCGGCTGGCTCTTCAAATGACGACGCCGCTTGCAAGCGCCCAAGCCAGTAGGGCAATATAGCTGAACTAGGTCGACTTGGCACTCCAGGCTTATTTCCCAGAGCTGCGCCTTTCGCAGAGCCAGAGGCGGCCTCGGCCCGCGCCGGCTGTGGCACAAAAGCTTGGTGCGCTGCGAGCCGGCGAGGTGGCTTGAGCGAGCTAAGTAGCTGCTTCCTCGCCAGCGTCACAACCGGCCCCGTCGCCAGCACGCGCCTGTAAACCTGGCGGGACGGCCCCCTCCCGACGCCCCGAAAATTGGGAGGCCCAGGTACGCCCGCCAACCCCGAGGGCAGCTCGGTCGCATCGTCAACGTGCCTCTCAAACGCAACGGCCGAAAAACGGGTGGCTCCAGGAGGGGTTGAGGCCATTGTCGTTCGTGGCCTTGGGCTCTGCACAAGCCGAGAGGTCTTCGCTGGCGCGCTTGGCAGAGGGGTTGTCCCAACTTGGTAAGCGTCGGGCAGAGCCATTTCTTTGCCAGAGGGCCCAATTGCCCTGGCACGCAGTGCAGGCGTAGCTGGCGGCGCAGCTTGGCCCCCTGGCGCAGTTGTGAAGAGAGCTTGTGGACGGAAGGTAGACATGGGAGCAGCCGCCCTCACCTCCCTGTGAGCGGGCAGGCCCCGGTTGGCATACCTGGCAATTGTGGCCGTCGACGACCGCTCGTTTGGGGGACGTGGCGCATAGGGCGCTTGTCGTCCTCGCTGGCTTGCAACGGGTACTGGGCCTTCCGACCAACGACCACGTCGCGACCTCGAAGCAACAGGAGCCGGTGCAGAAGCTGGAGGGCCCGGCTGGCTCGCACGAGGCACGAGCGCCTTCGAGCGAGCGGGAGCCGCCCCGACGGCACCCAAAGGGCTCAGGGACGCTAAAGCCGGCACGTCAGCGCGCTGCCAAAGCTCACTGCCCGGCAACCGAGGATGCAAGGGCCTCGGGGCCGTCGGAGCCGACCAGCCTGGCCCGTCCGACCGGCCTAGCCCAGGAAAGGCCACAAACCCCAGGACCGGCCCAGCGCCGACTGGCCGCAACACCCCAGCACCTACCCGTTGTAGCACTTGGTTAGCAGTACTTGGCTGGGCCACGGCCTGGACGGGCCCGATAGCGCCTCGTGCTGCCGCCGCCGGCGCAGCGTCTCGTGCTCCGTACTTACCGTTGCCTGCCGTGGCGCGGTACTCACCCTCGCTTGCTATAGCGCGCTGCACGGCGTCCCGTACTGCTCGCACTGCCGTGAGCCTCGCAACGCAGGCCCGAGGCACGGGTGCCCATGCGGGGGCCCTGGCCGCAGCCGCCCGAGGCACGGGTGCCCATGCGGGGGCCCCCGCGGCACGCCTTCGGGGACTGCCCGCAGGACCTGTCTGGTGCCGAACGCCCGTGACCCTAGGAGCGCCATTGGACGACAAAGCACGTCTCACGGGCTCGACAGCCCTAGCTCGCAGTGCACTAGCACCGCCTCTCGGGAACCTCTCTAAAGTGCTCCCAGCTGTTGGCGCCCTGGGGGCACCTTGAGTGCCTGTGGGCCAGATCTGAGAGCTGGCGCGTGCACGGGTAGCCGGCAACGCCCAAGCAGGCAAGGCCGCCCCTAACCCTGCGGGGGGAAAGCCTTTGCGGGAAGTGGCACCAGCCTGCACTGCCCCTTGGCCGCTAGGCCGACCGTGAGGTGCCCCAGAGGGCGAAAAATAGCTCGGAGCGCTTGGCCCCGCCGAGGGCCGCATAGCCCTCTCCGCCTTTGGGCCTAGTCGCGCCGGTCCGGGCCTCTCGGCTAAAACGGGGGCAGGCTGCCGAGCAGTTGCGGCACTAAGCCGACCTGCGTGGCTCATACGCTCGCGAGTGGCGGATGCTTGCCAAGGTGGGAGGGACGTCCTACTTAGGGACATCGCGCCAATGGGCTCGAAGCCGAGGGCCTTTGGGCGCAGCGTGCCCAATGCCTTCAGCGCTCCGCCGTTTGCCGCAGTAGCGAGCAATGGCCAACGGCCTAGGAAGGGCGCCGAAAGCGAGGGCGTTTGCCTCACCCGTCCAGCCATGACCCGCAGCTGCCTGTCCTGTCCGGGTTGCCCCGAGCCGTACGGCCTCGGAGGTAACCACGGCTCAGGTTGGCCACCATCCCTGTGCCCGAGCCCGCGGACATTGTGCGCTGGCCCCTCGTCGCCGCTCCCCTTCCCCCGGCGAGCCTCCCGACGTGTGGGCGGGCTCACATGCGGCCCCCGTTGAACCTCCCCACTTGCCAACATGGGGCCCGTAGCAGTCACGTCCTTTGGGTTGGCCACGAATACCGGCTGGCGCGCCATGCGCCGAGCCGCGCCGGTAGGGCCGGTTTGGCGCCCAACCCTCGACTGGCTCGCGCGGCTGACGGCACGGGGTAGGCCAAGGGGCTGCCTGCCGGCTAGCTTGGGCGCCACAGAGCGCGCCATCTTTTGTTCAAGGCGCTCCCACTCGCGAGCCCTACGCTCAGCGGGCGTCGGCGACACCTTGAAGCTTGCCCGCTCAGGCGCCAAGGGAAGGTACTCGTCCGGGGGCCGGACCGGGAACGGCGCACCTCCGACCACAAGAAGCGACCTTTGCCCCAAGGCGCGTCGGCCGGCGAGGGAGCGCCCGATAAGGGAGACAAACTGGGCGGTGCGCGACGCCAACGAGCCCGCTCCAAAGGTGGGGCGCTTGGCCGTGCGCCGTCTGCCCCATCGTGCAAAGTCGAACCTCAGGCTCGCCTCTTGCCCAAGCCGGTTCTGGGCCCTAGGGACTTGCAAGGCGCCAGCGGGGCCAGTGCCCCGCCGCTCAGCCAGAGAACTTGGCCCGCTCGGGGCTAAAGAAGGCTCGAGCCCGGGGGCACGCCCCATCTCGGGCATTTGGAGGGGGACAACGGGGTCGTTGGGGTGAGAGGTCACGGGCCGCCTTGTTTCAGGAAGGGCTAAACGTCCTCGACTTGAAGCCGTGGTGAGCTATTTCAAGCTCTTCTTGCAGGGCTTCAGACGAACCTACGCTAAATTGTGGCCCGGTCCAACGAACAGGGAAGGCTCCCTGCAGTTCCCAGGCTCGCAGCCTCCTACCGTCAGTGCCGATCGCCGTGATGGCCCCAGTGCAACGGTTCAGCTTGTTGCCTGCGGCAGCGTAACCTTCGCCAGAGGACTTGCTCACCCATTGGAAAAGGGCGTCACTGTTTGTGACCCCAGCCTTCATTACGATGTGGGGCCAGCTCATCCGGCCGGGGAACTTGTGGACGTAGCCGTTTTCTCCTCCTTCGGAGTACTCCTCCACTTCCACGTGCAGCTCGAGGCCGGACACTTCGCCGAAGATCCCGATCTGCACGCCGTCCACCTCGAACAAGAACTGCGAGCTGACGGGGATAAGGCCGCTCAAGCCAACAGTCTGGTCGCTCACAAGTTGCGGGCTGTCTCCCACGCCCGTGCATTTAGAGCCGCCACGCCCCGGACAAGGCGAGCCCGGTCAGCATGCTCAAGGTCCAACAGGTCGTCTAGAGGCCAGTGCAGGTGGTAAGCGAGGTACACGATCTCCTGCCAGAGGGCCTCTGTGGGGTACTGCATCATCTCAGCTTCAGCGAGGGCTCGTCGCCACCTCCTCTATCAGGGCCCGGCGGCCCGAAGGGCCCGGGGTAGCTGTGCTCGCGCCTTCACCCAAGTCGCTTTGGCCACTGGGCGAACCCGGGCCGACGCCAGGCGCCCGCACTTCCTGGGCGCCGGCCGCCTGGCGAGCCTGGGCTGTCGGCGCCTGCTCACGCACCATCTGCTCCTGGGCGCTCAGCAAAGCTTCTATGTCCGCGGGGCTGCCAAAATTGATAACCCCATAGAAATCCTGCAGGTACGCCAGGTCTGCCGCGAAGAGGCCTTCTATCTCATGAGGCGTCACGAGCTCCAAGCTCCCCAACCTGGACACCACCCGCGCCAACACCAAAATCGTGAGCCGCGGGTCGTCAGGAGAGCTTATCGTGGGGTCACGAAGGGGCTCGAGCTCGTCGCGCGCGGTGGCAAGCCTCATAATGCCTCTCTTGTGCAGGTTCCCAGACTCGTCCAGGTAACCGCGCGGGAGGACGAACTCGTACTCGGTGCGGAGCGCGCTCACGCTGGGCTCACTTCACCCTGACGAGCTCTTCGTACTGGATAGTCACAGTCTCGGAGACCGGGTCGTTACCACCGACGGTGAAAGAGTCAGTGGAGATCTTCGATGGCCAAGCGTTCATGAAGTTCCACCGTGCTATCTCTTTAAGAGTGGAATCGTAGATCACGAGGGAGCCGTTCTTGCGTTGGGAATCAAGGGCTGACACAGACATGCCCTTTTTACGTATTGCTTCGAACCACTTCCAAAGCGAGTCCTGGGCAGCGTTGAGAGGGGCAAGCCTCTTGACCGTGAGCTCCCCTGTCCACTTGGGCTTCGAAAAGGCTTTGCGCTGGGCATACTGGCCGTTGGGGAGCTGTTGCTGGAAGTCTGTCACCTCCAGCTCCACGTCCAGCCCACTGACCTCGGACAGCTGGCTGATAACCTCCCCGTCGATCTCGAGGAAAAAATGGTTTACTACGAGCGGGTCTTCTTTAATTATGTTTGCAACTGGCATTTTAATCTGCTCCTAGTGACTAGCCTATTTGCTTCTGCTGGCTTACTCGGAAGACTATGAACTCAGCCGGCTTAACCGGGGCAATGCCCACTTCGACCACCAGCTTACCTTCGTCTATCGACTGAGGGGGGTTGGTCTCCTCATCACATTTCACGTAGAAGGCTTGGTCGGCGGACGCGCCAAACAATGCGCCATCCCTCCAAAGCCCAGTCAAGAACCCAGTGAGCGTCCTCTTCACACCTTCCCAGAGCTTTACGTCGTTGGGCTCGAAGACGGCCCACTGGGTCCCGTCGAGGATCGTCGTTTCCACCATGTTGAACAGCCGGCGGACATTGAGGTAGCGCCAGTCACTGTCCGAAGACAAAGTGCGTGCACCCCACACGCGTATCCCGCGCGTGCCAAAAGGCCGGATGCAGTTGACCCCAATAGGGTTGAGCAAGGACTGCTCGGCCTTGGTCACTGGGTACTCCACGTCCAGGCACCCTGCAATAGTCTCGTTTGCTGGCGCCTTCCAGACGCCACGTGACCCGTCGACCCTGGCCCAGACGCCAGCAATATGACCTGACGGCGGCACGAGGACTTGCCCGTCGGCCCCATTGGTTGCCATAGGGTTGTCCACTTTTATCCAGGGGTAATAAAGAGCCGCGAAAGCGCTGTCGTACATCGCGAAACTCGACCGCCACTCCTTCACCTCCTGTGGCGTCATGCCCGGCGGCGAGTCCAGTACCGCCATGCGGTTGCCGTGCTGCTCGCAGTGGTTGATAAGGGCAGTCTGCACGGCCTTCCATAGGTTGAGGTCAATTGTGTTGTCGGGTTTGCGCGCTGCAGTTACCAGGTCCGGCACGACGACCATGGTCACGTCATCGGCGATCGCCAAGCCGTTGATCCCCGTTCGCGCCGTCTCCGAACCGGCAAAGCGCCGCCCGTTGACGGGCACTGGTTTGGGTGGCGAGGGTTGGAGGGCGAAACTGCCCGGCTTCATGACGTCGATCAACGAAGACAGGTCGACCGACTTGTCCAGCTTGACTTTCACCTTGACCTTGGTGGACTGAGCGTTGACCACCGTTTCGACGTTGCGGTCACCTGGGGCCAAGGTCAGGTTTTCGAACGTCTCAACCGTCTTACCGCCCTCAATGACAGACAAGCTGAACGGGTTAGGGCCATCTCCCGGGCCCTCACCGTCTGCGCTCTGTACGCTGAGGACCAGGTGGGCATCGGGCTCAATGCTGGTCACCTCAACGGGCGTCCCCAAGGCCTTGTCCGCTGCCGGTAAGGCCAGCTGCGAAGGTTCACCCGAAGGAGCCGTGTTGGGGACACGGGCAATGTACGCGACTGTCCCCCCGTTGTCGAAATAGCCACGCACAGCAATAGGCAGCAGGCACCCCTCGGCGTAGCCACCATAGAGCTGTTCGAACTGGGCCCAGTTGGTCACCAACCGGGGCCTGACACCGTCAGGGTCAGACGGGTCGTCGTCTGGAGCCTTAGCTGTAAAGCCCACAAAGGCCGCTACGGCAGTAGCCGCAGCGGTAAGGACCCTTTGAGCCGAGGGCACCTCTTCGACGTAAACCCCCGGTGCTGCATAAGTTGGCATTTTGGCTACTCCCTGTCAAGCTTCTTTATCTAGCGCCATGGCACCAGCCACGTGCAGCCGAGTGCCTGGCGTGGCCCAAATTATAGGTGCCCCGGCGTCACGAGGGGTGGACCGACCTGGAACGACCTAGCCTGCCGCCCAGGGCACGCAAGGACAAACGCAAAGCGAGAAAATCGAGCAAAATACGCAAATGCCACCGCCAGGGGCCTGCTGCGGGCTGCAACCGACGGTCAGGCCCCGGCTGGCTGAGCTCAATTGGCTCCGGCCCGAGCCGGGCCGCTGAGCTCAGTTGACCACAGTCCTCACCGAGCCCGGGAAGGTCGCGGTTATCACTCCCCCCCAGGAGCAGTTGCACGTTGCCCCCTCGCTCGCCACCGGGGTGCCACCTACGAGCGTACTAGCGCTCGGCGGCTTCCAAGGCCCCACTGGGACGGGCACGCAGGGCATAGGCGTGAGCACGCCTGCAGCCGCCGCCGTCGCCGACGCTACTGTCGGGTTGGAAAGGCTGGTGCACATCCCAAAGGGGGGTATGTTGAGCATAGGGAGGACGTCTTCGACTGTGGCGACCGGCTTGCCTTCTATTAGGACCCGGCGCACCGGCAGTACGTTCAAAGTAGACGGTGCCATCCCGAAAGAGCAGACAAGCGAAGCAGTAGAAACGTACGGCAGCGTCATGAGCCCTCCCTGCAGACCACTGCCAGCTTACATTAGAGCCTCTACATTAGAGCCTCGAGCCTTTGGCGGAACGGGTAAGAGCCTTGCCTGGGCTCAGCAGCACGCACGTCACGGACCTGTCGCGCAGCGAAGGGCTGTCCCAGCTGCGCGGTGAGGGGTAGAGGTACGTGTAGTAGAGCGAGCTATCGGTGTAGCTCGTGCCAACGTAGGGCTCGAACTCGTCAAGGCAAATAGCGTTGGCGAACCTCTCGAGCGCCTTGTCGCCCGGGTAGTCCTGGTTGGGCAGGCTTGCGAAGCGAGGCCTGGCTGGGCACGCCGGCGGCACCTGGGGCAGCGCGCCAGTGTACGGCAGCACACAATAAACCTCCTCGTTGTGGGGGGAACGGCAGGAGACGACGAGCACGGAGGCGACCTGGAAGTTCGGGTTGGCCTTAGGGGCAACCAGGCACTCGCTTGGGCGCAGGTCGAACACCGGCACCCTCTCGGCCTTGGCAGCACCCCCCTGGGCGCTCCCACAGCCCGCCAGCAGCGCGGCTGCCAAGCCGGCCAGCACCGCCAGGCAGCTCACACGACGGCTGAGAGCGCCACGCGCTAACGCAGACAAGCCAGCTAGCTAGCTCGAGGAGGACCGTTGTGCTTTTGTCGCCATATCGTCGCTGAATAGTCCCTATGTGAGCCTAGTGGGCACTCACTGTTCCTGTCTTCCTTCACGGTAATCTTGCTCAAGTCAACGTTGTTCTTTTCGAGCAGATCCAGGATATTGTTCAAGAACTTTGGCTCAGGTTCGTAATGGCCACTAGAGTTGGACACCCATTCTATTTGCCCATTAGTTACTTTTATCATACCGGCAGCCGCGACATCGGCGCCTGCCAAGAAACTTGAATGATGGCGCCAGTAAACCTCATCGCTTCCTGAATAAATATCTCCTCGCGACGACATGACATAGAGGGCAGAGCCCGCTTCACTTTGGTCTCCGTGAAGGGAACCACCACTATTTCCCGTGTCGTAAGGTTCTAGCTCCCACTTTTTGGCCATTTGAGGCTTCCCAATGTCAGCGCCAGGCTCCTTGGCGCTAGGGCGGTCCCTGTCCTTGCGGAACGCGTGTAGGCGTCTGTAAAGTTTACCACTTTGTATGACTAACTTGTAGCGCTCAGCCTCCATAGGGCTCATGTAGTGAGTAGTAAGGAAGGTCTCCCCTTCCGGCATGCCTTTAGTCATTGGAAAATCATTTGCCAATGGCCCTGCCTTAGTTGAAGGAACGTCTTTCAATGGCTCTAACCCCTGCCTCACACGCAAGGCTGCCTCGAAGCCCCACCTATCTTTCGACAAAGCTTGGAGGCCTTTGAGCTCGTCAAACGCCCATTTAGGGAGATCTCCCTCTCCCACTGCCCCCCTCTCCTTAGCAAGCTCTCGGGGGTCTAAAGCAAACGGCGCCTCATCCTTAATTCCTAACAGCCTTTTGGCCCTCATTTCTTCTTGGCTTATGGCCGGGAGCCTTCGCTGATTGATGTAAGAGCTTTGGCCTTGGTCTTCATCAGTGGCTAGGGAGGCGTCCTCCTGCTTTTTGGTTGGATTGTACCTTTCACTTTTGGCCTCTGGCCCAGGCGAGCCCTGCGCGCCTTGCTCAGAGGTGCCGGTAGCTGGCACCGGGGGGCTGCTCGTGCTTGGACTAACCAAAGGAGCGCCCACCAGCTCGGTTACGGCCTGGTTGCCCGCAGCTACCTGCAGCTCTGGCAGGTCTGTGAAAGTATAGGGCGTCCCGGGTTTGAAAAATGCCCACAGACGAGCTGACAAGGGTAGCCTTGCGCTCCGGGGAGGCAAAACTTTCGCAGGTTTTTGCTGCTTCGTTTGAAAACGTTTCTTATCGAAGAACGAAAACATATTGAACCTCTGTCGTCAGCCAAGTTAGGCGGAGGTGGCCCGTCCCTGTATTGGCAGGGTTAGCGTAGCATGGGGCAGTTTGGCCCACTGCCATGAGCTTACTGTAGCACCACGTTGTGCCTGGTAGCCGCTGTTGTTGCCAGAGCAGGTGCCGCACCTCGGTACATGAGCGCCGCACAGCGCAGCAAGCACGCTTGTCGTGCCTGTATGGCGGCACAACCATAAAGTAAGGGCCTCATGAAGGCTGAGGAAGCCTCATGAAGGCTTAAGAAGTTAGAAGGCTTAGGAAGTTAAAGGCGGCTTTGTGCGCTTGAGGGAGCCGGCGCGCCGGCGAGCCACTTCGAAGCACCCCACCGCGCAGGCAGTGGCCACGTTGAGCGAGCTGACGCCCTCATCTCGCGCCCGTTTTGCCACCGGTACCGCGACAAGGCTGTCGCAGCGGTTGCGGGCGAGCCTGGAAAGGCCTCTACCCTCCGAGCCGAGCACGAGCGCAACCGGCTCGTCGAGCAGTGGTGCCGACCAGACGTCCTCGCTGGCCTGGGGGTCGAGGCCTACCGTCCACCAACCGGCAGCCCGGAGCTTGGCCAAAGCACCCGGGACGCCGGGTTCCCGGGCAATCGGCACGACCTCGGCCGCACCCGCAGCCGCCTTCAACGCGGCAGGGCTAAGAGGCGCTGAGCGGTGCCGGCCCAGCACCACCCCCGCTGCGCCAGCACAGGCAGCCACACGGAGGACCGAACCCAGGTTGCCGGGGTCACTTACCCCATCGAGCACAACGACCAGCCCACACCCGTTTGCACGGACGAGCATCTCTTCTAGGGGGACCTCGGGCAGCGGCCCCGCCCACGCGACGACCCCTTGAGGGGCGTCCGTGCCAGCTGCCGCCATGATCTCCTCTGGGCTTTTCAGCTCTACTCGGACGCCTTGTCGGCGAGCAAGTTCGACGACCTGGCCGACTGGGCTGCCGGCAGCGCAAGCCTCTTGTGCCCAGAGCAAGTGCACCCGCCTGCGCCGGGACACCAGGAGCTGGCGGACGGCATGGTGGCCTTCAACTTGCTCTCCTGCGAGCCCGCTTCGAGCACTGCTGGCCCAACCATCACTGCTGGCGGCTCTCGCCTGGCGCGCGCCATGACGGCCAAAGCCGCTACCTATTGAACCTTGAGGACGACCAGCCCCGGTAACCCCGCCTCGGCTGTTGGGTTGTCGCGACACCCCGGGGCGACTTTTGCCGCTGGCACCCTGGGGACGCCGGCCCAGTTGGCTCACGAAACCCGTCGTCCTTGTAGCAGTGCTACGGCCAGGCACGCGATGCCTTCCCGACGGCCGAGCGCCCCAAGCCCTTCGCCGCGCTTTGCCTTGACCGAGACGGGAGCGTCCAGTACGGCGCTCAGGCGCCGCTCCATCTCCGCCCTATGAGGGGCCAACGAAGGGGTTTCGGCAATGACCGTGCAGTCCACGTTGACCACAGCCCATGCCGGCGAGACTCGGCCTAGGGCTGCCTCCAGCATCCCCAGGCTGTCTGCACCTGACCAAGAGGGATCTGTGTCGGGGAACATCGTGCCTATGTCACCCGAACCCGAAGCCCCCAAAATGGCGTCGGTGACCGCGTGGCACACCACGTCGCCGTCGCTGTGGCCAGCTAGGCCCGGGCCAGCCAACCTCACACCACCAAGAACGAGGGCCCTCGCCGGGTCATCGCTGAAAGGGTGGACGTCGAACCCCTGCCCGGCACGCAGCAGAGCCCACCGCTCGCCCGAGCTCACCGGGCACTGCCGAAGTAGCTCGGGCGCTCGTGCGCCAAGGCTGAGGGGTGCTCGCGCCCCAAGGCTGAGGGGTGCTCGCGCCCCAATGCCGACAGCAAGGTTGCGGCAACCTCTAGGTCCGTGGACCGGGTCAGCTTCAAGTTGGTGCTCTCTCCCTCCACTTCCACCACTCTGCCGCCCATGGCCTCGACGAGCGCCGCGTCGTCGGTGGCCTCCTCGCCAGCGGCCCTTGCCCTAGCGTGTGCTTCCCGCAGCGCCCCTGCCGAGAAGCCCTGAGGGGTCTGGGAAGCCACCAGGCGCGCCCTGTCGAGGGTGACGAGCCGACCATCTTCGCTGCGCAGCTTGATAGTGTCCGCCACTGCTACGCACGGGACTGCTGCGTCGCAGCCTGCCGCTACGGCAGAGATCACCCTTAGCCACAGTTGCTCCCCCGCCAGTGGGCGAGCTGCGTCGTGGACCACTACTAGGTCAACGGCTGAGGGGACAGCACTGAGGCCCGCTGCAACCGACGCTGTGCGCGTCTTGCCTCCTGCCACCACACGGTCAGCCCGAGCCTCGTAGACGTCGACCAGGCTGGCTGGCACGACCAGGACTACGCCGGCACAGGTACGCCTGGCGACATCAAGGGACCACTCTACGACCTCACGCCCGGCTAGAACTGCGAACTGCTTGTAACCCCCGAACCTGCTCCCCCTTCCGGCGGCGACGACCACCGCCCAGGCCTCGGGCACGGCGGCCATAGACGCTACGGCAACGCTTCGTCGAGCTTTTTTTCCGCCTCGGCTTCTGACACCCCTATGGCGAATGTGAGCTCAGACACGAGGATCTGGCGCGCACGGTTCAACATGCGCTTCTCGCCGGCAGACAGGCCCTTGTCCTTGTCGCGGTTGGACAAGTTGCGCACCACCTCGGCCACCTGGTATATGTCGCCAGACTTGAGCTTCTCCACATGGTTCTTATAGCGGCGGGACCAGTTAGTCGGCATGCGCACGTCCTTTTTGCGCAGCACGGCAAAAACCTCTTCGACCTCTTCGTCGTTTATGACCTCCCTGATGCCCACTTCAGCGGTCGAATCGACCGGGACCTTGAGCGTGAGGTCGCCGTAGGCCAAGCGCAGCACGAGGTACTCCCGCTGCTCGCCAAAGTCTGCCCGCACCTCTCGCCTCTCGACGATGGCCGCACCGTGGTGCGGGTAGACGACCTTGTCGCCGACGTCAAACGACATGTACCCAGGGTACGACCTTTTGGCGCGAAGATGCAAACATGGACTTGTCGGCCCTGTCGTCCACTGAACTGTTCAGCTCGCTGTCCCAAGACGCCCTCGACAGGGTCGCCCGCCGGGCAGCCCGCCTCAGCCTGGAGCGCAACGAAGTGTTGTTCAACGAGGGGGACGAGGCGGCCGAGCTGTACGTGGTCTATAGCGGGAGGGTCGGTATTGGCAAACGGTCCCCCGACGGGCGTGAGTCGCTCGTAGCTCTCATGGAGCCGGGCGACGTGTTCGGGGAGATGCCCCTGTTCGACGAGAACCCCCGCTCGGCGAGCGCACGTGCCCTCGACCGGTCTGAACTGTTCCGCCTCCCCTACGATGCGGTAAGGACGGAGCTCGAGGCGGCGCCTGGGGCGCTGTGGAGCGTGGTAGCGCTCTTTGCCCGTCGCCTGCGCAGCGCGGACGACGCGATCGCAGACGCTATGTTGCTCGACGTCACTGGCCGGACAGCCAAACGACTGCTCGAACTGGCCGGCGGGCACGACGAGTTCGTACTGCCCATCACCCAAGAAGAGCTCGCCGGTTTGGTCGGCGCATCTCGCGAGCGGGTCAACAAGGCAATCGCTGCTTTTGTCCGCCTGGGCTGGATCGAGCAGTCCGACCGTCGCTACCGTATCGTCAACCGAGAGCGCTTGACGCAACGGGCTCGTTAGGTTTAGGCCAGGCGTGCGCGTTAGTTTTAGGCTAGGCGGTCCAGGACGGCGGTCTCTGCCAGGCGAGCGAGCCCTTCCTTCACGACGTGGGCTCCTACCACCTCGATGCCTTCCACCGTGCCCAGGTCTTCAAGGCTCGCCTTCAGGACTTGCTGGAGGTTTTCGTAGCGCCGCACGATGTTGTGCACCACTTGCTCGCTAAGGCGCGGGATCTTGGACAAGAGCCGGTAGCCGGAGGGACGGACGGGGGCTTCCAGGTCAGGGCCAGGTGGGCCAAGCCGCAGCACGTTGGCAACCCGGGAAAGGTCCAGCAAGCGGTCGACCGAAAGCTGGCTCAACGCCGAAAGTGCGTCTTCGGCTTTCCACGATGGGTCAGGGGGCAAGTAATCACGAAGGATCTGCCGCCGCTCGTCCTCCACCCCGGCGAGCATTTCGACGAGCTGCAGGCGCACCAAGCGGCCGTCGGTGCCGAGCTCGATAGTGTAGCCGTCCACCTCCTCGGCGATGCGCCTCACCATCTCGGCCCGCTGGAGCACGGTCACGACGTCGCGCACCGTGACCATGTCCTCGACCTCCAACGTGGTGAGCGCGTTGGTGACCACGTCCAAGCGGTCCCGGTAGCCCTCCAGGGTTTCGAGCGCTTGGTTGGCGCGGGCCAGCAAGCGTTCGACCGGCACGAGCGGCCGTTTGTGCTCGCCTCGGTAAACGGTTATCACGGAACGGTCTTCGGAGACCGTTATGACTGGGACGTCGATGGACCTTGCCACGCGCTCAGCGGTGCGGTGCCTTGTGCCGGTTTCGGTCGTGACCACCGAAGGGCTCGGCACCAGGTGCACGTTGGCCCTCGCGATCCGGCTCGCGTCCGCGGCCAAGATGATCGCCCCGTCCATCTTGGCCAGTTCTGCCAAGCGCTGAGGGCTGAACTCGGCGTCGAGGAGGAACCCTCCCGAGCAGATGGAGAGCACCTCGGGACCGTCCCCTACGACGATGAGGGCACCAGTGTCAGCCTGGAGGACTCGGTCCAGGCCCTCTCGCAGGGGCTTGCCCGGCGCGATCATGACCAGCGCCTCGGTCATCGCAGAAGGTAGCCCGTCCGGCACCGGCTGATGCTAACCCACTTCCAGCTCTTGTCGAGGTACCCAAGGCCTCCTCCGGGCTGTGGGCGACCCCACGTGGCGCACCGCCGAGCTTTTGCCGCCCCTGCCTCGCCCCAGTACAGGGTACGGCCCAAGCACCCCAGTGACGGCCTGCTCGAGCGTGGCGACCGCGCGCGCCTGCACGGCCAAGCCGCCAGAGCCTTCGCCCGGGCGCGGGGAAGGCACTAGCGCTTCGGTGAAGCCCAAACGCCCAGCCTCGGCGAGCCTTTTGCCCATAGCGGCCACCCTCCTCACTTCGCCGCCCAGGCCAACCTCACCGATAGCGGCCAAACCGGCTGGCAAGGGCCTTTGCAGCAGGCACGACGCGATGGCAAGGCATGCCGCGAGGTCGGCTGCCGGCTCGAAGGCCTTGGCGCCTCCAGCAACTGACACATACACGTCCTGGTCACCGACGACGAGGCCGGCGTGCCTGTCGAGCACGGCCACGCAGAAGCCCACCCGCCCGGGGTCGAGGCCCGTCACGTACCGCCGGCGCGCCGAAGAGAAGCTCCCCACGAGAGCCTGCACCTCGACGAGCACGGGCCGGTGGCCCTCCAACAGCACAGCCACGGCGGAGCCTGGTGTGCCAGGCACCCGGTCGCCGATGAAGAGCCTGCTCGGGTCAGCCACCCCAGAAAGCCCCCCCTCGCCCATCTCAAAAAGCCCCGCCTCACCGGTGGGCCCAAAACGGTGCTTCACGGACCTAAGCACCCGTAGAGGCGAGTAACGGTCGCCCTCGAAGGACAACACGGTGTCAACCAGGTGCTCCAGAGCCCTCGGCCCAGCGAGTGAACCGTCTTTGGTGACGTGGCCGACCATGACGAGGGCACACCCGAGCGCCTTTGCCAACCTGGAAAGCCTCTCAGCACAGGCTCTAACCTGTGCCGGCGACCCAGCCAGCGAAACCCCCTCGGGGTCGCTTAGGGCCTGGACGGAGTCGACGACCAAGACGTCTGGCGAGGCCGCAGTGGCGGCGGCTTCCACCGCGCTCAGCCCGCTCGCCTCCATGACCAGCACACCGGGCACGTCTGCCCCAACCCGTGAAGCACGCCTGCGGACCTGTTGGGCAGCCTCCTCCGCCGCCACAAGCAAGCACCTCCGCCCCGCGCCCGCCATCGAGGCCAACATTTGGAGCACGAGAGTGGACTTGCCAGTGCCCGGCTCCCCACCGAGCAGCGTGGCCGAACCGGGCAGAAGCCCCCCAGCAAGGACACGGTCCAGCTCGGGGACCGCCGTTGGCATTGGGGTGCTACCGCTCATCCCGACTTCACTGAGGGCCACTGGGGCGACGTCAGGGCCTTCACCAAGCCTAGGGCCACCCCAAGCCCGGTGGCCGACCGGCTCCTCCCGCAGAGAAGGCTCCTCCCGCAGAGAACCCCACGTGCCGCAGTGCCCACAACGCCCTGCCCAGCGAGCATGGCGTGCACCGCACGACTCGCAGCGGTGCACGCAACGCAGTTTGCCCATGTGCGTGAAGCTAGCGACGGCCTCGGACGTGGTGCTGGCCTGCACTTTTGAAGGCCGCGAACGAAAGCCTGCTACCACGGGCCCCTGACGGCCTTTATTGGCCCCTGAGCGGTGCCAGCCTATGGTGCCACTACGGTGCCACCCCACCCAAGCCGAGGGGGAGGCTCAGTCCGGGCTGCCGGCGCCGGCCAGCTCCACTGGAGGTGGCTCGAAGTGCTCCATGGCCCGGAAGGTGACCTTGCCGTCCTCAGCGTCCACGATGACTGTGTCCCCGGCACGGAACTCCTTCCAGAGGATCTTCTCCGAAAGCGGGTCTTCGACCAGCCGCTGGAGGGCACGGCGCAACGGCCGGGCACCCATCGCAGAGTCGTAGCCTTGCTCGACCACCAAGTACTTAGCGGCCCTGGTGAGCTCGACACTTATACCCTGCGACTCAAGCTGCTCGCGCACGCGCTTCATGTACAGGTCGACGATCTGGGTGATCTCGTCCTTGGTGAGCTCATGGAAAACGATCACCTCGTCGATCCTGTTCAGGAACTCCGGGCGGAAGTGCTGTTTCAGCGCCTCGTGCACCTTGGACTTCATTTTCTCGTGCGTCACCGCTGCGTCGGCCTTGGCGAAGCCGACCGAAGCCTTGCGCAGGTCCGCTGTGCCGAGGTTGGAGGTCATGATTATGACCGTGTTCTTGAAGTCCACAGTGCGGCCCTGGGCGTCAGTGAGGCGCCCGTCCTCGAGGATCTGCAAAAGCGTGTTGAAAACGTCAGGGTGCGCCTTTTCGATCTCGTCGAACAGCACGACCGAGAACGGCTTGCGCCGCACGGCCTCGGTCAACTGGCCACCCTCCTCGTAGCCCACGTAGCCGGGGGGTGAACCGACGAGCCTGCTAACGGTGTGCTTTTCCATGTACTCAGACATGTCAAGCTGCACGAGGGCATTTTCGTCGCCAAAGAGGAACTCTGCGAGCGCCTTGGCAGTCTCGGTCTTGCCGACACCCGACGGCCCGAGGAAAATGAACGACCCGCTCGGGCGCTTTGGGTCTTTCAAGCCGGCTCGCGTCCGCCTGATAGCCTGTGAGACGGCCTTCAAGGCGTCGTCCTGGCCGATTATGCGCTTGTGGAGCTCCTCCTCCATCCGGATCAGCTTGGAGGTCTCCTCCTCTGTCAGCTTGTAGACGGGGATCCCTGTCCAGTTGGCCAGGACCTCGGCTATAACCTCCTCGTCCACGACGTCGAACAGGTCGACGCCCTCGGCCCGCCACTCCTGCTCCTTGGCAGCCTTCTTTTGGAGCAGCTCCTCTTCTTTTTCACGCAGCTTCTTCGCCAGCTCGAAGTTCTGCTTTTCGATCGCGACCTCCTTTTCCTTGCGGGCCTTGGAGATCTCCTCCTCGATGGCCTTGTAGTCAGGAGGCGTGGACATGCGGCGGATCCGCAGCCGGCTGCCAGCCTCGTCGATGAGGTCGATTGCCTTGTCGGGCAGGTAGCGGTCCGCGATATAGCGGTCTGCCAAGTTTGCCGCGCTCACGACGGCCTGGTCGGTGATGGTCACGCCATGGTGGGCCTCATAACGGTCACGCAGGCCTTTTAGTATCTCGATCGTGTGCGCGAGGCTTGGCTCGTCCACCTTGATGGGCTGGAAACGCCGCTCGAGAGCAGCGTCTTTTTCCAAGTGCTTGCGGTACTCGTCGAGCGTCGTCGCCCCGATAGTCTGCAGCTCTCCTCGAGCAAGCATGGGCTTTAGTATCGAGGCGGCATCGATCGCGCCCTCGGCAGCACCTGCCCCGACGAGGGTGTGAAGCTCGTCAATGAACAAGATTATGTCACCGCGAGTGCGGATCTCCTTAAGCACCTTCTTCAGGCGCTCCTCGAAGTCACCACGGTAGCGGGAACCGGCGACCAGCGCCCCAAGGTCAAGCGTGTACAGCTGCTTGCCTCGCAGCGTCTCGGGGACCTCGCCGGCGACGATCTTTTGAGAGAGGCCCTCCACTATGGCCGTCTTGCCCACGCCCGGCTCACCGATGAGGACAGGGTTGTTCTTGGTGCGCCGCGAGAGGACCTGCATCACCCGCTCGATCTCACGCTCGCGCCCTATGACCGGGTCGAGCTTGTGCTCCCGGGCGAGCTGTGTCAGGTTGCGCCCGAACTGGTCCAGCACGGGGCTGCCCGCAGGCGCGTCCGGGGTGCCCTGAGCGCCGGCGGGAGCCTTTTCTGGCCCACCGGGCTGGTAGCCCGAAAGAAGCTGGATCACCTGTTGACGGACCCGGGAAAGGTCGGCACCAAGGCTCACGAGCACCTGGGCGGCAACACCTTCGCCCTCGCGCACGAGGCCGAGCAGCATGTGCTCGGTGCCTATGTAGTTGTGCCCGAGCTGGAGCGCTTCCCTCAGCGACAGCTCGAGGACCTTCTTTGCACGGGGGGTGAACGGTGGTGACCCCGTGGTAGAGGTCCCGGCAGGCCCGATCGTTTCCTCGACCTTCTCGCGCACCGCCTCAAGGCTGATACCAAGGGACTCGAGGGCCTTGGCAGCAACACCCTCGCCCTCGCGAACGAGGCCGAGCAGGATGTGCTCCGTGCCGATGAAGTTGTGGTTCAAAAGGCGCGCCTCTTCTTGGGCGAGCACAAGCACCCGGCGGGCTCGGTCAGTAAAGCGCTCAAACATCCCTGGCAACCTCCTCAGCAGTCCCACGCCTCAGCACATGTGGCAGCCCGCAGGCGACCGGCCCAGCCAGGCGCACCTGGCCTTTGTGGCCCTCACTCTTGCGGTCCACCGGGTCCACTCCCATATCCTCCATCGACCAGTCTACCTTGAGGCTGTACCAACGTCGTGAGCACGGGTGGTGCCTGCGAGCCGGCCGGTTCGTGCTTGCCTTTGCTCTTCGCATATCGTCAAGTAATGAACGTCTGGGAGCTGCTAGCGCTTCCCGGCCTCGACAGCGCCCTCGCCCGCGTCGAGCTTGAGCTCCGGGAGGTCGCAGCGTCGCCCGGCCCGCTGCTTGCTGAAGTGGCAACTCACCTGGCTGGAGCTGGTGGGAAAAGGTTGCGCCCCGCCTTGCTGGTCGCGGCGGCCGCCGCCACGGGGGCTAGCGCGACCGACGAGGTAGTGCTCGGGGCGGTGGCGGTAGAGCTCGTCCACATGGGCTCGCTCTACCACGACGACGTGATAGACGAAGCCACGACACGCCGCGGCGTGCCGAGCGCGAACGCCCGCTGGGGCAACTTGGTGGCTATCTTGGCTGGCGACTTCTTGCTGGCCAGAGCCTCTGAGATCGCCGCCGGCCTCGGCACCGAAGTCGTGAAGGTGCTTGCGGCCACCATAGGGCGCTTGTGCGAGGGAGAGGTCTCCCAGCTGCACGACGCCTTTCGGACGGACCGCACAGAGGCTGCCTACTTCGAGTCCATCTCGCACAAGACAGCATCCCTCATCGCTGCGTCGACCCAGATAGGAGGCATTGTCGCTGGGGCTGCCCAAGCCGACGTCGCCTGCCTGGCCCGCTTCGGCCACGCTCTCGGCATGGCCTTCCAGATCTATGACGACTTGCGTGACTTGCTCTGCAGCGAGCAGGAGCTAGGCAAACCTGCCGGCAACGACATCTTGGAAGGCACCTACACCCTCCCGGTAATCCGCGCCCTTGCCGACGAAGCCAGCGGGCCCGAGCTGGCTTCGCTCCTGCACGGCGGGCTCAGCCGGGCGGAGGTAGACAAGGCCAGGGAGATCGTCCTGGCTAGCGGGGCCGTCGCAAGCTCGGTCGGCGAAGCTCGCCGCTGGGCCGAGGAAGCCTCGCTTGCCATAGGAGGGCTCGGCACGGCTCCAGCCTCGGAGGTAGGTGCGGCCCGGGAAACCCTCGGTGGCCTGGCTCACAGGCTGCTCGACCAGCTCGCCGTCCCAGCTGTGTAGGCCCCCGGGGACCAAAAGGCACAGGGAGCACCAAAAGGCACAGGAGTTACCAAAAGGCACAGGAGCTAGCGTGGACCTCCCCGACGACGTTGTAAAAGAAGCCCGCCGGCGGCTGCACCGGGCAGCGGGCCAGGTCGAAGCCGTTGACCGGATGTTGGCTGAGGGACGGGAGTGCAAGGACATTGTGACGCAGCTTTCCGCGGCCACCAAAGCCCTGGAGCAGGTTGGCTTCAAAATACTGGCAGCAAGCCTGACTTACTGCCTTGAGCACCCCGAGAGGGCTTCCGAGGAGGGCTACCCCTTGGACGAGCTCCAGCGACTGTTCATGAAGCTTGCTTGAGGCTCACTCGGGCACCTGGCGCTGGCCCTGCCTGTGCACGCTTGCACCTTTGCCCATTTGCCGGCTGGGAAGCAACGGTGCCCGGTGACCTTAGGCCGATATAGGGCCTACTGATGCCTTAGGCCGATATAGGGCCTACTGATGAAGGCCGAGCAGCTGTTCCGACTGGGTAATGCCTTTTCTGCCGCCGGTACATAGCTTGGTACGATAAAGGCGCTCTTTCGGTCCCTCATGACAGCGACGGGCACCGTGGCAGCCACCAACGTGCTCGTGATGGGGGCAAGTGCCACCAGGGGGCCAAGCGGCCGCACCACCCAGCACCTCGCCGGCAGGAACACCTCGCCCCGCAATGTGGCAAGCTCGTAGGTCGTGACAACCACCCCTGCGGTCTGCGAACGCCGGGCGCCAGTGCCGTCCAGTGCGGCTATGGACGGCTCCACTATGGACGGCTCCATGCGCCCCCAGGACGCGCCCATGGCGCGCAGCAATGCGCACCATGCCCCGGCCCCTTGCCCCTTGGAGGCTGCGACGTGATCAACGACTCCGTAACCTTGGTAGTTATCTTCGTCCTTGCCGCTTTCGTCGGCTACGAGGTGATCTCCAAAGTCCCTTCTATCTTGCACACCCCGCTAATGTCTGGCAGCAACGCCATACACGGTGTGGTCCTGGCCGGGGCCATGGTCATCGCCGGCTACGCTCACGGTGCCCTGCAGACGGCCCTCGCAGCGGTGGCGGTGTTCTTGGCCACCGGTAACATCGTTGGTGGCGCCGTCGTGACTGACCGGATGCTCGGCATGTTCAAAGGCCGTGGCCGCCCGGGCGAGGGCCCCAAGGCCGGGCAAGGCGCCAAGGAGCCTGCCAACAAATGAGCCGCTACCTGGCGGTCACCGTAAGCCCTCACACCTTCACCTGGCTGTACCTGTTGGCTTCGGTGTTCTTCGTCTTAGCCCTAAAAGCCCTCTCCTCGCCCCGCCACGCCCGCTACGGCATGTGGATAGGCATAGCGGGCATGGTGGTCGCAGCTGCGGTCACCTGGGTGGCCCAGCGCGCCAGCCATGACTGGGTGATCGCGGTCGCTTTCGCCGCCGGCGCCATCGTAGCTGTGCCCGCCGCCCGTCTCATCCAGATGACCGCCATCCCTCAAATGGTGGCCATTTTCAACGGCGTAGGAGGAGGTGCAGCGGCGACGGTCACGACTGTCGAGTTCCTCCATGACGCCGCAAGGGGCATCGGGCCGGCTGAAGCCGTAGAGGTGGTCTTCGGTGCTGCCATTGGGTGCATCTCGTTCTCAGGGAGCATGTTCGCCTTCGCCAAGCTCCAAGGGATAATGACCGGCACACCGGTCACCTACCGCGGCCAGCAAGTCGTGAACGGCGTGGTCATGGTAGTCGTGCTAGGGGCAGCGGTGGCCACCATAGCCGACCCCCGGGACGTTTTATTGCTCATTACCAGCCTGGCTGCCCTCGCCGTCGGTGCCGGTATCGTCCTGCCGATCGGAGGGGCCGACACCCCTGTGCTCATATCACTTCTGAACGCCTTCACCGGCCTCGCGGTCGCCGCCGACGGCTTCGCCCTCCACAACGTCATCCTGCTCGTGGCCGGGACCTTGGTCGGTGCCTCGGGGAGCTTGCTCACCAAGCTCATGAGCGACGCCATGGGCCGTTCCCTGCCCAACATACTTTTCGCCGCAGTCGGTTCCAAACTGACCCCCGGGGTGGCTGCCACCAGTGCCGACCGGACCTATCGTGCCGGGGACGCCACCGATGTCGCCACGCTCCTCGCCTATTCCCACCGGGTCATGATGGTCCCCGGCTACGGCCTAGCGGTTGCCCAGGGCCAACAAGCCATCGTAGAACTAGCCAAGGAGCTGAAAGACCGCGGCGTGCAAGTTTCCTATGGCATCCACCCAGTCGCAGGGCGCATGCCGGGCCACATGAACGTGCTCCTGGCAGAAGCCAATGTGCCCTACGAAGAGCTAGAGGAAATGGACCAGGCCAACGCTGAGCTGCCCTCTACCGACGTAGCCCTGGTCGTCGGCGCCAACGACGTAGTCAACCCAGCGGCCAAGAACTCTCCTTCCAGCCCGATATACGGTATGCCGATCTTGAACGTCGACCAGGCTCGCCACGTCGTCTTCCTCAAGCGCAGCATGCGCGCAGGCTTCTCGGGCGTCGAGAACGACCTGTTCTACGACCCTAAGACGGTCATGCTCTTTGGGGACGCAAAGGACTCGCTGAACAAGCTCGCTGCCGCAGTGAAGCAGTTATAGTTGCCTCCCTAGGGCCGCCTCATGCCCGGACGCCCTGGTACTTGCCTCCTGGCCCGGCTACCTTGCCTGCCTACCCGGCTTTGCCGCTAGCTATAGCTAGCTACTTTCTGGTGATTTTCTAGGGCCAAAAGCCCTGGTAGATGGGTGTGCTGGGGTCACCTGGATCCACCACTTGGCGCCTTTGGGCTGCGATGATGGCTCAAACCCCTTGTGTAGGAAGGAGTTCG
>Ga0209061_1000809_pt1 | contig 66142 bp, 58 predicted proteins | sample Coa_R1_10_FD_187157 | JGI IMG/M metagenome (GOLD analysis project Ga0209061, IMG submission 187157) | Surface soil microbial communities from Centralia Pennsylvania, which are recovering from an underground coalmine fire - Coalmine... | ecosystem: Environmental > Terrestrial > Soil >... | reverse complement strand
CCGGCGCTTCTTCTGCAGGTACCGTCACTCTCGCTTCGTCCCTGCTGAAAGGGGTTTACAACCCGAAGGCCTTCATCCCCCACGCGGCGTCGCTGCGTCAGGCTTTCGCCCATTGCGCAATATTCCCTACTGCTGCCTCCCGTAGGAGTCTGGGCCGTGTCTCAGTCCCAGTGTGGCCGGTCGCCCTCTCAGGCCGGCTACCCGTCGTCGCCTTGGTGGGCCGTTACCCCACCAACTAGCTGATAGGCCGCGAGCACATCCCTAGCCGAAAAACTTTCCACCACGGCCGATGCCGGCCATGGTCATATCCGGTATTAATTCCGGTTTCCCGGAGCTATCCCGAAGCTAGGGGCAGATTACTCACGTGTTACTCACCCGTTCGCCGCTCGAGTACCCCGAAGGGCCTTTCCGCTCGACTTGCATGTATTAAGCACGCCGCCAGCGTTCGTCCTGAGCCAGGATCAAACTCTCCATTGAATGTCTATCGCAACCAGCCAGGCGCTCGGGAGCGCCAGGCGGACCGCTGACATCGAGAGTTGCCTCACCGAGCTGGCGGACCAGCCGGCAGAGGCGATCATGGCATCCGTCATGCGGTCACCGGGCAGAGCCCGGCTCCCTGACGGGGTTTGTGCATGTGCACTGGCTTTTAGCACGCTGTTGAGTTCTCAAGGAGCGGACGCACACCCTCTGAGGCATTCAAACCTCATCCGGGGCAACCCTGCTAACTTACCTGTTCTGCCCAGGGCTGTCAACCGGAGTCACAGCACCGATTGCGCCCTGACCTGGTGCTATGACCAGGACAGAACGACCAGCGCAGGCTCACAGCAGCAGCCCCGTTTCCGGGTGACGACTGATGTGAGAGGACTCGCTGGCCACCTCCGGACCGGCCGTCTGCGCCGTGGCTTTCAGACGTCCCGCGCTCCGTGGGGCAAGACGAAACAGTAGACATCCCGGCGGATCAAGTCAAATCGGCGGCGCCCGAAGGCATCCCGGCCCGGGAACCCGCGAGGGAGCGGGGCAGCGCAGAACGTGGCGGCGCTGGACGCGAGGGAAGGGCCGCGCGGGACGGGAGGGACGGGCCGCGCGGGACGGGAGGGACGGGCCGCGCGGGAGGCGAGGGACGGGCCGCGCGGACGGGAGGCAGCGGGCGCCGGAAACCCCGGAGAGCGGGCCGGACAGCGTCTGGCACGCCGGCCAGCGCCGCGATCAGCCTTTCGGGCAAGCACCGCGATCAGCCTTCCCGGACCTCGACACCGCCGATCGTGCGCTTGCCGCGGCGCAGCACCAGGAACCGGCCGTGCAGCAGGTCTGCCACCGCAGGCGCGGCGTCCTCGGCGGTCACGCGCACGTTGTTGAGGTAGGCACCGCCCTCGCGGATCGCCCGGCGGGCCGCCGACTTGCTCTCCGCGATCCCGGCCTCGGACATCAGGTCGGCCACCGGCGGCAGCCCCCGCGACGCTACCTCGGCGGCCTTGAGCCGGGCCGACGGTACCTCGGCGAGCGCCGCCGCGAGCGTCGCCGCATCCAGCGCCCGCAGGTCCCCCTGGCCGAACAGGGCCCGGCTGGCAGCCTCCACCCGGCCAAGCTCGTCCGCGCCGTGGACCAGGGCCGTCAGCTCCCGGGCCAGCGCCCGCTGCGCAGCCCTCGCCGCCGGCCGGGAGACGGTCTCGCGGTCGAGCTCCTCGATCTCCTCCCGGGCCAGGAAGCTGAACACCCGCAGCAGCCCTGGCATTTCCGCGTCGGTGCGGTTCAGCCACCACTGGTAGAACGCGTACGGGGACATCAGCTCCGGGCTGAGCCAGACCGCATCGCCCTCGCTCTTGCCGTACTTGGTCCCGTCCGGCCTGGTGACCAGCGGCGTGGCGAGGGCATGCACGGCGTGCCCGGTGACCCGGCGGATCAGGTCAACGCCCGACACCAGGTTGCCCCACTGGTCGCTGCCGCCTAGCTGCAGCGTGCAGCCGTGCCGCCGGTGCAGCTCAAGGAAGTCGTTGGCCTGCAGGACCTGGTAGCTGAACTCGGTGTAGCTGATCCCGCCCGCCTCCAGCCGTGCCCTCACGACCTCGCGGGAGAGCATCTGGCTGACCGGGAAGTGCTTGCCGAGGTCGCGGAGGAACTCGAGCACGGAAAGCCCCTGCGTCCAGTCCAGGTTGCTGACCACCAGCGCGGCGGCCGGTCCCGGCGTGAAGTCGAGGAACGAGCTGACCTCGGCGCGGATCCGCTCGACCCAGCCGGCCACGACATCGGGCGGGTTCAGCGCCCGCTCGGCCGACTTGCCGCTGGGGTCGCCGATCAGCCCGGTCGCCCCGCCGACCAGCCCGATCGGCCGGTGCCCGGCAAGCTGGAGCCGCCGCATGGTCAGCAGCAGCACCAGGTTGCCGATGTGCAGCCCGGGGGCGGTCGGGTCGAACCCGCCGTAGAACGTGACCTGGCCGCCGGCCAGCGCAGCGCGCAGCGCGTCAAGGTCGGTAGAAACGGCGATAAGGCCGCGCCAGCTCAGCTCGTCGATGATGTCGGTCACCGGGCTATCGTCCCATCGCCGCCGCCGCTGCCGGTACCGGGTTACAGGCGGCCGCCTGCGGCCGCTGACGATCTGGTGACAGAACGCGGTCTGGGTGGCACATGCGGCCGGTAGGGCGAGACGGTCGGGTCGCCGGTCAGCCAGAACCGCCAGCAGCGGTCCGCCGCGCTGGCGACGCCGACCCGCGGTCCCCGGCTGATCCGCGCGCCGGCGTCGCCGGATGGATCCGGCCAGCCCGCTTCCGCTGCCGGCCGCCTAATCCGCAGCGGGGAGGCCGGGTCGCAGGCGTCCGCGCCGTTCAGCGGCCGGCCGATGCCAAGCGCCTGGCACAGCCGCGCAGGCCCGCTGGCCAGCCGGGCGAAGTCGCGGCCCGGCAGCGGGAGCGGCGCGGCTGACGGCTCGGTGAGCGCGACGCCCGCGCTGGCACCGGGCCCCGCAGCGGGAGCGCCTCGCCCGCCCCGGCGGGCCGCCGCCAGGCCTGCCCCCGCGACGATCCGCCCGGCTCGCAGCAGCACCGCGGAGGCCGCCCCGGCGGGCAGGCAGACCAGGTTGACGCAGAAGTGCATCCCGTAGGTGAAGTACACATAGGCGTGCCCGGGCGGCCCGAACATGACCTCGTTGCGGGCCGTGCGGCCGCGGTAGGCGTGCGAGGCCGGATCGGCAGGGCCCTCATAGGCCTCGACCTCGGTCAGCTCCACCGCCACCAGGCCGTCGGGCGTCTGGTGCTCCAGCACGCAGCCGAGCAGCGCAGGCGCGACCTCCAGGGCCGTCCGGGCGAAGAAGGAGCGCGGCAGCACGCCGCCGGCCGGCCCGACAGGCTGGCCGGCGGCTCCGGGCTGGCCGGCCCCGGCTGCGGAGCCGTCCCGCCGCCGCTCACCCATCGCCGGCCGGCCCCCGGGAGCCAGCAGGAAGGCCGGAGGCCCACGCCGCCTGCCGCTCGACCTCGGCCCGCAGCGCGGCTAGCTGCTCGGCGACCCGGGCGGGCGCGGTGCCACCCGGGGCGGAGCGGGCCGCCAGCGCCCCCTCAACGGTCAGCGCCTCGCGCACGTCCGGGGTGAGCCGCGGCGACACCCGGGCCAGCTCGGCGTCGCTCACCTCGGCGAGCTCCTTGTCGTGCACCTGGCACCACACGACGAGATGCCCCACGATCTCATGCGCCTCGCGGAACGGCACGCCACGCCGGACGAGCAGCTCGGCCAGGTCGGTGGCGAGCGCGTGACCCGCGGCAGCACCACGGGAAATCCGTTCTGTGTCAAAGCGCATCGTCGCGACGAGGCCGGCCATCGCGGGCAGCACCAGCAGCAGCGTGTCCACGGCGTCGAAGACCGGCTCCTTGTCCTCCTGGAGGTCACGGTCGTAGGCGAGCGGCAGCCCCTTGAGCGTGGTGAGCAGGCCGGTAAGCCCGCCGATCAGCCGGCCTGCCTTACCGCGGGCAAGCTCGGCGACATCGGGGTTCTTCTTCTGCGGCATGATCGAGGAGCCGGTCGCGTAGGCGTCGTCGATCTCCGCCCAGCCGAACTCGTGCGAGGTCCACAGCACCACTTCCTCGCCGAGCCGGGACAGGTGCACTCCGAGCAGCGCCGCCGCGAAGCAGAACTCGGCCGCGAAGTCGCGGTCGCTGACCGCGTCGATCGAGTTCGCCGCCGCGCTGCCGAGGCCCAGCTCGGCGGCGACCGCGTCCGGGTCGAGCGGCAGCGAGGAGCCGGCCAGCGCGCCCGAGCCGAGCGGGCTTACCGCGGCCCGGCGGTCCCAGTCGCGCAGCCGGCCGGCGTCCCTGCAGAACGCCTGAACGTGAGCGAGCAGGTGGTGGGCGAGCAGCACCGGCTGGGCGTGCTGCAGGTGAGTCATCCCGGGCGCGGGAACGCCCTCGTGCCGCTGTGCCTGGCCGATCAGCGCGGACTCGAGCTCGGTCAGCCGGGCGACCACCAGCCGCGCCTGGTCGCGCAGGTAGAGCCGCAGGTCGGTGACGATCTGGTCGTTGCGGCTGCGGCCGGCCCGCAGTTTCCCGCCGAGCGACCCGGCCCGCTCCAGCAGGCCGCGCTCCAGCGCGGTGTGCACGTCCTCGTCGTCGGCCTCGGGCCGGAACGCGCCGCTCCGGCAGGCCCTGTCCAGGTCGTCCAGCGCAGCCAGCAGCTTCGCCAGCTCGGGACCGGTGAGCAGCCCCGCCCTGTGCAGGACCCGGGCGTGCGCCCGGGACGCCAGCAGATCATAGGGAGCCAGCCGCCAGTCGAACTGGACGCTGACCGACAGCCGGGCCAGGGCCTCGGCGGGCCCGGACCCGAACCGCCCGCCCCAGAGCCGGACCGGCGGCGATTCCTCTCCTGCCACCTGCTCACCTCGCTGCGACGCACTGCCTGACCGGTGCAGGCAGCCAGCCTACGGCCGCCCGGCATGCTTGCGGTCGCGCTCGGCGGCGATCCTGCTCGGCAGCCCCCACAGCTCGACGAACCCCCTGGACAGCGCCTGGTCGAAGGCGTCCCCGGTGTCATAGGTGGCCAGCCTGAAGTCATACAGCGCCGACTCGCTGCGCCGGCCGGTGACCACCGCGCGCCCGCCGTGCAGCCGCACCCGCACCTCGCCGGTGACGTGCCGGGACGCCTCCGCCATGAACGCATCCAGCGCGCGCTTCAGCGGCGAGAACCACAGCCCGTCGTAGACAAGCTCGGCCCACCGCTGCTCGGCCAGGCGCTTGAACCGGGCCAGGTCCCGCTCCACGCACACGGCCTCCATCTCCTGGTGCGCCGCGATGAGCGCGATCGCGCCAGGGCACTCGTAGATCTCCCGGCTCTTGATCCCGACCAGGCGGTCCTCGACCATGTCGATCCTGCCGACGCCCTGCGCCCCGGCGCGCTCGTTCAGCTCGGTGATGATCTGCAGCGGGGTGAGCGCCCGCCCGTCCAGTGACACCGGCAGCCCGGCCGCGAAGCCGACCGTGACCTCGTCGGCCTCCCTGGCCGCGCCCGGGTCGGCCGTGTAGCCCCAGACGTCGTCGTGCGGCGCCTCCCAGATGTCCTCCAGGTGCCCGGTCTCGCAGCTACGCCCCCACAGGTTCTGGTCGATCGAGTACGGCGAGCGGGAGGTGACGCTGATCGGCAGCCCCTTCCCGGCAGCGAACGCGATCGCCTTGTCCCTGGTCATGCCGCAGTCACGGACTGGCGCGATCACCTTCACGCCCGGCGCCAGGCTCGCCATGCCGACCTCGAAGCGCACCTGGTCGTTTCCCTTGCCGGTGCAGCCATGCGCCACCATGGAGGCGCCGTTCTCCAGCGCCGCCTGCGCCAGGTGGCTCACGATCAGCGGCCGCGACAGCGCCGACACCAGCGGATAGCGGTCCATGTAGAGAGCGTTGGCCGCCAGCGCGGGCATGCAGTAGGCGGAGGCGAACTCCTCCCTCGCATCCGCGACTATGGCCTTCGCGGCGCCGCAGGCCAGCGCCCGGTCGTGGATGACGTCCAGGTCCTCGCCCTGCCCGACGTCCACTGCCAGCGCGATCACCTCCGCGCCGGTCTGCTCGGCCAGCCAGCCGATCGCCACCGACGTGTCCAGCCCGCCCGAGTAGGCAAGCACCACGCGCTCGTTCATTGACCCTCTCCTCCGCTCGTCCCGTTCGGGGGGCTCGTGCCCGTCCTCACCCGGCCCGCAGGCGGCGGGCCGGCAGCCGGGCCGTTCCGCCCGAGGTGGCCGCCTTCGCCCGGGCGCCCGTTCTCGCCGCCAGGGCCGTGCCGGTCGGCAAGCCGCAGCATCGTCGCGGCCAGCGCATCGCCGCCGCCGGGGTCCCGCGCGATCAGCAGCACCGTGTCGTCGCCTGCCACGCTGCCGAGCACGCTGGCAAGGGCGGCGTGGTCGATGACCGACGCGAGGAACTGGGCGGCGCCCGCCGGGGTGCGCAGGACCACCAGGTTGGCGCTCGCCTCGGCGGACAGCAGCAGTTCGCCGAGCACCCGGGCCAGCCGCTCGGCCGCGGCGGACCGGGGAACGCCCGGTGCCAGGCCGACGCCCGCGCCGCCTTCCGGCCCCGCTGCGCCATGGCCTTCCGGCTGCGGGCCGGACACGTCCGGCAGCCCCCCCGGCCCGGAACCCGGGCCGCCCGGCTCCCCGGGCAGCGCATAGACCAGCGCACCGTCCAGGCCGCGCAGCCGGACCGCGCCAAGCTCCTCGAGGTCGCGGGAGAGCGTCGCCTGGGTGACCCGGATGCCGCGCCTGGCGAGCTGCTCGACGAGCTCCTCCTGGGACCTGACCGGCGTGCCCCGGGTGAGGATCACGGCGATCTGCGCCTGCCTGGCTGACTTCGTCACCGGGCTGGCCGCGGTCACCGGGCACCCTCCGGCGGCCCGGCCCGCCGAGCCTGCCGCGCGGGCGGCCCCGGGAGGTGACGGGGGGTGCCTGCCGGGCGGACCGGGCCGCCGGCCGCGTCCAGGATCGCGGGCAGCGCGGCCGCGAACTCGCCTGCCTGCGCCGCCGTCAGGATCAGCGGCGGGGCGATCCGGATCGCATCCGGCTGCACCGCGTTCACCAGGAAACCGGCCTGCCGCGCGGCCGCCTCGACGGCCGGCGCGACCTGATCGCGCAGCACGATCGCCAGCCACAGGCCGCTGCCGCGCACCCCGGCCAGCAGCGGGTGGCGCAGCGCGCCGATCGCCTCGGCCAGCAGGCCGCCTACCTCGGCGGCGTTATCCAGCAGGCCCTCCCGCTCGATCGTGTCCAGCACGGCGAGCGCGGCCGCGCAGGCGACCGGGTTGCCGCCGAACGTGCTGCCGTGGTCGCCCTTGCGCAGCGCGGCGCCGCACTCGCCCAGGCCGATGCACGCCCCGATCGGCAGCCCCCCGCCCAGTCCCTTAGCCAGGGTGATCACGTCCGGGGTGACGCCATGCTGCTGGCAGGCGAACCAGGTGCCGGTGCGCCCGATCCCGCTCTGGACCTCGTCGAGCACCAGCAGCGCGCCCGCCGCGTCGCAGGCCTTCCGCGCGGCGGTGAGGTAGCCGGGGGGAGCCGGGATGACGCCGCCCTCGCCGAGGCATGGCTCGACGAACACGGCCGCGCAGTCCGCGTCGACGGCCGCCGCGAGCGCCTCCGCGTCGCCGAATGGCACGAACCTGGCGGTGACCCCGAACGGGCCGAACGGCTCCCGGATCGAGGCCTTGCCGGTGATTGCCAGCGACCCCATGGTCCGGCCGTGGAACCCGCCCTCGGCCGCGACGATCACCGGGCGGGACGGTCCCTGGCGGCGCCGGACCAGCTTGAGCGCCGCCTCGCTGGCCTCTGTCCCGGTGTTGGCGAAGAACACCCGCCCGTCGGCGCGGCTTCCCCGGCGGCGGCCGTCCGGGCTGCCGGCAAGCTCCAGCAGCCGCTCGGCGAGGGCGACCTGGCCCTCGTGCAGGAACAGGTTCGAGCAGTGCGCCAGGGTACGTGCCTGGCGCGACACGGCCTCGGCCAGGGCCGGGTGACCGTGGCCGAGCGCGCTGACCGCGATGCCGGCGATGAGGTCCAGGTACCGGCGGCCGTCCGCGTCCCAGACGAGGCAGCCCTCGCCCCTGGCCAGCGCGACGGGAGGGATGCCATAGGTGGCCATCAGCGCGCCGGCGTAGCGCTGCTGCAGTGCGGCGCCCGCGCCGCGTGCGGCGCCGGCCTGGCCTGCGGCACCGGCCTGGCCTGCGGCAGCGGTCACCGGGCACCTCCGTCCGGCAGCACCATGGTCCCCACGCCGGTGTCGGTGAAGATCTCCAGCAGGATCGCGTGCGGCAGCCGCCCGTCCAGCACGTGCGCCTGCGGGACGCCGCCGGTCACCGCGGTGAGGCAGGCCCGCATCTTGGGGATCATGCCGTCGCTCAGGCGGGGCAGCATCGCGGCCAGTTCGGCCGCGGTGAGCTGGCTGATCACCGGCTCGGCGGGCCGGGGCGGCCAGTCCCGGTACAGCCCGGGGACGTCGGTCAGCAGGACCAGCTTGGCCGCCCCGAGAGCAACCGCGAGCGCTGCCGCCGCGCTGTCGGCGTTCACGTTGTAGATCTCGCCTCCGGCGCCGCGGGCAACGCTGGACACGATCGGGATCCGGCCGTCGGCGATCAGCGCCCGGACCGCCCCGGGCGCCACCTCCTCGACCTCGCCGACCTGGCCCAGGTCGACCGTACGGCCGTCCACCACGGTACGGGCCGGCGCCGCGGTCAGCAGGTTGGCGTCCTCCCCGGACATTCCGACTGCGAACGGCCCGTGCCGGTTGATGAGCCCCACGAGGTCCCTGTTGACCTGTCCGGTGAGCACCATCCGGACCACGCCCATCATCTCCGGCGTCGTCACCCGCAGGCCGGCAGCGAACGTGCTCTCGAAGCCGAGCCTGTCCAGGTGCTCGCTGACCTGCGGGCCGCCGCCATGCACCACGACCGGCTGCAGGCCGGCGTACCTGAGGAACACGATGTCCTGGGCGAACGCCTGGCAGAGGGCCTCGTCGGTCATCGCATGGCCGCCGAACTTGATGACGACCGTCTGGCCGTGGAAACGCTCCAGCCATGGCAGCGCCTCGGTCAGCGTCGCGGCCTTGGCCAGGGCCTGACCGGCCCGTCCGGCTGTCATGGTGCCCGCTGCCGTCATGTCGAGTACGCCGAGTTCTCGTGCACGTAGGCGGTGGTCAGGTCGGTCGTCCGGATCGTGGCCTGGTGCGGTCCCGCGGCTAGCTGCACGGTGATCGTCACGTCCCGCGGCGTCAGGTCCACGGCCGAGCGCGGCTGCGCGGCATGGCCGTCGCGGCACACCCACACGCCGTTGATCGCCACGTTCAGCCGGTCCGGATCGAACTCCGCGCTGGTGGTACCGACCGCCGCCAGCACCCGCCCCCAGTTCGCATCCTCGCCCGCGATCGCGCACTTGAGCAGGTTGTTCCGGGCGATCGCGCGGCCGACCTCGACCGCATCCGGCTCCGATGCCGCGCCGGTCACCTCGATGGCTATCGCCTTGCTCGCGCCCTCGGCATCCGCCTGCATCTGACGTGCCAGGTCGTCGCAGGCCGCGGTGAGCAGCATGGCGAACGCGCCGGGGTCCGGCCGCACCTCGGCAGCGCCGCTGGCCAGCAGCAGCACCGTGTCGTTGGTGGACATGCACCCGTCGGTGTCGAGCCGGTCGAACGTCCGGCAGGTCGCGCCGCGCAGCGCCACGTCCAGTTCCGCCGCCGTCAGCACGGCGTCGGTGGTCAGCACCGCCAGCATCGTCGCCAGCGCGGGAGCGATCATGGCCGATCCCTTGGCCATGCCGCCGATGACATAGCCATCGCCGGTCATCGCAACGGTCTTGGGCACGGTGTCGGTCGTCCGGATGGCATCGGCAGCGGCGGCGCCTCCGTCCGCCGACGCGGCCGCCACCACGGCGTCCACGCCCGGCAGCAGCGCGTCCATCGGGAGGTGCTCGCCGATCAGGCCGGTGGAGCAGACCGCGATCTCCCCGGCAGACCAGCCGAGAGCCGCAGCGGCCCGCTCGGCCGTCTCGTGGGTGTCGCGGAACCCGGCGGGCCCGGTGCAGGCGTTGGCGCAGCCGGAGTTCAGCACCACGGCCTTCACCCGGTGGCCGGCGACGACCTGGCGGGTCCACGTCACCGGCGCCGCCTGCACCCGGTTGGCCGTGAACACGCCGGCCGCCGCAGCCAGCGGCCCGTCGTTGATCACCACCGCCAGGTCGGGATCGCCGGAGGCCTTGATGCCGGCCCGGGCTCCGGCGGCCCGGAAGCCGGCCGCGGCGGTGACGGTCACGGCGCGGTCCCGCAGGCCGTGAGGCCGGCCGTCTCGGGCAGGTGCAGCATCAGGTTAGCGTTCTGTATCGCCTGGCCTGCCGCTCCCTTCCCGAGGTTGTCAATGGCGCAGACCACCACCGCCCGCCCGGCTCGCAGGTCGGCGGCCGCCTGAAGGTGCACCGCGTTCGAGCCGGCCACCGCACCCGTCGCCGGCCACCGTTCCTCGGGCAGCACGGTGACGAACGGCTCCGCATCGTAGGCGCTGGCGAGCCCGCCGCGCAGGTCGCCGGTGCCGACTTTGGACGACGCCAGCCTGGCCGTGCAGGTCGCGAGAATGCCCCGGGGCATCGGCGCCAGCACCGGCGTGAGCGATACCGTGACCGGGCCGCGCCCTGCCGCGGCAGCGCCGAGCGCCTGCTCGATCTCGGGTATGTGCCGGTGCCGCCCCGCGGTCTGGTACGCCGAGGCCGATCCCATGACCTCGCTGCCCAGCAGTTCTGCCCGGGCGACGCGGCCGGCGCCGGAGGTCCCCGAGGCCGCCACCACCACCAGGTCGGCTGGCTCCACGAGACCGGCCGCGAGCAGCGGCGCCAGCGCGAGGATGACGGCGGTGGCGTAGCAGCCGGGAGCGGCGACCCGGCTCGCCGCGGCAATCTTGCGGCGCGCCCCGGGAAGCTCCGGCAGTCCGCATGTCCAGCAGCCGGGGTGCGGCGGCGGGTAGTGCCGGGCCCAGGCGGCGGGATCGGCGATCCGGAAGTCCGGGCCGACGTCCACGACCCTGATACCGGCCGGCAGTGCCGCGGCGACCTGCGCCGACTGGCCCGCTGGCAGCGCCAGGAACGCCAGGTCGCAGTCGAGGCCGCGGAGGGCAGTGGCCGGCTCGAACCTGCGGCCGGCGAAGGCCGGCACCCCGGCCAGGTTCGGGTGGACCTCCGCGATCCCCCGGCCCGCGCTGCTCTCCGCGGTCACCGTGGTCAGCTCGACGTCCGGATGTCCGGCCAGCAGCCGGAGCAGCTCGCCCCCGGCATAGCCGCTCGCCCCCGCTACCGCCACCCGTGCGCCCATGCACGCCTCCCGTCCGGGCCGGTGACCCCGCTGCCCCGTCAGCAGGGAGTCCGGTCAAACTTCTTGCATGATTATGCATAAATGCTCCTACTTATGCAAACTGACGGCTCGCGCGGCCCGGTCCTGGCCGGTCACCGGCGGCTGTTTTCGCCGTGCGGCTTGGGAGCACGACTGCGGGCAGGCATCATGAGTGACGCGGAGAGGAGTGCGCATGTCCGCTTGCCGACCTGCTGCCAGCTCGGCCCGGCCCGGTGCGGCGCGTCACGCGCCGGCCGGCCGCATCGGTATCGCTGTGCTGACGCTGGCTCTGGCCCTGGTGGCCGGCTGCGGCGGAGCGGCCCGGCCCCGGCCCGCCGCGTCAGCACGCCATGTCGGAACCACCGCGGCCAGGCCCTGCGGGACCGCCCGGACCGCGGCCAACGTCCCGGTCCGGATCCGGGTCGAGCGCGGCGCCGTCAACTGCCGTACCGCGCTGCAGATCGAGCGGGCCTACGCGGCCGAGATCCGGGAAGGGAAGGCGCCCGGCAACGGCGGCGGCGGGCCGGTGAAGGTGCAGGGCTGGACCTGCGAGGGCTTCCCGACCCCGCAGGTCCTCGCGACCGGGCAGGCATCCAGGTGCGTCCGGGGCAGGGACGAGATCCTGGCCATCCTGCCGTCGCCGGCCTGAGGGCCGGGCGACGCCATCAGGCGCCGCGCAGCACCGCCCCGGTCCTCCGCGCGGCCTCGGCGACGGCGGCGTCCCGGGACGCGCTGGCCTCCTCGGCGGTCAGCGTCCGGTCCGGGGCCCGGAACCGGAGCGTGTACGCCAGCGACCGCTGCCCCGGGCCGACCTGCTCGCCGGTGTACACGTCGAACAGCCGGGCCTCTTCCAGGATCACGTCTCCGCCGGCGGTCCTGGCCGCCCGGGCGCCGGCCAGCAGCGCCGCCTCCACCTCGGCGGCGGGCACCGCATCGGGCACGATCAGCGAGACGTCCTGGGTGGCCGCCGGGTACGGCGACAGCTCGGGGGCCTGCGGGGTCCCGCGCCTGGCCGCTGCGGCCTCGATCAGCGACAGGTCCAGTTCCGCTGCGCAGGTGCGCGGCGGCAGCCCGAATGCCTCGACCACGCGCGGGTGCAGTTCGCCGGCGTAACCGGCGAGCTCACGGTCCCCGGGCTCGCCCGGCCCCGGGACCCGCAGGTACACCGCGGCGCACCGGCCCGGGTGCCACGGCTCGCGGCCGGCGGCCCTGGCCTCGGGCACCAGGCCGGCCACCCGGATGGCCCGGCGTGCCGCCTCGATCGCATCCGCCCAGGACGCCGGGCGGCCGCCGCCCCACCAGCCGGCCGGCTCCCGGTCTCCGGCCAGGACGACCGCCAGGTGCCGGGGCTGCGCTGGCAGCGCGCGCTCTAGCTGGGCGACCTGCTCCGCGCTCGGGCGCCGGTCCACGCCCAGGATCGGGGCCACTGCCTGCCCGTCGGCACCGGCCAGGAACACCATTCCGGCCTCGAACAGGGCCACGTCGGCGAAGCCGCGGCCGAGGTTGCGGGCCAGCACCCTGAGCAGGCCGGGCAGCAGCGTGGTCCGCAGCATCGGCTCGGAGTCGCTGAGCGGGTTTGCCAGCCGCACGGCCTGCCGCCGCTGGTCCTCCGGCCGGAGCTGCAGCGCGTCCGCATCGGATACCGTCGCGAACGGGCTGCTCAGCACCTCTACATAACCCAGGGCCGCCAGCGAGCGGCCGACCGCCGCCCGGGTGCGCTGGGCCACGGTCAGGCCACGGCCCGCTGCCGCTCGCGGGACCCGGACCGGCACCCGCTCGTATCCCTCCAGCCTGATCACCTCCTCGGCCAGGTCGGCCGGGTCGGTGAGGTCGGGCCGCCAGGACGGCGGGGACACGGCCAGCTCGCCGCCGTCCGGCCCGGACGCCGTCACCTCGCAGCCCACCTGCTCAAGCCGCCGGGTTACCGCCGATGGCCCGAAGGACATCCCGGCGACCCGGTCGGGGTAGCCGGCCGCCATCCGGATCACCGGGCGCTCGGCTGGCACCGAAGCGTGCGTGCAGCCCGGGACGACGGTCCCGCCGCCCAGCACGGCCAGCATGCCTGCCGCCCTGGCCGAGGCGCGCAGCGGGAGTTCCCGGTCCACTCCCCGGGCGAACCTGAAGGACGCCTCGGTGACCAGCCTGTGCCGGCGGCTCTCCCGCGCGGTCCCGGCCGCGGAGAAGTGCGCTGCCTCGATGACCAGGTCCCGCGATGTCTGGGTGACCTCGGTCGCGACGCCGCCCATGGTCCCGGCCATCGAGATGGGACCGGAGGAGTCGGTGATGAGGATGTCGTCCGGGTCCAGGTCGCGGAGCACGTGATCGATGCCCTCCAGCCGCTCGCCCGGCCTGGCGCGCCGGACCACGATCGGCCCGGACAGGCGGGAGCGGTCGAAGGCGTGCATCGGCTGCCCGAGCTCGAGCATCAGGTAGTTGGTGACATCAACGGCCAGCGACACCGGGCGCAGCCCGCACCGGGCCAGCCTGACGCGCATGGCCAGCGGCGTCTGCGCCGCCGGGTCGATGCCCCGCACCTCCCGGAGCACGAAGCGGTCGCACGCGGTGGGGTCTGCGATGCTCGCCGGGTACACATCGGCCGAGACCCGGTCCAGGTCCGCGGGCAGGTCCAGCGAGGCAGGGTCGGTGTAGGCGGCGGAGAACGCGATCGCAAGCTCCCGCGCCAGGCCGCGGACCGAGAGCGCAAACCCCTTGTCCGGGGTCACGTTGATGTCCAGCACGTAGTCGCGGAGCCCCGCGTAGGTCACGAAGTCGTCACCCAGCGGAGCATCCGGCGGCAGCACCATGATCCCGGAGTGATCGTCGCCGATGGCAAGCTCGGCCGCCGAGCAGATCATCCCGTCAGACATCCGCCCGTAGGCCTTGCGGGCACCGATCTCGAACCCGCCGGGCAGCACGGCGCCGGGCGGCGCGAACGGGACCATGTCACCCGCCGAGAAGTTGACAGCGCCGCAGATGACCTCGCGGGAGCCGGACCCGGTGTCCACCGTGCAGTACCGGATCGGCTTGCGGAACCCGGCGAGCTCCTCGATGCGGGTCACCCTGCCGACGATCACGCCGCTGATGTCGTGACCGGCCGCCTCGATCCCCTCGGTCTCAAGCCCGGCGGCGGTGAGCCGCCTGCCCGCTTCGGCCGGATCCACCTCGGGGCCGATGGCCGCGTACTCCAGCAGCCAGGACAGCGGGACTCGCATCACGCCTCCGTTCCGAGCGCCAGGCTGAACCGGACGTCGCCCTCGATCGTGTCCCTGATGTCGGTGACCCCGCTGCCGATCATCAGCGTCCGCTCGATCCCCAGCCCGAACGCGAAGCCGCTGTAGACATCGGGGTCGACACCGCACGCGACCAGTACCCGCGGGTTGACCATCCCGGCGCCGGCGATCTCGATCCAGCCCTGCGACTTGCACACCCGGCAGGGCGCGCCACCCGGCTCGGCCGACCTGCCGCGGCAGATGTGGCACTCCATGGACACGTCCACGGACGGCTCGGTGAACGGGAAGAAGTCCGGCCGCAGCCGGGTGCGCAGGCCCTCGCCGAACATCGCGGTCACGAACGCGCTGATGGCACCGCGCAGATCGGCCATGGTCAGGCCCTTGTCCACGGCCAGGCACTCGATCTGGTGGAACACCGGGCTGTGCGTCGCATCCAGGGTGTCGGTGCGGAAGCACCGGCCGGGGCTGACCACGTAGACCGGCAGGGGCCGGCTCAGCAGGGCCCTGATCTGCACTGGCGAGGTGTGCGGGCGCAGCACCACCCCGGAGCCGCCGGCCGAGGCCGGGCCCCCCGTCCCATCCGGCCCGGCCACGAAGAACGTGTCCAGCATGGATCTCGCCGGGTGGTCGGGCGGGAAGTTCAGCGCGTCGAAGCAGTACCACTCGGCCTCGACCTCGGGACCCTCGGCGACCTCGTAGCCCATCGCCACGAAGACGTCGGCGAGGCGCTCGGCCGTGGTGGTGACCGGATGCCGGGCTCCTGCCGGGAGGCGGCCGGTCGGCAGGCTGACGTCGACCGCCTCCTCCGTCAGCACCCGGGCATCGCGCTGCGCCTCCAGCTCGCCCTGGCGAACGGCGAGGGCCTGCCTGATGGCCGCCCGGGCGCTGCCGACCCGCCGGCCTGCCTCCGCCCGTGCGGCCGGGGGCAGAGCGCCGATCTCCGCGTTGGCCATTGCCAGCGGCGACCGGTCGCCCGCGTGCGCCAGTCGTACCTTCTTCAGCTGGTCGAGGTCGGCGGCGTCGGCGATGGCGGCAAGCGCCTCGTCGCGCATGCGCTGAACCTCGCCGGGCGCCAGCGCGGCGACTTCAACCGGGTCATAGTGCTTGTTCGGTGCGGACATCTGCTCGTCGCTCTCCTGCGGTTGCCGGCGTTTCCCGAGGCCGGGGCTCACGTCGCCGAGGCGCGCAGCGCGCCCGGCCCGGGCGCGCTCCGCTCATCTCGGTGGTGGTGAACGCAGCCCGTGCGGCCAGGCGAGCCGTCGGGGCCGTCGGCGGCCGGGCCTCCAGGCCTGCCTGCCCGCCGGTCAGCCAGTCTCGGGCGCCCCGGCGGGCAAGATAAATCGGAAGTCCGCTCCGCCGCCGGGAGCCTGCTGCACGGTGATCGTCCCGCCGTGCGCCTCGACCAGCCCCTTCACGATGAACAGGCCCAGGCCCGCGCCGCCCCGCCGCTTCGCCCGCCAGAACTGGCGGAACACCCTGCTGGCGGCCTCCGGGTCGATGCCCGGGCCCTGATCCCGGACCGACACGGCCACGCCCGGACCTCCGCCGACGGTCTGTGCCCGCTCTACCACGATCGTTACGGTACCAGCACCGTGCCGGATGGCGTTCTCGATGAGGTTGGCCAGGATCTGGTCGATCTTGTCGGCATCCAGCCAGGTCTCCGGCAGATCGCGGGCGACCTCAAGGCGGAACTTGTCCTCGGGGTCGCCGGCGCAGACCCGTCCCGCGATCAGCTTCCTCGCCTGCGCGGGGATGTCGACTAGCTGACGGTGGATCTCGATCCGGCCGGCCTCGATGCGGGAGACGTCCAGCAGCTCGGTGATCAGCCTGGTTACCCGGTCGGCGTCGGCGTTGACGGTCTCCAGCATGACCCGCTTCTGGTCGTCGGTGAACCGCGGCCACTTGGCCAGCAGCGTCGCCGTGAAGCCCTTGACGCTGGTCAGCGGCGAGCGCAGCTCATGAGCCACGGTGGAGACAAGGTCAGCGCGACTGCGCTCCAGCCGGTCGCGCTGCTCCGAGCTGCGCAGGGTCAGCGTGATCCGCCGGACCGGTCCCGGGCCGCCATGCCAGCCCGTCGGAAGGCCGTTCTGCGCGCCCGGCCCGGCTGGCGGGCCTCCCGCTGGCGCGTCCCGGACATAGCTCGCGCACACCAGCAGCTCGGTGCCGTCCGGCAGGTAGAGCATCTGCTCGGGATGGCGGGTACGGGTGCACAGCCCCTGGTACGGCTGCATCCTGGCCCACCAGCTTCGCTGCTGGGCGTCGTGCAGCGGCAGCACCCGGGCAATGTCGCGGCCGAGTGCCGCTGCGGGGGTGATGCCGGTCAGCCGGGCCGCGGCGCGGTTGAAGATTATGACCCGGCCATCGGCATCGGCCACGACCAGGCCGTCGGGAATCTCATCCGCGCACACCAGGCCGCCGCCGAGGAGCCCGCCGGCATCATCGGGGGCGGCTGCCGGCCCGGCGCCCGGCCGGTCCTCGCTGGCCGGGCAGGCCGTGCTGCCGGCGGCGGCAGCGCTGGCCAGCTCCCGGGCGATCGCTCCGGGAATCACAGCAACACTCGTCAGGTCGCTGGCCACCGCACGGAACGCGGCCGCGACCGTGCCACCCGGGATGATCCGATCCACTCGAACGCCGCCTCCGCCCGGCTCCGCTTTCGGCTGCCGCCGTTCCCCGGACAGGCACAACCAGCCAGCCGCGATCCGGGGGGTCATCCGCGGGCCAGCCTGCTGAGCCACGCCGCGGCGGTCACTCGGGCCGGGTGCGGGCATGACGCAACGTGACAGACTTTAGCGCGTCCCGGCTAGTGCGCAACACCCCGAGCGGGTGATAGCACCGCGATCGGTTGCAAAGCCTCTGATCAGGGACGACGGCCGAGGTTCGAGGGCGGGTTCCTGGCGGCTTGCGCCGAGGCATAGAGGCAGACGGCCGCGGCCGCCGCGAGGTTCAGGCTCTCTGCCCTGCCGTAAATGGGCACCGATATCGCCTCATCGGCAAGAGCGATGACGCCGTCGGGAAGGCCCCAGGCCTCGTTCCCGAAGAGCCATGCGGTGGGCCCGCTCAGGTCTCCGCGACGGCTCTCCTCGTACAGGTCGCCCGGCGCGCTGGCGGATGCCGCGAGCACCCGCAGGCCCGCCTCCCGCAGCGCGGTGACAGCCGGGGCGACGGGCACGCCGGTGACCAGCGGCAGGTGGAAGATGCTCCCCGCGGACGCGCGGACGCACTTGCTGTTGTACGGGTCGACCGACGCATCGGAGAAGATCACGCCGTCGGCGCCCGCCGCGTCCGCGGTCCGCAGCATGGTCCCGGCGTTGCCCGGGTCACGGACGTTGGCCAGCAGCGCCACGAGCCGCGGCTGCGCCGTGACCAGCGCATCGAGGCTCACGTCGAGGAACCGGCAGGTGGCGAGGAGACCCTGGGGCGTGATGGTCTGCGCTAGCTCGGCCATCACCTCGCCGCTGACCAGGTGCACCGGGATGCCCCGGGCGGCGGGGTCGCCGAGCAGCGCGGCATGGCGGTCCCGGGCCTCGGCGGTGATAAATATCTCGGTGACCACGCCGGGCAGCGACAGCGCCTCGCGGACCGGCTGCGGTCCTTCGGCGAGGAACAGCCGGGACCGCTGCCGGAAGGCGCGGCGGGCTAGCTGCCGGGCAGCCTTGACCCTGGGCGAGCGTATGCTCGTGATCTCGGTGCCCAGCCCGGATCCGGCATCCATGATCAGGCGGGGCGTTCTCGCGCTCCCGGTGGCTGCCTGGCAGGGCGCGGCCCCGGGCCGGCGCCGGGGTCAGGCCACCGCGGAATCGGCACCGGGCTCGCCAAGGTCGGCGGGCAGCGCCTTACGGGCGACGTCGACCAGGGCCGCGAAGGCCGCTGCGTCGGCCACCGCAAGCTCGGCGAGCATCCGCCGGTCCACCTCGACACCGGCGATCTTCAGGCCCTGGATGAACCGGTTGTAGGTGATCCCCTGAGCCCGCGCCGCGGCGTTGATGCGCTGGATCCACAGCCTCCGGAACGCTCCCTTGCGGTCCTTGCGGTCACGGTAGGCATAGGTCATCGAGTGGAGCGTCTGCTCCTTTGCCTTCCGGTACAGCCGGGACCGCTGGCCCCGGTAGCCACTCGCCCGCTCAAGGACGACCCGGCGCTTCTTGTGGGCGTTGACCGCCCGCTTCACGCGTGCCATGTACTGCCTACTCCCTCAAGCGGGCCGGGTCATCTGCCCAGCAGCCTCTTCATCTTCTGCGTGTCAGCCGGCGACAGCTCCACCTCGGCCTCCAGGCGTCGGGTCCGGGTGGAGGGCTTGTGCTCGAACAGGTGGTTGCGGTTGGCCCGGCGCCGCATGATCTTGCCAGTGCCGGTCAGCCGGAACCGCTTGCTGGCGCCGCTGTGAGTCTTCATCTTCGGCATCTCGCCGTCGTCTCCGTTCTGTCGTGCCCGGGGCACGAGGTCCTGCCGTGCCCGCTGGCACGGGCGTTCTGCTGTTAGCGCGGCTACAGGGCGGTGCCCCGTGCCCGCCCGGCCGCGCCGAGCGCGGGCCCTGCCGGGTCCGCAGGCTGGCGAGCCGAGGGTCCGCGCGCGCTGGCTGGTCCCTGTCGAGACGCTGCCGGCCGAACCGGCGCCGACCGGGCAGCCGCCGGCGGGCCGGGCCGCGGCGGAGAGCCTGCCCCGGCCGGGCGCGCCGGGCGGGGTGCCGCCGGCCGGGGCGGCGGCGCCGGCCGCGGCGGCGCCGGCTGCGCGCGGTCCGCCGGGCCGGGGCTAGCGGCGGCAGCCGCACTGGCCGGCCGGGCGGAGACCGCCCGATCGCCCCCGGCGAGGGCGGCCGGGGCTGCCGGGCCCGTCGAGCTGGCAGGGCCTGCAGGGCCTGCCGGGCCTGCCGGGCCTTGCGGGGTCCCGGCGCTGGCGGGCCTGCCGGGTCCTTGCCGCTGGTGGCGGTCACCCCTGGACTCCGGCCTGCGCTCACCCCTGGACTCCGGCCTGCGCTTGTGCGGCCCGATCACCATGATCATGTTCCGCCCGTCCTGCTTCGGTGCCGACTCGACGAAACCGAGTTCCTCGATGTCGGTGGCCAGCCGCTGCAGCAACCGGTAGCCCAGTTCGGGCCGGGACTGCTCGCGCCCCCGGAACATGATCGTGACCTTGACCTTGTCGCCCTGCCGGAGGAACCGCTCGACGTGGCCCTTCTTGGTGCCGTAGTCGTGCGGGTCGATCTTCGGCCTGAGCTTGATCTCCTTGATGACGGTCTGCGCCTGGTTCTTCCGGGACTCCCTGGCCTTCAGGGCGGACTCGTACTTGAACTTGCCGTAGTCCATCAGCTTGCAGACCGGCGGCCGCGCGGTCGGTGCGACCTCGACCAGGTCGAGATCGGCCTCCTGGGCCAGCCGGAGCGCATCGTTGATCGACACAATGCCGACCTGCTCGCCGTTGGGACCGACGAGCCGGATTTCCGGCACGCGGATGCGCTCGTTGATACGGGGCTCGGTGCTGATGTGGCCTCCTGATGTCGTTATGGTGCCTGCTCTGGCTGCCTGTCCGGGACCTTCCCGGACCGGATGCAGCGGAGCTCCTCATGCCGGACCGTACATGCAGAAAGCCCTGCACGCCATGCATGCAGGGCCACCACACCGATGACGCGCCGGGCACGGCCCGAAGCCGGTCCCGGCGTCCCATCGGACGCCGTCAGCCGGTGCCGCCGGCACCAGCGTCCGCGCGTCCGGCCTGACCCGCCAGCCTCGGCCGGGCCTGCTGTCCTTCCGGGCAGCTAGCCCCGGCGTGCTAGCCAGGTGGGAGGCGGCCGTGGCGGTCCTCCGCTTGCTAGTCAGATGCCAAGAGTAACGCATTCGGGGCGCGGCGTGTTCCGCCCGATTCCTCATCATCCTCCGGCGGCTGCCCGGCGCCGTGAGCGCAGCTCGGCCAGCCCGGCCAGGCGCATCGCCGGTAGCGGGGCCGCCAGGCCCGTCATCAGCTCCACCTGCCGCGCGGCCTGGTGGAGCAGCAGCTCGAAGCCGCCGATAACCGGGATCCCGGCGGCTGCCGCCGCCCTGGCCAGCGGGGTCGGCCACGGGTCGTAGACCACGTCGAACACTGCCCTGGGAGGGCGGCCAGCGCCAGGAATCCGTTCTGCATAGAAATCGGCGGCGCCGGGCGGGAGCGCCGATATCAGCAGCCCGCCAGGCGGCGGGCTCTGCCTGGCGAGCGCGCTCAGGCGGACGGCCATGCCCAGCCGGCCCGCCGCCGCCAGCAGGTCCCCGCCCCGGCCGGGGTCCCTGGCCGCCACGGCCGCCTCGTGCCAGCCCATGCCGCGCAGCGCCGCGAGCGCGGCGCACGCGGTCGCGCCGCTCCCGAGGATCACGGCGGGCACGACGGCTGTCAGGCCGGCGGCGGTGAGCGCGTCGATCATGCCGGGCACGTCGGTGTTGTAGCCGGTCCGGCCGGCCTCGCCGAAGACCACCGTGTTCGCCCCGCCGACCTGCCTGACCAGCGGGGTGGTCCGGTCCAGCAGCGGCAGCACGGCGCGCTTGAGCGGCATCGTCAGCGACAGGCCCGCCCACTCCGGTCCCATGCCGTCGAGCAGCACGGCCAGCCCCGCCTCGTCGCACTCGATGGCCTGGTAAGTCCAGCCGGTCAGGCCCAGGGCTGCGTAGGCCGCCCGGTGCAGGGCCGGCGAGAGCGAGTGGGCGATCGGCGAGCCGAGCACCGCGGCGCGGCGGCCCTGCCGTGTCATTCCCTGGCCGGCTCCATCCGGGTGACCCGGTCCGCGGCCGGGCCCGTCCGGCCGGTCAGCATTGATGCCGGGCCTGGCAGGCAGCCTTGAGCTGGTCGAACACCGTAAGGCTGGACGTGAACTTGGTAAGGCCGGTCTTCAGGTTCACGGTGAGGTAGTACAGCCAGGTATCGGTATGCGGGGCGGGGTGCAGCACGGCGCTGATCGCCGCCGCGTCCGGGCTGTCGATCGGGCCAGGCGGCAGGCCGGCGTGCAGGTAGGTGTTGTAGGGCGAGTTGACCTGGGTGTCCGCGATACTCACCGCCCCGGTGCGGTGCAGCGCGTAAAGGACGGTGCTGTCGAGCTGCAGCCGCATCCCGATGTTCAGCCGGTTATCGATGACCCGCGCGACCCGCGTGTAGTACCGGGGGCCGACCTCGGCCTCCAGTATGGACGCCTCGGTGATCACCTGCCCCTCGGTGAAGTGCGCGGCCCTCGCCCTGGCGGCCAGGTTCATCTGGGCTGTGACGGTCTTGAACTGCGCGACCATGGTCTGCAGCATCTTCAGCGGGGTCGTGCCGGGCGCGAAGTTGTAGGTGGCCGGGTACAGGTACCCCTCCGGATTGCCGTTCGCGTACGAGGGCAGGCCGAGTGCCTTGGTGTCGGCGAGAGCCAGCTTGAACGCGCTCAGCGGCTGGCCGGTCTTCTGCGCCAGCAGCGCGATGATGTTGACCGCGCGCATGCCGTCCGGAACCGCCACCGTGGACTGGACCCGCGACTTCGGGTTCAGCAGCAGCTTCCACGCCAGCAGCGCGTTCATGTGCTTGTGCAGCCGGAAGGTGCCTGGCTCCAGGCCGGTGGGGTCGTAGGACTTCGCGGCGCTCTCGAAGGCCCGGGTGCTGGCCACCACGCCCAGCTTCACCAGCTCGGGGGCGATTGAGTAGGCGTTGTCCCCGGGGTGGACCTGGACGGTGACCTCGCCGTAGCCAGGGCCCTGGTAGTCCGGCGAGTGCAGCCTGTGGTACAGGTACAGGCCCCCGTAGCCGATGGCGCCGAGTGCCGCGACAGCGATCACGATCGCGATCAGCGGGGCCGCGACTCTCCCGACGCGGCGCCGGCGCTTCGACGGTGGCCCGCCCGGATGGCTGCCACGGCCGCCGGAGCCGCCGCGCCCGGCCTTGCCGCCGCGCCCCGCCCGGCCGCGCCCCGTCGCCCGGCCGTCATCGAGCCCGGGGATGAACTCGACCTCGTACCTGCGCTCGCCCCGGCGGCCGGCACGGCCGCCCTCGTCGTACTCGTCGTACTCGTCGTCATCGGCGCCGGAGTCCGGGCCGTGGCCGGCGTCCTCGGCGAGCTCATAGCGGCCGGAGTCATAGCCCGCGCCTTGCGCCCGCCAGGAGGAACCGGTCCGCTCGCTGCCCGGGGAGGGCGGCCGCCCGGCCCATCCGCCGTCAGGACCGTCAGGCTCGCCGGCGGGGCCGAATTCAGGCTCGCCGTCGTAGCCGGCGTCCTCGCGGCCGGGTAGGGGATGGCGGCCGGGCAGGAAACCCGGGCCGGGCACGGGATCGGGCCGGGGCAGCGGATCGAGACCTGGCAAGGGATCGAGGCCGGGATAGCGTGCCTCGACCGGGTACCCCCCGAGGTCGGCATGACGCCCGTCCCCCGGGTACCCAGCGCGGCCGGCATGACGCCCATCCCCCGGGTACCCAGCGCGGCCGGCATGACGCCCATCCCCCGGGTACCCAGCGGGGCCGGCATGACGCCCATCCCCCGGGTAGCCGGGCTCGCCGGCGTAGCCCTCGGCCGCTCGGTACCCTGGCCCGCCCGGGTACTCGCCAGCCGGGCGATACTCTCCGCTGTCGATCACATCCTCACCGTAGCCGCTCGCAGCGCCCGGGTAACCCGCCTCGTAGGCCCCGGCTGGCGGCACGGCTCCGGCTGGGGGCACGATCCCGGCTCCGGGCGCTCCGGCATTGCCTGCATCGGGGCCGCCGTAATAGCCGGCGCCGGGCTGGTATTCCGGGCCGCCGGCATAGCGGCCGTAGCCAGGCCGGTAGCCGGCCGGATCGGTGTCGGGCACATCCTGCTGGTCCCGAATGTCCCGCGGGCTTTGCGCCTCCAGCGGGTCCCGGTACGCCGGACCCTCACCTGTGCCGGCGGTGCCTGCCGGGTAGCCGGCCTCGCCCCAGCCAGGATCGGTTCCGTAGCCCTGCCGGTAAAGGTCCGGGAGGCTGGGATGCTCGGGCCGGTAGCCTGCCGGGCCGGAGCGAGGCTCCTGCGCCGCGTACGGGCCCCCGGTGTCGAACTGACTCTCGCCGTAGGAGTATCCGGCGCCGGAGTCTTCCGGGTCCACGAAGTCCGGGCCGCGTGAGTGCCGCCCCCTGCGCCTGGCCCCGGGCGGCGGGTCGCTGTGGCGATCCCCGTCGCGATAGCCGATGCTCATCGCCTGCCTCCCGGGCCCGCGCCGACTAGCTCGCCAGCGGGCTCTCCGGTCAGCCGCTCCGCGTCCAGGGCGGTCTGCAGCAGCAGCGCCGCGGCAGCCTGATCCACGACCTTGCGACGCCGGGGCCCGTTCAGGCCGCTTTGCCGCAGCGCGCGGTGCGCGATGACCGTGGTGAACCGCTCGTCCACCAGCCGGACGGGCGTCGGCGCCAGCCGCGCCGCCAGCCTGGCGGCGAACGCCCGCGCGTCGGCAGCCGCGCGGCTCTCGCCGCCGGACAGCCCGGTCGGCAGGCCGACGATGACCTCGATCGGAGCCTGCCCCGCGATCAGGGTAGCGAGAGCGTCCAGGTCACCGCTGCCGCGGGCGACCGTGCCAAGCGGGCTGGCGAGGGTTCCTCCGGGATCCGACCTGGCCACGCCGATCCGCGCCGTACCGGTGTCGACAGCGACCCGGACGCCGGTTCTCATGGCCGAGCCCGCGGTCCATGTCTCGGCACGGCAACAATATGGCTGCGGCACGGTGTCACCGTACGCCACCGGCCCCCGTCGTGTCGCTGATAACCGTACGAACTGCCGTAAATGACTCCGCTATCGACCGATCCGTCCTGTCGCCCAGCGGTGCGCCGCCGCCCTGGGCGACGTCGTCGCGGCCACCGCCGCGACCGCCCAGCGCCCCGGCCGCAGTCACCACCAGCGTGCCCGCCGCCAGCCCGCGCGCCCGGCCGGCCTCGTTGACCGCCACGACCACGGCCGGCCGGCCGGCCGGCACGCCGGCCACCACGACGACCGCAGGGCGCTCGGCCGGCAGCCTCCCCCGGACCTCCAGCGCCAGCTTGCGGATGTCGTCGGCCGGGGTGCCGTCGGGAACCCGGTGAGCGACATAGGCGACACCGTTCACGTCTGCCGCCTCGCGGGCAAGGTCACCCGCAGCGTCGAGCAGGCGCTGGGCGTTAAGCCGGGCAAGATCACGCTGCGCATCCCGCAGCCGGGTCAGCAGGGCGTCGATCCGCTCCGGCAGTTCCTCGCGGCGCGCCTTGAGCTGCTCGGTCAGCTGGCTGACGAGCACGTTCTCCCTGGCCAGGAAGCGGAAGGCGTCAATGCCGACGAGACCCTCGACGCGCCGCACGCCGGAGCCGATCGACGACTCGCTGAGGATCTTGATGAGCCCGAGCTGGCCTGACCGGGCAACGTGGGTACCGCCGCATAGCTCGCGCGAGTAGTCGCCGACCTCGACCACCCGGACCTGGTCGCCGTACTTCTCGCCGAACAGCGCGAGCGCGCCCATCGCCCTCGCCTCGGCTAGCGAGGTGTGGAAGGCGCGGACATCGAGGTCGCCGAGCAGCACCTCGTTGACTTCTTCCTCCACCTCAGCCAGAACCGATGCCGGGACCGTGCCGATCGCGGTGAAGTCGAACCGCAGCCGGCCAGGCGAGTTCTCCGAGCCTGCCTGCGCCGCGGACTCCCCGAGGACGCCGCGGAACGCCCGGTGCACCAGGTGCGTGGCCGTGTGCGAGCGCGAGATCGCCCGGCGCCGCCCGATATCGATCTCCGCGTGCGCGGTCATCCCGACCGCGATCTCGCCGCTGCGCACCCTGCCGCGGTGCACGATCAGCCCGGGTACCGGCGACTGCACGTCGAGCACCTCGACCTCGGCCTCGCCAGCCGGGCCGCCCTGCGCCCTGATCACCCCTGTATCGGCGAGCTGGCCGCCGCCCTCGGCATAGAACGGCGTCCGGTCCAGCACGACCTCGACGGCGCTGCCCTGCCCCGCGGCGGGCACCGACGCTCCGCCCTGCAGCAGGCCCGTCACCGTGGCTTCCCCGCTGACCTGGTCGTATCCGGTGAACTCGACGCCGCCGGAGCGCTCTAGCAGCCCGGCCAGCACGGAGACATCGGCGTTGCCGGTCTTCTTCTCCGCCGCGTCTGCGCGGGCACGCTCGCGCTGGCGCTCCATCAGGCGGCGGAACTCCGGCTCGTCGACGGCCAGGCCGTGCTCCGCGGCCATCTCCAGGGTCAGGTCAATGGGGAAGCCGTAGGTGTCATGGAGCTGGAAGGCCTGCTCGCCGCCGATCGTCCCGCTGCCGCGACGCCTGGTTTCCTCGACGGCCGCGTCGAAGATCGCGCTGCCGGTGCGCAGCGTGGACAGGAACGCCTCCTCCTCGGCATCCGTCACGGTGTGGATGTGCGGCGCGTCGGAGCGCAGCTCCGGATACTGGCCGCCCAGCGCCTCGATGGCCGCCGAGGTCAGCTCGTGCACGAATCGCTGCTCGGCGCCGCGCCCGCCGCCGCCGGCGCCGCCGCGCCGTGCGCCAGCAAGCAGCTGCAGGTTGCGGATGGCCCGGCGGAGAATCCGGCGGAGCACGTAGCCACGCCCCTCATTCGACGGGATCACCCCGTCCGCAACGAGCATCGTCGCGGTCCTGACGTGGTCAGCGACGACCCGCAGGCTCACGTCGGCCTGATGGTCGGCACCGTATCGCTGCTCGGTAAGGTCCGCCGCCCGGTCAAGGATCTTCCAGACCGTGTCGGTCTCGTAGATGTTGTCCACGCCCTGGAGAACCGTCGCCATGCGCTCCAGTCCCATGCCGGTGTCGATGTTGCGGGCTGGCAGGTCACCGGCCACGTCGAAGTCGGTCTTGCTGCGGACCGCGGTGAGCAGCTCCTGCATGAAGACGAGGTTCCATACCTCCAGGTAGCGGTCCTCATCCCGGACCGGGCCGCCGTCGCGCCCGTACTCGGGGCCGCGGTCGTAGTAGATCTCCGAGCACGGCCCGCCCGGTCCGGGCACGCCCATGTGCCAGTAATTGTCGGCCAGCCCACGGCGCTGGATCCGGTCCTCCGGGACGCCCACCTCGTCGTGCCAGAGCTTCGCCGCCTCGTCGTCGTCATCGAAGACCGTCACCCACAGCTTGCTCTCCGGAAAACCGAACCCGCCGTCGGCCTCGGAGCTGGTGAGCAGCTCCCAGGCGAACGGGATCGCCTTCTCCTTGAAGTAGTCGCCGAAGGAGAAGTTCCCGAGCATCTGGAAGAAAGTGACATGCCGGCTGGTCTTCCCGACCTCCTCGATGTCTGGGGTCCGCACGCACTTCTGGCAGGAAGCCGCGCGCCGGTACGGCGGCGTGGCCTGGCCGAGGAAATACGGCTTGAATTGCGCCATACCAGCGTTGATCAGCAGCAGGGTGGGGTCATCGGCGATAAGGCTGGCCGAGGGCACCACCGTGTGCGCTCGCTGCTCGAAGAAGGTAAGGAAACGGCGGGCGATCTCTGCCGACTCCATCAGTTGTCATCCCTCACGTGGTCGGTAACGGTCAGCAGGCACGGGAGGCGCGGGTGACGCGGGACCCGCGCCGGGCCCAACGCCCGTCCCGCGCGGGACGCGCGGGACGGGCGCCGCGCGGCTCGAGGCCGCTGCCTCACGCCCCGGCGTTGGCCGCACCCGGGCCTGCATGCCAGCCTGTCGCCGCTCAGCCCGCTGCGTACCGAGGGTAGGCGCTGCGCAGCCGTGGTGGCGATCCAAATACAGATCCATGCCATCGCGGACGTCCCGGGCAAATCGCGCAGCCTGTCGCAAGCTGCTGAGGACTCCGGTTCGCGCCCGGCCGGCCCGGACCGCCCGGCCTGCGCTCCCAGTGGCCGGTGACGCCAGGGACCGGGCCAGCCGGCTGGCGCGCCGGTACCCCGAGATGCCGGCCGCCGCGCCGACAGCCAGCCAGAACGACCTCCGGATCACCGCGGTGCCCTGCCGGCAGGCCCTCCGGCGGGCAGCGCTGACACCTCTGCGGCAGGAACGCTCAGCCCGCTCGGCTCGCCGCTGCCCGCCGCGCTGCTGACCTGGCCGCCGAGCCGGGCGAGACGGCGCATCAGCATGGCCCTGCGCACGCCGAACGCCAGCGCGGTCAGGCGCAGCAGCGGCGACCCGAACCCTTCCGAGACGGACCTGGCCAGGCCGGCCAGCGCGGAGAGGCGCCCGGACAGCTCGGTCATGCTGGCGGTGACATCGCTCATGCTCGCGGTGATCTGCTCGGACCGCAGCACCTGCTCGCCGGCCCGGCCGATGACCGCCTGGGCATCACTGAGCACCCGGTCGGCGCGCTCGCGCTGCTCGGTCACCAGCCTGGTCGCGGTGCTCACCAGCCGGGTCAGGCGGATCAGAAAGTAGATGACAGCACAGGCGGCCACCGCCCAGAGCGCGGCGGCAGCCAGGATCGCATACTGCTCGGCGTTCACCCGGATGACCCTATCGCCCCCGCAGCGCCGTCACGCGGGCGTCCGGCAGACGGCCCAGCGGGGGGACGCGCCCAGCGGAGAGGACGCGCCGAGCGGGCCTGCGCGCCGCGGGCGAAACCGGCGTGACGGCCATGCGCGGCCGTCCTGCGCAGCCGGGACGAGCTAGCCTGCGTTCTCCGTCGCGGAAGTGCCCGGCTCGCCGGCCCCGCTCCCGGCTCCGCTCCCAGACCCGTCGAGGATCGCCCGGACCCGCTCGTAACGCTCGGCATACCGGGCCTCGGCGCCGTGCCTGGTCGGCTCGTAGTACCGGCGGCCGGCGATCCCGTCCGGCGCGTAGGCCTGCGGCACCACCGCCCCGGCGAAGTCGTGCGGGTAGGCGTAGCCCGCGCCGTGCCCGAGCCGCTGAGCGCCCGGGTAGCTGGTGTCCCGCAGGTGCGCCGGCACCGGGCCGGACAGCCCGGCCTGGACGTCCGCCGCCGCCGCGCCGATCGCCTTGATGACCGCGTTCGACTTCGGCGCCAGCGCGAGGTGGATGGTGGCCTGCGCCAGGTTCAGCCGCGCCTCCGGCAGCCCGATGAGCTGCACGGCCTGCGCGGCCGCGACCGCTATCTGCAGCGCCGACGGGTCCGCCATGCCGATGTCCTCGCTGGCGTGCACGATCAGCCGCCTGGCGATGTACCGGGGGTCCTCGCCCGCCTCGATCATCCGGGCCAGGTAGTGCAGCGCGGCGTCGGCGTCGCTGCCCCGGATGCTCTTGATGAACGCGCTGATCACGTCGTAATGCTGGTCGCCGGCCCGGTCATAGCGGACCATCGCCCGGTCCACGGCGCGCTCCAGCGTCTGCGCGTCGATGACGCCATCGGCGGCCGCCAGCGCGGCGGCTTCCAGGTAGGTCAGCGCCCGCCGGGCGTCCCCGCCGGCCAGCCGCACGAGCTGGTCCTCGACGCCGGCGGCCAGCGTCACCGTCCCGGCCAGCCCGCGATCGGACGTCAGCGCCCGCTGGATGACCAGGCGCATGCCGGGCTCGTCCAGCGGCTGCAGGGTCAGCAGCAGCGAGCGGGACAGCAGCGGCCCCACGACCGAGAACGACGGGTTCTCGGTGGTGGCCCCGATGAACGAGACCCAGCGGTTCTCCACCGCCGGCAGCAGCGCGTCCTGCTGCGCCTTGTTGAACCGGTGCACCTCGTCGATGAACAGGATCGTCTGCCGGCCGGTCATGCCGAGCTGGCGCCGGGCGTCGTCGATCGCCGCGCGGACATCCCTGACTCCCGCCATGACCGCCGACAGCTCCACGAACCTGCGCTGCGTGGCCCGGCTCAGCACGTATGCCAGGGTCGTCTTGCCGGTCCCCGGAGGCCCCCAGAGCAGCACCGACAGGCCGGTGCCATGCTCGGTCAGGGTCCGCAGCGGCGAGCCCTCCCCGGTCAGGTGGTCCTGGCCGATCACCTCATCCAGGCCGCGCGGCCGCATCCGCACGGCCAGCGGCGCGGCCGTCCGCTCCGCCTCGGCGGCAGCCTCGTCGAACAGGCTGTCGGCCTGACCCGGATCTGCCCTGGTCATGCTCCGACAGTATCCCGGCCGCCCGACAGCCGGCGCTGGCATCGCTCGTGTCCTGCTGTCCTGGGAGTGACTCCGTAGACATAGGAATGTGCACAGATCCGCTCTCTGGACATGTGGCGGGGGCGCGTCGACGGCCGAGGGGCCGTCGGCGAGAGCCGGCGGGCGCGGCACGGGGCGCGGGGCCGTCACGGGAGCGGGCCCCCGGCAGGGCACGGGGCGGGCAGGGCTCAGCTGGTGATGCGGTAGGCGTCGAAGACGCCGTCGATCGCCCGGACCGCGCGGAGCAGGTGCCCGAGGTGCTTGGTGTCGCCCATCTCGAAGGTGAACTTGTTGATCGCGGTGCGGTCGCGGGAGGTGGCCACCGACGCGGACAGGATGTTCACGTGCTGGTCGGCCAGCACCCGGGTGACGTCGGAGAGCAGGCCGGGCCGGTCCAGCGCCTCGACCTGGATCGCGACCAGGAACACCGACCCCTCGCGCGGCGACCAGCGCACGTTGACCAGCCGCTCGGGCTGCGCTTCCGCCAGGTGCTTGAGGTTCATGCAGTCGCTGCGGTGCACCGAGACCCCGTTGCCGCGGGTGACAAAGCCGGCGATCGCGTCGCCGGGCACCGGCGTGCAGCACTTCGACAGCCGGGCCCACACGTCGGCGGCACCCTCGACGACGACACCGGAGTCGTGCTCGGGCAGCACGCGCAGCGAGCGCGTGGACGGCCCCCGGGTGGGCAGCGCGACCTCGGCCAGGTCCTCCTGGGCGCCGGCCAGCCCCCCGGCCGACTTCACCAGCTTGGACACCACCGACTGGGCGCTGACGTGCCCCTCGCCGACCGCCGTGTACAGCGCGGACACGTCGGCGTAGCGCAGCTCGCTGGCGATGGCCAGCAGCGCGTCGGCCGTGGCCAGCCGCTGCAACGGCAGGCCCTGCTTGCGCATCTGCCGGGCGATGGCGGTCTTGCCGTTCTCCGCCGCGGCCTCGCGGCGCTCCTTGGAGAACCAGTGCCTGATCTTGTTCCGGGCCCGGGCGCTCTTGACGAACTGCAGCCAGTCCCGGCTCGGCGCGGCGTCCGGCGCCTTGGAGGTGAAGATCTCCACGGTGTCGCCGTTGGCAAGCTCGCTCTCCAGCGCGACCAGCCGGCCGTTGACCCGCGCCCCGATCGTGCGGTGGCCCACCTCGGTGTGGATCGCGTAGGCGAAGTCCACCGGCGTGGCGCCCTGCGGCAGCGCTATCACCTCGCCGCGCGGCGTGAACACGTACACCTCGGCGCTGCCGAGGTCGAACCGGAGGGACTCGAGGAACTCGGCGGGGTCGGCGGTCTCCTTCTGCCAGTCGACAAGCTGGCGCAGCCACTCCATGTCCCCGGCGCGGCCCGTGCCGACCGTCTCCTCCTTGTACTTCCAGTGCGCGGCGACTCCGTACTCGGCCCGGCGGTGCATCCCCCAGGTGCGGATCTGCAGTTCCACGGGCTTGCCCTCGGGCCCGATCACCGAGGTGTGCAGCGACTGGTAGAGGTTGAACTTCGGCATCGCGATGTAGTCCTTGAACCGCCCGGGAACCGGGTTCCACCGTGCGTGCACGATGCCGAGGACGGCGTAGCAGTCCCGGATCGAGTCGACCAGGATGCGGATGCCGACCAGGTCGTAGATATCATCAAAGGCGACATTCCGGGCGATCATCTTCTGGTAGACCGAGTACAGGTGCTTCGGCCGCCCGGTCACCCGCGCCTTGATCTTCGCCTCCCGGAGGTCGGCGGAAACCTGCTCGATCACCTGCTGCAGGAACACATCGCGGCGCGGTGCCCGCTCGGACACCAGCCTGGCGATCTCGTCGTAGCGCTTCGGGTACAGGGTGGCGAACGCCAGGTCCTCGAGCTCCCACTTGACCTTGTTCATGCCGAGCCGGTGCGCCAGCGGGGCGAAGATCTCCAGCACCTCGCGCGACTTCTGCTCCTGCTTCTGCCGCGGCAGGTAGCGCAGCGTGCGCATGTTGTGCAGCCGGTCGGCGAGCTTGATGACCAGCACCCGGATGTCGCGCGACATCGCGACGACCATCTTGCGCACGGTCTCGGCCTGGGCGGCCTCGCCGTAGCGGACCTTGTCCAGCTTGGTGACCCCGTCTACCAGCGAGGCGATGTCCTCGCCGAAGTCCCGGCGCAGCTCGGCCAGCGTGTAGTCGGTGTCCTCGACGGTGTCGTGCAGCAGCGCGGCGGACAGCGTCTCGTGGTTCATGCCCAGCTCGGCCAGGATCGTCGCGACGGCCAGCGGGTGAGTGATGTAGGGGTCGCCGCTCTTGCGCGACTGCCCGGCGTGCAGCCGGGCAGCGGTCTCGTAGGCTCGCTCGATCTGGCGGACGTCAGCCTTCGGATGGGCCGTCCGCAGCGTCTTGATCAGCGGTTCGAGGACCGGATTGGTGCCGCCGCGCGGCACGCCGAGCCTGGCCAGCCGTCGCCGCACGCCGGGCGCGGGGACGGGCACCGGCAGTCCGTGACCGGGGCGGCTGCGCGCCGGCACCGCTCCGGGAGCAACGGGGCCCGGGGTGACCGGGGCGGGGGTAACCGGACCATCCGCCGCCGCGCTCGCCGCCTGCTGCTGCGCGGCCTCATCCGCCCGCTCCCGGCCGTCCTCGGGCGGCGCCTCACTGGCGGGCAGGGTGACGTCGGCAGCGGCCTTCCCGGCCGTTACAACGTCACCGGCCACCTGCACTCCTCACGTCTGCCCAGGTACTCAGTGTATCGGCGGGTCACATGCGCCGCGCCTGGCTCAGCTTGCGCCTAGGCAAACAGGAACAACCGGGCGCGCGTCGTTATGCCGCCAGCAGTGCCCGGACCTCAAGATCGGGCAGGCTTGCCCGGCCGGCCAGGAACTCAAGCTCTAGAAGAACGCATATCCCGGCGACCTCCGCGCCGCAGCGGCGGATCAGCCGGGCGGTGGCCGCCGCGGTGCCTCCGGTGGCGAGCACGTCATCGACGATCAGCACGCGCTCGCCGGGCGCCAGGGCGTCGTGGTGGATCTCCACCGTCGCGGTACCGTACTCGAGCTGATAGGTCTCCGCCAGCGTTGCCGCGGGCAGCTTGCCCTGCTTGCGCACCGGCACGAAGCCCGCGCCCAGGGCCAGCGCGACCGGGGCGGCCAGGATGAAGCCGCGGGCCTCGATGCCCGCGACCTTGTCCACGCCCGCGTGCCCGGCGGCCAGCGCGTCCACGGCCGCGGCGAACGCGGCACCGTCTGCCAGCAGCGGGGTAATGTCCTTGAACACCACGCCCGGCTGCGGGTAGTCCGGGATGTCGCGGATCCGCTGCCGGATGATCCCGGCGACATCGCCGCCCGTGGCGAGCGCCTCGCCGCCGGACTGGCCCCGCCGGCCCGGCTCATCCGCTCGCGCGCCGCTTCCGGTCACCTGGGTACCGCCATTCCTGCCTGCCGGACTTTCCGGTCCGGCGACCTCAGAACGCGTGCGAAGCCTATCGCCCCGGCCTCCAGCCCGGCCGGAAGACCGTCACGCCGTCGGCCCGGTAGCTGAGACGGAAGCCGGTCGCGGTCAGGTAGCGCACCTCGATCGCGCGCACCATGAGCGCGGCCTGGTAGGAGGCCTCCGCGTCCGGGCTGGCGCCGGCCGGCGGCCGTGTGACCGGCCAGAGCAGCACCCAGCCGATCCCGAGGCGGCGGACGTCACGCGCGGCCGATGCCAGCTGGGCCCGGCTCACCTGCTGGCCGTTGGCGTTCATGCCCGGCGCCAGCGGGATACCGTGCTCGGTCCTGATCAGCTGAGCGTAGAACGCGTGGCCGAGTATGCCGGTGCTGGTCGACCGGGGTATCCACGATGAGTAGGCGATCGACCGCGGATGCTCGTCGGCGGTGGCGAGCACCAGCGCCTCGGGGGCGAACTGCGGGCCCATCACCTGCAGGCCGCCGCGCAGGCCGAACGGCACGTCCAGGACGATCGAGCCCGAGCGGTCGGCGGCGATCGGGGCGTCGAGCTTGGTCAGCGCCGTGGGCATGGTGCCCCTGCTGGCGCTGCCGTACCAGCCGGCCTCCAGCAGCCCGCATGCGGCCACGATCACGATCAGCGGCCGGGCATGGTAGCGCAGCCAGTCCACCGCGGCGCCGGCCAGCAGCGCGGCGGGCAGCAGCCCGAGCACGGCGAAGCGGTCGGCCTCACGGAACGCCGACAGCCCGGGGATCCGGATCAGCCAGGAGTACGGCATGATTCCCGACACGTGGACCCCGTGCCACACCTCGGGGTACAGGTGCGGCAGCTTCACCCCGCCCACCCACAGCGTCACGCCGAGGGCGAGTGAGGCGCAGCCCAGCCACAGCCCGGCCAGCAGCCAGGCGCTGCGCCGCCGCCACGACACGGCGAGCCCGAGCAGGGCCATGGCGCTCAGCGTGGACCCGAACAGCGGCATGGCCTCGCCGTCCATCCGCTCCCGGGCGAACTGCGCCAGCCCGGTCAGCCCCACATGGGCCACCTGCTGGGTCGGCGCGAAGAGGTTCGTGACCCCGACGCCGTAGCGCAGGTCGCTGTGCGCGAGCGCTACCGGGCTCGCACCGGCGGCCGAGGCCTGGGTCGCCATCGCGATCAGCTGCGGGCTGGCGATGATCAGCGCGGCCCCGGCGGCGATGCCGAGCGCCGCCAGGTGCTGCGGGCGCGGATGGCGGATCAGCCAGGGGATCACCGCGAGCACGGCCACGATCAGCGCCATGACCGCCGATTCCTGGTTGACGAGCACCGACGCTCCGAGCACGGCGCCGAGCACGAGGCCCTGGCCGGTGCCCGGGCGGCGGCGGAACCTGACCGCCGCCTCCAGCGTCAGCGGGAGGAAGATGCTGCCCGCGGCGATGTTGATGTGATACCAGTCCTGCCAGGCGAGCATCGCCGACAGGCCGAAGAACGCGCCGGCGGCCAGCGCCCCGGTGCCCGAGCGCAGCCACAGCCGCGCGACCCGGTACATCGCGTAGCACAGCAGCCCCGGTGTCACGATCGTGAGCAGCGTGAACGACGCGGACGGGCCGAACGCCAGGGTGACCGGGGTGAGGATCAGCGCCGGCAGCGGCAGCATGGTGTTGAAGCCAAGCTGGATCCCGACCGGGGCGGCCATGTAACCGGTCGTCCACGGGCTGCCCAGGTGGGTCACCTGATGGGTGACCCACCAGAACGCCCATACGTAGCTGGCCGCGTCCCTGGTCTGCGGCAGCAGACCGGTCAGGTAGGTGGCCCGCGGCCAGGTCAGCGCGATCCCGGCGGCCAGGTAGGCGAGAAGCACGGTCACGTGCCTGGCCAGCGGCGAGCCAGCCAGCCGGGGCAGCAGGCCGGCGGCGGGGCTTGCAGCCGGCGTGTCCGCGGTGCCCGCCTCCGCGCCTGCGCGGCCCACCCGGCCGGTCACCGTCCGCCTCCCCGTCCGCCGCTGCGGGCGTAGAGGGAAAGCCGCTGCCACGGGCCGCCGACCAGCCGGAAGTTCGCGCGGAAGTAGTCACGCAGGGCGGGCGTCCAGGCGATCCGGCGCGCGTTCACCATCGTCAGCACGACGAACTGCGCGCGCCGGAAGGCGCTGGCCCAGATCGCCGCGACCGCCGGATACCGGCCGGCCTGCGCCGCCGCATGCCCGTGGCCGAGCGCGAAGCTGATGCCGGTGCCGTCGACCTGAACCGGGCAGCCCGGCACGTCGGAGAAGAACCGGTTGACCGCGATCAGCACCGACACCTGGTCGGAGAGCACGCAGGCGCCGTCCGGGATCACCCGGTCCATGGCCGTCGCATGAGAGAAGTCCGGCAGGCTCGCGCCCTCCGCGCCCGGTACTGCCAGCGGCAGCGCCGCGAACGCCACCCCGGCGGCGACCGTCAGCGCAGTGGCCGCCCGGTGCCGGCGGCCGCCGGCGCCGCCGGGCCAGTGCGGTTCCGCCCTGCCCCGCAGGCCGGCCGGGGCGGGAAGCAGCCTGCCCAGCGGCAGGCCGAGCGCCAGGGCCAGGAACGGGGCGAGGAACGCCGGGTAGTGGTAGTAGAAGTCGGCCGGCACCAGGAACGCGATCACCACCAGGAGGGTGGTCAGCACCGCGAACCAGTCCAGCGGCGCGGGCGGCCTGCGGCTGACCATCACCGCGGCGACCTGCACCGCGACCACCAGCACCACCAGGATCAGCGCCGCCGCAAGCAGCGCGGCGCCGGGTAGCCGGAAGCCGGTGAGCCCGGTCATCGCCTGCAGCCTGAAGCCCAGCGGGGTCCTGGCCCCGGTGCGCTCAAGCTGGGCGAGGACCACGCTGTCGTAAAAGGCCCGCGGCGCCAGGACCGCGAACGGCGCCGTCGGTATCAGGAAGCCGGCGAGCGCCCCGGCCGCGAACGCGGGTGCGGTGCGGGCGCGGCCCGGCCGGCGCACGCACATGGCCAGGATGACCAGGAACGGCAGCACCGCCCACACCTTGATCGCCCCGGCGGCGCCGAACGCGGCCCCGCCCCACGCAAGCAGCCGCGGTGAGCCGGTCAGCTCCTCGCCGCGGAACACCAGCACCGCGCCGGCCAGGCAGAACAGCACCAGCCACGGCTCCAGCAGCACCGTGCGGGAGGCGGTGACGCTGCCCGGGTAGATCGCCAGCAGGCCGCAGGTGACGATCGTCGCCAGCAGGCCGCGCCGCCTGGCGATCACGCCGCCGAGCACGACGCCGGCGCAGCTCGCCGCCACCGTCAGCAGGCGGCCCGCGGCAAGCGTCCATGCGGCCGGGGCCACGAAGGACAGCGCGGCGGCCGGCGCCATCAGCTCGGTGATGCCGGGCGGCTGGACGACGACGAAGTCCCGGTACGGGATCGTCCCGTGGACAAGCCGGAGCGCGGCACCGAAGTCCGCGCCCTCGTCATACTCGCCGATGCCGAGCAGGTGGCCGGCGTGCAGGAGCTCGTACAGCCGCAGGCCGAGCGCGAGCGCGGTCGCCGCGGCAATGACGGCGCCCGGCAGCAGCGCCGGCCGGCCCGGGACGGCCTCGCGTGCGGGCGCAAGGTAGCCGGCCCGCCCGGCCGTCGCCTCGGTCGCGCGCGGCTCGCTCACGACATGGCCCCCTCGGGCTCCTCGCTGCTCGGCCCCGGTGACGTCCGGGATCGGCGCCTACCGCCTCTTCTTCTTTCCGGCGGGCCGGCGCCGGGAACCCGCCCGGCTGGTCCGGCGCGGCTGCTGCCGCCCGGCGTGACCTGAGGCACCCGGGGCACCGCCCGGCGTCCGGGCCGCGCCCGCGCCGGCGGGCGGCCGGCCATCCGGCAGCCGGTCACCGAGCCCGTCGCGGCCAGCCGGGTCGTCGCGCGGCGCCTCGCCGGCGGTGGCGGGGCCGCCCATGCCGCCCGCGCCGCCAGGCCGGGGCGGCTGGCCCGCGTCGCGACCGCGGGCATCCGCCCCGGTGACGTCCAGGCCCGCCAGCTCACCGGCCGTCCCGCGGGGGCCCTGGCCATCTCCGGGAGCACCGGGTGCTCCGGCCGCTCCGGCCGCTCCGGGCGCGCCAGGCCCGTCCGGCGGGACCGGCGAGGCGCCGCGCCCGGCCCGCTGGCCGGCCGGCACGCCGGCCCGCTCGGCCCGCTCCCGGGCGCGGAGCGCCGCCCGGCCTCCCGCCTCCCGCAGCGCGACCCGCCGGGCCAGTTCCCGGTACTGCGGCTCGCGTTCCTTCAGCGCGGCCAGCACCGGGGTGGCGATGAAGATCGACGAGTAGGTGCCGGACAGCATGCCGACGAAGAGCACCAGCGCCAGGTCCGACAGCTCACCGGGGGGAAGCAGGGTCACCGAGACGATGAGGATCGCGACCACTGGCAGCAGCGCGATCACCGAGGTGTTGATGGACCTGACCAGGGTCTGGTTCAGCGCCAGGTTCGCGGCCTGGCTGTAGGTGGACCGCCGGGTGCCGGTCAGGCCCGCGGTGTTCTCCCGGACCTTGTCGAAGACGACCACCGTGTCGTACAGCGAGTAGCCGAGGATCGTCAGCAGGCCGATGACCGTTGCCGGGCTGACCTCGAAGCCGGCCAGCGCGTAGATGCCGACCGCGATCACGATGTCGTGCGCCAGCGCCACCAGCGCCGAGCTGGCCATCTTCCAGTCGAACGCGATCGACAGGTAGATCACGATCGCTACCAGGAACGCGATCAGCGCCTCGATCGCCTTCTCCGAGATCTGGCTGCCCCAGGTGGGCGACACGAAGGTCGAGCTGACCGAGCTTGTCGGGTGAATCTGGCTGGTGATCGCGTTCGTGACCGCCTGGGTCTGCGGCTGGCTCAGCTTCTCGGTCTGCACCTGCCACTGCGGCTTGAGGCCCAGCCCGCCGCCGGTGTGCTGCACGATGATGTCGTTGCCGCCGCCAGCCCCGGCCACCACGTTGGTGATCTGAGTCTGCGTCGCGCTCGGGGCCTGGAACTGGAAGATCGAGCCGCCCTTGAACTCCACGCTGTAGTTCAGGCCGCGCAGCAGCAGCGCGGCGATGCTGATCACCAGGATCACGCCGGAGATCGCGAACCAGATCTTCTTGCGGCCGACGAACTCGACCGAGACCTCGCCCCGGTACAGCCGGGCGGGAATGCTGCCGAGCCGGGACATCACGCCTCCCCTCGGCTCTGCGGCGCCGGCGACAGCGGCCGGGCGCCCGCCGGGCGCCTGGTGCCGCGCCACGGCGAGCGGGCGCCGAGCCGCCTGGGATCCAGCCCGGAGAACCTGTGGCCCCGGCCGAAGAACTCGGTCCGGGCCAGCAGCGTGACCATCGGCTTGGTGAACAGGAACACCACGACCACGTCGATCAGGGTGGTCAGGCCGAGCGTGAACGCGAAGCCCTTCACGTCGCCGACCGCGAAGTAGTACAGCAGCGCCGCGGCGAGGAACGAGACGGTGTCGGACACCAGGATCGTCCGCCGCGCCCGGCGCCAGCCGTGCTCCACCGCCGGCCGCAGCGACCGGCCCTCGCGTACCTCATCCCGCAATCGCTCGAAGAACACCACGAACGAGTCGGCGGTGATGCCGATGGCCACGATCAGTCCGGCTATCCCGGAGAGCTCCAGGGTGAACCCCTCGTACCTGCTCAGCAGCACCACCGACAGGTACGTCAGCAGGGCGGAGATGGCCAGGCTGGTGACCGACACGACGGACAGGCCGCGGTAGTACAGCAGCGAGTAGAACACCACCAGCAGCAGCCCGACCGCGCCGGCGATCAGGCCGGTGCGCAGCTGCGCGGAGCCGAGCTGCGGGGAGATCGACTCGACCGACTGCTTCTTGAAGCTCAGCGGAAGGTGCCCGTAGGTGAGCTGGTTCGCCAGCGTCACCGCCTCGGATTCCGAGCCGATGTTGCTGATCTCACCCGACCCGCCGGTGACAGCCGTCTGCACGTACGGCAGCGAGACGATGTCGCCGTCCAGCACGATCGCGAACTGGTTCAGCGGGTTCGTCGCGGATCCGCCGTACTTGTCGTACATCGAGGTGGTCATGGCGCCGAACGCCTTCGCCCCCTGGCCGTTGAAGCTGAGGTTGACCTGCCAGGAGTTGTTCTGCTGGTTCAGCGCTGCCTGTGCCTTGGTGACCATCTCGCCGGTCACCGGGGCCTTGTCCAGCACGTACTTGTTGCCGTCGAAGCAGGCCACCGTCTGGATCCTGGTGTTGTCGAAGATCAGTGACGGGTCGGTCTTGCCGTAGATCTGCTCCTGCCAGTTCCTGTCGGCGCAGTTCACCTTGTCGAACCAGGCCGCTGCCTGCTTGCTGACGGCGGACGCGTCGCCCACGCCGTCGGCGACCGTGGACAGCCTGGGCTTGGTCCCGGCCGACGTGGCAGACGGGCTTGGCGTGGCGGACGGGCTGGCGCTCGCCTTCGGGCTCGCCTGCTTGCCGGACTTGACGGAGGCCGTGGTCTTGGCCTTCTTCGAGGCGGAGGGGGTGGGCGTCGGGGTCGAGCCCGACGGTGAGGGAGATGGGGTGGGGGTGGGCGTCGCCGAGGGCGCGGGGGCCGCAGCGGAGGTGTAGTTCGAGGCGACCAGGACCACCTGGCGGATGCGAAGCTGGGCGGTGCTGCCGACAAGCTGCACGACCTGGCTCGCGCTCCGTCCCGGAACCGAGACCGTGATGATGTCGCTGCCCTGCTGCTGGACCTGGGCGCCGGTGAACCCGGCCCCGTTGACCCTGTTCTCCATGATCGTCCGGGCTGTCGTCATCGCCGACTGGCTCGGCGCCGCGTTGCCCGGCGTCACCGCCTTCAGCGTGACCGCGGTGCCGCTGGACAGGTCGAGGCCCAGCAGCACCCTGAAGGACTTGTGCCAGCTACCCGGGTGGATGAGGTTGCCGCCGAGCACGCCGAGCAGCATGACGATGATCAGCGTCACCAGGGCGGTGAGCATCCGCCCGGGACGTGACGAACTGCTTGGGGGAGCCACTGGTCAGGTCCTTCGCTCGGCCCGGCGGGCCTAGAACTGCTCGTGCTGCTGCGAGCCGGCCTCGTCGGTGCTGGTCGTGGTCGCCTGCGGCTCGCCGGCGCCAGTCCCGTTGGCGGACGCGGTCCCGACGCCGCCCCCGGGCGTGCCCGCGGTTCCGGCCGGGCTGCCGTCCGGGACGACATCCATGATGGCGCGCCGCATGATCGTGATGTTGACGCCAGGGGCGATCTCGAGGATCACGTCGGCGTCCTGCACGGCGACCACGGTGCCGTAGATCCCGGCGGTGGTGCGGACCCGGGAGCCGGGCTGCACGCCGGTCTGCATCTGCATGGCGCGGCGCTGCCGGTTCCGCTGCGGCCGGATCATCACGAAGTACAGCAGCACGAACAGCACGACGATGATCAGGATCGGCAGCAGGCTGTTGCTGCTGGGCTTGGTGCTCGCGGCGGCGAGAATCATGTTCCCCATCGCGGGGCTTCCTTCCGGTTGGTGTGCGACAGCGGCCGGGCCGCGGCGGCACGGCCTCGGCGGAGGTACCGGTCCACGACGGCCGTCTTTGGCCAACTGCCGAAGTGTAGCGGCGCACAGGCGACGCACCAACAGGCTACGGCGTCTGGCGAGTGATCGTAACCATGCCGCGACGGCGACCCAGCGCGAGCCCGCGGCCGGACGGAGCCCCCGGGCTTGTGCAGGCCCCTATGCGGCGCCGGTCACCAGAGCGGCTCGGGCCTCCCTGCGGCGCCGGTCACCACAGCGGCTCGGGCGCCGCGGCCGGCTCGGGGACCGGCAGGCCGAGCTGCGTCCAGGCGCCCGGCGTGGCCACCCGGCCGCGCGGGGTGCGCGCGATCAGGCCTGCCCGCACCAGGAACGGCTCGACCACGACCTCCACGGTCTCGGCCTCCTCGCCGACCGCCACCGCCAGCGTGGAGAGGCCGACGGGCCCCCCGCCGAACTTCCTGACCAGGGCGGAGAGCACCGCCCGGTCCAGCCGGTCGAGGCCGTCCTCGTCCACCTCGTACAGTTCCAGCGCGGCCCGGGCGATCTCCCTGGTGACCACGCCGTCCGCCCGCACCTCGGCGTAGTCGCGGACCCGGCGCAGCAGCCGGTTGGCGATCCGCGGCGTTCCCCGCGACCGGCGGGCGATCTCGGCGGCCCCGTCGCCGCGCAGCGCGACGCCGAGCAGGCTAGCCGACCGGCGCACGATCACCTCGAGCTCGGCGGGCTCGTAGAAGTCCAGGTGCGCGGTGAAGCCGAACCGGTCGCGCAGCGGCGCGGGCAGCAGGCCCGCCCTGGTCGTCGCCGCGACGAGGGTGAACGGGGCGATCTCCAGCGGGATGGAGGTCGCGCCCGGCCCCTTGCCGATCACGACGTCCACCCGGAAGTCCTCCATCGCCAGGTAGAGCATCTCCTCGGCGGGCCGGGCGACCCGGTGGACCTCGTCGATGAACACGACCTCGCCCTCGCCCAGGGTGGACAGGATGGCCGCCAGGTCGCCGGCCCGCTCGATCGCAGGACCGCTGGTGACCCGGATCCCGGCGCCGAGCTCGGCCGCGATGATCATCGCGATCGTGGTCTTGCCAAGCCCGGGCGGACCGGAGATCAGCACGTGGTCGGGCGGCCTGCCGCGGCGCTGCGCTCCCGTCAGGATCAGCGCAAGCTGCTCGCGCACCCGGTCCTGGCCGATCAGCTCGGCCAGGCGCCTCGGCCGCAGCGCCCCCTCGACAGCGCGGTCATCGGCGTCCGCGAGCGGCGAGACGACCGGCGCCGACCCTTCCCGGCTGGTCACCGGTTCCCCAGCACGCGCAGCGCGGCCCGCAGCGCCTGCGCCACGTCGACCTGCGCATCCCGCGCATCCCGCGCATCCCGCGCATCCCGCGCATCCCGCGCATCCCATCCGGCCCGCCCGGCGTGGCCGGCCCGCCCGGCCCGCCCGTCTCCGGCGCCGCCATCCCCGCCCGGCCCGGCGAGCTCATCGGCCCGGAGCTCGGCTTCCACGGCCGCGATGGCCTGATCTGCCTCCCTGGCCGGCCAGCCCAGGCTGACCAGCCCGGCCCGGACCTGATCGCGCCACGACGCGGCCGCGGCCGGGCCAGAGCCGTTCCCCGGCGCCGAGGGCGCACCGCCGGACGTCACCGCATCTGCGGCATTCGCGTCGCCGGGCACGCCGAGCCGCCCGGCCAGTTCCAGCACGATGCGCTGCGCGCCCTTCCTGCCAATCCCCGGCACGCTGGTCAGCGCGGCCACGTCCTCGGCCGCGACCGCGCGCCGCAGCTGGTCCGGGCTGAAGACCGCCAGCATCGCCAGCGCCAGCCGCGGCCCGACCCCGCTGGCGGTCTGCAGCAGCTCGAAGGTGTTCCGCTCGTCATCGGTGGCGAATCCGTAGAGGGTCAGCGCGTCCTCGCGGACCACCAGCGCTGTCGCCACCCTGGCCCGCTCTCCGGGGCGCAGGCCGGCCAGCGTGCCCGGCGTGCACTGCACCAGCAGCCCGACGCCGCCAACGTCGATCACCGCGCCGTCAGGCGCCACCGCCGACACCGTTCCGTCCAGATGCGCGATCATGCGGCGCCTCCCGCCGTCCCCGCCGTCCCCGCCATGCCCGACGTGCCCGCCGTGCCCGCCATGCCCGCCGTGCCCGTGCTGACCGCCCGGGCAAGCCGCCGCTGCCCCTCGCCGCGCCATAGCTGGCAGATCGCCAGGGCCAGCGCGTCCGCCGCGTCGGCGGGCCGCGGCGGTTCAGGCATCCGCAGCAGCCGCGTCACCATCGTCGTGACCTGCGCCTTGTCCGCCCGGCCGCTCCCGGTGACGGCGGCCTTGACCTCGCTCGGCGTGTGCAGCGCGACCGGCAGCCCGTGGCGCGCCGCGCAGACGATCGCCACCGCTCCCGCCTGGGCCGTGCCCATCACCGTGCGGACGTTGCGCTGGCTGAACACCCGCTCGACCGCGACCGCATCGGGACGGAACTCACGCAGCCAGCGCTCCACCGCCGCCTCCAGCGCCAGCAGCCGCGCGGCCACGTCGCCGCCGGCGTCGGTGCGCACCACGTCCGTGGCTACCAGCCGCAGCGACCGCCCGGGCTCGCCCTCGATCACCCCGATGCCGCAGCGGGTCAGGCCGGGGTCGACGCCGAGCACTCGCATCCCTGACCCGCCAATCCGCCTCTGCCGCCGACGAACACGTGTTCGGCACGACCCTACCGGTCCCGGCCGTCATTCCCGGTCAGCCGCGCCGGCCAGGCCGGCACCGGCCGCAGCGGCCCCGCGGCCCTCCGGCCCTCCGGCCGCGCAGCCGGTCAGAAGTCGTCGAGCAGGAAGGCGTCCGCGGCAAACGCGCAGTCCAGGGCCTCGTCGGTGCCGGGATCGCCGCCGAGCGCCAGGCCGGCCCGGCGCAGCGTGGCCATCGGGACGCCGGAATAGAGCGCGGCGAAGCCGCGCGCCCCGAGCACGACCGGCCCCTGCGGACCGGATGACCGCGAGGTATCCGTTCTGCATGGGGCAAGGATGCCGCGGCCCCGGCTTATCTCCAGCCGCCACCTTCCCGCGTTGGCGGGCCTCTGCTCATCCTCCAGGCGCAGGTCGGCGGTCACCTCGGCGGGCGGGAAGCCTCGTCCGGCGATCGCCGCCTGGGCGTCGAGCACCCGCAGCATCCAGTGCTTGCGCGGGCGCACCGCGTGCTCGGCGTCGGGCTCGCGGATCAGCCAGCTCACCGGGTCGTCGGGCGGGACGCGGGCACGGACCCGGGCGGCCATCGTCGAATGCGAGCCGACCACCGCCCACAGCGCCCTGGTCGTCTCGGCAGAGGCGGCCATCAGGCAGCTCACCAGCAGTTCCCGGTTCCCGCCCTGCCAGCCGTAGGCCAGGAACCCGTCGGCGGCCAGGTAGCCGAACAGGCCCGGGTCGGCCAGCCAGCGGGCCGTCGCGGCGACGTCCCAGGTGGCGGGCCCGCAGTAGCGCGCGGACTGGTAGATCGCCGACAGCACGCCGGTCACCTCGGCCGCCTGCTCGCTCCCGGCACGCCGCAGCGCTACCTCCGCCACCTCGCCCGCCACCCGGGGGACCGATCCGAGCGAGCGCGGCGGCAGCGATACCTCGCGCATCGCCCCTGCGAGCTCCCAGCCGAGTGACCGGTAGAGCGAGCCGGTCGCCGGGTAGAGCACCGAGAGCGGGTAGCCGCGCTCGCCGATCAGCCGCAGCAGCCGGGCCGTCAGCGCCCTGCCGGTGCCGCGACCGCGCTCCTCCGGCGCCACCTTCACCCCGGTGACCCCGGCCATCGGCAGCGCCCGGCCATGCCACCACTGGCGCATGTCCTCGTAGCAGGCGCTGGCGACGAGCCGCGGCCCGTCGAAGGCGCCGAGCAGCCGGCCGGCCCGGGCCTGCACGGCGGCGTCGGCAAGCTGCTGGCGCCGCTGCCGCTCGCCTGGCGGCGGCCCGCCCCAGGCGCGCAGCGAGAGGTCAAGCTCCCAGGTGAGGTCGTCGTCCGGGCGGACCAGCCTGATATCCGGCCCGGGCCCGGTCACCTCCCCGTCACGCCGGTCTCACCCGATCCGCTCCATCACCTCGTCGGGCACCGAGTAGTTCGCGTACACGTCCTGCACGTCGTCGGAATCTTCGAGGGCATCGATCAGCCGGAACACCTTCTTCGCCGTCTCCTCGTCCAGCGGCACCTCGGCCGAGGGCAGGAACGGGGTCTCAGCCGACTCGTAGTCGATGCCCGCCTGCCGCAGCGCGTCGCGGACCGCCACCAGGTCCCCGGGGTCGCTCACCACCTCGAACGACTCGCCCAGGTCGTTGACCTCCTCGGCGCCGGCGTCCAGCACCGCCGCGAGCACGTCGTCCTCGGTGACGGAGCGGTTCTCGCCGTCCTTGCCGACGATCACCACGCCCTTGCGGCTGAACAGGTACGACACTGACCCCGGGTCCGCCATGGAGCCGCCGTTGCGGGTCAGCGCGGTGCGGACGTCGGCGGCGGCCCTGTTCCTGTTGTCGGTGAGGCACTCGACCAGGACCGCCACCCCTCCCGGGGCGTACCCCTCGTAGGTGACGTTCTCGTACGCCGCTCCCCCGGCCTCAAGGCCGGCGCCTCGGCGGATCGCGCGGTCGATGTTCTCGTTCGGGACCGAGTTCTTCTTCGCCTTCTGCACGGCGTCGTAGAGCGTCGGGTTGCCGTTGACATCGGCGCCGCCCGTGCGCGCGGCAACTTCCACGTTCTTGATCAGCTTGGCGAACAGCTTGCCGCGGCGGGCGTCCACGACGGCCTTCTTGTGCTTGGTGGTCGCCCACTTGGAGTGGCCGCTCATGCATGTTCCTTCACGATGTCGGGCTGGCTTGCACCCATCTTAGGAGCCCGGGCCGGCGCCGCCGGGCGGCCGAGCCCGCCACCATCCGCTGCTACGGCTTCCTGCCGACGCCGCCCCACTGGGTGGACGGGCTCGCCGCGGCGAGCCCGGAGTCGGGGCGCCACTGCGGGACCCGGACCAGGCCGGGCTCGACGAGCTCGACGCCCCGGAAGAACCGCTCGACCTGGTCCCGGGTACGCGGGGTGACCCGGCCCGACATGGCCCGGTTCAGCCCCGCGGCCATCCTCGCCGTGGCCTCTGCCTCCAGGTCCGCGCCCACATGCGTGAGCGCCAGGTAGCTGCCCGCGGGCACGGCCGCCATCAGGCGGTCCACGATCCGGTGCGGATCATCCTCGTCGGTCACCAGGTGCAGGACCGATACGAGCATGATCGCCACCGGCCGGGACAGGTCCAGCAGCCCGGCCACGCTGCCGATCAGCGCACCGGGATCGCGCAGGTCGCCCTCGATGCAGTCGCATCCCCCGCCTCCCCCGCCGGGCTCGGTCGCCAGCAGCGCCCGGACGTGCGCCAGGACGACGGGGTCGTTGTCGGCGTACACGGTTCGCGCGTCCGGTGCCACGGCCACCGCGACCTCGTGGGTCCCGTCGGCCGCCGGTATGCCCGGGCCGATGTCGAGGAACTGCCTGATCCCGGCCTCGCCGGCGAGGAAGCGGACGGCACGGACCTGGAACGCCCGGTTCGCCCGAACCGACAGGACCAGGTCGGGATACGCCCGGAGCGCCTGCTCGCCCGCCTCCCGGTCGACGGCGTAGTTGTCCTTGCCGCCGCGCCAGTAGTTCTGGATCCGGGCGATGTGAGCCACCCTGGTGTCCGGGGCCAGCGGCGGGCGGGCGGCTGCGGGCGGGTCGCCTCTCACGGTCTCAGCCGGTTCCGGTCAGGTGCGGCATGTCGGCGCTCTGCGCGGCCGGGTCGGCACCGGCGAGCGAGTCGTCGATCTCGAAGAACTCCGGCAGCGGTGCGCTCCCGGCGAGGTGCGCCAGCCGGGCCAGGGGCCGGCGCCGTGCCGCCCGGGTGGCGGCAACCGCATCGTTATAGAACTTGCGGGCCAGGAAGACCTGGTGCGCCGCGCCTTCCATCTCGGCGAGCAGTTCCTCGGCTCCGCCGGCGTGACTGACCGACGCCACGAAGCCTGGCTGGCCGAACGCCGCCCGCAGCGCCCGGGTCAGGTCGCTCTCGGCCAGTTCCCGGCCCTCCTCGGCCGACCGCGCGTCATGTGCCGCCCCGGCCAGCAGCAGGCTGGTAGCCGGGTCGAGGAGCCCGGAGGAGGCCAGTTCCAGCGCCACCGAGCTGCGCCGGACCAGCGCGGTGTCCAGCGCCGCCCGGGCGGCGTCCAGCCGGGCGTGCAGCCGGTCCAGCCGGCCAGCCCGCCAGGACACGTAGGCGCCCAGCACCGCCAGGACGGCGACCACGATGATCGTGTCAAGCATGCCGGCTCACTCCCGCAAGGCCGCCGTCGGGCGCCACCGCAGCGTAGACGGCCAGCACGTCCCGGGCGATGACCGGCCAGTCATAGTCCCGCACCGCCGCCGAGGCCGCCGCCGACAGGCTGGCCCTGCGGGCCGGATCGTCCAGCAGCCGCCCGGCCGCGGCGGCAAGGCCCTCCGCGCTGCCGGTCTCGAACAGCTCCCCCGCCCTGCCGCCTCGCAGCACCCTGCGGAACGCGTCCAGGTCGCTGGCCACGATCGGCGCGCCGGCCGCCATCGCCTCGGCCAAGACGACCCCGAAGCTCTCCCCGCCGGTGTTGGGTGCGCAGAACACGTCGACCGAGTGCAGCATCGCCACCTTGTCAGCGTCGCTCACCTGGCCCAGCAGCTCGACCCGGGCCCGGACGCCGGGGGGAAGCCGGTGCAGCGCCTCGCCAGGATCGCCCGGCCCTGCGATCAGCAGCCGGACGGCGGGCCGCTGGGCCGCCAGGATCTCGAAGGCGCGGAGCATCACCGGCAGCCCCTTCCGGGGCTCGTCGATCCGGCCGAGGAAGCCCAGCGCGCCGCCCGGCCCGGGCCAGCCGGGCAGCGGGTCGGCCTTCTCGAAGTGGGCCACGCTGACGCCGTTCGGGATCAGCACGGCGTCCCCGCCGAGGTGCTCGACGAGCGCCGTGCGCGCCGCCTCCGACACCGCGATCCGGCCGCTGATCTTCTCCAGGGCCGACTCCAGGATCGGCTGCGCCGCGTGCAGCGCCCGGGACCGCTGGATCGCGAAGTGGAAGGTGGCCACGATCGGCTGGTCGGCCACCCAGCAGGCGAGCAGTCCAAGGCTCGGCGCGGTCGGCTCGTGCACATGCAGGACGTCGAACTGGCCCTCGCGCACCCACCGCCGCACCCTGCTGGCGGACAGGAAGCCGAACGCGAGCCGGGCGACCGACCCGTTGTACGGGACCGGCACCGCGCGGCCGGCCGGCACCACGTAGCCGGGGAGCGGCGTGTCGTCATCGGCGGGCGAGATCACCGATACCTGGTGACCCAGGTCGATGAGCGCCTCGGCAAGTCCCCTGACGTGCTCCTGCACCCCGCCCGGCACGTCCCAGGTGTACGGGCAGACCAGTCCGATCCTCATGACGCGGCCCTCGTCTCCCGTGACCGTGCCCCGCTGCGCCCTGGGCAGCCGTCCTCCAGGTCGGCGCTGAACACCCGCTGCAGCATGTGCCAGTCTGCCGGGTGCTCCCTGATCCCCTTCTCGAAGACCGTGGCCACCTGCTGCATCATCACCGCTACCTTGTGCCTCCGGTCGCCCTCGGCGGGCACCGGGATCTCCTCGTGGACCGACACGCCCCACCGGCCCTCTTCCTCGAACCAGAGCACGACCGGCATCAGCGCCGCGCCGGTCTGCACCGCCAGCGCCGCCGGACCCGGCATCATGCGGGCCTTCTCGCCGAAGAACTCCACCTCGATGCCGCTGCTGGTGACATCGCGGTCGGCCGGCAGGCACACGATCTTGCCCTGCCGTAGCCGCTGCGCCAGGATCCCGAACACGTGCGTCTGCCGTGACGCAGGGAGCACCTCCATGCCGAGGCCCTCGCGGAACGCGACAAACCTGTCGTACAGCGAGTCCGGCTTCAGCCGCTCCATGACGGTCGTGAAGGATCCTGCCCCGCTGGCGATGAACCAAGCGCCCGCCTGGTCCCAGTTGCCCATGTGCGGCAGGGCGAAGATCACTCCGCGCCCGGAGCCGACCATCTCGAACGCATGCCTGATGTGCCCCGTATCCTGCATTCCGCCCACCAGCTTGCCGACCGGCGTGACCGGCAGCCGGAACACCTCAAGCCAGTAGCGCGCATAGGACCGCATTGATTCCCGGGACAGCGCCCGCAACTGCGCGCCGGTCGCCTCCGGGCCGAGCACACGGCGCAGGTTGGCCTCCAGGATCACCACCCGCGGCCCCTGCCGCCGCCAGGCGATGTCCGCGCCGAGCCGGAACAGCGCCCGCGCCCAGCTTTCCGGCAGCCTGCACACCACCGACCAGCCAAGGGCGTAGGCCGCGTCGGTCAGCCAGTCCCTGAGCCGCGCGGCGGCCTGGCCGGCGCGCGCCCTCACGGCGGCGCTGATCGGCGACATCACTCTCCTCCCGGGCGGGGCCGCGGATCTGCTCCGGCGGCGCGGCGCGGCTGTCCCTCCGGGCCCTCCGGGCCGTCCGGCCCGTCCGCGCCCTCCGCCCCGGCCCGCGAGCTCGCCGCCCGCCACACGGCCAGCACGCGCTGCCCGAATGTGAAGGTACTGGCCGCCGCGAGCACCCAGAGCCCGGCCGGAAGCACATACGGTACGCCCAGCCCCGCCACGCCCGTGGCGACGAGCCCGATCAGCGTTCGCATCGAGCGCTCCGCGAATCCGACGTCACAGCGCAGGCCCAGGCCCTCGGCACGGGCCTTGGCATAGGAGACCATCCCCCCGGCCACGACGCAGTACAGCGCGAGCCCGGCCAGCAGCGCGCTGTGCCCGCCGAGCACGTACCACAGGCAGACCCCGCCGAAGATGGCCGCGTCGGCGATCCTGTCAAGGGTCGAATCGAGGAACGCTCCGAACGCGCCGCTGGTTCCCTTCACCCTGGCCAGGGTCCCGTCCAGGAGGTCGATCAGCACGAACACGGTGCACACGATCGTGCCGATGAGCAGGTGCCCGGTGGGAAACAGGCCGAGCGCCCCGGCGCAGACGCCGACCGTCCCGATGACGGTCAGCGCGTTCGGGGTAACCGGCGTGCGCGCGAGTGCCGTCGCAAGGGGCCGCAGCACGCGGGTGACCAGCGGGCGCAGTACGTTCAGCATGGCCGTCTGATCCTACTGGCGGGCGTGCTGCCGGCGGAGATTCCGCCCGGGGGGGTTGTGATCGCCGGCCGGCAGGTAAAGGCTGGTCGTCTAGCAGCACAACGAGGCCGATGGAGGCGATGCGGATGGCGGATAAGACAGGCACCTCGGGAGCCGCGGGCAGGGCATCCGCGGCCGGCCAGCCGGAGAGCGTGCGCAACGTGGTGCTGGTCGGCCACTCCGGGGCGGGCAAGACAACGCTGGTGGAGGCCCTGCTAGCGGGCACCGGGACGATCCAGCGGGCGGGACGGGTCGAGGATGGCACCACCGTCAGCGACTTCGACGACGCCGAGATCCGGCAGCAGCGGTCGGTCAACCTCACCCTGGCGCCGATCACGCACGCCGGGGTCAAGGTCAACCTGCTGGACTCGCCGGGCTATGCCGACTTCACCGGCGACCTGAGGGCCGGCCTGCGGGCCGCGGACGCGGCCCTGTTCACCGTCTCCGCCGCCGATGGCGTGGACGGCCTGACGCAGATGCTGTGGGAGGAATGCGCGGCGGCGGGCACGCCCCGCGCCGTGGTCATCACCAAGATCGACCACCAGCGCGGCGACTTCGCCGAGGCGCTGGCCTCCTGCCGGAAGGCGTTCGGCGGCTCCGTGGCCGCGCTGTACCTCCCCGTGACCGACGGGCAGGAGGGCGTGCGCGGGCTGATCGGGCTGCTGTCGGAGCGGTTCTACGACTACTCGGGAGGCTCCCGGCAGGAGCGCGATCCCGATCCCGCCGACGCTGCCCGGATCGCCGAGGCGCGGGGCGAGCTTATCGAGGCGATCATCCAGGAGAGCGAGGACGAGAGCCTCATGGACTCCTACCTCTCCGGCGAGCCCATCGACGCCAAGGGCCTGATCGAGGACCTGGAGAAGGCGGTGGCCAGGGGCAGCTTCTTCCCGGTGCTGGCCGCATCCGCGCCCCACGGCATCGGCGTCGCCGAGCTGCTCGAGGTGATCACCCAGGCGTTCCCCGCGCCGTCCGAGCACCCGCTGCCCGCGGTGACGACCGTGGACGGCAAGCCGGTCTCCGGGCTGTCCTGCGACCCCAGGGGCCCGCTGCTCGCCGAGGTGGTGAAGACGACCTCGGACCCGTACGTGGGCCGGATCAGCCTTGTCCGGGTCTTCTCCGGCACGCTGCGGCCCGACGACGTCGTGCACGTGTCCGGGCATGGCCGGGCGGCCAGCGGCCACGCCGACCATGACGCCGACGAGCGGATCGGGGCGCTCACCTCGCCGCTGGGCAAGCAGCAGCGCACGATCGCCCAGTGCCCGGCCGGCGACATCTGCGCGGTGGCCAAGCTGACCACCGCGGAGACCGGGGACACCCTCTCGGACAAGGACAGGCCGCTGCTGATGGAGCCCTGGCCGATGCCCGAGCCGCTGCTCCCGGTCGCGATCACCGCGAAGTCCAAGGCCGACGAGGACAAGATGTCCCAGGCGCTGGCCCGGCTGGTGGCCGAGGACCCGACGCTGCGGCTGGAGATGAACTCCGAGACCCGCCAGCTCGTGCTGTGGTGCATGGGCGAGGCGCACATCGACCTGCTGCTGGACCGGCTCTCCAGCCGCTATGGCGTGGCCGTCGAGACGACCGAGCTGCGGGTCCCGCTCCGGGAGACGCTGGCGGGCAAGGCACAGGGCCTCGGCCGGAACGTGAAGCAGACCGGGGGGCACGGCGAGTTCGGGATCTGCCACATCGAGGCCGAGCCGCTGCCGTCCGGCGCCGGGTTCGAGTTCGTCGACAAGATCGTCGGCGGCGTCGTGCCGCGGCAGTTCATCCCCTCGGTCGAGAAGGGCGTGCGGGCGCAGATGGAGCAGGGCGTCATGGCCGGCTACCCGATGGTTGACATCCGGGTGACCCTGTTCGACGGCAAGGCGCACTCGGTTGACTCCTCGGACATGGCGTTCCAGAAGGCGGGCAGGGCCGCGCTGCGGGATGCTGCGCAGAAGGCCGGGGTGCTGATGCTGGAGCCGGTTGACGAGCTGTCGGTGCTGGTGCCCGACGACTACGTGGGCGCGGTCATGTCCGACCTGTCCTCGCGCCGCGGCCGGGTGCTCGGGACCGAGCAGGTCGGCTCGCGCACGCTGGTGAGGGCCGAGGTGCCGCAGCTAGAGATCACCCGGTATGCGATCGACCTGCGCTCGATGTCTCACGGAACGGGCTCGTTCAGCCGGTCGTACCTGCGCTACGAGCCGCTGCCGTCGCACCTGGCGGAGAAGGTGGTGAACGCCGCCAAGGCCGAGTGACCCCGCTCACCGCCGGTCCCGGCCCGCTCGTTCCGGCCCGCTCGCCGGCTTCCCGGGCCGTCGGCCGTCCCGCGCGGCGTGGCCGGCGCCGGTCAGCTATCCGGCGCCGGCCACGCGCCGGCCAGCAGCGCCCGGGTGTCGGCCAGGAGCTGCGGCAGCACCCGGGTATGCCCGACGACGGGCATGAAGTTGGTGTCCCCGCCCCACCGCGGCACGATGTGCTGGTGCAGGTGCGCCGCGATCCCGGCGCCCGCCACGCCGCCGGCGTTCATGCCGATGTTGAAGCCCTGCGCGGCGGACGCGGCCCGCAGCGTGGTCATCGCGAGCTTGGTGTGCTCGGCTAGCTCGGCCGTCTCCGGCTCGTCTAGCTCGGTGTAGTCGGCGACGTGCCGGTAAGGGCACACCATCAGGTGCCCGGCGTTGTAGGGGTAACGGTTCAGCACCGTGTAGACGGCCCGGCCGCGCGCCACGATCAGGCCCTCCTCGTCGCTGAGCGCCGGGATCTGGCAGAACGGGCACTCCTCGCCGGCGCCCGGGTCAGCGGGCTTGCCCTCGCCCTTGATGTAGGCCATCCGGTGCGGCATCCAGAGCCGCTGGAAGCCATCGGGGTCCCCGCCGCCCTGGCCGCCCATCGCCCGCTACACCTGGATGCGCTGCTCGATCGCGGCGACGATCTCCTCGATGGCCTCGTCCACAGGCACCCCGTTGCGCTGCTCGCCGCTGCGGTAACGGAACGAGACCGCGCCGGCGGCCATGTCGGCGTCCCCGGCCAGCAGCATGAACGGAACCTTCTGCTGCTGCGCGTGGCGGATCTTCTTCTGCATCCGCTCGTCCCCCGCGTCGACCTCGGCCCTGACCCCCCGGGACCGCAGCCGCGCCACGACATCCGACAGGTAGCGGACGTGGGCGTCCGCGATCGGGATGCCGGTCACCTGAACCGGCGCCAGCCAGGGCGGGAACGCCCCGGCGTAGTGCTCGACGAGGATCCCGAAGAACCGCTCGATCGACCCGAACAGCGCCCGGTGGATCATGTACGGCCGCTGCCGGGTTCCGTCCGCGGCCTGGTACTCGATGCCGAACCGGCCCGGCTCCTGGAAGTCGACCTGCAGCGTGGAAAGCTGCCAGCGCCGCCCGATCGCGTCCCGCACGTGGACGTCGATCTTGGGGGCGTAGAACGCGCCCTCGCCCTCGGCGACCACGTACGCCAGCCCGGAGGCGTCCAGCGCGTGCCGCAGCGCCGCCTCGGCGGCCTCCCACTCGGCGGGGTCGCCGACGAACTTGTCCGGCCTGGTAGACAGCTCGGCCTCGAACTCGGTCAGCCCGAAGTCGCGCAGCAGCCCGACCACGAAGTCGAGAAGGAAGGCAAGCTCTCCGGGAAGCTGCTCCGGGGTGCAGAAGATGTGCGCGTCGTCCTGGGTAAACCCGCGCGCCCTGGTGAGCCCGTGCACGACCCCGGACTTCTCGTACCGGTACACGGTGCCGAACTCAAACAGCCGCATCGGGAGCTCCCGGTAGGACCGTCCCCTCGACTGGTAGATCAGGATGTGCATCGGGCAGTTCATCGGCTTGAGGTAGTACTCCGCGCCCTCCAGTTCCATCGGCGGGAACATCCCGTCGGCGTACCACTCCAGGTGGCCGGAGGTCTGGAACAGCCCTGACCTGGTGATGTGCGGGGTGTTGACGTACAGGTACCCCGATTCCTCGTGGCGGCGCCGCGCGTAGTCCTCCATGACCCGCCGGATGATCGCCCCCCTGGGATGGAACACCGGCAGCCCGCTGCCGATATCGGGCGGGAACGAGAACAGGTCGAGCTCGGCCCCCAGCCGCCGGTGGTCGCGCCGCTCTGCCTCGGCCAGCCGCTGCAGGTAGGCATCCTGCTGCTGGCGGGTCGGCCATGCGGTGCCGTAGATCCGCTGCAGCTGCGGGTTGGCCTCGCTGCCCCGCCAGTACGCGCCGCCGGAGCGCATCAGCCGGAACGCGGGGATGTCGCCGGTGGACGGCAGGTGGGGGCCGCGGCACAGGTCCTTCCAGATCACCGCGCCGGTGCCCGGGTCGAGGTTGTCGTAGATGGTCAGCTCGGCCCCGCCGATCTCCGCCGACTCGTCTGCGGCGATGGCGGCCGGGGCGGGAGCCACGGAACCGGGTGGCCCCGGCGCCGCCTGTCCGCCCGCAGCCTCCCCGCCGCCCGCCAGGCCGATCAGCTCGAGCTTGTACGGCTCGGCCGCGAGCTCCTCGCGTGCCTGCGGGCCGGTGACGACGCGGCGCCGGAATAGCTGGCCCTGCCGGACGATCTGGCGCATCTGCCGCTCGATGCTCTTCAGGTCGTCGGGGCTGAACGGCTCCGGCACGTCGAAGTCGTAGTAGAAGCCGTTCTCGACCGGGGGGCCGATGCCCAGCCGGGCCCGCGGGAACAGGCCCTGCACCGCCTGGGCGAGCACGTGCGCGGTGGAGTGCCTGAGGATCGCCAGCCCGTCCGGGCTGCCCAGGGCAACCCCATCCACGACGTCACCGTCCGCCAGCTCGCTGTGCAGGTCGCGAAGCTGGCCGTTGACCCGGGCGGCGATCACCCGCCCGTCCTCGCCGCCGCCCGGTGCCAGCCGGGCCAGCGCGTCCCCCGCCGTGGTCCCGGCTTCCACCACATGCTCGCGTCCTGCGAGTGTGACCCGAAGCTTGTCGGCAGGCACGGCTGACTCCCTGGCTTATCGTGGCTGATCGGTGTGCGGGGCGGTTACTCCGCGTCCCCCGATGCTATCGGGGCGGCGCCGCCCGCCGCGCGCGAGTATCGGGCCAGCACTGCCCGCTCCTGCTCGGGAGTGAACCCGCGGGCCAGCGGCGGCTCTCCGCGGTCGCGGTCCCATGCCAGCACGTCAGCGGCCGTCTGCCGCAGCGGCGTCGCGGGCATGCCCGCTGCCCGTGCCCGTGCGGCGCTGCGCTGCTGCGTTGCCCAGTCGCTGCGCACCAGCGGGAACAGCGGCGGCGCCGAGTCCGGCGGGACCGCCGCGATCTCGACGGTGGTGCCGGCGACGCCGGCGCGTGGCTGGAGATGAACAACTACCTTCCCGCCCTGCCGCCGAGCGCGTCCATCGCGCCGCTGCGCAGCGCGTCCTCGGTGATCGCGCGGCCTACGAACGCGGTGCCGCCCAGGATCAGGATCCGCACGGCCGCCCAGCCTACGGCCCGGCAGCGGGTCAGCCTGCCGCGACGGTCACCAGCGTGCCGTAGGTGAGATAGGGCCAGACGTACTTGGCCTGCGCCCAGGGCAGCTCCACGCAGCCCAGGCTCTGCGGCCAGCCATAGGACGCACGGGGGAAGTAGTGGATGGCCTCGCCTGCCCTGAAGTAGGCGACCCACGAAACCGGATCGGCGTACTTGGTCCCGTCCGGGTTCGTCCCGCGCATGATCTGGTTCTGGTAGCGCAGGTAGACCGGGGAGGTGCCGATCGTGGTCGGCGCCGCCGGGATGCCGGTGTTGGCCAGAGAGCGCAGGATCACCTTGCCGTCATGCCACACGGTCAGCGTCTCCGGGCTGGATTCCCGGGCCAGGGCGTAGGTGTAGCCGTGAGTGTTGTCCTCGCCCTTCTCCGCGGCCCGCAGCAGCGCCGACCAGACCTGCGGCCCGGCGACGCCGTCCATGGTCAGCCCGTGATCGGCCTCGAACGCCATCACGGCCCCGGTGACGATCTCGTTCAGGTGCCCGGGCTGCCAGAAGCTGGTCAGTTCCGCCGGATAGCCGGGCTCCCAGGTGAACGTGCCGGCGGGCGGCCGGTAGGCGGCGCTGAGCTGGTCCCGGCGGCTGGCCTGCGGGACCGGGGTGGTCCCGGCCGCCGGGGCCCAGGTGAGCGGCAGGTACCCGAGCTGGGCCAGTAGCTGCTCCAGCCGGAGCACCTTGAACGTCCCGGTGCGGTAGCTGACGGTCACTGGCGCGGCTAGCTGGCCGCCGCCCGCCGAGCGCATGCCGGACGGCCCGGCCGGGATGCTGACCCGGACCCTGGTGTGCGGCTCGAAGCCGCGACGCGGCAGGAATTCCACGGTGGTCGCGCTGACGTGCTCCCAGCGGCCGGGAATGGCCGGACGGACCGCCGGCATCGGTGAGCCGGCCGCCAGCGCGGCGGAGAACACCACGCGGATCGGGCTCGCGCCGTCGGCGTGCCTGCCATGGGGCGCGGGTGACACCGACACCACCTTCAGCGCAGCCGCCGCAGGCCTGGTCTTGGCGGCCAGATGCTGGCTGGCCGGTGCGCGGTGACCCGGCTGGGCGGATGCCCGGCTCATGACAAACCAGGTGCCGACGCCCAGGACTACCACGATTGCCGCACCGATCGCTGCAACCCGGACACGCAGCGAACCCGCTCCCGCCACGATGGCTCCTTCACACCGCTCGCCCCACGTTTGGCCGACCCTCGCGGCGGGGGCTGGATGGCCCTGACCCTCCCGGGCCCATCCCTTTGTGACTGTAGACGCCGCAGGCTGACGTTTCGCTGCGGATCAGGTCAAGAAATGGCCACACCTCAGGGCTTCCGCCGCCGGCAGGGCGGTCCGCAGCCCACGCGCCCCGTACCCGGCCGTCCCGCGCCCGGACCGCCCCGCACCCGGCCGTCCCGCACCCGGCCGTCCCGCGCCCGGCCCGCCCCGCACCCGGCCGTCCCGCACCCGGCCCACCCCCCACGCACCCGCCCGTGAAGATGGGGGACGCTACCCATGACCCGGGCGCACCGGCGGGTCCACGCTTGCTGGCAGCACAAGGTCCGGAGCGGCGAAAGGAAGGCACGATGTTCCGTCATACCGTGCGTCACATCATCCAGCCGGGAAGCTTCGCGGAGTACGTGACCGCCGTGAAGGCCTTCAATACGGCCGCGACCGCGGCGGGACTGCCCGCCTACCGGCTGTGGCACACCCTGTTCGGCGACCTGAACGAGGTGTGGGCGGAGGCGGACTACGACAGCCTCGATGCTCATGTCGCGGCGTGGGAGAGGGCCGAGTCCGAGGACACGCTCATGCGGGCATTCCGGGACATGGTCGCGCTGACCGTTCCGGGCAGCGTTCACGACTACCCGCTCGCGCCGGTCACGCCGCAGCCGTGACCGGGCGACTCCCGGGCGGTGGCCTGATCCATGCGGATGCCGGGCTCACCGGCGGGGCATTCGAGCTGTTTGAGATGGTCATGGACGCTGGCGGCGGACCGCCCGGGCACGTCCACCTGGAGCGTGACGAGGCGTTCTACGCCCTGGAGGGAAGGTTCAGCATTGTCTGCGACGGAGCGCGGTCAGATCTGCGCCCGGGCGGGTTCGCTTTCGTGCCGAGAGGCTCGGTTCACCATTTCAAGGCCCTCACCGACCATGCCCGGATCCTGTTCGTAGTGGCACCTGCCGGGCTGGAGGGCTTCTTCCGGGAACTGGCTCGCATGACCGCGGGGGACAGCGTCACTGACGGCGAGGCCCGCCTGGTCCTTGCCGGGCGATTCGACTCCTACCCGGCCGCGCCGGCCTGAGCCAGCAACGCTGCGCCGGTTGCCTGGTATCAGCGGGTTGGCGGCAGCCGCCGCCGGCTCGCCCCGCTGACCCTGGCGGGCCGGTGCGCAGTGCGCTGCCCCTGCTCAGGGGTCTCGCACGGCGGAAACCGTTCATCCGATCCTGAACGTGCCATTGTGCCAGCCGCTGCACGAGAGAAAAGCGGAAACGACGGCATGCTGACACGAAATAGGACATCATTTGTGAGGTATCCGGCGTAGCTAGGGGGGAAGACGTGGCGGAGGACGCCCGGGCCGGAGGGCACCTGGACGACGCGACGCTGCTGAACGAGGTGCGTGCCGGCGACCCTTCCGCCTTCAGGGTCCTGCACGAGCGGCACGAGCAGGCCGCCCGGCGGCTGGCATCCAGCCTGGTCGGGCAGTCGGAGATCGACACCGTGGTCGCGGAGGCTTTCGCGCGGGTTCTCGAGGCGACCAGGCGGGGTGGCGGGCCCACCGACGCCTTCCGGCCATACCTGCTCACGGCCTTGCGGCGGGTATGCCACGAGCGGGCCGGCGGCGAGCACGCTCAGGCGCCGACGGACGCGCAGCAGCTACCCGACCCCGGGCAGCCATTCATCGACCCGGCGGTCGCGGGCCTGGAGAGCTCGCTGATCGTCAGGGCGTTCCTGTCGCTCCCCGAGCGGTGGCGCGCCGTCCTGTGGCATACCGAGATCGAGGAGGCCGACCCGGCCGAGGCGGCACGGATATTCGGCCTGACCCGCAGCGGTGTCGCCACGCTCAGGCGCCGGGCCTCCGAGGGCCTGCGCCAGGCCCGGCTCCAGATGTACCTCTCCGGCATCCAGCGGGAGGACTGCAGGGCCACCGCGGAGCGGCTCGGGCCGTTCCTCGGGCGGGCGCTGTCGGGCGAGGACATGAGCAAGGTGACCGGGCACCTGGGCAAGTGCAGCGACTGCAGCGCGGTCTGCGCCGAGGTCGCGGACGTCACCGCCGCCCTGCAGGCCCAGGTGGCTCCCATGGTCCTCGGCAGCGCGACCGCTGCCTACCTGTCGGGGGCGCGGCGCGGCGGCCCGTCCGGGACCGGGCAGGGCGGTGCGGCTGCCGCTGCGGCTGCGGCAGCGCTCGCTGCCAGCCGCGGCACCGCTGCCGCCGCCGGGACTGCTGCCTCCACCGGGACTGCTGCCGCCACCGGGACTGCTCGAACCGCGGGTGCGGGCGCGGCCCACGCCGCGACGGCGCGCATCGGCTCGCGCGCCCTGCACGGGCTGCGCCGGATGCCACGGCAGCACCGCTGGCTGGCGGCCGGGGCGGGAGTTGTGGTCGCCGCAATGGTTATTGGCGGCTGGACGGTCGGCCTGACGAGCTATAGCCCGGCACGGGCTCCTCGCTCGCCACGCGCCGACGCGGCGGCCGCGAGCCCGCAGGCCAGTCCCTCAGCCAGCCCGGCGGCCGTTCCAGCCCAGCGGGCGCCGCACCGGGCGCACCGGCGGCACGTGCGGCACCCTTCCTACGCCAGCCCAGCGGCGCCGGTCACGACCCCGGCGGCCGTCCGCCCGTCTGCGCCGCCTTCTCCCGCGCCCGGCCCTCCCGCCCAGCTTGACGTAACGATCAGCGTCAACGGGGCGCGGCCGCCATGGAACGTGGCGCTGGCGATGTTCCAGGTGGCCGACACCGCAGGCACCGGTACCGGCGATCTCAGCGCGTCCATCACCCTGCCACCGGGCGCCTGGCTGGTCTCGGGCGGCCAGCACGGCTGGCAGGGCTGGTCCTGCCAGCCCGACAGCGGTGGCGCAGCCTGCCAGCACGGCCCGCTCTCCGCCGGGGGCCAGGCGCGGGGCCTGGTCATCATCGCGGTGGGCGGCGGCGCGGCCTGCGGCCGGACCATCTCGATAACGGTCAGCAGCGGAGCGGCATCGGCGAGCTCCCGGTCCGCGGGCATCCCGTGCGGCTCCGGCTGGTCGTGGCAGTCGTGGCAGTGGCAGTCATGGCAGCAAGCCGGCCGCGGACCGGCCCAGTACGGGCCAGTCCATAGCTGGTGAGTCAGCCGCGCGGCGACGACTCATCCGCACGCCTGCGGCTAGGCCGTCACGCGGTCTAGGCCTCGTCTAGGCCCGCGGAGTGAACCACATGGAGCAGGTCCGCTTCTCGCTGCCCTTGCGTACGTGGACCTTTACCACGACCTTGTAGCCAGGCGTGGCCCCGCTGATGTAATACCAAATGGTCCACCGGCCGGTCGAGCCTGCCGTTGCGTACTTGCGGTGCGTTGTTGTCTTGTAATGCGCCGCCGTTTCGATGTCCGCATAGGGAGCCGTGCGGACCTTCACTCCAGTTGATGTGTAGTCGCGCGGGTGGTAGTTAGTCATCGATGCGTGACAGGGCAGGCCAGACGAGCTGGCTGCCACCGGGCGAACCGATGCGGATGCCAGCGGTATTCCCAGGGTCAGCGTGAGGGCCGATGCTGCGGCCATTGCTGTCGGCAGGCGCTTGTCCATTGAGTCCTCCGATCTAGCCGATTAGATGCCTCTGCTGACATGACGCACCGCCCGAGCGATCAGTTGACCAGATGCGCATACGTAGCTGCCGAGATGCTTACAGAAGCTGACCATGGTAGCGGCACCCGATATGACTGCGGCCCGGTCGCTGCAAGCTTGTCCGTGGCCATGAAAAAGTCCCCACTGGTGGCCAGCTTCAGGTCCCCATTGCCGGCCGGTTAGAAGTCCCCGTTCCTCGCGTGTCCTGTCAGGGCTTGAGGGCCCTGTGCGGCGACGGTGTCGGTGTCAGCCAGATCGCCGATCACCGCACAGGAGCTTCTATTGAAGAAGGCGAGGGAAGATGGACATACTGGCCGCCTACCGGGAGGCAGGCAGCTACCGGGGTGCCGCGGTGATCTGCGGCACGACGCACAAGACGGTGAAGCGGGTCGTGGAGCGGCACAACGCCGGGGGTGCGGAGCCCGCGCGCAAGGACTGCAGCAGTAACTACGACGGCATCCGCGCGCTGGTGGCGGAGCGGGTGGCGAAGTCGTGTGGCCGTATCTCGGCCAAGCGGCTGCCGTCGGCCGCTCGGGCCGCGGGTATGTGGGGTCGGCGCGGAACTTCCGCCGGCTGGTCGCCGAGGTGAAGGCCGCCTGGCGCCGGGGTCATCACCGGGGCCGTCGCCCGGCGACGTGGACGCCGGGCGGCGCCTGGCTCCGATGTCAGTGGTGTCCGGCACAATGCTGCTGTAGTGGATGACTAGGAAGGCGACGCGCGAATGAGCAGGCCGTACAACTTCAGCCCCGTGAACTGGGGCGGCCAGGAACCCGGTGCGCACGGCACCTCTCATGTCCTGAACGAAGCGGGCACCGCCGGGCGCGGCAGGCAGAACCCGCATTACCCGCCGGTCAGGAGCTTCACGATGACCGGCCCCTCGTTCGAGGACGTCAATGACTTCATCGCAGCTGTTCAGAGCGCTGATCCTGGCGTGGCTGGCTCTCTGCTCGTCTATGGGAACAGCAGGACGGCGCGTGCCATGGGGACCGGCCTGGCTGCTCGTGGAAGGCGGCGATGAGCGCACAGGGCCCGGAACGAAAGGCGGACGACAGGCGCATGCCCTGGGATATCTCCTCGCGCAGGCCGGCGAGCCGGGCATAGACCTTGGTCTTGGTTCTCGCCGATACCTTGCGCCGGATGCGCCTGCCCGATCTGTCCCTGCCCAGGCTGACCTCCCCGCGCCAGCCGCCCCGGCAGTTCCGGTGGTACCGGGGTCACGGCAGACAGTGCCCCCGTGATCGTAGAAGCGGAATCCTCGCCACGGCCTCTGCGCTCAGGCATCCCAGTCCTAGACGATCGGCTCCCAGAAGATCAATGCGGCAGCCACCGGGATGGTGGTAAGGCCGGGTGAACTGCGGAAACAGCGGTGGGCCGAACGCATCACGATGCGAACCACGATCTTGTCGTCGCCGGTAACCCGAGCCCGGTCGGTCCGCGCAGGTCACGGATCACGAAGGCGTCAGACACTAGGTCAGGCAGCAGTGCTGCGCTCAAGGCGCTCGGCGATCCAGACCTTGATGATGGATTGCCGGGTAACGCCGAGGCGCCGCGCTTCCCGGTCCAGGGACTCGATCATCCATGACGGGAAGTCCACGTTGACCCGGCGCTGCTCCAGCGCCGGGCGGCGCAAGCCGGCGAGGTCCAGGTCGCCGGTGATGTCTTCGCCGGCGTCGAACTTGCGGTCGAACTCCTCAGCCTTCATAGAGCGCCACTTCCTCCTTGCGAGACCGCCGGGCCGAGATGATCCTGGCTCGCCCCTGCCGGTAGGTGACCACGACCGACCAGTGCTTGCCGTCGATCCGGCCGACCACCAGCCACCGCGGCTCGTCGACCGTGCGGGCCGGGACCTCGACCCGTGCGATGTCTTGCCACAGCTGCTGGGCCTGGGTGAAGTCGATGCCGTGCTTTTCGAGGTTTGCCGCGCTCTTGGCCGGGTCAAACTCGAATTCCACAGATCAGGCTCCCTCCGGGTATGAAAACTATACCGGAAGCGATGGCGGCATGCTCGTCCGGCACAGTCAAGACAGACCTGAACGAGCCCGGGATGAACAGCGCTCGTCTTGGACCTCTGACGGCCCTCCGGTGTACCTTCGACAGACTGGACGCGGCCCGACAGACTCAGGTGGCTATCGGGCGGGTGGCTGGTCCCTGCTGGATGGACAGGCGGCCCTTGGCATGACCCCCGACGAGCTGGTCCTGTCGCGCGACGGCGGGTGTCGTGGGTGATCAGGACCAGGGTCAGGCCGCAGTCCCGCCACGGCTGCTCCAGCAGGGTGATGATGTCGTTGCGGGTGTCCTCATCGAGGTTGCCGGTCGGCTCATCGCCCAGGCGTGTCATCAGCTCCGCGCCGCCAGTACCCACATCTGCTGGGAGGCAAGGGCCGCGAACCCATGCCCGATCCCCGGCCATCTGGAGTGATACTGCAGCAGCGGAGACGCTCCTGATTCGTTCTGCACGGCTGGCTGTTGCTGTTCGGTCCTGGCGGTGATGAGCGCAGGGGGTCTGCGCGCTCATGCGGGTGGATCACATGTCCTGCCTCGGCCGGGCATCCTTCGCAACGGGTGGCGCTGTCGCTGTGCCTGGGTCGGCGCTCAGGGCAGGGCGGTTCTCGCGCGAACGGATGTTCAGTTGATCTGCGCAAGGTGCAAAGGCGCGTGATGGGGTCCCACCCACGGGATCGGTGTTGCTGGGTTAGGCCCCTGTTGCGCGGCCAGAAGGTGCTTGTGCATGGTACGCGCTCTGAGACTGATCGCGATTTGCCGGCGCGCTCGCAGGTGCCGCCATCGCTGGGGCGGGCTGCCTGAAGCGCGGATAAGAGACGCACCAGCAGGAAGCCGCATGTTGGCAGTTGCGGCGTGCCGACGGCCGGGCGGGATCATGGCAGGTCACGGCAGGAGTGTCCATGTGGCGCCATTGAGGGTCCGGTAGATGCCGATGCCGGGCAGCGCGAGCCAGCCGCCGGTGGCGCCGACGGTGACGATCCGCCCGTCGTAGCCGCCGGTGTCGATGTTCTGGCTGTCCCAGTGGTGGCCGCCGTCGGTGCTCTCGGTGATGCCCCCGACGGCGCCGAGCAGCCAGATGATCCGGCCGTTACCGCTGAGGGTGAGGTCGCCGGACATGCCGGCTCCGATGTTCCCGATGTGCGCGCCGGTCTCGCTGCCTTCGGCGGTCAGGTGCCAGTGGCGTCCTGCGTCGGTGGTGTCCCACATCTGGTTGGTGCCCTGATTCATCCCGCCGTCCAGGTTGCAGTACAAGATCCAGTGCTGCGCGGTGGGGTGCACCAGACCGATCACATCGAGCCGGTCGCACGGGTTCTGTAGCAGGGTCCATGACCGTCCGGCGTCGCGTGTCTGGAGCAGGCTCACCGGGAGTCCTTCCTGGCCTTCAGCTGCGATGCCTGCCGCGATGCCGATCCGGGCCAGCAAGGTGGCCTGGAAGGTCTTCGACCGCACCGCCGGGGAGGACAGCACCGGGCCCATCGCGGGGATCGGGAGGACGGTCGGGGAGAGCTGACCAGCCCGCAGGGTGACCAGGTCGGTCGGGCACAGCGGGGTCGGGATGAACCGGGCCGGGCACAGGTCGGTGGTGACCCACAGCGAGCGGCCGACCAGGTCCAGCCCGGTGGGCCGGCCGGGGAGCTTGACCGGCGACCAGGTACGGCCGGCGTCGTCGGTGAAAACAGCGCGATTGGCGCCGAGCAGGGTCACATACCCCTCATCGGGGCTGATAAACGCCATCGCCACCTGGTAGGTCTGTGACGGCACCATCAAGCGCGGCAGCGAGCCGGAGACCTGCCAGTGGCTGCCGCCGTCGGCGGTCAAAGCCAGATAGGAGCGGCCCCCGTGCTCCGAGCTCGCCGGCAGGTGGGCAATCCCCACGCCGACCTGTGGTGAAAGCATGTCCACGGCAACTACCGCCCGGGACGGCAGCGCCGCGCCCGCCGACAGGGCCACCCGCGCAGGCGCGGCCGCCCTGTTCGTACTCTGGCGCCGAGCGGGCGCGGAGCCGCAGGCGGCCAATGCAAGCCCGGCGATCATCGCGATGGCAGCGATAGCAGCCACCGATCTGCTCATGCTGCTAAGACGTACCGGACGCCCGCAGGGTTGTATGTCCGCATGACGACGCTGCAGCCATCGCAGGCCGGCCGGCGGCCCAGGCTGAGCACTCCCCCGCCAAACGGCACGCAACCGCCCTGGCTGCCAACGATCAGCCGAATAGCGCCTGTTATATGGCTTATACCCGACCTGGGCGCGAGTAGCGCGAGCGAAGACCAGGCGCAGCAGTCGGCCAGCTAGGGCTTAGGCCTGGAGCAGCGGCGGCGGCGTCCACTGGGACGTCGCTGGCCCCGGACTGACGCGCAGACGCCATCACTGGCCGCTGCGGCGGCTAGGCGCTCCGCGGATGGCGTCCCGTACAGGGTGGTACCGGCTGGCAATGCTCGTGCAGATCGGGGTGCTGCGCCGGTTCCGGCCGCACCGCGAGACTGGCTCCGCGCCGTGGCACTACCTGCTCGGCCCGGTCGGCGCCGCGCTGCTCGGCGCCGAAGACCGCGACGAGCGCAAGTGGCTGGCCGCGGTGCGCGCCGACCGGCAGCTCGCCCTGGAACGCTCCCAGCGCCTCGCGCACATGATTGGCGTGAACTGGTTCTTCGCCGCCCTGACCGCCCACGCCCGCGGTACCAGGAGTGACGCTGAGCTGCGACTGTGGCTGAGCGAGGCCGCCATCGCCGACTGGCTGCTGGCGCAGGCGCCGACCACCTACGCCATTCCCGACCTGCCGCATCCCGACGGTCTGGGCGTGTGGGCCGAGCACGGCCGCGAGACCACGTTCCTGCTACGCCAGCGACCGCGCCGCGCGGCAAGCCGAACTGGACGCCGTGGACACCCAGATCCGCGCCAAGCAGGCCGCGGTCAACCGCTACCACGCGGGGTTCGAGAACGGCACCATGGACGACGCCACCGCCGGGCCCAGGCTCCGCGAACTCCACCACCAGATCGCCCAGCTCACCGCCCGCCGCGACACACTCGCCGCCGCCATCGCCAGCCAGCCGCAGCCCCCCGCGCCAGCGGTGATCGGCCACCTCGCCAGCTACCTGCGCCGGGTCATCGACGCCGGTGCGCCCGCCGAGCGCAAGGCCGCCATCGAAGCGCTCATCAGCCAGATCCGCGTCACACCGGAAGGACTCATCCCCGTGTTCAAAATCCCGCAGCCCGGAACCCCCATCCCCGGCCAACCCGGCCCAACCGGCAGCCAGGCCACGGTTCGCACAAAGGACAGTTCGGTGGGCGATAGTGGGATCGAACCACTGACCTCCTCGGTGTGAACTCGTGGCCGAGAAGTTATTCATTGTTATTTGCCCAGGTCAGGCGGTTGTCTATGGTTGATGAAAGTTGCTCGCATCATGGCCTGGCTGCTGCACTCTCCTGCTGCACTCACGGAGCGCGAATCGACTTCTTGTGACACGCGACGGGGTGCAGGATCTGTCTCCTAGTACCTCTTACGATTACTGGCATGCCCTCACTGGCGGTCAGCCTTGCTGGCTGGACTGCGCTATCGGCCGTCGGCACACTCGTGCTAGCACTGGTGGCTGCTGCAGGCCTTGCCGTGACCGTGTGGCTGGCAAAGACCGACCGCAGACGTGATGCTGCGCTTCGTCGGCAGGACCGCGAGCGCGAAGATCAACTCCGGCGCGAAGCGGACGAGAAGTGGGAGCGTCGTCGTCGTGACGAGCAGCGCCAGCGCGAGGATCAGGACGCCCAGCAGCAGGTCAGCGTAGAGTTTCTGCCTGGTGGTCTGATAAGTCAGGCGCAAAAGGCCGCCATCGGGTCAGATGGCATTACCCATCGGATCGTCGTTCGCGTGTCGGCCGCTTATCCAATCAAGGGGCTGGCAGCCGAGATCGTTCACCGGACCAATTCTGGGCTCGGCGCTTTTTCGCCTGGCTGGCAGTTCGGGCCTTGTGAAACACAGAACGGCGAGGTGTGCTATACCTGCTTCGCGAAGGTCAATCCGCATGTTAACGACCCGGCCCCTATTATCCGTTTCACCGACCGGAACGGTAATCTCTATTATAGCTACTGTGGTTTCACGCGCCGTTTCGGTCAGAACACGGACTGGCTGACTGCTGCGACTGAGATCGACAAGTGGATTCGCACCGGACCGAAGCCGGACGAGCGGGACGAGCCGGACGACGGACAGTGAGCAATCCAGGGACCCGGCAAAGTCCTGAAATGAGGCTGTGGCCTGCGCTGTCGTGGCAGCCGGTGATGTGCCCGGCGTGTCTGCCGGCGGCGGGCAGGGCCAGGGACCCGGCAAAGTTGTTCATGCGGTCTGAAGCAGCTGTAGCGTCCGCTGCGGGTCGCGGGCGTGGTGTCGATTGGCCGCGGCGATGTTGGCGTGGCCGTCTGTGCGGAGCAGGCTGATGGCCA
>Ga0209061_1000807_pt1 | contig 66522 bp, 57 predicted proteins | sample Coa_R1_10_FD_187157 | JGI IMG/M metagenome (GOLD analysis project Ga0209061, IMG submission 187157) | Surface soil microbial communities from Centralia Pennsylvania, which are recovering from an underground coalmine fire - Coalmine... | ecosystem: Environmental > Terrestrial > Soil >... | reverse complement strand
ACGGACCTCAGGACCCGACCCATGCGAGGATTCAACACTACTAATAGACATATCTGCTTCTCTCCTCGCCCTACAAATCGTGGTTTTAACCCTTTAGGGGCGGCAATACCCATACTGGCAGAGAGGGCTGGCGGATGGACTTGCCCGTCTCCCGCACGACGCGTACGGCACCATCACGGAAGTCCGGGTCGTATCTCCGGCGCTTCTCCTTCTCTGGCATCGCATCTCCTTATCGCGATGCCTCCACGGAAAGGGGGGATCCCCACCCTCAGACCAATCGGCCCGAGTAGCGCGCCAAGCGGCCCAATGAGCTCTTTTCACAAGGAGCCATTGGGGAACCGAGGCCCGTCCGCGCTAGTGCTTTCATGGACTCGGCTGCTACTACGTCAACCGGGCGCGTATGCTCGCTGGAGAGCCGGAGAGCGTCGCCGCTCGTGCCTGGCGAGGTCGAGGTCCCAGGCGAACTGGAGCTCGAGAACGTGAGCGACGCGATCCGTGGCGAGGGCGCCTTGTTGCTGCGCCGCGGGCACGTTCTGGGCCAGGCCCGAGCTCTAGAGTCCCTCCATCGTCCGCCACTGGGAGCAGGAAGGCCGCTAGCGCCCCGCTAATGGCCGCCTCCGTGGCCCGTACCCGGGCCTACCGCAATGAGGCCGTCGGCTTCCTCGTGGTTAGGACCGCCACGACGGCCCTTACGTCTGTACCCAGTGGCGTCAGCCCGCATAAGGTTAGCTTCAACCGCCGCCGCCCTCGGGCGCGACAAAATCAGGGCCAAGTGACCGCAAGGACGCTACAGCGTGGCGAAAGACTGCCTCCAGGCGAGGGAAGGTGGCCGTCGGGGCTGTGCATGCTACGACAAATACGACCGCATCGTTGTTCGCAGCGACCAAGCCCTGCAGTTGTGTCACCTTTTGGCTCAAGCCCTTTGGCCTGAAAGAATAACAACGGGCGACCCTGCCCTCTTCCGGTGCACTTGACCACAAAAGGCTAAAATCGTTGTACACTAAGGACATCTCATTGAGTGTCTCGTCACACAGCCGGGCAAAGTCCCCTTCAGCCCCACTGAAAGGCAGCTTTTGTACGGTGACCGACGGGCACAGGTCGTCTAAGCAATAAGCAGAGCCTCTGCCGACTGCACGCAGCAACCCTTGCCCCTCGTCGAAGTCTAGCTCCCAACCGACTGGCAGGTCGAGCGTGGCACCGAGGTCCTCAGCGACAAGGCGCGCGACACTTGGGGAGGGCTGTGGCACAGTGCTGATGGGTGTACCACTACTGATGGGTGTACCACTACTCATGGGACCGACTCCCGGGGATCGCTAGCGGTGCTTGTCCTTCGAGGACTGATGTGAGACGGCGACCCTGGGGGGAGGCTCCCGGGCCCTGACGCCCGCAACGGTGTCGTCCCACGAGGACTTGTCCATCAGCACGGCGCTCGGCGCGAGGTCCCCTCAGCTCGGAACGGAAGGAGGCAGCGTGCTTGGTATCGGCATCGACTGGTCCGAGGAGTTCCACCTCGTCGCCATCGGTCGTCCCGGTGAAGGCGTGGTCGAGGTGCGCCGGGTGGAGCATCGACCCGACGCCCTGGCGGCGCTCGTGGCCGATGTGGCGGCGATCGAGCCCGATCCGGCCGAGGTGCGCGTCGTGCTCGAGACCCGTCACGGGGCGCTCGTCGAGGCGCTTTTGGACGCGGGCTACGTCGTGGTGCCGGTGAACCCCGATCTCGTCGCTCGCCGGCGGAACCCGGCGAGGAAGAAGGACGACGCCGAGGACGCCCGCATCGCCTGCCTGCTCGCGCTCGACCGCCACCAGCGGCTCAGCCCGTTGATCCCCCACGGGGAGCTGGCGGGAGAGCTGCGTGCGATCGCCCGAGATGACGAAAGGGCCGCCCGCGACGAGCGACGGCTGCTCAAGCGGCTGCGGGCCGACCTCGTCGCCGTGTACCCGGCCGCGCTCGCGATTGCCGGGGAGGATCTCGGGGCGCCCACCGTCTTGCGCATGCTTGAACGTTGGCCTGCCCAAGACGAGCTGGCTCGGGCGAGCGACGCCGAGCTCGAAGCCTTCGCCCGGGCCTGTCACCACGGCTGGCCCGACCGGTTCGTGACCAGGGTCCGCCAGGCGCTCTCGGTCGAGCACTTCAGCGCGAGGGACTACCTCGTGCGGGCGAAGTCCTCCACCATCGCACTGGCCGCCTCCCAGCTCTTGCTCCTCGGCACCCAGCGTCGGGCCTGGGAGAAGCGGATGGGCGAGCTGCTCCTGGGCGGCCCACGCAAAGGACGCGACAAGACCGTGAAGGACCCCGACATGGGGAAGGCGTTCCCTGGCGGCGAGATCTACCTGAGCTTTCCCGGCCTCGGTGACCGTCTCGCCGCCAGGGTCGCCGGTGAGATCGGCGATCACCCCGAACAGTTCGAGACGCCAAGCTCGCTCGCATGCTACGCCGGCAAGGCGCCGGTCACGAGGCGCTCGGGCAAGTCCCAGGTCGTCGTGGGCAAGCGCCTGGCCCGCAACCACTTCCTCGACAACGCGGTCCAGCAGTGGGCCTTCTCCAGCCTCACCTACTCGAGCTGGGCTCGCGAGTTCTACGACGCCCAGCGGGCACGCCACAAGGGCCACCACGCGGCGCTGCGGGCCCTTGGCAACCGCTGGCTCGAGGTGCTCTGGCACTGCCTGCGCCAGGGCGTGCTCTACGACGAGGGGCGTCACGTGGCGAACCGGAACCGTGCCCTTGGACTTGCCCCCGGACCATCGGCTCGGGCTGCCGCCTGAGTCCTCGCGCGACCTGCGAGGAATCGCTGGCTGCCCGGGGGTTGACAAACGGTGTCTCACGGCGCCCCCACGCCTTAGTCCTTGAGAACGATGCTCTCGATAGGCAATGGCTCACGCTGTCGGCCCATGACCAAGCGCTGCTGCCTCACTTGTTCAACGGATGGTAATTTGTCCAGCTTGACTAACTTGCCATCTTTTACAGTGGCCGCAACGTCCCTGACACCCGTTAATATTCCCCTCTTCCTTAGGGCGTGCTTGATGCCCGACTCGACGGCACGCTTTATAACCTCGTCCACCTTCTGAGCATTACGGTGGCCTTTCACCTGCTTACGAGGCAGGACCTTGCCAATCAGAGCTTGCACCTTCTCGTCTTTGACGAAGTTGTCCGCCCTATTGAGCCAGATCAGGTCGATCTTCCTCGTCGCATATTGTTGCACTTTTTGGGTTAGGTCACTTTCGGCATCTTCCGGGTGCTGAAGCATGTCTTCAGCCTTTTTATAGTTGACAGACCAAATTGCCTTGTCTGTCTGCCGCCAGATCCAAACGGCGATAGGCTTTAGGTCTACCGCTACAGAACCACCTGCACCCCCGCCTACCCCGACAGTGACCCCACCGTGCAAGTTGAGCTCTACAACGCCCCTGCTGATGCGGAAACCTCCTGACCCTTGGAACCCAGCGCCTACAGAGGCCTGGCCTTGCAGAGCTCCAGTAAGGGCGTCGCGGCCGTACAGCTTCGCTTTCCCCTTAATCTCCCCAGACGCCTGTGCGCCAGCCAATGCCGAAATCTCACCAGACGCAACGATGCTCCCCTTTGTTATAGCGAACTCACCTTGCGCGCTGACACCAAGGCCAACCATCTCCTCGCTGTCCAGCCCAAATGCGCCACCAAGTGACCCTATGGAAAACTCCCCCTCTGCGCTCTGGGAGGATTTCACGCCGAGAAAACCTTCAACGGTGCCGCTCAGTGACAGGCCGGAGCGTGTGCCTAGAATGGCACCTCCAGAAGCCTTCGCGTAGGCTCCGGCAAAGGCTGCTAAGTTGGCCTGGAGCTTGGTTTTGAGAGAGCCAAAGTCTTTTGCGAGCTCACCAGTAAGGTTGACCGAAGCCCCCGCTACAACGCCCGCTCGGGCAAGCAAGGCGTAGTCGTTGGCGAGTTGTACTGCTTCGGCGCGCGCCCAGGCACCTCCTTGCGCAGCCAGGTCAATGCTGCCCGAACCCTTGGCGCCTTTGCCGAGTTCTACCTCGTTTTTCTCTGCGCTAGCCTTCGCGTACGCAGTGGCTGCTGCTTCCAGTACTGAATCATCAGCATTTGCAAACTTTTCGAGGGCTTTTCGTACCTCGAGCTTGGGCACGCTCTTGCTGGGGCCCTTGCGCTGGAGGAAATGGGCTGGGTAAGGGGTGCCCACAGCAAGTGCGGCAACCGGACGGGGCTCACCCAAGGCTGCGTTGTGCAGGCCTCGCCGTCGTAGGGCTCGGCCCTCGCGGCCAGGGGCGAAAAGCTCGCAGCTTGGCTCGGCGTGTTCGGGACGCAGAAGGCGCTGAACGGCCGAGTTGCCGGCAGCACGCTGGAGGGCCAAAAGTTCGTCGCCGGGCCGCCGGGCCGCATTGTCCGTGTACCTCGGAGGGGCGGCGCCCTTGGCAGGCACCCGAGAGGAGGCTTTGGCACTAGCAGCCTTCATGTTAATGGTCGTCCCCTTTTGGTACTGTGCACTGTGCGCGGTCAAACCTTACCACAAAGCGGTCGTGCTAGCCGTGCTAGTGCGGGACTGCCGTTCACATCCTACGATGGGCCTGTGGCCGTTTTGCGGCCTTCGTCGAGCACTGCGAGCAAGCAGCCCGCGTCACTTCGCAGTCTAGTTCGGCGCCCAAAAGCACGATTACGGCGGCCACCAGCAACCACAGCAGCAGCACGGCCACGCCGGCGAAAGGCCCATAGGTCTGGGACTCGTGGCTGAAGTGGTCTAAGTAGAACGAGAAAACGATAGAGGCGCCCAGCCAGCTGAGCGTCGCGAGGACGCTGCCGGCGCTGGCCCATCGCCACTGCCTATGCTGCCAGGCCGGCCCGAGAGTGTAGTAGGAGGACAAGAGCAGCATCACCAGGAGAAGCGCGACGACCCAGCGCAACCAGCCCCAGAGCACGGCGAACTCAGCACCTGCAACTGGTACGGATCCCGCGATCAGCTTGCCAACCGGGGCGCCTAGGACTACAAGGGTGAAACCCGACCCGCCCAGGAGGACCGTGAGAGCAAGCATCGGGAGCGCAGCCAACCGCCTCTCAAGGAACCCGCGGTCGCGGGTCACCTCGAAAGCAACGTCGAGGCCGACCTGCAACGAAGCCATCGCCTCCACACCTCCCCAGAGCGCTACGACGGCCCCGACGGCCACCCCGATAGCGTCAGCACGCGAGGAGGACCGTGCCTTCAGAGCCTGGTCAATGACAGTGGCTGCCTGCGCCGGCAGAACGAAGTTGACGTCGTGGACGAGGGTGCCGAGCTGGGTACCGCTCAAGCCTGCGAGGTGGGCCACACCCACCAGGGCGATGGTTGCAGGGAAGATCGCCAGGAACCAATGGAACGCCAGGCTGGCAGCGCTCGATGTGACTCGGTCGCGGGCCGCTTCCACGAGGGCCTGCCTAGCCACCAAGAGCCATCTCTGGCCTAGCAGGTAACGCCGAGCCAGGTCGCCGGGCTCCTCGTGGCCGCTAATTCCAGGCCTTGTCATAGAAGTTATCTTCCCAGACCGGGCTAAGCCAAATGAGGCGAAGAAATGTCACCTTTGTCAGCCTGTGGCGCCGAGCCGCAGCCTGCGACAGCGCTGGCCGCCTCCCCCAGGGCCTGGCGGGTGCTGACATGGACGGGCGGTGCACCTCCAGCTGGCTTGAGGCTTTTGTGACTGTTCGGCCAAGTGACCGCTACTGTATGACCACGAGCAGCACACCACCTCCAAGCGAAGCGGTGCTCGCCACCTTGCGCGCAGTGCTGGACCGGATGGTGCCTGCGGACGGCTACCTGTCAGCTACCGAGGCCGGCGTGGATGGCTACCTGCTCCGCCATGCCGAGGACGACTTCGCACCCCGCTGGGCGGAGGTGCTGGCCGGCCTGGCTAACCTCGAGGCTCAAGCGCGCGAACGCTTTGGGCTTTCCTTTGTTTCGCTCAGCGGGCCCGAACAAGACGAGGTGCTTGCGGTGGCTGGCCAGGTACCGCCGGTCGCCCAGCCAGGTGCCGGGGCGAAAGGGTGGTTGGACTTGCTGGCGAGCTGGGTCGCAGAGGCCTATTACGCTGGCCCTGGCAGCGGTTCCAACCCTGGGGGGGCGTCCTGGGAGATGATCGGCTACCGGCACCCGTTGCCCGCGGAGGCCTTCCACCCTGGGCGCTTGCCACGCGTCCTGCGTTCGAGCGCCGACGTGGCCGGCCGTTACGACGTGGTCGTGGTCGGCGCCGGCGCCGGGGGCGGGACGGCAGCCTACGTGCTCGCCCGCGCTGGGCTGAAGGTCCTCGTGGTAGAGCGGGGCAAGGCTCTAGCTGCGACCGACGTCCCCACGGACCACCTGCGCAACCACCGCCTCCCCCTCTACGGGGTGAACACCGGCCCCCCCGCGGAGGGGAACCCCCGGGTGCTCGTGACGCCCGAGGGCGAACAGGTGCTCCGGCCTTATGAAGAAGGCTGGAACAACAACGCGATGGCGCTGGGTGGCGGGACGAGGGTTTGGGGCGCCCAGGCCTGGCGTATGAGCCCGACGGATTTCAAGATGGCGAGCACTTATGGCGTCCCCGACGCAAGTTCGCTCGCTGACTGGCCAATCAGCTATGAGGACCTCGAGCCCTACTACTGCCAGGTGGAATGGGCTCTCGGCGTAGCTGGCCAAGATGGCCACGCCCACATGGGACAGCGCAGCCGGCCTTACCCAATGGCACCGTTCCCCCTTGGGCGCCCGGGCCAGCTCTTGGCCGCCGGCGCCGCCCGCCTCGGTTGGCCGACCGCTGCTCCGCCGCTCATGGTGAACACGTCGGCTTATGGGGGGCGGCCAGCGTGCGTACGTTGCTCACAGTGCGTCGGCTTTGCTTGCCCGGTCGACGCCAAAGGAGGGCCGTTCAACTCCGTCCTGGTGGACGCGGTTGGCGACCACGGCTGCGCTGTCCTCGTCGAGGCACGGGTGGTGAGGGTCCTCGTGGGCGAGGGCGGTCGGGCGACGGGCGTGGTCATCGTCGACGAGGACGGCACTGGGCCGGCTCGGCGAGTCCTCGCCGGCGCAGTCGTGCTGAGCGCGGGCGCGATAGAAACAGCCAGGCTGTTGTTGCTCTCTGAGCTAGGTGGGCCCAGCGTCGGGGCCAACCTGCAAGGCCACACCTATGTCGGTGCCTTCGGGCTGTTCAGCGAGCCCGTCGTCGACTGCCTCGGCCCCGGCCCTGACGTCGCCACCTGTCGGTGGCTGCACGGGAACGACGGGATCGTGGGAGGAGGGATGCTTGCCAACGAGTTCGTGAGGATCCCGGCTCACTTCTGGCACACCGCCCTGCCACCGGAGGTGCCCCGGTGGGGACTGGCGAACAAGGTTGCCATGCGTGACGGCTACCGCCGGACGCTGCATGTGATGGGGCCGGTGCAGGAGGTCCCCAGCCCTTCAGCCAAGGTGGCGCTAGACCCGAGCATTAACGACCACCTGGGCCTACCAGTAGCGAGGCTCTCTGGCGAAGCGCACCCCGAGGACGTCCGGACGGCGCGGTTCCTGTCGGCTAAGGCATTGGAGTGGGTCGAGGCTGCCGGCGCGGCGCGCACCTGGGCCTGGCCGCGCCCTCGGGCCAAGCCCCGGCTGTCGGCAGGCCAGCACCAAGCGGGTACCTGCAGGATGGGCGAGGGCCCCGCGACGTCGGTCTGTGACCCTACTGGAGCCCTTCACAGCTGCCAAAACGTGGTCATCGCGGACGCTTCTGCCCACGTGACCAATGGTGGCGTCAACCCGGCTCTCACCGCCATGGCCCTTGCATGGCGAAATGCCGACCTTTTGGCGAGGCGGCTGTGAGGACGCTCTGGAGGCCCCAAACCATTACAAGCGGCTGCTTGCCTAAGACAGCGAGCAACAGTTCGCGAGTTTTTCACGGGCTGGAGGAGCCGAACTGGATGGGCACGTGCACAACTTCGTACTTGGCCCAGCCACCGCCCGCACGACGTAGGGCCCAGACGTTGAGCACAGTGCTGCTCACCGCGAGCGCGTCCAGGGTACCTCCGGGCACGTAGGCCACTGTGGCGGTGCCGGCAGGAGGTTTGCGCAGCTGGCGCCAGGGCGCTCCTCGCGCAGCGCGCTCGCTCGCTGCCCACAGCTGTTCGCTGCCTCCTCGCCCGCTGAGCAGGGCGAAGGCCCCAGAGTGGGGAGCCGGCCCGTAGGAGACGAGGTGCTGGGCTTTGTGAACGGCTAGAGGGGCCGAAGCTTCCCAGGTGAGCCCTACGTTTGGCCAAGCAGCGAACAGGTTTGTGCCGCTGGGGCTCGAGGCGCTGAGCAAAGCGACGAGACGCCCTTGGGCAGGGCCCAAGCCGAGGACGCTGACCAGGCTGTGCGATAGCGAGGGCGGCAGTTTCAAGGAGGCTGCGGCCCATGTACCGGAGTGGCCCACGAACAACCCGGCCACCCCAGGCCTGGCACAGCGCGCCCCGATGATGGCGCTCGTGCCCATGTACGCGACCGACGTGAAGGCAGCGGGCTCGCAAGGCTTCCCAGCTGGCTGGGAAGCGAGCGCTGCTTGGCTCACGAGCGGCTGCCATGACGACAGGCCTGGCGGAGCCGAGAAGACTTCCTCTCCGTGCGCCTGCCGGGCAATGGCCAGGGCGCGGCCTTGGGCGCCGATGGCCAACGCATTGGGGACTGGGGCCATCGTGTGGTCGAAAAGCCCAGTAGACCAGGACTTCCCCGAGTCAGAGGTGTAGATGAGCGGAGTGAACTTGAGGTCGTAGAAGGGCAGCACAGCAACGGCCAGCAAGTTGCCTGATGAGGCCATCACTAGGCCGCCGTTAGTGGCAGTGGCGGTGTGCTCGACGTAGTCAGACCACTCTGCCGAGCTCTTTGGCCTGAAAAACAGCTGCCAGAAGGTGTTCAGCGGGTCGTCGAGGCGGCCCATCGGCAGGGTCGCCCAGGTACCGCCTGGGGCCTGCAGGGACGTGGCTAGGGCCCGTGGTACCGGGGGGACCGACGAAGGTACATCGGTCGTTGGGACAGCACGGGCGCATGCGCTCAGAACTAGCGCCAGGAGGGGGGCCGCCGCTACAACCCTCGCGCGCCTGAGCCGCTGCACCAAGGGGCAGCGCTGGCTCATGAGGAGGCGAGGACCTTTTTTATGGTGGCAGCCAGTGTGGCCGAGAACGACGACTGGGCTGCCTCTGACGCTGGCCCAGGGTCGGTACTGAGGACGTAACGGATGCGCCTAGCGTCGATTATGTAAGCGAACTCGCTGTGGGCGACCATGGCCCCTCCTGGCAGGTACTCGGCCACCATGCCAAAAGAGTGCCAGGCCGCCCTGAGCTGCGAGAGCGAGGCCCCAGTCAGGTAGAACCAGTTTGGGAGCCCGGTTAGCTGCTCTTGGCTGTCGAAGGCTCGCAGGTAGTCAGGAGCAATGAACTGCGGGTTGCCGTTGATGGCGACGAGGTCGACCCGTTTGGCGTCTTTGCCTAGCAGGCTGTCTGCGAAGCGGAACTCCTGGGCAATGATCGGGCAGGTAGAGGTGCACACGTCGTCGAGCTCAGTGACCGCGGCCACCTTGCCGGCGAAGCTCGCCGCCGACACCGGCTTGCCGTACTGGTCGATGAGGTGGAACGACGGCGCCGGGGCGTTTTCTACCTGGGGAGGGCCGTCGAGTGCCTGTGTGAGCAGCAGGCTGGCGTTGGGTTGCAGGGAGGCGACCGCCATGGGGACGGCGCCGACAAGGATGGTCCCCATGGCACCCAGCGCGGCGACTGAGCGGAGGGCGTAAGCAGGGCTCAAGCTCAGCCGTTCCCGCCAGGAAGCTCTGGCCGCTGGAGCCGCCCCGACCGGGACGACTTGCTCCCCGTCGACGGCCGGCACCTTGGTCATGGCGAGGTAGCCGGCCAGCAAGACAAGAGCCATTGGGACCATGCTGTTGGGGTCGGTGCCGACTCCGCCCATGAAGCCGAGGTCTTCGACCAGCACCCAGTCAGCCAGGCAAAGCACCACCGCGGCGGCTATGCCCACCCGCACGGCACCAGTGCGGCCGACAAGGAAACTAGCGCCGATGGCGCCTAGCGCTGTCACCACGAAGAGGTTGACCGCCCACCCATGGGCAGCGTCGAAGGCACCGAAAGCTGCGACCCACGAAGCGAGCAAGTGCGGCTGGGGGGTCGTGGCCATCTGTTGGACCATGCTCGTAAGCGCGCCGGCGCTGGCGTGAGGGCTCGGCTGGCCCCGCCAAAAGCCTCGGCCCGGCCAAGCCTGGAGCAATGCCATGCCGGCGAAGAAGGCCCCCATCGACCCGACGATGGCCCGGCCGAGGACCGGCCGGCACCAGTAGCGCTCGGGCAATGCCACAAGGCCCCCAGCGACGCAGTAGAAGACCACCGCCCCGGGGAGGCCGAACATCCAGCTCTGGCCGGGTGCGAAGATCTGGCCAAAGGCCTCCCCGAAGACCCAGACGACCAGGCCCCAGCCCACGCTCGCCAAGCCGCCGAGGCGGGACCAGTTGCCACGGGGGGCAGCGAGGAGCCAGAGGCCGACCCCTACTTGGATCCACACTGCTGCCGCCGGCGCAGAGACCGGGTGGTAGCTCCAGATGGTAGCCATGGCATTGTCTAGGTGCTGCACCCACTGGGGCGAGGAGGCCGCCGCCGGCTCGATCACCTGAGGGGCCATACCGAGCGGCATCGACGGCTGGGCTTGCAAGATCCCATCGAAGATCCAAAGGAGCCCGAAAGAAACCCGCAAGAGCTTCCGGGCCGCCGGCTCTGCACCAAAGAAGGTCGCGCTGGGCACAGGGGCGCCCGAGCGAGCGTCTCGTAGCTGCCTGGCCCGCAGCACGTTCCATGCAACCAAGACAGCTGCCAAGATCAGCAGCACGACGAGGCCCTGGTGGAACAGCTCTTGGTGGAACGCCGAGACGATGACAGGGTTGTTGGTGCGCAGGCCCGTACCCATGCCGGTCATCGCGCTTTACCTTTCCCTCGCTCCTACCTGGTCCTTCGCTCGTACCTTGCTGTTGTTGTCCCTAGCCGGCTGTTGGCCCTAGCGCCTGCCAGGACCGGCACGGGGGCAACTCGTGCCGGACGCCCACCTGGCGCCTCTGGCTCTCGAGCACAACGAACCGTCATCTTTTACGCATCTTTTACGAAATGACCTCAGCCGCTTCAAAGGCCTCCGATGGCGGTTGACGAGGAAATAGGCCTGGGGCCCATCTCGGCCGCAGCGTTTACCTCGTTACAGGCTGCCAGAACATCGCGCCGGCGGGTACAAGCTCGAAGCCCTCTGTGGCAGCTGCCGCCGTCAAGGCTTAGTCGAACGCGTACCCGGCTCGTGCCTCTGTCGCCCCTACGTCAGGCAGCTTCGGTCGGCTCCTCGGGTTCAGCGCTGTCGAGCACGACACCGCTCACCTCGGCCAGGCGCCTCACACTTTCCGTAGCCGGTTTTTTCGACACGATGATGGCGAGAGCCTCGATGCCCTTGCCGGTCAAGATGTCCCTTCTAGTGACCTCCCGTTCAACGTCGCCCCTGTGAGGCCGCCACGTGGCTTCGACGACCAGGAGAACCGCTCGGCCGCTTTCCCTAGAGACGCCCCTGGCAAGGACATCTGTGCGTGCTACGACCTCTTGGTCCTCCTCGCTCAAGTCCGAAGCCCCGGGCTCGTCGAGCAACTGGTCAATGCTCATCACCTGGACACGCCGTGCGTACTTGTGCAGGTAGTAGCCAGGGTTTTGCCTCACCTGCTGTTCAAGGATGAGGCCACGTAGGTCGCCATAGTCGTCCGCTAAGCGGGTGACCTGGCGCTCGAGAACTCCGAGCCGCCGGTCGGTGGCTTCGACGAAGGCATCGACCCGTGCCGTCAGGGCCTCGACCTGCGCCGTCAGCCCGTCGACCCGTGCCGTCAGGGCCTCGACCTGCGCCGTCAGCCCGTCGACCCGTGCCGTCAGGGCCTCGACCTGCGCCGTCAGCCCGTCGACCCGCGCCGTCAACCCATCGACTCGTGCCGTCAAAGCCTCGACGTTTCCGGTTAGGGCGAGGACTTCGGCTACCAAGGCGGCGAAGCGCTCCGGCAGTGATACCAGCTCGGCCGTAAGGAGCTCTCGCCTCACTGCTTCGCGAAAGCCCTGGTCGGCTCGCAGGAACGAGAGGAACCGCTCCTTGTCCTCGGAGCTCAAAGCCATGTCTTCACCTTACAGAGGGGGTGGGACGCGAGGGCTTCTTAGAGGTGCCACCGCCCTGCCCCGCGGCGTCGGTGGAACAACCAATCACTCGCATAGCGGTTGGACCAGCAAGCGGGGGCCTGCCAGGTTGTACGCTGGCGTCGGCCGCCTGGCCCTCCTCGGCCCGCCCGCTCCTTTGCTCTCGGAGGGGGAACGGGCCCAAGAGGCACAAGAGAAAGGGGAAGACGGGTGCAACAGCGACGGATAGGTTCTCGAAGCGTCGGTGCCATCGGGCTCGGTGAGATGCCGATGTCCCTAGAGGGGCGTCCTGACGAGGCTCGCTCCATCGAGACGATCCACACGGCGCTCGATGCGGGCATGACCCTCGTGGACACGGCGGATGCCTACAGCGTGGGAGGAGACGACACTGGCCACGGAGAAAGGCTCGTTGCCAAGGCCCTTGCTTCTTGGGGAGGAGACCGCAGTTCAGTCGTCGTTGCGACCAAAGGTGGGCACCTGAGGCCCGGCGACGGCACCTGGACTGTCAATGGCGACCCGGCGTACCTCCGCTCGGCAGCCGAGGCCTCGCTCCGGCGCCTTGGGGTGGAGGCAATCGACCTTTACCAGTACCACCGACCTGACCCCAAGGTCCCTTACGAGGAGGCCATCGGGGTCTTCAAGGAACTCCTCGACGCAGGCAAGGTACGGATGGTCGGTATATCCAACGCCAATATAGCCCAGATAGACCTAGCCCGCTCCATCCTGGGCGAGGGCAACCTGGTGAGCGTGCAGAACCAGTTTTCACCGTTCTTCCGGTCCAGTGAGGGTGAGCTACGTTACTGCGGGCAACTTGGGATCGCCTTTCTCCCCTGGAGCCCCTTCGGAGGGATCGGCAACGCTGAAGCGCTGAGGCGCGAGCACCCCGCGTTCAGCAAGGTTGCATCTGCCCACGGTGTGTCGGTCCACCAGGTCGTCCTGGCTTGGATGCTCGCCAAAGGGGACCACGTCATCCCCATCCCAGGGGCGAGCCGGCCAAGTTCTGTCCTCGACTGTGCGGCCGCTGCCGACCTCAAGCTGGGCGACGACGAACTCGAGTTGCTAGACGCCGACCCTCGAGCTCAGCGCTAGCACCACGACAGGCGTGTCCCTAGACAGGCACGTCTACGAACTGAAGTTACGAAATGGGGCCAATTCGCCATCTGTCCACTATGTACTAAGCAGGTAGCTCGAGGACCTAATGCTTTCGGCCCTGTAGTGCTGGCACCGGTTCACTCGGCCCTAAATGCGGACGCTGAGACCGGTCGCTGTCTGCGGCCGATCGGGCGCTGACTGGGACGCACACGTCACCCATCTGCCTGCTTCCCAGTCGCGGTACCACCGCAGGTTCGACCGGGTCGGCCAACGAGTCCCTCGACATGCCTGGAAGCGCATCGCTCCTGGAACGGTCGCGGACTAGTGTGCTACAATGTAGCACATGGGTACGGTAGGAATCCGGGCCCTCAAGCAGAACGCCTCGCAGGTGGTGGCGAGAGCTGCCGCGGGCGAAGTGGTGACCATCACCGACAGGGGAAGGCCGGTCGCCCAGCTCGTTCCGGTCCCAATGGGGCGAGTCGCTGCCTTTGTGGCTTCTGGTCGGGCTCGGCCGGCGAAGGGCTCGCTCGCAGCTCTTGGCGCGCCTCCCGATGCGGGTGCGGAGCAGCCCGTGCTGTCGGAGGTCGTAGCGGCCATGCGTGGCGAAGAGCGCTACTGATGGCCTTCTACCTCGACACGTCGGCGGCGGCCAAGCTCGTCGTCGCCGAACCGGCTTCAAAAGCCATGGCATCGTGGGCGGCCACCCACGAAGCCCGGGTGATCGCCAGTGACTTGCTGCGCACTGAGCTCCTTCGGGCGACCCGACGCGCGGCTCCCGATCGGATGCAGCGCGCTCGATCAGTGCTCGACGCTCTCACCTTGTTAAACGTCACCTCCGCCACGTTTGAACGGGCGGCCACCCTTGACCCCGAAGAGTTGCGGAGCCTGGACGCTCTCCATCTTGCGGCAGCTCTGGAACTGGGTGACGAGCTCGACGGCATCGTGACCTACGACAACCGTATGGCGGCGGCTGCCTCCCTGTACGGCGTCGCCGTGATAGCGCCGACATGAGACCTGCGCCTCGTGTGGGTAGAGCACCCTTTTCGTTCCGAGAACCCCATCCGCCCAGCTCAGCCGACGATGCGGTACTCGTGGAGGAGGCCGCCCAGCCGATGGGCTCTTCGTAGCCTGGCGACGTCGACGTCCCAATGGTCGGGGGGTCACGTCGGGTGCAGACGCCAGCTCCCCTGATCGGACGAGGCGCAGGACGGTCGTGCGGGAGACGGCTAGGGCCTTGGCCACCACCTCAGGGCGCAGCAGTGTGGTCATGCCCTCTTGTGGGGGTAACGCCGCCGAACGCGGTCGCTTGAGGGGCCCCTTGTGCCCGCGGTTGTGCCTTAATGCCGTCCCTGAGGCGTCGCCAGGCGCCGGACAGGCCCTCTGACCTGGCCTTTTGTAGTGGGCGCTAGAGGACTCGAACCTCCGGCCTCAGCCGTGTGAAGGCTGCGCTCTAACCAGCTGAGCTAAGCGCCCGGGTTGCCCGCACCAGCTTAGGCGCCGGCACCACCCCCGGCACCAGCCTAAGGCTGCGGCCTAGGGGCTCAAGTTTTACCTGGGGGCTGTGGGGCCACGGAAGGCTCCGTGGGACAACGGAAGCCTAACGCCAGGCTTCGGCCAAGAGCCTCAAGCGAGGCGGTAGCGTGGGGGGCGTGGACGGACCGAGCGGCGAGCGCGCCGATCACGAGGCGGGAAGCGCCGCCGACAGCACCGACGGCACCTTTTCCCCTCCTGCTTCTTCCCATCCTGCTTCCTCCCCTCCTATAGGCGAGGCTTCGCCGGTGCCAGAGGAGGAAGGTGCCCTGGGCTTGGACGCCGAGTTCCTCGAGGCCGAGGACGAAGACGACGAGGGTGCTGGCAGGGTGGAGACCATCGACGAGGAGGGCCGCCGGCGGGTGCGCCTGGCTGCTCCTGAGGGTACTGATGAGCTGCTTGAAAAGGAGGCGCCGCGGCGCACGGGCCTCCCTGACTGGGCGGAGCGCTGGCGGACGAGGAGCGCGGCTGGCACCGTGCTCACAGCAGTGGCCTTCGGCCTCCAGCAGGTTTTCGAGCCGGAGCGCAAAGAGCCGGCGATCGTGATGGAGACTTCCGGTGACCCGCCGGCCGACTTGCCAGTAGAGGCCGAGCTTGAGCAGCTGGGCCCCAGGCAGAGCACCGTCAAGGTCCGCCCTTGGCTCCTTGCCAGCTCACAGGGGCCCTCCGATGCTGAGGCGCCCGGGGAGGAGCCTGGGGAACAGTGAGGTGGGCCCGGCGGAGCCGCTCGCCCGAGAGCGACGAGGAACGCCAGCGCCGTTCCCAAGAGCGCTCCGCACGCATGGAGCTCGTGAAGGAGGCCCGGGCTGCCACCAAAGAGATGAAGCCCCCCGAGCCAGTGCGGGGCCTCTATGTGAGCGCGTTCCTAGTGCTGCTCGGCGTCGTCTCGTACCTGGGCACCGACGTCCAGCGAGCCGAAAAGAAACTGCACGGCAAGGTGGTGACCTACGACGTCGTCGTCCACCACCCGCAAGAAGCCATCATCTTGATCTTCTTGGCGCTGGTCGCAGCCGGCACCATCTACTGGAGGCGCCGGCTCGTGACGGGCATCGCGTTCATGTTGACGGCCGCCATCGGCGTGGGCACACCCCTGCCAAAGAGCATTTCCGATGCCACCTGGCTAGCTTTTTTGGTCCCGGCCGCTTACGTGCTTTGGATGCTGGTCTTCCGCATGAACAAGGAGCAAAAATCATGGTTGGACGACCGCCGGCCTGCTTCTGCCGGCGCCGGCAACGCCAGCTCCAGGGCCGGCAGGGCCAAGGCGGGGCCTTCTCGTGGCCGTGACACCAAGGCCCAGGCCACTTCCTCAGGACGCCCCCTGCCGGCCCCGAACCGCCGGTACACGCCTCCGCGCCAAAAGGTCAAAGCTGGCCAGCGAAAAACCTGACGGCCGCTTTGGCCGGCGGTTCGCCAGCCGCCTCGGCAGGGTGGTAGACACAAGGGGTGCTGCGAGAAGCGCTGGAGGGCCGGCGCATTGCCATAACCGGGGCGACAGGGTTCTTGGGGACCGCGTTGGCCGAGCGTGTGCTGCGGTGCCTACCCGGTACTGAGCTCGTGCTCGTCGTCCGCCCAGGCCGGCGCGGTGCAGCTGAGCGGGTGAGGCGTGACGTGCTCGGCAACGACTGCTTCGACCGGCTACGCCGTGAGCTCGGGGGGCGTTTCGACCACGAAGTGGGCAAAAGGGTCATCCCTCTCGCCGGCGACGTCACAGCAGACGGCCTGGGGCTCGACGGAGAGGGCCGAGAACTGTTGGCGAGCTGCTCTACCGTGGTCCACTCCGCGGCTACGGTGAGCTTCGACTCTCCCCTTGATTCCGCTGTGGAGGTCAACCTTTTGGGGCCCCTGCGGGTGGCATCGGTCCTCCAGGAAGCGCGCGGGGCCCGCGTGCCAGGCTCTACGCACCTGGTTGCCATTTCGACCGCGTACGTGGCTGGAGGCCGGCGTGGGCTTGCACCCGAAGCGCCGCTGGCTGCTACCGCGTTTTCCGTCAGACCTGATTGGAGGGCAGAGGTCGACGCGGCCCGAAGGGCTCGCTCGGACGCCGAAGCTGCCAGCCGGGAACCCAAGCAGCTTGCCCAGCTGCGCTCTGAGGCCCGGGCAGAACTGGGTGCTGCCGGGGCTCCCCTGCTCGCCGAGAGGACCGAGCGGCTCCGAGCCGACTGGGTCGACAGGCGCATGGTCGAGCTCGGCAAGTCGCGGGCTCGGTCGCTTGGCTGGCCCGACGCCTACGCCTATTCCAAGGCCCTGGGCGAACAGGCACTGTTGGAAGGCCGAGGCGACTTGCCCGTGAGCATCGTGCGCCCATCGATCATCGAAGCGGCCCTGGCGGAGCCGGAGCCAGGCTGGACTCGGGGTTTCCGCATGGCAGACCCGGTCATCATCAGCTACGCCAAAGGGCTCCTGCGCGAGTTCCCCGGTATCCCTGAAGGCGTCATCGACGTGGTCCCCGTTGACCTAGTGGTCGCGGCCATCCTCGCCGTGGCTGCTCGCGGGCCACTGGCTGAGCCAGATATCCTGCACGCTGCGTCCGGGGCGCGCAACCCGTTGCGCTACGGCCAGCTGGTCCGCTTCGTACGGGAATGGTTCTCGAAGAACCCTCTCGCAGACGACAAGGGCCAACCAATCGAGGTGCCCGAGTGGACCTTCCCGGGCCGCCGGCGGGTCCAGCGCCAGCTTCAGCAAGCTACCAAGGCCCTCGCGGGGGCACAGCGCGCCCTGCAGTCGCTGCCGTTGCGAGGTGGCCCCGCGGACCTCGCTGCGCGCGTCGAGCAACGCCGGGACGACGCCGAGAGGGCTCTAGGTTATGTTGAGCTTTACGGTTCGTACACCGAGACTGAGGCGGTCTTCTCGCTCGACAACCTGCTCGCACTACAAGATCTGATGAGCCCGCAGGAGCGCACCGAGTTCTGCCTTGACCCTGCTGTGGTGGACTGGGAGCGCTATTGCCACGACGTTTACCTGCCTGCGGTCGTCGCCCACGCCCGCGTACCGCAGGCAACTGGGCGCCGGCGGCCGGCGGCCGCTTCGCGCGAGGAGCGGGCCCGGCGCGCTGTGCTGTCACCCGAACGCCAGCTTGCCGTCTTCGACCTCGAGAACACCCTCGTCGCCACCAACGTGGTGGACTCCTACGCCTGGCTCGCCACGCGGCGGATGGGCTTTTCGGGGCGTGCCCGCTTCGCCACCCGCACCCTGCTCGAGGCTCCGCGGATGTTGTGGCTGGACGGCCAGGACAGGGGCGACTTCCTGCGCTGGTTCTACCGCCGTTACGAAGGGGCAGACCTAGGGGAGCTTTCCGGGCAAGCCTGGGAGATGACCTCTGACTTGCTGTACGCCAAAGCGTTCCCGGCGGGCATGCGGCGCGTGCGCGCCCACAGGGCGCTTGGGCACCGCACCCTCCTCATAACCGGTGCCCTGGACTTTTTGATCGAGCCTTTCAGGCCCCTCTTCGACGACGTCGTGTGCGCCCGCATGGCAACCGTCGAGCGGCGGGCCGACAGAGCGGGCCCCGTGGGGCAAGGGGCCAGTGGGCCCAGAGCGGGGCTCTCGGGAGAACTGCTCGAAGCACCCCCCACGGGCGAAGCCCGCGCCCTGCTCATGGAGCAGTACGCGCACGCCCACGGCTTGGACCTGTCCCAATGCGTCGCCTACGCGGACTCCACGAGCGACCTCCCCATGCTCGAAGCGGCTGGGTACCCGGTCGCGGTCAACCCTGAGACCAAGCTCGCCGCCCTGGCGAGAAAGCGAGGTTGGTTGGTCGAGCACTGGTCGCGTGCCCCGGGGTTCCGCCGCCCTCTCCTGCCTTTCGGGCCACCTGCCAAGGTTGGCCGGTGAGGCGCCCCCGCTCGCTCCGGAGCTACGAAGGCCGGCACCCCGGACAGGCGCTGAGCCCAAATGCGAGCTGGCAAGGTCTAACAGCTACATGAAGGCCCTCCAAGTCGAGCGCTCACTCCCCCGCTTTGCCGCCGCGCGGGTGGCGTCGGGTTGGCGTGCTGGCGCTGGCGCCCGGGTCGGGCCGCTGCGCCTAGTCGACATCACCCCGCCTGAAGTGCCTGGCCCTGGCTGGCAACGGCTCTCTCCAAGGCTGTCGGGCATATGCGGGAGCGACCTAGCGACGATAGACGGGCGCTCCTCTCGCTGGTTCGAACCTATCGTCAGCTTCCCCTTCGTCCCAGGCCACGAGGTCGTCGCCGACACCGAGGCCGGCCGGCGCGCAGTCCTAGAGCCAGTGCTCGGTTGCGAAGCGAGAGGCATCGTCCCAATGTGCCGAGCATGTTCGCAGGGACGCCGGCGCCACTGCGAGCACCTGACCGGAGGCCACGTTTCCCCCGGCCTGCAGACCGGTTTCTGCCGCGACACCGGAGGAGGTTGGTCAGCCGCCTTTGTGGCACACGAAAGCCAGCTGCACTACGTGCCCGAAGGCCTCCCCGACGAGGCGGCTGTCCTCGCAGAACCGGCAGCTTGTGCCGTCCACGCGGCGCTCTGTGCGCTCCCGGTCGGTGCGCAGCCTTCGACGGAGCCCACTGCTGTTGTGATAGGGGCCGGTACGCTCGGCCTTTGCGTCGTTGCCGCTCTGTCGCGCTGGCGAGAGGACATCGCGCGTGTGCTCGTCGTGGCAAAGTACCCTCACCAGCGTGCGCTCGCCACCGAGCTCGGCGCGACGGCCGTCGCTTCGCCCGATGAGCTGCGAAGGGCGGTGCGACGGGTGACAGGGAGCTGGATCTTGGGCAATGGGCAGCTCTCAGGCGGTGCCGCAGTGGTCATCGACTGCGCGGGCACCCCAAGCTCGCTCGCCAGCGCTCTTGCAGTGGCAGCACCTGGCGGGCAGGTAGTGCTGGCGGGGATGCCTGCCCCCTCGCACTTGGACCTTACGCCCTTGTGGCAGCGAGAGGTCCGCCTCAGCGGCTGTTACACCTACGGGCCCGAACCAGCCGCCGGCGGCCGCCACAGCTTCGACCTCGCGTTCGAGCTCGTCGCCACAGCGCGCTTGGAGCGCCTCGTCTCGGCCACCTACCCGCTGGACCGTGCCGCCGAGGCCATCGAGCACGCTGCCTCCGCAGGCCCGCGGGGGGCGGTCAAGGTGGCCTTCGACATGAGGGGAGAACCGAGGAGGCTGTCGTTGCTCACTGGGAAAGACCGCTGAGCCGTGCCTCGCCCTGGGTTCGTGCTCGAAGTGGACCGCTCCACCCCGCCGGCGCTCATCTGGCACGGCGAAGGCTGGCGCCTGGAGCGGCTGCCGCCCGAGCGGAGCCGTATCGTGTACGCCCCCGAGCCTCTCCCCCCCCTCGCCGACCCTGACGCTGCCATACGCGAAGCACTGCTCTCGCCCCTTGGGGACTGCCCTCCTTTGCCGGCGCTGCTGCGGCCAGGGATGCGCCTCACGATCGCTTTCGACGACCTCTCCCTTCCCCTGCCGCCCATGAAGCGCCCCGACAACCGCCAGCGTGTGATAGAGGCGGTGCTGGACATGGCCGCTGCCGCCGGCGTGGACGACGTCACCTTGGTCGCCGCCCTCGGCCTGCACCGCAGGATGACCGAAGCCGAGCTGCGTCACGCCCTGGGCGACCGCGTCTACGACGCTTTCGCCCCCCAGGGGAGGCTCCTGCAGCACGACGCTGAGGACCCTGACGGCCTGGTCCTCGTTGGGCGTACCGACCACGGGGAAGAAGTGGAGGTAAACCGGCGAGTCGCTGAGTCCGACCTGCTCGTCTACGTGAACATCAACCTTGTGGCCATGGACGGGGGCCACAAGTCGACCTCGACAGGGCTCATGAGCTACCGCAGCGTCCGCCACCACCACAACGTCCGCACCCTCGCGCACAGCCGCTCGCTCATGGACCAGCCTCGTTCGGAGCTGCACTCGTCGGCTTGGAGGATCGGCCGGCTGCTCGGGGAGCACATAAAGGTGTTCCAAGTCGAGACGACCCTCAACAACGACGCCTTCCCACCCCAGCTGGCCTTTTTGCAAAAGCGCGAGTGGGAATGGGGCCTGCGCGACCGAGCAAGCTTTGTCGCGGCGAGCCAAGGCCTCCAGCTATTGACCGAGCGCTCCAGGCGCTCGCTTTTCCAAAGCATCCTTGCCCCTCACCAGATGACCAGCGTCCAAGCAGGGGAGGTCGAAGCGGTGCACGCCTCGACGATCGCGAACCTGCACCGCCAGCAACTAGTGGACGTAGAAGGCCAAACCGACGTCGTAATCTTCGGGCTCCCGCACGTCGGCCCCTACAACGTCGGCTCAATAATGAACCCGCTGCTCGTGATGTGCTTGGGGCTCGGTTATTTCTTCAACATGTACATCGGCAAGCCGCTCGTGCGCCCCGGCGGGGTCGTCATCTTGTCCCACCCCACGCCTTGGGCCTTCCACCCCGTGCACCACCCCTCGTACATCGACTTTTTCGAGGAAGTCCTCGCGGCGACTACCGACCCCGCTGAGATCGAAAAGACCTATGAGGAACGGTTCGCGACGGACCCGTGGTACCGGCACCTGTACCGCACGAGCTACGCCTACCACGGGGTGCACCCTTTTTATATGTGGTACTGGGGCGTGCACGCTCTCGAGCACGCTGCGAGCACGGTGGTCGTGGGAGGCGACCGCAGGGCAGTGCGGCGTATGGGGTTCAAGCCGGCGTCCACCCTCGCAGACGCGCTCGAGATGGCCGAGGACCAAGTCGGGCGGAGCCCAACTGTGACCTACTTCCGTTGCCCCCCGCTCATGCTCGCCAATGTCCACTGACAGCGCCATGCGCACGGTCTCCCAGCTCTTCAGCTCTCGTCGCCCCCTCCCGTTCCCCTTGGGCCGCCCAACGTGGCCGTCGACGGTCCCCTACCCGCCCAAGCGCGAAAAGCTCGGGACTCATTACGACACCGCTTGGGCCCGCCGCTACCCCGTCAGAGCCGCGAGGGCCGCCTACACCGAGCTCGTCACGAGGCCCGTCATGGCAGCCGTCGCACGCCCTAGGACCGAAGGCCTCGAGCGGTTTGACCGGTTGCAAGGCCCAGTGATCTTCGCCGCCAACCACGCAAGCCACCTTGACGCGCCGCTTATCTTGAGCGCGCTCCCGGACCGCTGGCAGCACCGGGTCGTCACCCTCGCCGCAGCCGACTACTTTTTCAACTCCCGGCTGAGGGCTGCCTACTTTGCCTTTGCGATAAACGCGCTGCCAATCGAGCGCACGAAGGTGAGCCGGAGCTCGACCGAGCAAGCCAGCGCCCTGCTCGAAGATGGCTGGAACCTTCTCATTTTCCCCGAAGGCGGCCGCAGCCCTGACGGGTGGGGCCAACAGCACAGGGGCGGGGCCGCGTGGCTGGCGGCGCGTTCGGGCCGGCCTGTTGTGCCCGTCCACGTGCAGGGCACCTGGCGGCTCCTGCCGCGAGGCTCCAAGCGGCCTTATTTCGGGACGACAAAGGTCACCTTTGGCGCGCCTATAGCCCCCACAGAGCCTGTGCGGTCCCTGGTAGGCACCATCGAGGACGCTCTCGCCGCCTTGGCCGACGAAGCCGCGAGCGACTGGTGGTCGGCAAGGCTGAGAGCAGCCCGGGGTGAGACACCTCCCCTCAGGGGCCCCGAGGCGTCGGGCTGGAGGCGAGCCTGGGCGCTTGGCCCTTCGCCGAAAGACCGCGCCCGCCGGCGGGCGGAGCGCAGCGAACGCTGGCCCCGCGGCAGCTGACTCGCGGCCTACCGGCGCCTCTCAGGGGTGCCGGCTCGCCTCGCTCTCAGGGCTGCTGGTCAGCCTCGCTCTCAGGGCTGCTGGTCAGCCTCGCTCTCAGCGGTGCTGGTCAGCCTCGGCCATACTGGCGTGCGTGGACCTTCGCCAGCTACAGGCACTGGTGGCTATCGCCGACCAAGGGAGCTTTTCGGGGGCTGCCGCGGCGCTCCACACGGTCCAGTCCAACATTTCGGGCCACATCAAGCGGTTGGAACGAGAGCTTGGAGTAGAGCTGGTGGACAGGCGTACTGGCCAGCTGACCGAGGAAGGGCGCGCTGTCGAAGCGCGTGCTAGAGAGGTCCAGTCGGAACTTGACGCCATCAGTTCCGACCTAGCCGAGCTGCGCCAGGAGGTGACGGGCAACGTGCGCCTCGGGATGATCTCGACGACGGGCCGTTGGTTGGTGCCCGTCCTGCTCGACGCGCTAGCCGCTGCCCATCCCAAGGTCCGCCTCGTCACCACTGAGGCCACCTCATCTGCGCTAGGCGTGCTGCTCGCCGGCGGTGGCCTGGACTGTGCGGTGGTCAACCTGCCCCTCAACAACCCTGAGCTACAGGTACGGCCACTTTTCGACGAGGACATCGTGCTGCTCATCTCGCGCGACCACCCCCTAGCACGCAACACGAGGCTGCACCTGAAGGACCTCGCTGGCGTCGACCTGATCCTGCCCGCCCCTCACACTGGCTTTCGCGAGGAGCTCGACGAGGCGGCAAGGAAGGTTGGCATAACGCTGCAGTCGCGCGCTGACATCGACGGCCTGCGCCTGTTGTCGTTCCTCACCTTGCGCGGCTACGGGCCAGCCCTGCTGCCGGCGACCACGGTGCAGGACGTCCCCGCCAGCTACAAGACAATGAGCGTCACCGGCCTGCCACGAAGGCACGTTGGCCTCGCACTGCGCCGACGCGGGAGGCCCAACGCGGCCACCAGAGCCTTGATCGGGGTCCTGGAAGAGGCACTTTCTTCCCAAATTTCCGGCCAGCGCCACCTTCACTTGGCTGCTGCCTAGGCGAGCCTTGGCTGCGGCCCAGCCGGCAACGGCGTCGGCAAGGGCTCCCCAGCAGCTTGGGGGCCTCGGGTGCTACATGGGCGCTAAGGTGACATCGTGCGTGAGCAATCGTTTTTTCGGGCTCGCCCTACTTCAGCGGGCTATTTGGCAGGGGCCGGCCTCAGCTCCCCCGCCACGAGGTTGCTGGCGAGCGGCAGCTTCGTGAACGCTGGTTTTGCCGCCACCAGCGTTTTCGTCCCACTTTTCTTCTACAGCGTGAGCGGTTCCATCACCAAAATGGCGCTCTATTCGGTCGGCAATTATTGCGGGCTGACACTGGGCTTTTTGGCGGTGGCGCGGCTGTTCCCCGCGGCGTCCCCGAGGAGGTTGTTCCGCTCCGGCCTCGGGTCCTGCGCGTTGTTCTTTTGCGCCTTGATAGCCCTACGCTCTCAGGCCGGGCCTTGGGCCCTCGAGCTTGGGCTGCTCAGCGGCATAGCGGCTGGCACGTACTGGGTAGGGGCAAACACGCTTGTCTACGACCTGCTCGGCCGGAAGGAAAGAGGCCACTATTACGGGCTTTCTTTTGCGATAACGAGCATGCTCAACGTCGTGATGCCGCTCAGCGCCGGCGCTTTGGTCCAGCACTTGAGCGAAGGGTTCCTCGCTGTGTTCGCGTTGGCGGCGGCTACGTTCGTAGTCGCATGGTGGGCGGCCGAGCGCCTGAGCGACACGCCCGGGATGGGTGGGATGGAGGTCGGCAAAGTGCTCGCAGCGCCATTGCTATGGGGCGCTTGGGGCCGTTTGTGGCTCGCGCTGGGGGCACGAGGCTTCAAGCAGGCGGCCGGGAGCCTCGGGTTGATCGTCCTCGTGGCCCTCGCGACCCATAGCTCAGCGGCGCAAGGCGAGTTCATAGCCGTCGCTTCGCTGGCGGGGGTCGCCACCTCTATGCTGGCTGGCCGCCTCGTCGGGGCGAGCTCGCGGACCTTTGGCATGTGGACCGGGGCTGCCGGGTTCGCAACAGCGACCGTGTTGTTGTTCTTGCACCACAGCTTTGGCGTCCTGCTCGTCTACGGGGCTCTCAGTGGGCTGGTCTACCCAGGCCTCACGGTCCCGCTTTCTGCTGTCACGTTGGACGTGATCGACGCCGACCCGGCTGCCTCCAGCACCCGGGGGCTGTACATACTGTCCCAGGAAGTCGGGCTCAACGCCGGTCGAGTGGCTGCCGTGCTCGTCTTGCTTGCCCTGCTCAAGTTGACTAGCCCAGTCGACGCCGTGCTCACGGTGCTGAGCGCCGCCGGCGCGCTGCAGCTATGGGCAGCCCACCTCGGCTCGACCGCTCTCAGGCAAGCCGCTACGGGGCCTCGTACTGTAAGGCTCGCTTAAGTGGAGGACCTCGCCAGCAGGCGCCTCAGCACGAAGGGCAGGATCCCGCCGTGGCGGTAGTACTCGGCCTCGACAGGGGTGTCTATGCGCAACAGCACATCGAAGGTCTTCTCGCCCGCACCGCCAGGCGCGGCCGCCCTCACGTGGAGCTGCTTGGGCAGGGGGCCGCCGGCGAGGCCTTCCAAGCCCGTCACGTCGAAGACTTCTTCGCCGCTCAAGCCAAGCGAAGCCACCGAGTCGCCCGGCATGAACTGCAACGGCAGGATCCCCATCCCGACAAGGTTGCTGCGGTGGATGCGCTCGAAGCTTTCGGCGAGCACAGCGCGCACGCCGAGCAGCGCCGGCCCCTTTGCGGCCCAGTCCCTTGAGGAGCCTGAGCCGTACTCCTTGCCGGCGAGGACGACCAGGGGCGTGCCGGCGCCCGCGTAGCGCACAGCCGCTTGGTAGATCGTCGTCACCTCGCCCGTGGGGAAGAAAGTGGTGAACCCTCCTTCGGTCCCCGGGGCGAGGGCGTTGCGCAGGCGGACGTTGGCGAACGTCCCTCTCACCATCACCTCGTGGTTACCCCGGCGGCTCCCGTAGGAGTTGAAATCTGCGGGAGCGACCCCGTGTTCGGTGAGCCACTGCCCAGCGGGGCTGTCCTTCCTGATGCTGCCGGCAGGCGAGATGTGGTCGGTGGTGACGGAGTCTCCGAGCAGCGCTAGGGCGCGTGCCCCCCGGACGTCCTCGAGCGGCGCCGGCTCGGCCGGCATGGGCTCGAAGTACGGTGGCCGGCGCACGTAGGTCGAAGCCGGGTCCCAGTGGTACACGTCACCACTGGGTACGTCGAGGCTGGCCCAGTTGTCGTCGCCGGCGAAGACGTCGGCGTAGTCCTTTTCGAACATGTCGGCCGCTATCGCCTCGTTCACGAGCTGAGCCACCTCACCGCTCGAAGGCCAGATGTCCGCGAGGTAAACGGGCTTGCCATCGCTGCCCAAGCCCAAAGGCTCGGACACGATGTCGAGGTCCATCGAGCCTGCCAGTGCGTACGCGACGACGAGCGGGGGCGAGGCGAGGTAGTTCATGCGCACGTCGGGGTGGATGCGGCCCTCAAAATTGCGGTTGCCGGACAGCACGGCCACAGCGGCGAGGCCACCTTTTGCGATCGCGTCGGAGACTCCAGGCAGAAGAGGCCCGCTGTTGCCTATGCAGGTCGTGCACCCGTAGCCGACCAAGGAAAACCCGAGCTTGTCGAGGTAGGGCTGGAGGCCAGCGCGCTCGTAGTAGTCCATCACCACCTTGGAGCCCGGAGCCAGGGAGGCCTTCACCCAGGGCTTGGTCATGAGGCCCTTTTCAACGGCCTTTTTGGCGAGCAGGCCGGCGGCGACCATCACGTCGGGGTTGGAGGTGTTGGTGCAGCTGGTGATCGCGGCGATGACCACGGCGCCATTGGAAAGCTCGAACGCAGCTCCCTCAGCGTCTACCCGGACAGCTTCGAGGCCCGCACCGGGTGCTACTTTCTTCATAGCTTCTCCAAAAGCAACCTTGGCATTGCGAAGGGCGACCCTGTCTTGGGGACGCGACGGCCCTGCGATGGAGGGCTCCACAGTGGAAAGGTCGAGCTCCAAGCGCAGGGAATAGGCAGGCTCAGCCGAAGGCTCGAGCCACAGGCCCTGCTGTTTTGCATAGGCCTCCACCGTCTTTACGTGCTCTTCGGGGCGGCCGGTGAAGCGGAGGTAGCTGAGGGTCTGCTCGTCTATTGGGAAGATCGCACAAGTGGAGCCGTACTCGGGCGACATGTTGCCGATCGTCGCCCTGTTGTAGACGGGGACCTTCGCCACGCCCTCTCCGTAGAACTCGACGAACTTGCCGACCACCCCATGGCGGCGTAGCAACTCAGCAACGGTGAGCACGAGGTCGGTCGCCGTCGAACCCTCGGGTAGCTCGCCCGTCAGGCGGAGCCCGACCACCTCTGGCACAAGCATGCTTACAGGCTCGCCGAGCATGGCTGCTTCGGCTTCGATGCCCCCTACGCCCCAGCCGAGCACCCCGAGGCCGTTGACCATGGTCGTGTGCGAGTCGGTGCCGAGCATGGTGTCCGGGTACGCTTCTGGCCCACCGGCGCCGTCAGTTGTAAAGACGACCTTGGCCAGGTACTCCAGGTTGACCTGGTGGCAGATGCCCGTATTGGGCGGCACCACTTTCAACGTGCCGAAGGCCTGTTGGCCCCAGCGGAGGAACCGGTAGCGTTCGCGGTTGCGCTCGAACTCCAGCTCAGCGTTGCGCCTGAAGGCGTCGGGGCGGCCTGAGACGTCGGCGATTATGGAGTGGTCGATCACCAGTTCGGCTGGGACCTGTGGTTGCACTGCCCGGGGGTCGCCGCCGAGCGCCACCATGGCGTCGCGCATCGCCGCGAGGTCGGCCACGACCGGGACGCCCGTGAAGTCCTGCATCAATATGCGTGCAGGGCTGAACGCGACCTCAGTTGCAGTGCGCCCAGCGGTGCCCCCGCTGGCCGCCCCGGGAGCGTTGGCCGCCCAGCCCGCCAGCGCCTGGGCCATCGCGGCAGTCACGCCTTGGCCGTCTTCGTTGCGGAGCAGGTTTTCCAAAAGTACCTTCAGCGAGAAGGGCAAGTGCTCGACGTCGAAGCCCTGGCCCGCCAACGCCTCCAGGCTGTAGAACCAAAAGCGGTTGCCCCCGAGGCTTACCTGCCTCCTCGTCCCGAAGCTGTCCAGTGACTTCGACATGCCCTCTCGCCTCCCGGTTGCGGACCTAGCTTGCCAACTAGGCCAGCCTAGACCGGTTGTGGGGTTGCGTTGAGCGGGCGGGTAGCCTCGAGCGGACATGGGACCGAAGATGGCTCACAGCACCCCCACAACGGCCAGCCTCACAACTGCGGACGCGCTCGCACCGGCGCCGCTGGTGCCCAACCGCTACCGGGGCACTCGTTGTGGGGCGCTGCGCGAGGAGCACATCGGCAACGAGGTGCGCCTGGCTGGCTGGGTAGCTGCCAAACGCGACCACGGCGGCCTGCTGTTCGTGGACCTGCGCGACCCGGTTGGCCCGGACGCCCACCTGCCGGTGGAAGATGCCCAAGGAGCTGCCGAAGGCCTAAAACGTGGCGACCACGACGCGCGCGTCGCGCAACTCGTCTGCCACCCTGGTAGCGAGGCTTTCGAGGTTTTGTCCCGCCTGCGCCTCGAAAGCGTAGTGAGCGTTACTGGCAAGGTCGTGGCCCGCCCAGCCGGGACTGTGAACCCAAGGCTCGCTACGGGCTCGGTAGAGGTGGAAGTGGCAGGCGTGGAGGTGCTCTCGTCGGCAGACGTGCTCCCGTTCCCGGTCGAGCGCGACAGCGAGGTCGGAGAGGAGGCCCGCCTCACCTACCGCTACCTCGACATCCGCAGGGGGCCGCTTGCCCAGCGGCTCTCCAAACGCGCCCTTATGACCCAGCTCACCAGGTCCCACCTGCGTAGCCGGGGCTTTGTAGAAGTGCAGACGCCGGTGCTGACGGCGTCGTCGCCTGAGGGTGCCCGTGACTACCTCGTGCCTAGCCGCCTGTACCCAGGAGAGTTCTACGCGCTGCCGCAAGCACCGCAACAGTTCAAGCAGCTCCTCATGATCAGCGGCATCGAGCGCTACTTCCAAATAGCCCCGTGCTTCAGGGACGAGGCCTCGCGCGCCGACCGCAGCCCTGGGGAGTTTTACCAGATAGACATCGAGATGGCCTTTGCCACCCAAGAAGACGTCTTCCACGAGGTCGAGCTTTTGTTCTCAGCGCTGGTCGCCGGCCTCAGCGACAAGCGGGCGCCAGCGCCCTACCCCCATATTGCTTACAAAGACGCCCTCGCCCGCTACGGCACCGACAAGCCAGACCTGCGCTTTGGCCTGGAAGTCGTGGACCTCACTCAGGACCTGGGTGGCAGGACGGAGCTTCCCATGTTCGCCGAGGCCCCGGCGAAAGGCCACGCCGTGCGGGCGTTGCTGGCGCCGGCGGCAGCGGGGCGGCCGAGGAGCTGGTTCGACTCGTTCGCCGAAGCTGCCAAGTCCGCGGGGCTGACCGGCAGCTGGCTGCAGCTCCCGCCCGACGGCTCCGAGCCAAAGGGGCCCCTCGCGCGGCGCTTGAGCGAGCAGGAACTGGCGACGTTGGCCCAAAGCACCGGTGCCCACCCTGGCGATGCCGTGCTCACCTGCGTAGGCCCACCCCTTTCGGCGAGCGTCCCCTTGGGCCAAGTACGCAACTCGCTCGGACGCGAACTGGGCCTCGCCGACCCAGGCCTACTGGCGTTTTGCTGGGTGGTGGACTTCCCCATGTTCGAACGCAACCCCGAGACCGGCCAGTGGGAGTTCTCGCACAACCCGTTCTCTATGCCGCAGGGCGGGTTGGCGGCCTTGGAGGAGCTGAGCCCCGGCGAGGTCCTCGCCTTCCAGTACGACGTCGTGTGCAACGGCATGGAGCTTTCCTCTGGGGCTGTGCGCAACCACCTCCCCGAGGTGATGGAGAAGGCCTTCGCGATCGCCGGTTACTCGCGCGAACGCCTCGAGCGGAGCTTCCCCGCCCTGTGGAACGCTTTCCGCTACGGCCCGCCCCCCCACGCCGGCATCGCCCCCGGCCTCGACAGGTTCTTCATGCTCTTGGAGGACCAGCCCAACTTGCGCGAAGTAATAGCGTTCCCTCTCGCTCAAAACGCTCGCGACCTCATGATGGGTGCCCCAGCGCCGGCCACGCCCGAACAGCTGGCCGAACTTCACCTCCAGGTCCTCCCGCCCAAGCAGCAGGTCCTCCCGCCCAAGCAGGCCCACTAGGCCGGCCGGCCCCGTCCCGGCCGGCCCTCACCACCAGGTCTGCAGCGCGCGGCCCAGGGTGTAGCTCGACCCTACCTGTCCTATTAGTCCCATAGCTTTTTTTGTACCTAGGTGGCTACCCAGACCAGGCCTGGGGCGGCCGGGTGCACAAACATTACTGCATACGTATGTCTAGCTCTTGTTGGCCACGAGCGGTAAACCACTTGGCCATTACGCCACCGCCGCGTTGTCAAGGCTCTGGCCTCGTGGTAGGGTTCCGGAGTAGCTGCTCGTTGAACGGCTTAGGTGGCGAACAATAGTAGCATACACTCGCGTAACCCACCAGGAAGGAGGGACGTCACGAACAGGCAGCAGCGCGCGCCACGTTGCGTACGCCCTGGCGCACCCGGAGGCCTCGTGCGCCCTTGTGCCCAGTGCAAAACGCTGCCATTTGCACAAGCCGCAGCCTTTAAAGCGCGAGCCCATCAAAGCAAAAAGGAGGACCAAATGAACTCAGCTAAGACGTCAAGACGCATGAGTACCCTGGCCAGCGCTGTGCTAGCGGGGACCGCCCTTTCGCTTTTCGGGGCTGTACCCCAAGCGGAGGCCGCTCAAGCCCACCACAGTGCAGCGGGCCAGACCCTGGTGGTGCTCGACGGCGCGCCGTCAGGGGCCAACTCGCAGGACCTGAAGGACTACTACGCCTACCTGGCAGCGCAGTTCCACAAAGAAACAGGCGCGAAGATCACATGGGACTACTACGCGAGCTCCTCCCAAGAGACTTCTGACATCGAGACCGCGGTGGTCTCAGGCAGTGGCCCAGACGTGTTCTCCTACGGCACCTCCTTCGTCGGCACGTTGTGGGCCACAGGGGACTTCACGCCTCTCACGCCTGCGCAATGGGCTGAACTGGGTGGCCGCAACGCGTTCGTGCAAGCAGAGCTGGCCGACTCAGGCGTCACACCCTCAGAGGACATCGGTGTCCCTTACGATGCCAACCCTTACGTGCTTGCGTACAACACGAAGTACTTCAAGGAAGCTGGGATAGCCGCGCCCCCCACGACCTGGGGGCAGCTCATAAGCGACGCCCAGCGCATACAGGCCAAAGTCAAGGGCGTCTACGGCGTCGGGATAGACCCCGAAGACGCCTACGACCCATGGAAGAGCATTTACTTCTACGACGCAGACCTTGGGGGGGCTAAGCCCTGGGAGTGGATCAACCCAGCCGGCACGAAGGTCGACCTTACGACGCCTCAGATGGAGCAGGCAGTGAAGTTCTATTTTGCGCTCGACGACCAGTTCCACGTGGTGCCCCCACAGTCTCTGACCTGGGACAGCTCAGACCTCAAATCTGCTTTCGAAGACGGCAAGATAGCGATGGTCATCCTTGCTGAGTACGACTATGAGGTGCTCCAAAAAGGCACTCCTCTCCAAGGGCACCTGGGCTTCGCCCCGCTGCCAACTGTCCCGTACGGCTACTCGAAGCTCCCGCCAAACGGCATGGCCGTGGCGACGATCACGAGCGGCGAGTACTGGGCGGTACCCAATTACGCCTCCAGCGTCAAGAACCTCGCGTTGAAGTTCGAACAGATCAGCGTCAGCCCCCAAGCCCAACTAGAGGACTTCAAGCTCCTGGGCGAGATACCCGTTACTATCGCTGGGATCAAGGCCGTTGAGGCTTACGACAAGGCGATCGTGCCCTTCGCCGAAGCCGAGAAGGAAGGGGTTGCGACGTCCATCGCCCCGGTCTGGTCCTACGTAGAGACCGGTACCCTGACCGCCATCCACAACATCGCCAGCTACCTGGTGACTCATGGCGACAAGTGGGACCAGGCCTACGCGAACGCCCAACTGAAGCAGGACCAAGCCGCTGCCCAGGTACACGCGACGGGCTTCCCCAAGAAGTCATAGCCACTCAGGGCACAGGCACGCTCCGGTGGCTATGCGGCAACGGCCAGCCGGTAGTAGCTCTCCGGCGAGGGAGCTCTGACCGGCTGGCCGCCAGCCGTTGCGCGCCGCTATGAGAGCCGCCACACCCGCCTCGGCCGCATCAGTTAGCCCAGTGCAAGGCTCGTACACCGAGCCCGTCGGCGGGCCACCCCGTCTACGGCGCTTCAGTTGGCGCTGGTGGGCCCACAGCTGGCGCGACCGCCCACTGTGGATGCTCCTGCCAGCCACCCTAGCGCTGCTGCTAATAAGCATCGCACCCGTCTTGCTCATGGTCTGGCTCAGCTTCCTCAACCTCACCGTGAGCACCCTAAGACAGTTCGTCACTGCGCCATTTTACGGCCTGCAAAACTTCGTAGACGCCTTCACCGAACCGAGCTCCCTCGGCGTCACCCTCGGCTGGTCGATATTCATAAGTTTTGCGTTTTCGCTCATGGCCACCGTCCTCACTGCGCCGATAGGCCTTATAGCAGCCATGTCGGTGCACAACCGTTTCAATGGGCGAGGGCTGGTCAGAGCAATTTACCTGCTACCCTATATAATACCCGGCATCGTGACGGCCCTGATGGCGCGTATCGTGTTCATGAACAACTCTGGGCTCGTCGACAAAGTCCTCGGTGGGCTAGGCCTTATCAGCCACAATACTTATTGGCTCCTCGGGCCGCACGCTTTTTGGGCAATGGAGCTGACCGAACTGTGGTCCTCCTGGCCCTTTATCTACCTGATGGCGCTCGCCGGCCTGCAAGCCATCCCCATAGAGCAGTTGGAGTCATCGGCGTTGGACGGTGCTGGGGCGTGGCAACGCCTCCGGCACATAGTGCTCCCACAGCTGTCCAACGTGCTCAAGCTAGCAGTGCTCCTCGCAACCTTGTACCATTTCGCCAATTTCACCCTGGTGTTCGTAATGTTTGGCTCTCCTCCGCCCGCCGGTGCAGAGGTCCTCCCGATCTCGATGTACTATAACGCCTTCGACTTTTTTAATTTCGGGCTGGCTGCGGCAATAGCGGTGATAACGGTAATTATACTTATAATTCCTGGCTACGTGTACCTGAGGTCGGCTCGGCTCGCCAAGATGGAGGCATAGGACTAGCAATGGGCGCACGCCGCAGCACGCGCACTGGGCAACAAGCTCGTGGCAGCAGGCGGTTCGCTCGCTCACGCCCTGAGCTACTGATGCCTCCATGGCTGAGGCGCCTAGTAGTGGCGGTCCTGGCGGTCACAGTGCTCGTGCCTATTGGCTACATGGCCCTGATGTCCTTTGTACCCAACAACGACGTAGCGCTCGGCATCATTTCGACCAGCGTGCTGACCGTGAGGAACTACGTCGACATGTGGTCGGCTGCCCCTCTCGCAGCAGGCCTCTTGCACACGGTCATTATTGCGGGGAGCGCGGCAGCGTTGTCTGTAGTCGTGGCTCTCTTGGCCTCCTACCCCCTTACCCGCTTTCGCTTCCGCGGGCGGCGCGTGTACCTCTACAGCCTGGTCGCCCTCCAGATGGTCCCGGGCACCACCACGGTCCTTCCCCTCTTCGCAGTACTGTCGTGGGTGCAGACGACCCTGTCGGCCCACCTCATCGGTACGTACTTCCCCATCATCGTGACCTACATGACCTTTGGGGTGCCACTTTCAACCTGGTTGCTCGTGTCGTACATGCGGGCCCTACCGAGGAGCCTCGAGGAGGCAGCCATGGTGGACGGCTGCAGCCCGCTGGGTGCCCTGCGCCGAGTTGTCTTGCCCCTGGTGGTGCCGGCGATGGCCGTGGCCTTTGTCTTCGCCTTCTTGGTCGGTTGGAACGACGTGCTCTTTGCCAGCGTGTTCACCAACAACAGTACCCAGACGCTCGCAATGGCGCTGGAGCGCTTCTCGTCGACCAACGAGATTGCCGGAGCGCCTGTATATGGCGAGCTCATGTCTGCATCAGTCGTCACAACCCTGCCAGTAGTCGGCCTCTACCTTCTCCTCCAGCGTTACCTAGTCACAGGCCTGGCAGCAGGTTCACTGGCGGGCTAGCCACGCCGGGCAGCGGCTCACGGCCCTGGGGGCCCAACAGGGGGAGGCGGCCCAAAGGGCGGGAAAGTGCACACCGGTACGTGGCCCGGGATGCCTTTCACCTGCGCCACGCTCACGTCGGTGCCAACCGGGGTTATGTTGGACCGCTCGACGCTCGCCTGCACGTACGCATTGTCAGGGCTTTGAGCGGTGTTGTCCAGGTCTACGTGGGCAAGCTCAATTTGAAGCGGCTCGCTCGCGCTGTAGCCCTCGAAGAGGGAGTAGCCTCCCGGGACCGAGCCCGTTGCCCTGACCCCGTCTACGACGATGTCCCGAAAGTCAGGTATGTAGGAAGTGCTAGTTGAGCTGGAGTAATGCGGAGTAAAGTACAAAGGGTACTGGACGCCCGTCATGCAGACATTTTCGTACGTGATGTCCTGCACCAGGCCGCCGTGGCCCGGTTCGCTCTTCACCCTGACCCCGTTGTCGTCCGTGGACAGCTCACCGAGGCTGTCGTAACCGTCAAGAGTAACGTCACGGACAAGGATGTTGGACACGCCACCGCCAGTTGGGCTCCCGATGGAAATACCGTGGGACCCGTAGCAGTGGACGTCTTCCACCGTAGCGTCCTCGGTTGGAGTGCCAGGGTCGGAAGTGAACGCGATGCAGTCGTCACCGTCTTGCACCATGTCGTGCGCTATGACAACGTCGAGCTCGTTTTTCGGGTCTATCCCGTCTGTGTTGCGCGCGCCAACTGCAGGCGTGTCGACCTCGACCCCCCACACTGTGAGCCCACTGCCATTTTGGACTAGTATGTGGAAAAAGGGCGAGTCGGTGAGCTTTACCTGATATATCGTGACGTTGTTGACTCCGTAACCGTTTATGAGCATCGGGTTGTTCTGGTGGCCCCCCGATTTGGCTTGCTCGGCTAGCGCCCACCACGACTCGTCTGATTGGCCATTGATCATGGTCGCCCAGCCTCGCCCGTCTATGGTACCGAGCGTGCCGTCGGGGGACCGGGTGCCCATGACGCCCGAGCCATTGCCTTCGATGTTGATGAGGGCATAGCAACCGTTGCCGTTGCCTGCTATGTAACCGCACTGCGATGCCCCAGGCTTTTGGTAGTCCTCAGCATTGCGCGAGGCATAGAGCGTGACGCCGGCTTGGACGAGGAGGTACTCGCCCCCGTGCACGAACAGCGGCCCCGAGACAAAAGCGTTGAAAGGGCCCGAGGAGGCCAGTTCGACCGCGCCTTGCGTGCCAGCGCAGTGGTCGAGCGCAGCCTGGATGCGACTGGTGTCGGGTGGCGAGAGCTCGACCGCGTTGCTGAACAGGCCATTGGCCGTCGAGAGCTCGGCAGGCACCCTATCGCACACCGGGGGCATGACCGGAGGCCTTATGAGGGACTGAGGGGCTCCCGTTGCCATTCGCAAGCCAGGGCTGGCCCCAGGCGCCCCAGGGCCGGAGGGGGGGCCGGGAGGCCCAGCAGCCATGGCCAGGTCCGGGCTCCCGAGCAACAAGGAACTCGCAAGCGCCCCAGCCAGGGCGAGCTTACACGTCGGTGAATGGTACTTCATGGTAGATCACCCCTTCATGTGCTGCAGGCCCCGGGCACTGCCGGCGCACCCGCCTTCGAGGGCCTGCCCTTGTGCTGCAGGTACGAACTACACTGCAAACGTACATGATAAATGAGCTCCTTTGTCCTGTCAAGCAGGCTTTGGGCTTTGCCGGCGCACAGCCTCACTCACAAGTTCTGAACAGGAACATAGTTCCGCCATCCCCCGGCTCTAAGGCAACGCCTTCGGGTGAACAATAAAGCAAACAGATCATCCCCCAGAGCGCCTTGGCCAGGCTGGAGCGGCCCGCGGGGCCGGGGTGCTTGCGTTCAGCCGAGGAGGTTGGGCCCACGGGCCCCGACCAACAGCGTGTAAAGCGAAGTCGTCGCGGTTATGAAGAGCTGGTTGCGCCGGCGCCCGCCGAACGCCACATTGGCAACCACTTCAGGCACGTGAAGCTTGCCGATCAAGGTGCCGTCGGGGTCGTAACAGTGGACACCGTCGGCAGCTGAAGCCCAGATGCGCCCCTCGTCGTCGACCCTGAAGCCATCGAACACACCCGCGGTGCAGCTTGCAAAGACATCGCCGCCGCTCAACGACCAGCCCTTGCCAACGCCAAAACGGCGCATGTGGCCCCGCGCAGTGTCAGAGACGTAAAGCGTCTTTTCGTCTGGAGAAAAGCAAAGACCGTTGGGCTGGTCGAAGTCGCTGGCGACGACGGCCAGGGCCCCGCTGGACGCGTCGAGGCGGTAAACGTTGTTGGTGCCCGTTTCGCTCTGTGACTTGTCGCCTTCGTAGTGGTTGCGGATGCCATAAGTGGGGTCTGTGAACCAGACAGAACCGTCTGAGGTGACTACTACGTCATTGGGGCTGTTGAGCCGCTTGCCCTCGAAACTGTCTGCCAGCACCGTCAATGACCCGTCGTGCTCGGTCCGCGTCACCCTCCTGTGCTGCTGTTCGCAGGTCACCAAGCGCCCCAAACGGTCGAGGGTGTTGCCATTGGAATAACCCGAAGGGGAACGGAACACTGCTACAGAACCGTTCGCCTCGTCCCATCGCAGGAGCCTGTCGCCCGGCACGTCGCTCCAAAGGAGGTACCGCCCTGCTGGCACCCAGACGGGCCCCTCCGCCCAACGGCTCCCGGTGTGGAGGCACTGGAGCCAGTGGTCTCCTCGGCAGGGCAGGAAACGCTCGTCGAGGACTTCCCACTTCGTCTCGACCAAGCGCGCGGTACCGGTAACTGAGCTCATGGCACCAGGCTAAAGGCCCCTCGCCACGATGCCAAACCGTAGCTTGCGCGTAGGTTTTGCGAGCCTGGTAGCATCGGGTAGGGAGCCTGTCTCGTTTAGCCATGACTGCACTCGTCCCGTCCAGTTCGGCCTCCTCGTACCGTTCGGTGCTCGGCCGACGGGGGTACGTCGTGGTCGAGGACGTCTTCGACGACCATGTCCTCGACGGCGTGCTCGACGCAATGGCCTGCCAGCTTGGCGCCTGGGCGAGGAGCCTCGTCGCTTCAGGCCTCCTGGGGCGGACCTTCGAGGCTTGCTCGCTCGAAGAAAGCGTCATACGGTTCGCCCAGCTCCGTGTGGGAGGCCTGGGCCAGGCCCTTGACATTTCCCTGCCGCAAGGAAGTGTGGAGCACGGCACGCCTATGCTCTTGGCGCCGGAAGTTTTCGCCCTCCTCAGCCACCCCTCGCTCTTGGACGTCTTGGAGCAAGTCCTGGGCCCTGAGATCTGGTTGAGCCCGGTGGGGCACACTCGAATGAAGGTCCCGAGCGAGGTTGCGCCGGCCGGTGACGGCTTGCTCGGCCACGTCCCCTGGCACCAAGACAACGCGGTCCTCCTGGAGGAGGCTGACGACGTGGAGGTCGTGACCGCCTGGGTGCCCCTTGTGGACGTGGACAAGGCCAGTGGGTGCTTACAGGTGGTGCCCACGCCCAGTGGCGAGGAGATCCTCCCCCACTGCCCAGGCGAAGGCGGGCTCCGAGTACCCGCCACCCTGCTACCTCAAAAGGCTGCGGTGCCAGTAGAAATGCGAAGAGGCAGCGTGCTGCTCATGCACTCGCGCACATTGCACTCTTCGATGCCCAACGACGTCCCAGGTCACGTACGCTTCAGCCTCGACCTGCGTTACCAGCCCGTCAGCCAGCCAACCGGGCGCCCCGCTTTCCCGAGCTTCTGCCTCAGGAGCCCCCAAAGGGCTCCGGCAACCTTTCCCGAGTGGCGCGATGGCTGGGCGCGGACGAGGGAGGAACTGGCCGGCAGGCAACTCGGCAAGTTCAACCGCTGGGGAGCGGGCGGCCCGGTCTGCGCTTAAGCACGCCTCAAGGGCCGAGGTGCGGGCCAAGAGGCCGGCGGTCGTGGCGCGCGGTGCCTTCGGCCCAGTTGGCAATCCCGAAAGTGCCCAATTGGCAATGCCCAATGCCGCTATAAGGCGGCCTACCGGCCAGTGCGCTCGCGGTGGCGGCACCCAGGCCAGCAACAGGGCCGGCGTTGGCCCTCCTCGAGCTCTTCTTTGGTACGGCGGATGCGGCGCAAACGGGTGGGCTCACGTTTGGCGTCTTCGACCCAGCAAATGAACTCGTTGCGCGCCAAGGGCGTGATGTCGTTCCACGCGTGCAGCGCTTTCGGGCTGGATGTGAGCACCTTGCACAGGTCGTCGGGCAAGTCATGGACCACGCCACCAGGCACCGGCACGTCGGGCACCCGGGCTACTTTAGTAACCGGCACATTGTGGCTCCTTCGGGGTGCGTAGAGAAGCGGTGGACCGGGCCAACAGACGCCCCGCTTGGTAGCCGACGGCCAACGAGACCACTAGGGCTGCTGCGGGGTCTAGCCAATAGTTGCCGCCCGTCGCATAGATGACCCCTCCGCTCAGCGCGACGCCGGCTGCCGACGCTGCGTCGGCGACCGTGTCCAGCATGATAGCGCTCAAGCTAAAGTCCTCCTCCTGCTGCTGCTGCTGCTCCTCCTCCTGTTGCTGCTCGGTGCCCGCAGGCGTTTGTGCGCGCAGCAAAAGGGCGCTGGCACCCATGACGACCGCGGCTAGGCCACTTACGACGAGGCTTACAAGCCCGCGGACCTCGCCCGCGCCCGATATGAGGCGCACGAGCGCGCCGGCGCCTACTGCCGCGGTGATTGCGAGCAACCATCCTGCGTTGACAACAGCGGCATAACGCGTGGCGCGCGGGTACCGCGCCGGCCGGCCGGGCCTCGACGGCCGCCCCAGGCGCGCAGCCACCAGGGCCATGGCGATGCCACCTGCGTCGCCCAGGTAGTCAGTCCCCGCGGCCCACACGCCAAGAGAGCGGGCCTCGACGCCGGCGCCGGCGAGCACCGCCACCAAGGCGAGGTTGACAACCAAAACGGCCCAGAGCCAGCTTTGGTACCTCCGACTGCTGGCTCCGGCGGTGTTTGCCTCGCGTGCGCGCTTAGTCGTCATGGAACATCCCGGTACCGCATGCGTGGCGAGCAGGCCCGCCCTCTAAGACCAGTTATTGTCAGCCTATTTCGGGCGTCCGTGCCAGGTGGTGGGTGGCGAGCGCATTGAGGCCGCTGTGGTCGTGGGAACCAGCGTCGGGCTCCGACCAGGCGAACTGCTCGGACTGCGGTGGTCGGACATCAACCTTGGCGCCACACCACCGACGCTCACCGTCTCGGGTTCCCTCAAGCGCACCGCTAAGGTTGCTGGGAAGGGCTACAGGCTGGAACTAGGCGCTGTCAAGCGTTCCAAGGACGGGCTAAGGACCGTCGCACTACCTCCACGAGCTGTAGCAGCGCTGAGGGCACAGAAAGCGGCCCAGGCTGCCGAGAGGCTGGCTGCGGGCGAGCTGTGGCAAGATCACGGGCTGGTCTTTGCCCGGCAGGACGGTTCCCCGATGGACCCGAACTCGTTCCGGCGTGCTTTTGACCGCATCGCCAAGCGAGCGGGCCTTGATGGAGGCTTCCCGTACCTGCTCCGCCGCACCTGCGTGTCGCTGGCGTTAGACGCAGGAGCCAGCATCGAAGAAGTGGCCGACCTGCTGGGCGACGACCCGCGCACTTTGTACAAGTACTACAGACACAAGGTGCGCCCAGTAGCCGACGCCGGCTTGCGGATGGAGAATGTGCTTGGAGGTTAGGTGGCCCCTGGTAGCGTCTCAGTTGTGTTTTCGCCCGGCACGCACATTCGCGTCGCCCGTCATCTCCGCTTCGCTCGTCTGAAGTATTGGCACCACGGCATCTGTGTCCAGGATTCCCAGGTCATCGAGTTCGGAGGGGGAACGTTATTCAATAAAGGCCGAACGCAGATCAGAAGAGTCTCTCTGGCGAGCTTCGCCCGAGGGATGCCAATAGAAGCGGTTTCACACCCTATTACCTGGATCGGCTGGACTTACTCGCCGCTCTTACCTCCAGAGCAGGTGATGGACCGCGCTGAGTGGCTCGTGTCCTATCAGCCGCCGCCATACCGCCTCGGCTACCGCAACTGTGAATCTATTGCTATTTGGTGTGCAACGGGTGACTTTGAAAGCTTCCAAGTCAAGAAGTTCATACTGATAAGGGCGCTGATCATCCCATTGCTAACTATCGCTGCATTCCGCTGGAAGCGGTGGGCCGGCTGGGCTGTTATGGCCGTGGGGCATGCGATAACACTGGTGACAACCGTCCCCTACAACAGCAGCTGGGCCCTCTACAAACACACTCGCTGCTACCCTGGGATCGGCAACTGGCAGCCGAGAGAATGATGTGCTCCGCAGTGGCTCGCGGCCCGCACTCCCTCTCGGTGGTTGCAACACGTCGCCGTAAGCCTATGAGCCTCCAGATGCCCGAACGCTGACCTTGGTGGCAAGAAGGTCCCGTTTAGGCTACTTGATTGGCTACTTAGGGAGCTCCTGAGCCCTCTCTGGGAGCTTTCCTCGTCACAAACTCCCTGGTCAAACCTGGTGGGCGTAGAGGGAGTCGAACCCCCGGCCTCATGCGCGTCATGCATGCGCTCTAACCAACTGAGCTATACGCCCGTAGCAACGAGCCTAGCATCGTCCGTCGCCTCCCTGACGGGGCCGGCGCCCTAACCTTCGCCCTCGCGCGCTCAGCGTCGCCACCTTTCGGCCTTTGCGCCTGCCAGCGCCCCCCAGGCGACGGCCGTGCGGCTTGACCTGGTAGGGTCGTCGTCATGCGACGAGTCATTGCGTCGGGCGCAGTCGCGCTCGCAGCCTCCTTGGCGCTACCGGCCGTGAGCGCGGCTGCCCAGGTGCCAGAACAGTCCAAGCCCGCAGCCCAGGTCTTCTCCGACGCCTTGGCAGCCATGGCCAAGGTGAAGGACTTCCACGTGTCGGGCCGCATAGTCCAGGCCAACCAAGTGATCGCCCTCAACATTTCGATGTCCAAAACGGGCGGAGGCGGGAGCTTCGAGTACAAGGGGGCGACGATCGAAATCGTCGTCAACCCCAAGTACCTCTACTTGAAGGCGGACGCTGCCAGCTGGAGGATCTTGGGCGGCGCCGGGCAAATCGGCACGAGCGTGGCACAGTTGCTGGCGAACAAGTGGTTGAAGGTAGCCGCCACCGACGGCCAGTTCTCCTCCTTCGCCAACCTCACATTTTCCAACAAGTTCCTGCCTGCGATAGAGAGCAACCAAAAGTGGCGCCAACTAGTCAAAGACGGCCTCACCACCTATGGCGGCCGCTCGGCGGTTGTGCTGACCGACCTCCAGCACGACGGCAAGGTCTACATCTCTGCCCCCAGCCCGCACTACCTGCTCGGCGTCGTGGACACCAACGCTTCATCTCAGGGGAGCTTGCAGTTCACTGACTTTGGCGACGCCCCCATGCCGGCCACGCCGGTGAACGCAATCGCGTTCCCGGGCATGTAGCAAGCTCTCGGGACCGGGAGCCGAGCCGCTCTCGCTGTACCACGTCGCGCTGTGCCATGTCTCGGTGCACCATGTCTTGGTGCACCATTTCTCAGTGCGCCATGTCTTCAGTGCGCTACGACCGCAACAGAACGGGGCGGCAGGCACGCTGTTGAGCCCTCCAAGCGAGCCGAAGGCTCCGAAGCGAGCACGATGGCCCCCCAAGAGCGAAGAGGGACTGCGCAAGCCTCGCCGGCGAAGTTCGCCGCTACCGAAAAACGCCCTCGTCGCAGCACCAACCAGCGCTGAGCCTCGTCGAGCTCTGTCGACACCGCGCCTCGCTCGGGCCTGCACAGCTCTGGTTCTGAGCGGCGAAGGCCGATCAAGCGCCGGTACCACTCGAGCAAGGAACGGTGAGGCTCCAGCGCCAGTTCCGACCAGTCCAGCTTGGAGCGCAGGAAGCTCGACTCTGACTGGGGGTCGGGGACTTCTGCGCCCAAGCCGACGCTGTGCTCTCGCCGGCGCCCCTCGCTCACGGCGCGTGCCAGTTCAGGGTCGCGATGGTCGGTAAAGTAAAGGAACGGCGAAGAGGCGCCCCACTCTTCTCCCTGGAACAGCATTGGCACATAGGGTGACAGGACGACCATGGCTGCGCCCACCTTCAACAGGTCCGTGCCCACCTGCGACGATATGCGGTCACCGAGCGGCCTGTTGCCGACCTGGTCGTGGTTTTGCAAGAACACGACGAACGAGGACCCGGGGAGGTCGCCGGCCGGCCTGCCGTGGCGGCGCTGGCGGAACTTCGAGAAGCGGCCGTCGTACACGTACGCATCTTGCATGGCCTTGGCCAGGTCAGCAACCCGGCCAAAGTCCGCGTAGTAGCCCGACCGCTCGCCAGTCAGCACGGCGTGCAAGGCGTGGTGGAAATCATCGTCCCAGCAAGCCGTCGCTCCCCAGCCATGGCGGTCGCGCCCTCGCACGGTCTGGGGGTCGTTGCGGTCGCTCTCGGCGACGACCCAGAGCTTTCGCCCTTCCTGCGCGGCCAGGTCGCCAACGGCGGCGCACAGCTCCTCTACGATGTGCAGGGCGCTCTCGTCGTGCACCGCATGCACCGCGTCCAGCCTGAGGCCGTCCACGTGGTACTCGCTCAGCCACATCAGGGCGTTCGACACGACAAAATCGCGCACCCCATAAGCGCCCGGGCCGTCGAAGTTGACTGCTGAGCCCCAAGGGGTCCTGTACCGGTCAGTAAAGTACGGCCCGAACTCAGCGAGGTAGTTGCCGGTAGGCCCAAGGTGGTTGTAGACGACGTCGAGCACGACGGCGAGGCCGCGCGCATGGCAGGCGTCGACGAGGCGTTTCAAGCCCTCTGGCCCACCGTACGCGTGGTGAGGGGCCCAAAGGTCTGCGCCGTCGTAGCCCCAGCCCCTCTCCCCGCTCGCCTCGGCTACTGGCATCAGCTCTAGCGCGTTGACGCCTAGCGCTACTAAATGGTCGAGATGAGAGATGACGCCGTCAAGAGTGCCTTGCTCACTGAAGGTGCCTACATGGAGCTCGTAGACGACCGCAGAGGAGATGTCGAACCCCCTCCAGGCCTGGTCAGACCATGCAAAGTCGCTCTCGACCAGGGCTGACGGCCCATAGATGCCCTCCGGTTGCCAGCGCGACCGTGGGTCTGGGCGCACAGGCCCGCCGTCTAGGGAAAACCCATAGCGCGTGCCAGCCCCGAGCCCTCCCACTTCCACTCGCCAGCGCCCGCAACCTGAGCTCTCCATCGCCAACCGGCGCTTACCGTCCTCTAGGACCAGCTCCACCTTTTGCCGGCCTGGCGCCCAAACTTCGAAAACAGCCATCGCAGCGACTACATACCCCGACTAGGAGCCAGGTCAACCCTGTTCTTTGGACAAGAGGGCAACCGGGAGGCGCGAGAGCAGGGCGCCAAGCTCTACTTGGCCCTCCCAAGCCTCCCCCGAAAGCTCGTCGCGCCAACGGCCGCCAGGCAGCTGCAGGGTTGTGCCCTTCCAGCCACCGCGCTCTTCGAGCAGGACCGGCCAGCGCTCAGCCACGCAGGCAACGTCACCTCCCCGGGCAAAGGCGACCACGTGTTGCGCGGCGTGCCCTGTGGCCAAGATTGGTTCGTAGGAGCCACGCTTACCCGGCCCGAACGCTGCCGGCCTTCGTGCCCGGAGCGCCAGCGCCCGGCGCACGAGCGTGAGCTTGGTCACCCCCAAGCCGTCCTGTGAGAGCGGCACCTGCAAGTTCTCGCGCAGCAGCTTCTCTCGCAGCGCGTAGTCCACCGGCCGGCGGTTGTCGGGGTCCACGAGCGAAAAGTCCCAAAGCTCGCTGCCTTGGTAAAGGTCAGGCACCCCGGGCGCACAAAGTGTGAGGAGCTTGAGGGTGAGCGAGTTGGAACGGCCTGGGCCTGCCAACTGGGCGCTGAAACCCTCCAGTGACGCACGGAACTTCCTCGACCGCAGGACAGCCGACGTGAAATGCGAGACCGCTCCCTCGTAGATCTGGTCCGGCTGGTCCCAGCTTGTATGGAGCTTGGCTTCGCGGGCTGCTTTTTGCATGAACTGGCCAACACGCTCGGCTTCTATGGGCCACGCGCCGACTAGGGTCTGGTAGAGCATCCACTCCGTTGCAGGGTCCGGGAGCTCAGCCACGCGCTTTTTGCGGTTCATGGTGGACCACTCCTGCACCTGCTTGTACCAGGCGCTCGGCAGCTCGGAAAGGACCGAAAGCCTCGCCCTTACGTCCTCGGACCGCTTGGTGTCGTGCGTCGAGGTGGCCAGCAGGCCGTAGGGGTAACGTTGGTGAGCTCTTTCGCACCAGTTGTGGAACTCTTCGAGGCTCGTCGAGGGTGACGACGGGGCCCCTCCTACCTCGTTCGCCGACAGGAGTGGCACATAACGGTAAAAGTCGGTGTCCTCGACCGCTTTGGCCATGACCGGCCCCGTCAGTTGCTGGAAACGCAGCGCAACCTCGGTTTCGAGCGGCCCAGCAACCTCGAGCAGCAGTATGTCACGCACGAAGGACAACAGCTCGCCGTCCAGGTCGGGGCGCCTTATGCCCGCCTCGAGCACGGCCTTTCTTATTACGCTAGCGTCGGCTTCTGAGACAGGCCGCCCGGGCGCCACGTAAGTACGGTAGACGGGGAAACATGCTGCAATTTCAGCCAAGCATTCGCGTAGTTCGCGACGGGTGTGGTCGGAGTGGCGGCGGTGGTTTTCCGTGGCCCGGGCTAGGCAGTCTGCAACACGGGACAGGTCAGTAGACAAAGAACTGTAAAGCAGTGAGATTTTCGTGTCATGGACCAGCTCTTGCCAGGGCTGCCTCCAGCCGGTGAACTCGCTGAAGGCGGCCTGCAAAGCCTCCGCCCCTTCTTTCTCCACCAACAGCCCGCCTGCCAGGTTGAGCCAGTCGTAGCCGGTGGTGCCGGCGACTTTCCAGTCGCTCGGGAGCTCCTCGCCCTTGGCCAGGATCTTTTCGACCACGACCCAACTGGAGGGACTGGCGGAGGCCAACCGTTCCAAGTAAGCGGCCGGGTCGCGCAGGCCGTCGACGTGGTCGACACGCAGCCCGTCTATAACTCCAGCGTCGAGCCAACGTAGCACCAGCCGGTGGCTGTCGGAAAATACTGTCGGGTCCTCCACGCGGATGCCTACGAGCTCATTTATGTCGAAAAACCGCCGGTACTGGCCCTCTTCGGAGGCCGTTCGCCAAAATGCGAGGCGGTAGTTCTGCCGGCGCACCAGGCTGTCGAGCGCGTCTGGGCTGGCGTTGAAGGCCTCCACCTCCCTGTCGAGGGCAGCCACTACCTCGGGGTGGCCGCACAGGGACTCCAAGCGGGCACGCAGCACTTCCTTGTCCCGGTGGCGTTCCCGGACGCTTGCGCGGTCGGTGGCCCAAGAGGGCGGCAGCCGGCCGAGGGCAGTACCGATGCTCTCTAGCTCTGCCCGCACAGCTGGGTCGAAGCTTCGCGGGAGGTGCCGGGCGGCACGGTACACGAGCTGTTCTACGCTGCGGGGGGCCACGGGGAGCCGGTGGTCCTCGTAGCGCAGGCAAAACGTGCCGCGGTTGTGCTCGAGGAGGATCTTGCCTGCCTCGAGTTCTCGCCCGTAATGGTCAGCCAGGATGGGGAGCAGCACGACTGAGCCGGGATGGCCCTCGCCTGCGGGCGGTTGGCCCCAGTCCACGTCGAAATAGCTGGCATAGACCGAAGACGGCCCGTTCTCCAAGACGTCCCACCACCAACGGTTGTCTGGCGTCGACACCGCCATGTGGTTTGGGACTATGTCCACTATTTGGCCGAGGCGGGACACCCCAAGGGCGCGCTGGAGTGCCTCGTGGCCCTCCTCGCCCCCGAGCTCTTCGTTGACAGTCGTCGGGTCCACAACGTCGTAGCCATGCGTGCTCCCCCGGGCGGCCTGCAACACCGGCGAGAGGTAGACGTGGCTCACTCCCAGCTCCGCAAGGTAAGGCGCGATCTCCGCAGCGTCGGCGAAGCGGAAGCCGGCGTGCAGCTGGAGCCTGTAGGTTGCCCTCATCACGGCCCGCCGGCCGGTCCGCCGCCTGCTCGCGTTGGTCTCCCGCCCCGTTTGCCCGCTGTGGGCTTCGACGCCCTTTCTTATTTGCTCGCTGCGGGCTTCGACACTCTTGGCCGTTTGCTTTCTAGGGGCTTTGCCTTGTTTGCCGGTGCTGGCGACTGCCTTGGCCTCCTTGCCCGCACGGCCGCCAGCAGTAGCCTCCTTGCCTGCACGGCTGGTGGCAGTAGCCTCTACCCGGCTGAAGCGGGCAGCCTGCTTAGCAGCCAATTGCCCACGCCACGAGCACCGTCCGGTCGTCGTGCGCGCCTCGCCGGCTGAAGTCGAGCGCCGTTGCGAGCTCGAGCGGCCCGAGCTTGCCCGACCGGGCGCGTTCGAGCACCTCCGCCAAGCGGGGTGCCACGGTCTTGGGCCCGTCGCGAAGCGGTTCGGCGACGCCGTCACTGACAAGGACGAGGGCCTCGCCTGCGCTGAGTTGGGCAGTCGAAAACTCGATGGGGCCCGGTGGGCAAGCCACTGGCAGTACCGCCGTCGCGGCTCCGATGAGGCGTTCGGCCTCCTCTGCAGCCGGGGTGGAGCCGCCGGCAGTAAAGAGCTCCCGCCAGCTCCCATCTGGAGAAAGGACGAACGCGCTGCTGTCGCCCACGCGCCCTAAGGCTACCTGAGCCCGCGCGTCAGGGCCGGTCCCATGGCCACCCATCGCGTCAAGCTGTACGAGGGCCACGACGATGGTAGTTGCGAGCTCGCGGGCCGATGGGCCGGCCGAACTGGTGAGTGCCTGGCTAGCGGCCGCGATGGCCGCTGCGCACTCTGCTTCTCCCCAACCAAAGGTTGCTGGGCCTACAGGTGTGCCTGCAGCTACGTCGGGCGCTAGGAGGCCACCGGTGGCCGCCGACTGGGCCTGGGGGACCTGGGCCAGGTGCTCGCACGCCGCGTCCAGAGCGAGCTCGGCTCCCTCGCCACCTCTGCCGGCAGAGCCGACTCCATCGGCGACCAGCAACGCCAAGCGTCTCTGCCCTGGTTGCACCCAGGCATAGCAGTCCTCACAGCGGCGCCGTGCTAGGCGGTGAGAAGTGCCGGCGACGCAAGCGCCGAGCACCAAGAAATCTTCGGAGCGCCCTCCTTCAGCACGGTAGCTGGCACTAGCCGACGTGGCCAGCGGGCGCAGAGGCGGTGGGCCAGAAAGGGCCGTCGATGGTTCGCCCCACGTCGGGCCAGCCCAGCCCTCGGTCAACGGCGAGCTCTCAAGGGGCAGGTCATCGAAGTGGGCGCGAGGCCGAGCTCACTCGAGCTCGTCCACCGGGATGGGCTGCATGTTGGGCAACTGGGGGGGGACGAGCTGGGGCGTGCCCGTGTACGCGCTCGCCGAAGAACTGACTATGGACTGGACCAGCCCTGCCATCAGTTCAGGCACTACGGCTGACGGCTTGGAACCCTCAGCGGCGATGAAGGCACGGTTGGGCTTGTTCTCAGCGACGGTGGCGAGGACGTCCGCCACGGCGTCACCAAAGCCAAAGGCCAAGATGTTGGGGTGGCGGCGCCAGGACGGGCTCACCAACCGCGCGTGAGCCTCCCTCCAGCGCTCCTCGGGGTCAGTCGGCCTCCCATCAGATACGAACAGCACGGCCGGCCGGTACCAACGTTCGCCACTGTCACGGCCAGCTTGGTAGTCGGACTCTATGGCCCGGCGCAAGTGGTCGAACGCAGCTGCGTACGAAGTCCGGCCCTCCACCTCGACGGCCGGCATCGCCTCCACCAGAGCAAGGTCTGAGAGGGGCAGCACCGTGCGTGCAACGTCGCTGAACGTCACGATCCCGAACCGCACGACTTCGGCCACAGCCGGGTCCTGGCCAACGCTCGTACGGATGGCTGGCAGCTCAGCGTTCACCGCAGCTATGGGCTCGCCCGCCATCGACTGAGACACGTCCAAGCAGAGGTAGAACGGGAACACGGCGTAGCGCTCCTGTGCCCCGACGTAGCTGGTCGCCATCTTGCTAGCCATCTTCACAACTCCCACCGTTCACGTTAGCCCCGCGCGCCAAATCGGGTCGCTTGCGCCTTTGGCATCTGGACCGTCGCTTGACCTTTTTGCACATGGGTTTGCATATGGGCCCGAGCGCTGCAGGCCTTACAAGCCGATCCAAGGGCTCACGATCATCCCAACGAGGAAAAGTGCCACACACGCAGCGGCCAGGTCCAAGGCCAGGACCCCTGCTAGCCGGTGCAGGCCGTCGCGACGACGGCCCCGCGACCGCAGCAACCCGAACGCCAAGCGGTGCGCGCTTGCCCACGCCTGAGCGGCACGCCGCAGGAGCTGGCGGAGCCCGAGCCCAGTTGCCAGGCCCACGCCGGCTAGCCCTTCGGCACTTCGAGGTTGCGCCGGCGGCCCTGCCGCGTTCACAAGCGCCCAAGTGGACCGTACCCGGTGCCTCACAAGCGGCTGCACTTCGACGTCCGGCACCGTCACTCGTCCCTCCCGGCGCTGCCTGTCGGCACCCAACGCAGGGCCGGAGCTCGGCCGGGGGTCCCCTTGCAGGGCCCTGACCTTTGCGGCCAAGCCTGCCGACCCCATGGCTGCAAGCAGTTCCTCCAGCTCGGCGGCCCACTCGCCCGGGGACGGGCGGTCGCCGGCGCCGGCGATAGACAACGAACGTTCGCAGAGCTCCCAGAGCCTCGGCATGTCGGGCAGCCGTCGCCACGAACGGGGTAGCTCAAGGTCAACCGAGAGCTTCTCACCTGAACGCTGGCGGGCCTGGACCGGGAAGTGCGCCGCGCCAACAACGCGCAAAAAGACCAGCCCCAACGCGTAGCGGTCTGCTCCAGCACTAGGTGGCGCGCCGCCAGCTTGTGCTGGGTCCTCCCAATTGGGAGTGGTCGCCCTGGGCTTGGTGCTTGCTTGCCCTGTGACCGATTCCTCCCCTGGCCCCAGCTCGCCTGGGCTTAGTCCTGGCCCCAGCTCGCCTGGGCTTAGTTCCCCTAGCCCCAGCTCACCTGGGCTTAGTCCTGGCTCCAGCTCACCTGGGCCAACGACCCTTACCCCGTCGCAGTCGAGGACATAGACCGCAGGCGCCGGGTCGAGCGACCACAAGACGTTCTTTGCTGACAGGTCACCGTGGACGACGAGGGCCCCAGCCCCGCCGGCGCCGTGCTCGTCCCCCGCCGGGCCCCCTGGGCCACGGCTCCTCGCCGATGCGGGGGTCCCAGCCCCGCCGGCGCCGTGCTCGTCCCCCGCCGGGCCCCCTGGGCCACGGCTCCTCGCCGATGCGGGGGCCCCAGCCCCGCCGGCGCCGTGCTGCCAGGCCTCGAGGAGCCTTGCGAGGGCGTACACCACGCCGACACGTTCGGGGGCACCGGGTGCCGGCACGACGGTCCCGTACGCCACGGTTATGCGGTCTGGGTCGCTGGCGAGGTAGCTGAGGGTGGCGAGGCGCGGCTGGCCCTCCCGGTGGCGCAGCCAAAATGTCGCGGGCGCCCGTGGCATGAGCGCCCCCAAGGCAACCCCTGGGTCGTCTCCCACCACCAGGGCCACCGGCCAAGCTGACGCTGCCCTCACCCTCGAGGCGAAGCCGGGCGCCAGCCTGTCAGGCAACAAGACCGTCTGAGCCAGCAAGCCAGCTGGCCGAGGGTGCCGGAACTGCTTGTAAACGACAGGTGCAGGCTCGCGCTGTACTTCAAATACGCGGCCTTCTCCTCCTTCGGCCAAAAGTGCCCCGAGCGCCAGTTCCCCGATGTGCACTACAGTCCCCTGCCCGCGGCCGCGGAGCACGGTGGCTTCGCTCAGTAGCCGGCGGCGGTGTCGACAGTGCCCTGTAGAGGCAGGCCCGCCGCAAAGCGCGCCACGTTGGTGCGGATCCGCTCTGCCAACAGGGGGCGGATCATCTCCTCGGTGTCGGCACTGTGAGGGGTAATTAGGCAATTGGGCAGCGACCAAAGTGGGTGGCCCTCTGGGAGTGGCTCCGGTTCGGTTACGTCCAGTGCAGCGCCACCGATGCTCCTCGCACGGAGCGCCTCGACCAAGGCATCAGTGTCGACGTGCCGCCCGCGGGCGACGTTCACCAGCCAGCTCGTAGGGCCCATGAGCTCCAGCTGCCTGGCCCCGATTATGTGGACGGTCTCTGGGACGAGAGCGAGGGCGACGAAAACTACTAGGGCCTCAGGTAGGGCACTATCGAGCTCCTTCGTGGTGACCACGTGGCTAGCGCCGGCGAGGGGTGCGCCTTTGCGCCTGACCACGGTCACTTCGGTGCCAAAGGGCGCGAGAAGGCGGAGCAGTTCCTCTGTGATGCCGCCACCGCCGAGGATGGTGACCTTTGCCCCGAACATGGAGGTGCCTTTGCGCTCGCCCCAGCTGTGGGCGCGAGCGCGCTCGGGAAGGTGCCTCAAGCCCGCAAGCGCGAGAGCAAGCGCGTGCTCGGCCACGGGCTTGGCATAGCTGCCCTTCGCGCTCGTCCACGTGATGTGCGCGAACCGCGGGTCGGCAAAGGCTCCCGTCTCGGCCACCCGCTCGACGCCGGCTAGAGGGAGCTGCACCCACTTGACGTGGGGTTGCGCCTCCAAGGTCGCTATCAGGCTGTCAGCGTCACCGAGCCAGACCAGCCCGTCAGCCTCTTCGCCCACTTCGACAACCCTGCCGCCTCCGTCCTTGACGGCCTGGGCAGCAGGTCCCTCCATGTCCCAGGCAGGAGCTGGGGCCACCAGCACCCTGGGTTCTCTGTCAAACCTCTCAGCCACGCGAACTCCGAGCTCAAAGCTACCAAGAAGAACAAAGGAACTAAGAAGGACAAAGCTAGCAGGAAGGACATTGGGCCGGCGAGAGGCCCGCGCCGGCTCGCTTCAGGCCCGTGCGGCTGGGCGCCGGCCGCTGGGCGCCGGTCCCCAATGGCGCCCAAGCTGTCAACCGGTCAAGTGGTCCATCCAGGCTCCGCTGGTAACAAGGGGGCGCCCCGAGATATGGCGGCCTGGTCACCGACATATTGCAGCCGCGGCAGCTGCACCGGCCGCGAGCCGAAGCCCTTTGCAGGCGCGTCTGTGGCTGTCATGGCCTCTGCGGGCCACAGCGTTTATGCGCCTAGCCTCTGTGGGCCAGCGCGTCTGAGTAGCGGGCTCTTGCTAGGAGAGGTGCCAGCTGAGGCGAGCGCGGGACCTTGCACGTGCCCACAGGCGTGCCTATAGTGAGCACAGCAACCTGCTGTCCAGCGAAGTCCGGTGAGAAACCGGCGCTGTCCCGCAACTGTGGTCCTCCTTGAGAACGAGGAGGCGAGCCAGGTCGCCTGGCCAGCTGGGTGCGGCCATAAGCACGTCGAGGCAACGCGCGGCCGCTGGGCAGCCTTCCGTGGCGGTCCCTTCGGCCGAAAGGAGGACCGCTATGACGACAACAACCGCCCGCTCGCCAAGGGCCTATCTGCTGCGTGCAACAGCCCTGGCCGTCACTCTCATTGTGAGCACAGCTCCTACTGTCGCGACCCCGGCGCTCGCGGCACGGGTGCCGGCCACCGTCCGCACTACGCCCACTGCGAGCACTGGGCCAATTGAGAGCACCGGGCCAATTGAGGGCACTGGGCCAATTGAGGGCACTGGGCACACCGAGAGTGCCGCTTTCCCTGTCAGCATCTCAAGTGCCGACGGCAAGGTAACTATCCCCGCCAGGCCAACGCGGATATTGTGCTTGTCCGCCAGCGCCACCCAGATGCTCTACAGCATCGGGGCCGGCCACCAGGTCGTGGGGGTGGACGAGTACTCGACGTGGCCCCCCGGCGCTCCCCGGACGAAGTTCACCGGCGCCGAGACCAACGCGGAGGACTACCTTTACCTCCACCCCGACCTCGTGATATTCGCCTTTTCCGAGGGCAAGGTTATCCAGCAGTTGAAAGCCCTCGGCATACCGGCGCTCCTGTTGCCACCAGCGGAGGGCTTTTCCGGCGTTTACCAACAGGTCGACGAGCTCGGCCTTGCCACCGGCCACGAGGCCGCGGCACAGCGCCTGGACCGCTCGCTCGCCAGGTTCCTGGCATCGGAGCAACAGCGGGCTGCTAACGCCGGGAGAGGGCGTACTTATTACATCGAGCTTTCGCCCGACTATTACACAGCCACCTCCAAGACCTTCATAGGCGCTGAGTTCTCGCTTTTCGGCATGCGCGATATAGCGGACGCAGCATCGCACGGGGGCAGTTACCCACAGATCTCCGCCGAGTACCTGCTGAAAGCCAACCCGGACTATGTCTTTTTGGCCGATACCGTCTGCTGTAAGGTCACGCCAGCCAATTTTGCCAAAAGGCCAGCTCTCTCCCTCCTCCAGGCGGTGAAGTCGCACCACGTCTACGGCGTCAACGACTCGGTGGCCTCCGAGTGGGGCCCGCACACTGTGGAGGAGTTCGTTGCCTTCTTAGCTCACCTCTTGCGGCCGTGACGCTGGCGCCCCCAGAGGGTGTCGGGGCCAGTCCCAAGCCTCTTGCCCTCAAGGCTCTTCGAGAACCGCACCCGGAGCGCCACCTCGTGCTCAGGCCGACCAGGTTGCGTGCCTGGCAGGTGGGCGTTGGCGCCTTGTTCGTTGCGGGCTGCGCCTTTGCGGGCGTGCTCGTCGGCCCCTACGACCTGTCGCCTCTAGAGGTCTTCACGGCCATTGCAGCCAAGCTTGGCATAGCGGGCGCGCACTCGTCCCCGCTTGCAACAGCCGTCGTCTGGGAGATCCGGCTCCCTCGGGTGGCACTGGGGGCACTCGTGGGAGCCATGCTCTCAGTCGCCGGCGCCGCCTACCAAGGCGCCTTCTTCAACCCCCTAGCTGACCCTTACCTGCTCGGTGTTGCGTCCGGGGCTGGATTGGGGGCCACGGTGGCGCTCGTCTATTTCGGGGCCGCTTCTGCCAGCGTCCTGTCCTCTGTGCCCGTGGCGGCATTTTTGGGGGCCGTCACCGCAGTCGCAGCCACCTTCGCCCTTGGCCGCTCGCGCTCAGGAGCCCGCTCCCCCACCACGTTGGTGCTCGCCGGCGTCGCAGTGGCCGCCTTTTTCACTGCCATCCAGACCTTCATCCAGCAACAGCACTTTGGCTCGCTGCAAATAGTCTACGACTGGTTGCTCGGGACGCTTGCAACGGCGGGCTGGTCACAGGTGGGCCTGGTGGCACCCTATATCGCCCTCGCCGCGGGCGCGCTCTATGCCTGCAGACGCCTGCTCGACGCGCTCAGCGTAGGTGACGAGGAGGCCAACAGCTTCGGAGTACGCGCTGACCGAGTGCGCCTCGCTGTGGTGGTGGCTGCAACCTTCGGCACAGCCGCTGCCGTTTCGGTCAGCGGCCTCATCGGCTTCGTCGGGATAATCGTGCCTCACACCGTGCGCCTCCTAGCAGGCCCCAGCTACCGGCGCATAATCCCACTTTCGCTTCTGTTCGGCGCTGGTTTCCTAGTGCTGGCCGACCTCGCAGCCCGCACTGTGCTGTCGCCGGCCGAACTTCCCCTCGGGGTCGTGACGGCGTCCCTTGGCGCACCGTTTTTCCTCGTTGTGCTCCGCCAGGCCCGCAGGGTGCAATGATGCTCGAGGCATTTGACATCAAAGTGAGCCTTGGCGGCAAGCCGGTCCTAACGGGCGTGTCTTTGACTGTCGGTGCCGGCGGCTGGCTGGGCGTCGTGGGCCCCAATGGTGCCGGCAAGTCGACATTGCTGCGCGCCCTGCTCGGCCTCGTCCCCTACCAGGGCAATGTACGGGTCTGTGGCAGGGAGTACGGCCAGGGCGAACAACGCTCCCGTGCCAGGGCCCTCGCGTACGTACCCCAGAGGCCCGTTCTGCCGGCTGCTATGAACGTGGTCGACTACGTCCTGTTGGGGCGCTCGGCACACCACTCCTACCTTGGGCCCGAGACGGCTCGCGACCTCGAAGTGACGGCAGAGGTCCTCGAAAGGCTCGAGCTCTTGCCACTTGCCTCTCGCCCGCTCAGCCAACTTTCTGGTGGAGAAGCGCAGCGGGCGGTGCTCGCGAGGGCACTGGCCCAGGAGGCCCCGGTGCTCGTAATGGACGAGCCCACCACATCGCTCGACCTCGGCTATGGTCAGCTCGTCCTCGAACTAGCCGACGAACTACGCAAGCAGAAGGGCCTCGCCGTGGTCTGCGCTATCCACGACCTGACTCTGGCGGCTCAGTTTTCCGACCAGCTGATGCTCTTGTCTACAGGTCGCGCCGTGAGCTTTGGCCCTCCGGGACAAGTCTTGACCGAGGCCAACGTCCGGCGTTACTTCGGCGCTGACGTGGAGATCCTCATAGGAGAGTGCGGACTGGTCGTATCGCCTGCCCGCCGGCGACGTCCGAAAGAGGCTTTAGGCACATGTCCACTGGCTCAGGGCACATGACCAGCAGCCCCAGCACTGGCCCGGACAGCGGCGGCACACCCTTTCAGGCGCCCGCCGCCAGCGGCACACCCTTTCAGGCGCCCGCGGCCAGCGGGAGCAAAGGCTCGTTGGAGCCTCCCGCCAGCAGCACAGGCTCGCCGGAGTCCCCCGCCGACAGCACCGCACCACCTCCGGAGCGTCCCCCCACCCGGCCACCGCCGCGTGCGACCAAGCGTGCCAGTTCATTGGTCCTGGTCGCTACCGGCGATGGCAAGGGTAAGACAACAGCTGCCATGGGCACGGCTCTGCGGGCGCTCGCGAGAGGCTGGCCCGTGTGCGTCGTCCAGTTCGTGAAGTCGGGTAAGTGGCACTCGGGCGAGGGTAAAGCCCTCACCCGGCTTGGAGCTGAGTGGCACACGATGGGCGAGGGCTTCACCTGGGACTCAGATGACCTCGGCCGTTCCGCCGAAGTCGCCCGCATGGCCTGGCAGCTCGCCAAGCAAAAGATCTCCTCGGGCGAGTACCGGTTAGTGGTGCTCGATGAGGTCACTTACCCGCTCAACTGGGGCTGGGTGCCCGTGCAGGACCTGGTCGAAACCGTCGCCGGGCGGCCTCAGGGGGTCAACGTGTTCATAACCGGACGCGACGCGCCTCAGGCAGTCGTGTCCTTAGCAGACACCGTAAGCGAGGTCCGCAAGCTGAAGCACCCATACGAGGCCGGCATAATGGCTATGAAGGGCATCGATTTCTGACGGGTGATAGGCCTTCTGACCGGTGATAGGCCGCACCAAGGCGGCTGCGCCGTGCGGGAGCCCAACTCGAGCCAGCGGCTGCGGGCGTCGTCAGCCGCTCCCAAGGGAGCCCGGCGCCCGCCCGAGAGCGGTGGTCCCGGGCAGGCGCCGGCGTGCCGGTCCAGGCGTGCCTGCTGGGCCAGGTCCGCCTGGCAGGCCAGGACGGGCCTGCAGGCCCGGTTGGCCTACAGAGTCAGGCTGACCTTGGTCTTGACCGTGCGACCCGACAGGACCTTCACGGTCGTGCGGGCAAGGACCGTGTGGTGCTTGGCGTGGGCCAGCAGGCGCATCGCCGCTTTGTCCAGCCTGATGCCAAGGCGAGCCGGACGGCCTGTAGCTGCGAGGTTGTAAGACCGGTTGCCAAGTGGAGTTACCACGTCCTTCAGCACGATCGAGCCACGGCAGCGCGCGCGGCTGCAGCGAAGCACGAGGACTATGGCACCCTTGTTCACTTTGATGTGCGGGCTTAGCACTGCGACCAACGGGACCGGCCGAGGCGGTCGACGCTTCACGGGCGGCTTGGGCTTGTGGTGAGGCACGGTGGTCGTGGTCCTGTGCGGAGGCAACGTGGTCGTCGTGACGGGGACCGGCGTCGGCCCCGTGACGGCCCCGGTGAGGGTGACCGAGTAGGTGCTGCTCGCCACGCCGGGGTTGATCACGTCCTCGACCGTGACAGACAGGACGTCCCCTTCGTTTACCGTGTTGGGGACGGTGAACGTCACGTCGTTGGTGCCCCCACCGACAAGGCCGGCGCTAACGGCACCCGAGCCCAAAGACGTGGTCGAGTCGATTATGTGGTAATAGCTAGGGTTGTTGGGGAACACCGTGCCGGCAGGTGCCTCCAAGCCGATCGTGCCCACGCCTCCTTGCAGTGGCGCCGAAGCGCGCAGGTTGGAGATCGTGTACGTGGCTACCGCACCTGGGGTGTTCGGCTCGACCGTCACGACGACCCCGGGGCTCGCGCTCGGGCCGATCTCATAAGGCGGGGCGTCCGCCGGGACAGGGTCGCTGGACGTCGAAACCGTGAAGTCACGCACGACGCCCGCTGGCGGGTTGGTCACGTTGGCGAGCACCACGCTCACGGAGTCGTTCGCGTGAATGGGGTCAGAGAGAGGCACCACCGCCGTGCCTTTGTCCAAAGTCGTGCCTGTGGCCACGAAATGCCAGTTGGCAGTGCTGTCTATCACGAGGATCCCCGTCACCGTGGTGAAGTCGGTAGGGCCAGCTTTCTCGGTGAGGATGATGTCACCGCCGGCGGCGACCGCGCTCGACGCCTCGAAGCCGACCGTGTAGACGGTCATGGCGCCAGCCACCGTGTCTTGCGCCGACACGCTCACAGCTCGCACTGAGCCACCGAAGACGACCGAGTTGGTGACTTGGGGAGTTCCGTTGCCCGGTTGCACTGTGATGTCGTCGGCCTGGACCGTGGCGCTCGGCGGCGGGTTGGTGCCGGTGGCTGTGATGTTCAGCGTTTCACCGTTGGACAGCGCGTCCGCCAAGGTCAACGTCGCCGTCGGCCCGCTTGCTGAAACAGCCGTAACCTTGTCTGCCACTGTGCCCGAAGGCCCGCTCACCGTTACCGAATAGCCCGCAGGGGCGTTCAGGAAAGACAGGACTTCAGTGCCCTCGGTGGCTGCCGCTTTCAGCGAGACAGTCGTACCAGCGCTCGAGAGGTTGCCCACTGGCACGTCAGCGATGCTGTAGGTGGTGTTTGCCCCAAAACCCTCCAACGCTGCCGACAACACGACCTGGGAGGGCACGACCGTAACTGTGTTGGAGCTGCCCGGGGTCGTGTTGGCGGTGGTCGTGACGGAGAAGCTGAACGTGCCTGTACCAGGCGGGGCAGCGGCGTTGAAATCTACCTCGACCTTGGCTTTTGCAGCCACGTTGCAGCTTGCCTGCAGCTCGATGACAAGCGACGTGGGGGTGGAGCTACCCGGCCCGCCGGCGCCAGCCGTCCCCGCCTGGATGCAGCTGCCCGAGATCACGGCAACGTCGGCTGGAGCGGACGACAGCGCTTCGGAAGGGGTGACCGTGATGGACCCGCCGGTCGAACCGCTGAACCCGGCGCCAACATAGAACACCAGCTCGAAACTTGTCTCGGCCCCCCTGCTCACCGTCGCCGGTGAGACCGTTGTGCTCACCACGGCCCCAGAGGGCGAGCCGATCGTGTAGTGGTCGGACGTTACGTCTGCATATGCCGGGAGGCTGGTGGCGACGAGCCCCGCAAGCATTGCTGTCCCGGCGATGACAGTCCCCAGGGCACCTAGCCTCAGGCTCCGCCGCCGCGGCCCGCGCCCCGCGGCCTGAGTTGGTTGTCTTTTCATGACCACGACCTTAGCGTTGGGGTGCCCAGCACCTTGCAGGGCTTGCTTGAGCCACCAAATGGCAGGCAGGCTGGGACCATGCCGAGCATCGACCTCCCCCTTGAAGAACTACGTACCTATGTTCCCGAAGAGACCGAGCCCGCGGACTTCGACCAGTTCTGGGCCAAGACTTTGGAGGAGGCGAGGTCGGCAGGCCCGGGCCTGCAGCTCGATTCGCCTTACATGCCCCTTGCGGGAGTCGAGGCCTACCACGTGTGGATGACCGGTTTCGGTAGCGCCCGGCTTTCAGGGTGGTACGTGCGCCCCGCAGGCGGCGGGCCATTTCCAGGCATCGCCCACTTCCACGGCTACTCGGGGCGTGCCGCTCGCCCGCTGGAGACCTACGCCCTTGCCGCGCAGGGCATAGCAGTGCTCTCCATGGACTGCAGGGGACAGGGAGGAGATTCTCCTGATGTGCCCCCATATGGCGGTGGGCACCAGCCGGGCTGGCTCACGAGCGGCTTGACCGACCCCGCCCGCCATTACTACAGGTACGTGTTCGCCGACGCCGTGCTGGCGGTCGACGCCCTGGCCGCCCAGGACGAAGTGGACGACAGCCGGATAGCCATCACAGGTGCCAGCCAGGGAGGCGGCCTTTCCCTGGCAGCAGCTGCCCTGTCGGGGCGGGCGAGCTTTGTGTGGGCAGACGTGCCCTTCCTCAGTGACTTCCCGCGTGCGGTCGCAATAACTCCCAACCCGCCCTACACAGAAGTGGCAGATTTCCTTCGCCGGCGGCCGGACCTGTCTGGCACAGCTTTCCAGACCCTCTCCTACATAGACGTCGCCAACCACGCCCGGCGTATAACATGCCCAGCTAGGGTCACGGTGGGACTGTGGGACGACATCTGCCCACCGAGCACCGTGTTCGCCGCCTACGCGCGCTTGGCCAGCGAGGACAAGGAACTTTTGGTCTTCCCCTACCACGGCCATGGCCTGACTTACGAGATCGAAGAACGCCGCTTTGCCGAACTGGTGCGCGCCCTGAAGGCCGGCGAGCCCAGCAATTAGGCCGCGCGCGGCCGCCCCGGCCGTCGCCGGCGTCGTGGCGCCCGTCCTCAAGCCCTACTTGCCAGCCGCTGGTTTTGCGCGGCCCAATACCGCTCGTTATGCGCCGCCTAATAAACGGCTCTCCCATGGCCCTAGCGGCACCTTCGGCCCGAGGTGCTCGCCTGTCGAAATGTCCCACAGGCGGCTCGGGGCTTCCACCTCTACGGGCTCGAAGCTGTGGTTCGCCACGCACCAAAGCCGCGAGCCGTCGGGGCGCCTGGCGCTGTTGAGCCTCACAGAAGGGGGTAGCTCGCCCCACGGGGCGACCGCCGGCGGCACGCCCCTATCCGAAAGCGCCCACCTGAGCAACGAAGCCGTGCTGGCGCGGTCGGGCAACGTGCCAACCCAGCTCAGCCGGCCGCGGCCGACCGGGCGGCTCACGAGGGCCGGGAAACCGCCGAAATAGGGGTGCTCGTAGCGCCAAAGGGCCGTGGCGTCCTCGACTACGAGGCCGTCGGCCCACGCTTCGGCGCTTGCCCCCTCGGAGAGCTCGGGCCCGGCTTCGCCAGTGCTGCGTAGCGCCAACGGCTCGGCCAACGTCGAGTACTCCTGGTACCAAAAGCCTCCAGCCAAGCGCAGTGGGCCTGGGGCGAGCTCCCAGCGCGCCCGCGCCCATTCGTCGGCGTAGCCGCTCCGGAACGTCAGTACGACATGGGCGCCGCCCTGCGCGTGCTCGACCAAGCGCCCCAACAGTGCCGTACTGGCTATGTAAAGCGCCGGCACCACCACGACTGGGAGCCCCGACCAGTCCGAGCTGGGGTGCAGGATCCTCACCTGCAAGCGGGCGTCGCAAGCGGCGGCGTAGAAGCGTTTGAAGATCCGGTGGTAACTGGACGGGTCAGGCTCTGCTGTCCCCTCACGCGAAAGAGGCGGTTGAAAAGCCATCGCCCAACGGCTCTCCTCGGAGTACAAAAACCCGACGTCTGCGTCAGGGACGAGGCCCCTAAGGGCGCCGCCGAGCTGGCGCAGCTCAGCCCCAATCTTGGAGACCTCCGCATAGACCCGCCCAGGCGAGAGGTCGTGGCCTAGCACCCCGCCCCAGTACGTCTCCGCGCCGAAGTGCAGGGTGTGCCAGTGCCAGTACTCGAGCAGTTCCGCCCCACGAACAGCGAACAGGTGCGCCATCAAGCGTAGCTGGCCCGGGAAAGGGGGGACGTTTGTGGCCGAGCCTCCGATAGAGGTCGCTTGTGCCTCGGTGACGTAGAAGTTCTCCCCCTTTGGGCCCCGCGTCGAATAGCCCATGTCCGCCTTGAAAAGTGCGAGCCAGGTCCCAGTGTCGGCCTGCCACTGGGTACCTAGCGGGCGCAGCTCACGTTCAGGAGGCTCGGGTAGCTCGAGCGCGCGCTGCAAGGGGACGTAAATGTTGCAGGCCGACCTGTCGAGTGCCTCCCCGATGGAGCGCGAGCTCGACCACGCCCCCCCGTAACCGCTCACTACACAGTGGAGCACCTCCTGGTCGGGAGAGACTATTTGTTTCAAAAGATCTCGCTGCCAGGCAAGGAACTCAGTCGCGAGCCGAGCTTGGAAGCGCGCCCACTCGAGCGCGTAACCCGGGTTCGTGTTGCCGGCGGGGCCCCAAAGGTCCTCAGGTGAGCTCAGGCGGTGGCTCCAGTAGGTGAGGCCCCACTTCTCGTTGAGGGCTTCCAGGCCCCCGAGCCTCTCCACCACCTCTTCACGGAAGCGAGCGACGACGTGGGGGTTCACAAGCTCGTGAGCGCCGATCTCGTTGTCCACCTGCCAGGCCAGGACCGCTGGGTGTTGGCCGAACTCTGCGGCCATGGCCCTTATCAGCCGTTCTGCATAGAAAAGGAAGGCCGGGTGTGTGAAGTCGACGTTCTGGCGGGCGCCATAGGGGTGGTGCCTGCCCTCGCGGTCCATGGCCATCACCTCGGGGTGCAGGCGGGCCATCCAGGCGGGCACGGCGTAGGTGGGAGTCCCGATGACCACCTTTATCCCGGCATCCCAGACGGCGTCCACCACGCGTCGTAGCGCAGTAAAGCTGATGCGGCCGGGCTCGGGCTCATAGCTCGCCCAGGTGGACTCGCCTACGCGCACCACGCTAAAGCCGGCAGCGGCCATTAGGCGGACGTCCTCGGCCAAACGTTCGTATGGTTGGTACTCGTGGTAGTAGGCGGCACCGAACAGCATGGGGCAAGTCTTGGCGGCATTGGCTCAGGCCGGCAAATGGGGCTATAACTGGCGCCGTGGACGAAGGACATGCCGGCGAGGCGCTGGCCTCGGCCGCCCTTAGGAGACTGGGGGTGGGACCGGGGCCGGAGGCGCCTCTGAGCGCGCACCGGTTCCCTGACGGTGCACAGTTCCGCATAGAGATCCCCAGCGTCGAGGGCCCAGAGGCTCTCGAGGCCGTAGTGGAGTCTGCCGAGGCGGCTGGCATAGTCGTGAACCGGGTGTCCCAAGGCAGCGGGGCCATGCTCCTAAGCGCTTCAGAACTCACGGCTATGGCCGTGCTCGGCTCGGAAAAGGGCATCGAAGTGTCGCTCTTCGTCGGGCCGCGCGACGAATGGGACCTCGGCGCGTCGTCCCGGGCTCCCGATGGAGCCGGTTTCTACGGGCGCGTGAGGGGCGTCCGCCAGCTCCGCTACGCCCTCGAGGACGTGGAGCGAGCTGTGGAGCACGGGATCCGCAGCTTCCTTGTCGCTGACTCCGGCCTGCTGGAGCTGCTCGCCGACGCCCAGCACAGAGGCGAGCTACCTTCGGAGGTCGTCTGGAAGGTGTCCGCCTACATGGCCCCCACGAACCCTGCCAGCTTCGCTCAGCTCGAACGTCTGGGCGCCTCCACCATCAACGTCCCCTCCGACATGACCCTCGGCCAGCTCGCCGAGCTGCGCAGCGTCTCGGGCCTGCCAATCGACCTCTACGTCGAGTCGCCGGACGGTGCCGGCGGCGTCGTGCGTGGCCACGAACTGGCGGAGCTGGTAAAGGTCGCCGCTCCTCTTTATGCGAAGTTTGGCCTCCGTAACTCGCGCGGCCTCTACCCGAGCGGCGGCCACCTGCGTGCAGACGTGGTAGCCATCGCCCGCGAGAAAGTCCGCCGGGCGGCGATAGCGCTTGAATGGGCCGAGCGCCTCTCCCCCGGCCTGTCCCAGTCCTCACCCGGGGCCAAGGGCCTCGGCGTCCCGGTGGCTCAGCGGGGCCGGTAGCTCAATGAGGCTCAACGGGGCCGGTAGCTCAATGAGGCCGGTAGCTCAATGAGGGTCGTCGTCCTCGGCGCCACTGGCCACATAGGCTCCTACCTAGTGCCCCGCCTGGTCGAAAGGGGCCACGAAGTCGTTTCGGTTTCTCGCGCCGAGCGGCGCCCCTATTTCGACAGCCCCGCGTGGTCAAAGGTTGAGCAGGTCGTCATGGACCGTGGGCAACAAGAGCGGGCAGGGACTTTCGCTGACCGGGTTGCTTCCATGAGGGCAGACGCCGTTGTCGACCTCATCTGCTTCACGCTGTCTTCTGCCCGCCAGTTGGTTGAAGCTCTCGCCCCAGCCGGCACTTACCTTTTGCACTGCGGGACGATCTGGGTGCACGGGCCAGCAGTAGAGGTGCCGGTGACCGAGGACGCCCCGCGCCGGCCGTTCGGGGAGTACGGGTCACAAAAGGCCGCCATCGAAGAGCTCCTTTTGGACGCGTCCAAGAGCCGCCGCCTACCGTGCACAGTCCTTCACCCCGGCCACATAGTCGGCCCGGGGTGGGCGCCGGTCAACCCCGCAGGCAACTTCAACACAGCCGTATTCGGGCGTTTGGCCCGAGGCGAGGAGCTAGAGTTGGCCAACTTCGGCCTAGAGACCGTCCACCACGTCCACGCCGACGATGTCGCCCAGGCCTTCGAGCTAGCACTGGAGCACCCGGAGCAAGCGGCCGGCGAGGCTTTCCATGTGGTCTCCGAGCGGGCACTGACGCTGCGAGGTTATGCGGGGCAAGTTGCTGGCTGGTTCGGTCGTCCTGCGCGCCTGACCTTCTCGCCTTTTGAAGACTGGGCCAAGCGCAACGACCCCGAGGACGCCGCTGCTACCTGGGACCACATCGCCCACAGCCCCTCTATCAGCATCGCGAAGGCCTCGGCGCTGCTTGGCTACAAGCCCGCCTACACTTCCTTGGCTGCGGTCCACGAGTCCCTCTCGTGGCTAATCGAACACGGGCAGGTGGACGTAGGTGAGGCAAAGCTCCAGCCGTACTCCTAGCGTTGCCGGCGAAAGGGGCTGGTACGGCCCAGCCGGCCTAGCTCAGCCTTTGCCTACTTCGGCTCAGCCGGCCTAGCCGTGGCCTGACCCGACTTCGGCCCAGCCCGCCTAGCCGTGGCCTGACCTAGCCGGCCTCTCGCGGGAAGCCCGCCGAGCCTCGCCGGTCACACGCCGGCCGTGTGCACCCCGCTCCAGCGTTGGACCTCGCCGGCGAGGTCGAGCCGCTCGACAGGAGCTGCGTGCTCGTAAGCGCCCCACCGGTCGCGAGGGAGCATCCACATCAGCTCGAACTCATTGCCGTCGGGGTCGGCGCCGTAGACGCTCTTGGTGGCGCCGTGGTTGGACTCGCCCGTGTAGGCCCCTGCGTCGAGCACGGCCTGGCGAGCTGCGGCGAGCTCGTCTATGGTGTCGAACTGCCAGGCCAAGTGGTACAGGCCGATCGCGCCGGGGCGCTTGGGGCCGCCCGCTGTGCCCACTGCGAACAGGCCGAGGTCATGGTGGTTGCCCGACCTTGGGAGCCGCAAGAAGGCGGCATTGGCCCTCGGTTCACGGGCGACCACCTGCATACCGAACACCTCAGCGTAGAAGCGGACAGAACGCTCTAGCTCGGAGACGAACAGTACGGCGTGGTTGAGGCGCACGGGTGAAACCACTGCTACAGCCATCGGCAACTCCTTGGGTTATTGAGCATCCTGGCTTTTCAAGGCGCTCCCGTCTCAGCCTAACCGCCGGCAAAGCTTTCACAGCGAGCCTCGGCAAAGCTTTGAGAGCAGGGCTCAGCGAGGCTTTGAGAGCAGGGCAGATCTGGCCAAGGCTGCTACGCTTGGCGGGTTCACCGGGACCTGACGAACCGGTAGACCGCTTCTAATAGTTCTCGGCTTTTTTCGTTCGCTACTCGCTCGTCGCCCGAGGCGAGCGCGCCGGCGACGCAATGGTTCACGTGGTCGTCCAAAAGGTTGTAGGCCACGGCCTCCAAAGCAGTCGAAACTGCCGAGATTTGCGTAAGGATGTCTATGCAGTAGCGGTCTTCGGCGATCATCTTCTCGATCCCGCGCACCTGGCCTTCGATGCGGTGCATTCTCTTGGCGAGCGCCTCCTTGTCGCCGGCGGCGACGTAACCGCGCACGTTCGGTGGCACCGTCTTGGGTTGCGCCGGCGAGCTGGGTGGCACCGTCTTGGGTTGTGCCGGCGAGCCCGGTTCTGCTGGCGAGCCCGGTTGGGCCGGCAAGCCCGGTTGGGCCGGCGCGCTGTGTTGTGCCGGCGAGCTGCGTTGGGTCATCAGACGGCACCGCCTGTCGCATCGCGGGCGGCAGCCCTACCGGGTTGGCCCCGCTCGCCAAAAAGCGGCCCCGCTCCTCCAACTAGGCGCCCAGTAGTACTGAGGGCCCTCGTCGCCCTCGTCGCTCCGCGGAGTGGGTGGTAATGCCGCAGGCGCAGCGAGTTAGAAACGACAAAAAGGCTCGAGGCCGACATAGCTGCTGCTCCAATTACAGGGCCAACGAGGCCCGCTACGGCCAGCGGGACGGCGACGACGTTGTAGGCAAAAGCCCAAAATAGGTTGCCCTTGATGGTTGCCAGGGCCCGGCGTGCCAGGCGGATGGCGTCGGCGACGGTGACGAGGTCGCCTGACACCAACGTCAGGTCAGAGGCCTCGCGGGCGATGTCGCTCGCTGTGGCGACAGAAATCCCGAGGTCAGCCTGCGCGAGCGCCGGCGCGTCGTTCACGCCGTCACCCACCATGGCGACGACCTCGCCGGCAGCTTGCAGCCGGCGCAACTCGGCTGCCTTGCCGTCAGGCCCGACACCCCAAAGGACGCGCTCGATGCCGACTTCGGCCGCTACTGCACGCGCCGCTCGTTCGTTGTCACCAGTAAGGAGCACGGGCGTGAGCCCGAGTGCGCGCAGTTCACGGACTGCCTGCCGAGCTGTGGGCTTCACCTCGTCGGCGAGCGCCAAAAGCCCGAGCACCTTCCCGCCCGCAGCCACAGCCACTACGGTGGCCCCTTTTTCCTCAAGCCGCTCGACCTCGCGAGCCATCTCCTCGTCGACTGGGGCTCCCCGGTCTGCGAGGAGCGCCGGCCGCCCCACGGTTACCTCACTGCCTTCAACCACAGCCTCCACGCCGAAGCCGGCCAAGTTCTTGAACCCGCTGGCGGGCGGCAGCTCCCCGAAGCGGCTCCTGCCCGCTTTGGCGATCGCCCGGCCAATCGGGTGCTCGCTCGCCTCCTCCAGGGCTGCCGCAGTGCGGAGCAGCTCTTCCTCGCCCACGCCCTTGGCTGGCACGATGGCCACGACGTGCATCTTGGCCTGCGTCAGCGTCCCGGTCTTGTCGAGCACTACCGTCGTGACGTCCTTGGCCCGTTCCAACACCTCTGGGCCCTTTATAACGATGCCGAGCTGGGCGGCGCGGCCCGTCACCACCATGAGCGCCGTCGGAGTGGCAAGGCCTAGAGCGCAAGGGCAGGCTATGACGACCACGGCCACCGCGGCGCTGAAGGCAGCAGCGGCGCCCGAACGGGACAGCAGCAGCCAGCCGGCCAAAGTCAGCAACGCGGCCCCGCTCACCACAGGGACGAACACCGCCGAGGCTCGGTCGGCCAGGCGCTGCACCTTGGCTTTACCCGCCTGGGCCTCTGCCACGAGCCGGGCAACCTGAGCGAGCGCTGTCTCAGGCCCAACCCGAACTGCCTGCACGACTAGGTGCCCCGAGAGGTTGACGGTGCCGCCGGCCACCTCAGTGCCCGGACCCACCTCCACTGGGACGGGCTCGCCTGTGAGCACCGAACAGTCGAGAGCCGACGTGCCCTCGATGACGACCCCATCGGTGGCCACCTTTTCGCCGGGGCGAACGACGAACCGCTCGCCGACGCGAAGGTGCTCGACCGGCACGAGGACCTCGCGACCTTCGCGCAGGACGTGGGCCTCCTTCGCCCCGAGCTCGAGCAGGGACCGGACCGCCTCGCCAGAGCGGCGCTTGGCCTTTGCCTCCAAATAACGCCCGAGCAGCACCAAAGCAGTTATGAGGGTCGCCGCGTCGAAATAGGTCTCCTCCCGCAGCCCTGCCACGACGACGACCCCTGACCAAGCCCAGGCGGCGAGCGTGCCGAGCGACACGAGCGTGTCCATGGTGGCCACGCCATGCCGAGCGTTCTTGGCGGCCGCGCGGTGGAACGGCCAGCCCGAGTAGCCCACCACTAGGGTCGCCAGGACGAGCGAGAGCCATTCCCAGCCAGCAAAGCGCTCACCGGCTGCCCAAGCCCACAACGCAACCGGCACCGAGGCGGCTATGGAAACCCCAAGCCTCAACTTATAGGGGTTGCTGGACAGCTCGCCAGCCCTTGCCTGCTCGGGGACGATGGCCCCATAGCCGGCCTTCTCCACCGCCCCGACGATCTCGTCAAGTGAAACTCGGGCCGGGTCGAAATAGACCGCAGCCTGTTCGCTCGCAAAGTTGACCGTAGCCGTCACGCCTTCCAGCTTGTTCAGGCGCTTTTCGATGCGGGCCGCGCAAGACGCACACGTCATCCCCTCTATCGCCAGGTCAACGTGCGCCTTGCCCGGCGCAGTCACCGCCATCAGCCTGCCTCGGCCTCGTAGCCGGCCTCTTCGATAGCCGCGCGGAGCGCCGCGTCCTCGAGGTTTTCACCGGTCACCTTTACGAGCTTCGCATCCAGGTCGACGTCGACCTGCTTCACGCCTGGCACTGTGCTGAGCTCGCTGCTCACGGCTCGCCTGCAATGCTCACAAGTCATCTGCGGGACTTTGTAGGTAACGGTCTCGCTCATTGAACGCTCCTCCCTTCGCCTTTTTCACTTCGCCTGCTCACTTCGCCTGCTTCCCTTCGCTGGCTCACCCGGGCCACCTGCCCACCCGGGTTGCTCACCGGGCCGTCTGCTCACCGGGCCACCTGCTCGGCCGGTGCCTCCGAGCCACGTCACAACCACCACCAGCAGCACTATAGCATATATACCCCATAGGGGTACTTGTTAGGCGCAGCAGCTATGCCGTAGAGGCCCTCCGCACCCCACCGGCCAACCTTTCAAAAGCGCCTGGTGAGCTACCGATAGATGCGAGAGAAGAACGGTGCACCCTTCATGGGCAGACGGAGGCAGAGCCGGACGCAGCCAGGTACGGACGGGTGGCGACCTAGCACAGCCATGGGCGCACCCGGCGAGGGACGGACGGAGCGAGGTACGGACGGAGCGAGGTACGGACGGGTGGGGACTGGGCGCCACGAGGTACGGACGGAGAGGTCTTCACATTTGGGCCTGAGCAGCCCGGTTGTGGCGCTGAAAAAGACGGGCCCACAGATTAAGCGGCCCGAGCTCACAGCTTTGGTGCCGACGGGGGC
>Ga0209061_1000806_pt1 | contig 66562 bp, 62 predicted proteins | sample Coa_R1_10_FD_187157 | JGI IMG/M metagenome (GOLD analysis project Ga0209061, IMG submission 187157) | Surface soil microbial communities from Centralia Pennsylvania, which are recovering from an underground coalmine fire - Coalmine... | ecosystem: Environmental > Terrestrial > Soil >... | reverse complement strand
CCTCTACATTGCGCGTCATATCAAACGCTTCGAGCGGCGGGTCATCGCGGAAATACTGCCCCCGCTGCATCCTGACTCCGGCAATCCCTTCTGGGATCACTATGGGCGGCGCGTCACGGGACTTTCATTTCGCGAGGCCGACCGGCTCTCGAGCCGCGACAAGGAATTCATCCAGGCGCTTTTTCCCGACGCGCCGCTCTATACCTTTCTGCTGCCGGACGAGGTGCGTAATTCACTTGGTGCAATTGGCGAAGCCAGCCGAGGGGCGGTCCGCCTGCTGCAACAAGCCGGGATGAAGCCGCTGAATCAATACGATCCGTTCGACGGCGGTCCTTACTATGGCGCTGAGACCGCCGAGCTAAAACCGGTCCGCGAATGCCGCCGGATGCGTCTGAAGGCGGGTAATCGCCCGGAATCGGCGGCGCGGGTTCTCATCGGATGCGAAGATCGGGAGCGCGGCTTTCGCGCGGTCGCCACGGCGGTCGAGATCAATCACGCGGCGATCGTCTCGGAGGGCGTGCTCGACCGGCTGGGCCTCGCCGACGGCGCTATCGCCGAGATGGTCCCAATTCCCTGAAGGCATCAACTCGCAAGCAGCGCGCGATAGAAACGGACCGCGCCTTCGACCTGCGAGATCAGATTGTATTCGTTGGGGGCGTGAATTACGCCGGCGGACGGCCCCGGTCCGACAACCACCGGATGGAGCCCAGCGGCGGCGTAGATTCCCGCTTCGGTGCAGCCGGTCTTCACCGCGGTCTTGATCGGAAGACCCGCTTCGGCCATCGCGTGCTCGGCAAGCTTCACGGTCTCGCTGCCTTCGGGAGCGCGGAAGCCGGAATTCGCCCGTCGTTCGATGAGATTGGCTCCGAGGTCGCTCGCACGCTCTGTAATCGCGCTCACCGCGCGGTTGACGCCGGCGCGCACCGCATCGATCGGCATCGAGGGCGGCGGCCGCAACTCGAATTCGAGTGAGATCGAGTTAGCTGCCGATCGGATCACGCCGGGGTTCCAGGTCAGCGTCGGCGGCGTGTAGCCCGGCTCATCGGGACCATTGCGGCTCGCGAATTCCGATAGGTGCCGTAGGAAGGCGGCGAGTGCGACGATCGCGGTTGCCGGAATCAGGCTGCGGATCGATTTGTCGGCGGGCTCGATCCGCGCCGCGTTTGCGATCGCGCCGGTGGCTTCCCTTGTGACGATCAGCTCGCATCGCGCGGCCACCTTATTTACGGCGTCGCCGCCGACGATCGACGCGATCGCCGGCTGCGGAACCCCGGCGACAGCGTCGACGGCGGCGATAATCGCATTCTTGCCGAGTTCCGGAGTGCTCGAATGCGCCGAACGTCCGACGAAGATTGCGCGGCGGGCTGCGGCGGGCGAGGGCAGGGCAACCGGCTCGAAGCGGAGTTCGAGCTGAAAGACGACCAGTCCTTTATGCGCGGTAACCACTTCAAGCATGGAGGGCTCGCCGACAAAAGCGAGCGCTCCGCGTGGGAGCAGACCCGAGGCTGCAAGCTCTTTGGCGCCGACCAGGCCATGCTCTTCGCCGAACGTCGCTACCAGCCAGACATCACGCCGCGGACACCGGACGTCGATCAGCGCAGTTGCCTTGGCGATGAAATCGAGCTTGGTGTCAGCCGCGCCGAGCCCATAGATCCGGTCATCTTTGATCGTGGCCTTGAATGGATCGCCGTTCGCTTCAGTCCAGAGTGCCGGATCGCCCGGCGGAACCGTGTCGAGATGGGTATTCAGGACGATCGGCGCAAGCGACGAATCCTTTCCTGCGACCTTCGCGATGAGATTCACCTGCCGGTCGCCTTCGGAATTTGATGAGATGAGACTCGCTTCTATTCCGGCCGGCGCGAGCAGCTCATCGATGCAAAGCTTCGCGATCTCACGCGTGCCCTCGGTGGTCACGCTGCGGCATCCGATCAGCCGGCGGCACCAGTCGAGGAGCTCGCGATCCATCATGCGCCTCGAAGGCATCGATCGAGAATTTCGAATGCCTCGGCCAACTCCGCATCGGTAAGATCGCCGGCGGGCAAAAACAGTCGAATGCAGGCCGGTTCGTGGCCGCCGTAGTAGAGCACCAGTCCGGCGCGAAAGCATTTTTCGATGAAGGCGCGCGTCGCTTTCAGCGATCCGTTGCCGATCCGAAACGAAAGCATCGCGCCGACGCCGTTGATTTCCGAGATCGCGCCCGGATGCTTGCGCGAGAGTTCTTCGAGATGCGCGCGTGTCATCCGCTCGAGTTGTCGGATGCGTCCGGCGGGGCCGAGATAGCCTTCGCCGGCGAGCTTCTCGATGATTCGCCGGCCGACGGCCATCGCCACTGTCGCGCCGGAAAAGGTGCCCGAGACGAGACCGGGGTCGGGCGCGAATCCCTCCCGATGCATCACGGCGCTGCCCTGAAGCGCCTTGCCGACCGTGATGATGTCGACGTAGTCGGCGAGTTCGAGTAGATCGGTCGCGAACAGCTCGCCGGTGCGCGCGAAAGTCTGGATCTCATCGACCCAGACCGGAATTCCGGCGCGGCGGCACTCCTCGAAAATCGGGACGAAGAATTCGCGCGGCGCGGTGATGAATCCCGCTTCGCCTTGAACCAGCTCCGCGATGAACGCGCACACGCCGTCGCCGTCGCGCCGGATCACGTCGCGCACTGTCGCGAGCGTGGTCGCGGCCGAATCGGGCTCATGTCGATTGAAGAACGGCACGCGATGCACCGGGAATGTCGAAGGTTGTCCCAGACGATAATCAGGCCGGTCGGTTATCTCGGCCATCGCGCTCGTGCGCCCATGAAAACATCCGGTGAACGCAATTACGCCGGGACGTCCGCCGCGCTTCTGCCGCACGATCTTAAGGGCGTTTTCGTTGGCATCAGCGCCTGAGAGCGCGAGCCAGCATCGATCCATCCCGCGCGGCGCGTAACGCATCAGGGTCTGCATCAGCAGGAAGTACTCGCGATTGAAAATCAGGTTGCCCTGCATCGCGATGTCGCTCGCGGCGGCGCGGATCGCAGTCTCGATCAGATCGAGGTTGCCGTGACCGAAAAGATGGACGCCGATGCCGAGCGCGAAGTCAAGCACCCAGCGTCCGTCGGCGAGCATCGCGCGCGCGCCGCGCCCGACCCCTGCGCCGAGGTAGGGGTAGAACGGCGGCCGGCCGCGCAGTTTCGCAAGATCGCGCAGGTCGAGCGCCATCTGCTGCGGCGCAAGCGGCGGCGCGGCTTCATTCTGCGCTTCGCCGATCGCGTCGAGCATCAGGCGCAACCCCTGCTCGAATTTCGGCCCGAAATCCAACTGTCCGGCGAGATCCTCTGCTACATCCAAGATAACAGGCGGGCGCGTGTTATTTTAGTGCTCGGATCGAAAACCCGCGCTCGTTGTAGCAAAGCTGCGAACGCTTGCCCTGCAGTATGGTTTCGAGCACGCATTCGCGGCCCCATAACCGCTGCAGGTAGGCGAGCGTCTTCTCCGCGTATTCAAGATGAAGATCGCGGCCGTCGTGATAGTGCTTCAAGTAGAGCGTGTGATTATGTCCAAAATCGGCGTCCTCGACCTTGATCACGGGGATGGCGTTGGTGCCGATGTTGCGGATGAGCGTCTCCTTGACATCGCGCCATCCGTCCGGATCGGAGACCTTGTTGACTACGAGATCGCCGCCGCGCGCCTGGTAATCGAAGAGATCCATCTCGCGCATCAGGTCCTCGGTGAGATAACGCCGGATGAAAGAGGTATCGCGTTCGACCTCGCGGGCCTCGAACAGCTTTTCGCGCCCGCTCTTGTTGGGCGCGCCGTCGCGTTTGATCTCTTCGGGCGTCGGATCGGTGTAGCGGCGGTAGAGGTCCTCCCAGATGCGGAAGCCGAGGTGATACGGGTTGATCTGCCCCGGGATCGGACGAATCACCTGGTTGTGACGCACGATGAACTCGAGATGCAGCCCCTGCTCGAGGTTGAGCGACTCCACGATCTTCTTGTGCCAGTAGCTCGCCCAGCCCTCGTTCATGATCTTGGTTTCCATCATCGGGATGAAGTATTTGGCCTCTTCGTCGACGATGGTCAGGAGGTCTTTCTCCCATTCGGCCAGGAACGGATTGTAGTCGCGGATGAACAGCAGCAGGTCTTCGTCGGGCTCAAGCGGCACGCGATGCACTTCGGGCTCGCGAAATTCCTGTGGACGATGAATTTTCTTGAAGGGATCGCTCCTGGGCTGCGCCGCCTCGATCGCGCGAGCCACCTGCTCGTCGCGCGAAAGCTTGCGGATCGCGAGGTTGCGCCGACATTGCCACGATAGCGCGTGCGCCGCGTCGAGCACGCGCTCGACGAGATCAACGCCGATCGAGGGGTCCTCGGTGTAGCGGCGGACACGAAGCGCGTGGGCCTTGAAGGTCTCGACCGTCAGGTCGGCGCGGGTTGTGCGATAGGTAAAGTTGTTCTTGAAGAAATCGTTGTGCCCGTACACGTGGGCCATGGTCAGGATTTGCAGCAGCAGCGTGTTGTCCCGCATCAGGTAGGCGATGGCCGGATTGGCGTTGATCACCATCTCGTACGGCAATCCGCTCACGCCGTGATCGTAAAGCGTCTTGAGCTTCTCGTAGCTCTTGCCGTACGACCAGTGCGGATAGTGCGATGGCATCCCGGAGTACGCCATGTACCCGAGCATCCCGCTATGGTCGCAAATCTCGAATTCCTGCGGATAGCAATCGAGCCCGAATTCCTCGACCTTGTCGCGAATCCGCGCATCCCAATCGATCAGATCCTGCAGTTCGTAATTCGCCATGTCGATTTTTCGATGATCGTTTTCAAGCCGATTCCTTGACCCGATCCTTGGCGAGGAATGCTTTGAACGAGGGCCAGATATCTTCCTTGCGCTCGATCAGCACGGTGTGAAAGTTGGGCGCTTCGAGGCGGCGGAAGATGTTCAGCATCGAGGATTCGTAATAGCGCGAGCCGAGCGGCTTGATCTCACCGTACCCGAACAGATTGCAGACCTCGGCCAGGTCCTCAGCCGCCCTGAGCGCGGCCGGATTGTCGGAATCGAAGTTGTCGCCGTCGGAGCAGTGGAACGCATAGACGTTCCAAAGCGACGGATGGTAGCGCTCGGCGATGATCTCGAGCGCCTTCTGATAACCGGATGAAATGAACGTGCCGCCCGATTCGCCCTTGTGAAAGAATTCCTCCTCGGTCACTTCGCGGGCTTCAGTATGGTGCGCGATAAAGACGATCTCGACGTTGCGGTAGCGGGTCGAGATGAACTGGTAGAGCAGGAAGAAGAAGCTGCGGGCGAGGTATTTCTTCATCGTGTCCATCGAGCCGGACGTGTCCATAATGCAGATCACGACCGCGTTCGACTCTTCGCGGACATCGACCTCGATGTGCTTGTAGCGCAGGTCGTCCTGATGGAACGGGAAGCGGCGCTCTTCCTCTTCTTCTCCGTCGGCAGCGCCGGCTCCGGCACGATTCTCCGCGCTTCTGATGCTCGCCAGCTTGCGCATCACCCGCTGGCGCGCCGTGCGCCGCTTGTCGAGGCGGACGCGGATGCCGACATGACGATAGCCTTTGCGCTTGGAAGCGCGTTCGGTCTCGATCTCACGCAGCGCGCGGCGTTCGAGGTTGGGCAATTCGAGATCCTCGAACATGATCTCGACCAATTCCTCGAGCGTCACATCGGTTTCATAATAATCGACGCCCGGGCGATCGCCGGCCATGTCTTCGCCCTGGCCCTTGCCCTCGCGTCCGGTCTTGCCGACCACCTGGCCGGGCTTGGTATTGCCGTCGCCCTGGCTCGCGCCGCCGGAGTTGTCGCCGAAAACGAAGCGATATTCCTTGACGCCGCGCAAAGGAACTTTGATGACGCGATCGCGGTCTTTGCCGATGATCGATTCCTCGGCGATGATGTCGGCGATGTTCTCGCGGATCGCTTCGCGGACCTTCTGGCGATGGCGCAGACGGTCGCCGGCCGAGCGGTCGGAGCGTTCCGCGTCAGACGGCCGATATTCGCGAAAGATGCTGTCGACCATTTAGCGACTCCGCCTATGACCAAACTTATCAGGCCCCCATTCCCTTCGGGGAAGTGGCTGGGGGGGTACGTTGCTAGGCCGCGCAGTGTGGATGGAGTTTTTGCCGGGCACGCACTAACCAGTTACCGAGAACAAGTCAGCGCAACATTCGCTGACACGAGCTTCACCCCGTCGTCGATGTCCAAAGGGTCGCGCTGGGCATTATGCCCTTTGCAGAGCGGAACAATATACCAGCCGCGATCGGAATCGCCTTCCTTTTGAACGTGAGCCCCAACGTCTGCCAATGCCTGACAGGTTTCTTCAGCGCAGGTCGAAATTCCCAGAGCCTGCCCGCTAAATTTCACCCAATGCTTCAACCACGTACCGCATGCGCAGGTGTTATAACTTGTGCCGTTAATGTTTGTTACTCGCATTTCCCCATCGCCATCGCCGTTTCAATCCTTCCACAGGTTGTTGGCGGCGTATTTCAGCACCACGTCGACGCACGATTCGCAGTAGCCGTTGTCGAGCAGATTCTTGACCATCGCGTTGTACTTGTCGGCCTGCTCCTCGTCGCGGGTGCGCGCCTTGGTGATGATCCGCGAAATGTCGCGCACCGAGCTCATCAGCTTCTTCTCGATCGCTTCCTTGAGCGGCTCGTAGCTGCGATAGCTGACCTTCTCGCCGCGCCGCGATGTGGCCCACAGGTACGCGATGACTTCCTGGCGGAAGCCGTCGGCGGCCGACCCGATGATCGCGATCTGCTCCTCGATCGATTTCAGGAATCCCTCGTCGGGCGGCAGCTCCTCCTTGGTGTTGCGATCGCGGACCTTGGTCTTGTTCACATAGGCTTCGGCGTGATCGAGGTAGTTCTGGAACAGCGCCTCAGCCTGCTCCTGGTAAGAGTAGACGAACGCGCGCGTGATCTCTTTTTCGAGCAGGTCGAGATATTCCTTGTGCAGCGTATCCTGCAGGAACTCCAGATACTGCTTGCGCATGTCGTCGGGGAGGTCGGCCTCCTTGGTCATCGAGATCAGCGCCTCGCGCACGTTGATCGGGTTGATGCAGTTGCCGGAGACGTTGTCCGAGAGCGCGTTGTCGAGCGCCTTCATGATGAAGCGCGTCGAGATGCCGTTCATGCCTTCGCGCTTGGCATCTTCCTTGAGCTCCTGGACATCGACTTTCTTGGTGCGGCCCTTCTCGACCACTTCCTCGCCGTTGTAGAGGCGCAGCTTGGTCATCAGATCGCACTTCGAGGTCGGCTCGAGCCGCGACAGGATCGCGAACATCGAGGCGAGTTCCAGCGTGTGCGGCGCGACGTGGGCGCGGAAATCGGAGTTGCGGATGATCTTCTGATAGATCTTGACCTCTTCCGAAAGCCGCAGATTGTACGGCACCTTCACCACCACGATACGATCGAGGATCGCCTCGTTGGTGTGATCGGCCTTGAACTTCTGCCACTCGGCCTCGTTCGAGTGCGCCACGATGGTGGTGTCGACGTAGACCATCCCATGGCGTCCCGGCGCCGGAATCACCTTTTCCTGCGTCGCGGTGATCATCGCATGCAGATATTCGGTCTCGTTCTTGAATACCTCGATGAACTCGACCATCCCGCGATTGCCGACATTCAACGCGCCGTTGAGCTCCAACACGCGCGGATCGCCTTCCGAATACTGATCGAGCTTCGAGATGTCCTCGGAGCCAATCAGCACAGAAGTGTCCTGGTTGTTCGGATCGACCGGCGGCACCACGCCGATTCCGACGCGGTTACGCTTCGAGAAGCTCCGCGTCTCGACCGGGAATTCCTCGTAGCGTTGGTTGAACTCGACCTTCAGCCGATAGCGGCATACCGGGCACAGGTCGCCTTCGATATGCACACCAAGCATCTTTTCGAACTCGCGGCGAAGATGACGCGGAATCAGGTGCAGCGGCTCCTCGTGCATTGGGCAGCCTTGGATTGCGTAGAACAGTCCGGCCTGCTCAAGTCCGCGCTGGATGCGCTCGACGAGTGAGCTTTTGCCCGAACCGACCGGGCCCATGAGGTAGAGCACCTGTCGGCTTTCCTCGCCCTTGAGCGAGGCCGAATGAAAGTAGCGTACAATTTGAGCGATCGTGCGCTCGATGCCGAAAAATTCGTCAGCGAAAAAGTTGTAGACCTTGACCGGCTCATCCTTGTAGAGCCGCTTGGTCCGTGGATCGTCGGTCTCCTGGATGTCGCGGGTGCCGGCAGAGATAATCAGGTCATAGATGCGAGCGTGGGAAAGCTTGGCCGCCATCGGGTCGTTCTTGACCATCTCGAGGTACTCAAGCAGCGTTCCCTGCCATTGCTTGCTCTGGCGGGCGGCGCGGTCTTCCTGGATCACTCGTGCGAAATCGTTCCCTTCCATCAGCCTCGCTCCTTCTGGTCGGGTCGAAACGTCTTTGGGTTTGCTTCTTGTTTTCGTGGCGGGGAGGCTTGTGCTGTTTTTAAGCGACATGCCTGAACGCAGTATAACGGAAAAGCCTACAGACGATCAACGCGACATTCTCCGAACCGGCTGTCTGACAATAAAACTTCACATAGTTTATTCACAGGCATCAGAGTCTTTTATCGCTTTCTAACGACATCAACGATCAATTTTTCTGCTCAGCTACAATCGTCTCTCCAATGCGCAGCTTCCCGCAATCAAGCACGATTCGGGCCGCAAAGATTGCGTCATCATGCGCGAACGATACCCACCATCGCTCGCGAACCGCCTCCGCCAAATAGGCGGCCTTGCGTTCCATTGTAGTCATCGCGTCGAGATCGTAAGCCTGATTCCAGGGTCCGCTCATGTGCGAGCGGGTCGGCACGATGTCCGCAAGATGTGCAAAGCATTCGCCGTTTTCGTGCACCAGGATCACCTGATGGTCGCGTGTATGACCGCCTGTAACCTCAGCAACGACGCTGGACGTAAGCCGCGCTGCCCCTTCGATTGCCTCGATCGAATTGGCGTTCGGACCAAGACATTCTTCGACATGGCGATAAGCGGCGCGCAGCCGCTCGTTGCTCGAGCTGCGCGCGATTTCGAGTTCTCCCTTCTGGATGAATAGCCTGGCGCGCGGGAAAGCCGCTTCGAGACGGCCTGATTCCCGCCGCCGCACGATACCGCCGCAATGGTCGAAATGCAGATGCGACAGCACGACCGCCGTGATGTCGCCCGGTTCCATCCCGATCGCCCGCAGACCGTTGAGCATCCAGCCCTCGCCATGGTCGAAAATCTCGCGTTCCCGATCGTCCAGGCGGTTGCCGATTCCGGTGTCGATCAGGATCGCATCCGAGCCGCGGACGATGAGTGGACAGGTCAGGTTAAGCCGGATACGGTTGCGATCGTCCGGCGGATGGCTGCGCTTCCATAGTTCGCGTGGCACTACGCCGAACATGCATCCGCCGTCGTTGCGCCAGTAGCCGTCGGTGAGGAACACGATCCGATGCGATCCGATCCTGATTTCCGGCGGCCGTTCCATCGCAATGGTCCTTCAAGTGCCCGCCAGCCAGAGCCCCAGCGCCATCGCGATTGCGCCACCCAGCACCATGACTAAATTGAAGCGCGCTAACCGTCCGGTCTCGATCACGGTCTCACACGACCGTCCTTCGCGCCGCGCATCGACGAGCTTCGACGAGGCGCGCAGCGCGCCAAAGAGCGCAATGATCATAAGCGCATAGACGGTGATCTTGCCTTCGAGGATGCGCAAAAACTGCGGGCGGAAGTGGAAAGCGGTCGACGTTCCGAGCGTCCAGATGTTTCCCAATCCGGTCAACAGCACTATCACCCCGGCGGCCAGGCTTACGCGGCCGATCGCAGGTGCGGCTCGCGCCGCGAACTCCTGACGCTCGCCGGTCCCGGAATCGAGCACTGCGGCAGCGAGCACGAAACTCAGGGCCGCGCCGATCCAGAGCGCGCCCAGGGCCACATGAATCCATAGCAAAGCGCCACGCAGCGTCATTCCAACCCGACACCATGCTACCCCGCCAAACCATCGATTTCATCCCGCTTGGGCTATCCGAACGAAGTGCGCTAAGAACTCCAAATCGCGGCGCCGACAATCAGGCCGTACATCAGAGGTGACATCGATGCTCGACCCGTACATCGAGGGATGGCAACTGCGCGAGATGGCCCGCAAGGGCGAAGTGCGTCCGCGCGAAATCGCGGAATTCTTTCTGAAGCGCGTGAACGACCTGAACGCTCGGCTTGGGGCCTTCTGGCTCATCACGCCCGAGCGCGCTATGGCCGATGCGGAGCGCCTCGAGAAGGCCTCCCCGGCTGAGCGCGCTGCGATGCCGCTCTACGGCGTCCCGTACTCGCTCAAGGATATGACTTGGACGAAGGATTTCCCGACTACCTTCGGGTCGAAAAATTTCGAAAAATTTATGGCGCCGGCCGATGCCGTAATTGCGATTCGATTGCGCGATGCTGGCGGAATCATGCTCGGCAAGACCACGATGCCCGAGTTTGGCGGCCGGCCGACGACCGAAGGCGGACTCCATCCGCCGGCGCGTAATCCTTGGAATCCCGCCTACACGGCCGGAGGATCGAGCGGCGGAGCGGCCGTGAGTGTCGCCGCCGGGATGGCGCCGATCGCCGCCGGCACCGACGGCGGTGGATCGATCCGGATGCCGGCGTCGTGCTGCGGCCTGGTCGGTCTCAAACCGTCGCGCGGCCGGGTCACGCAGGCTCCGATGCAGGGCGAGGCATGGCATGGGCTTTCGTCGAACTGCCCGATCGCGCGCACCGTCCGTGATGTCGCGCTGATGCTCGACGTGATGGCCGGGCCGGTGATTGGGGACCCGTACTGGGCGCCGCCGCCCGCCCATCCGTTCATCCATTCGTTTACTCATCGCCCCAAACAGCTCAAGCTCGCTGCGATCGCGGAGAGCGCTGTCGCCCCGGTCGATCCGGAGGTGCGCGCAGCGTTCGATTCGGCGTGCGAGACCTTCCGCAAGCTCGGCCATGCTGTTGAGCCGCTCAAGATGGATCCGCTGGTGATGCTCGGCGATTCGGTCTCGACGGTTATCTGTGCAGGCGTGGCAAGTTATGGAGTGGAAGACCCCGAGAAAATCGATCCGATCGTGCGCAAGCTTTACGAGCGCGGCCTTAAAATCAGCGCCGCTGATTACGTCCGCTCGGTGCGCCAACTCCATAACGTCTCGCGCGAGATCGTGCAGCGGCTATCCCCTTATGACGCGCTGCTCACGCCGACGCTCGGCTGCACGCCGACCGAGTTGGGCAGGATGCCGAGCGAGCCGGAGCGATATACCGAAGAGCTGATGGGCTGGCTGATGTTCACCTCGCCGTTCAACTCGACCGGTCAGCCGGCGATTTCGCTTCCCAACGGCTTTACGCGCAAAGGCCTGCCGATGGGATTGCAAATCGTCGCCGGCCAGAACGACGAAATCGGATTGCTGTCGATCGCCGCGGCCTGGGAAGAGGCGCGCCCGTGGAACGACAAGCACCCGCAGATCGGATGACCGTTTTGACAACTTAGCCCTGCTTAAAGATCTCGAGCGCCCGCTGATGGTCCTTCATCACGGCCTGCGCCTGGGCCGGCGTGATGCGCCCGAATCCGCACGGCGCAGCGAGCCTGAAGTTCTTCAGGTAGCGACGCGCCATCGCGAGCCGCTCCTTGAAGCTTTCCATGTTGTGAATCAGGCCAAGGTACACGTCCGCATCGCCGACCTTGAGGTCCTTGAGCGCCGCCGAGTATTCGTCATCGGCGCGGTTCATCATCGGCAGGTGGACGAAATCGACGCGCCGCTTCGATCGCGCGACCGCCTCGCTCAGGAACCTGACCTCGTTCGCCAGTGTGGTTGCCGGCACGGTCGGCCATCCGCCGAGCGTGCCATAGCAGGCGTGATAGCCGAGCTGCACTTCAATCGGAATCGGCGCGCTCAGGCGCGCGAACTGATCGACGTAGCGCTTGAAACGCTCCTCGGTGATCGGGCCGAGCCATGGCAATCCGAACTCGATATCGACCGATTCGCACGCCGCGTCCCATTGGATAGCAAGGTCATTCGGTGGAATATGCTCGACCATCGTGGCCACCTCAGCAAGCATGGCCTCTTCATACGCCGGCTTGATCGCGTCCCATTGCGCCGGATCGCGAAAGTAGAGCAGGGTGGCGCTTTCGGGCGTGGGCAGCGCGACCATGAAGCGCAAATCCTGCGGCAGCACGCCTTCTTTCCTGAGCGTCTTGAACACAAAATATGAATTGATCGCGTCGCGCGCGTACCCCAGACGCCAGCCGCGATCCGCGAAGCCGACCCGCTTCACCCCCGGCTTCACGCGGAACTCCCATTGATCGTTCAGATCGCGCGGCTTCCATCGCTCGACGCCGTTGTCGGGCGCGGGCCGCTTGACGGTTTCGATCTGCGGATGGCCGTTGAAGGTGCGGTAGGCTTGCCCGTCGATCCAATGGAGCCGGTCGCCGACCTCGCCATCGGGCATGTACTCGAGATGCGGCGCGAAGGTCGCGCCCCACGTCCGGAAGACTTCCTCAACCGTGCTGCACGGTATGCTTCCCACCAGCAGTAGATCTTTGGCCATTGTGTCACTCCAATGGAATATCGAGTTTGGATGCGCGGTCACTGCTCCGGCGCGCGCCATCTTAGCGCGGAAAGAGCGCGGCGGATATCAATAATCGGCGGCTGATTTGCCCAATGCCGAATAACGATTCTGACTAAAAGTTGTTTTTTCCATTGAGACCGGCTCCCAACCTGGCCGAAGCTAGGGTTTGACCGTTTCGTGTCGGCACGCCTCAAATAGAGCGGCGATGCGCGGGCCGTATGGAGACCGTTGTCCGGAGCCGTCCTGCGCCGGCCATAAAATGCTGGTCATTCGGCGGATGATTATTTGATAGATATCGATGCCGGGCGGTGATAGTGATTGGTCACGAATCGGTATAAAATATGCGTGGCTGGATGCGTAGTCGTATGTTTCGTGCCAGCACAGTTTTCGCGTTCCTGACGGCGCTTGCGGTGGCTGTCACCTCCATTCCGATACCCTCGCAAGCGGCGGCCGACCCGGACAGCGCACCACTCACCGAATATCTGCATAACCATCGCTTACCCGCGGTCGGCGCTCAGATCACGACCAATGAGGACGGGTCGCGGACCGTAGTGCTCTATGGATTTGTCGCGACCCAACGCGGTTTCGACGATGCTGCGGCGCGGACGCGCGACTACCTGCACGATCCCTATGTGCGCATTATCAATCGGGTGAAGATCGACCCTGAGTTGCTGGCGTTGAACAAGCAGGGCCATCGGTCGGCATCGAGCGCCGACAATTCGCAGGCGTCATCTGATGCATCGAGCGCCGCAGTTGCCGACAATGCGCCGCCTCCTGGCGATGTCGGGGACATCCAGCAGTATGAAGCCCAGAGTCAGGCGGTCGATCCGTACGGGATTCCGGGTCAGAGCAGCGTCATTGGTGGCTCGTCGGTGCTGGTTCCTTTGATCGGCGGATTGCTCCTCTATGACATGCTGAACAGCCTGGGGTCATCCTACTATTCGCCCCCGCCTGGTTATTACGCGCCGTCGATGCCGCCGCCGGTTTATCCTTACAGGCCGCCCTACGCGGGTCATCACTACCACAACGGGAGGTTCTTCCGCTCAGGTTTCGCGTCGCCCGCTCCAATGGCAGAGCCGTACACGCCGCACTCCACCAGCCTTGCGCCGCCGCCGCGATATGTCCCACCGCCACCTTTCACACCGCCTCCTCCGATCCAGCATCCATACTTCAGCGGATACCACGGTTCGTTCGGCGGTGGACCGACGGGCTTTGGCGGCGGGTTCAGCGGCGGCTTTCACGGGGGCCATCGCTGACAATTTTTTGATCCGATCGCTAACGCTTGTACGCGCGCTTCACGCCGCGCGCGCCGAGCAGATCCTTTGCGACCAGCACGCCCGATGCGCCGTGCAATCCCGGCCCCGGATGCGTCGACGCGCCGATTTGATAAAGCCCGGAGATGGGAGTTCGATGGCGCGGGATGCCGGGGAGCGGGCGAAAGATAAAGAACTGGTTCGGCGTGCACGCGCCGGCGTAGGGATCGCCCCCGACGAGATTCGGATTCGCAGCTTCGAGATCGGCCGGCGAGAAGACCACGCGCTTCATGATGGCGCCAGGTATATTCGGAATCTGCCGCGCAAGCTTTGCGATCACACGATCAGCGACGCGCTCGCGCAGGTCCGAAGTCCAGCTTCCATCCGCGCCCTTGATTTCGCCCGCTGCGTCGCCGATCGGATGATTAGGCATCTCCTGCATCTGGATCCAGATGATCCATCGTCCGTCGGGGGCGCGCGACTTGTCGATCGCCATTGGCTGACCGACCACGATCGTCGGATCAGCGGGCAGCAGGCCGCGCTCGGCCTCGTTCACCGCGCGCGAGACGCCGTTGATTCCCGCCGAGACGTGGACCATCGCGGTGCGAAGCCATCGCTCATCGCCGCCCGGCCATTTCGGCGGCTCCGAGAGCGCGAGATGGATTTGCATGTCGCCGCGGCCGAAACGAAAGCGTTTCGCATTGGTAATCGCCCAATCGGGCGTCACTGCGCGATCGAGCAGTTTGAGGTAGAGCTGATGCGGCGTCACGCAACACACGACCGCCCGCCGCGCCTGAAACTCGCCGGATGATGTGCGGATGCCGACGGCGTGGCCGTCGCGCACGACTACCTGCTCAACCGGCGCATCCGTATGCAGTTCCGCGCCGAGATCGCGCAGCAGCTTTACGAAGCCGTCCACCAGCCGCGCCGCACCGCCGCGCGGTATCGGCATCCCGACCAGTTCGAGGGTCACCGCGATGAGTGCAGTCATGAATCCCGAGGTAGCGTTGTCGGGGCCGAGCCCGGTGTGCAGCACCCACGGGGCGAACAGCCCATGAATCGCAGTCGAGCGGAAATTCGTTTCGAGCCAGTCGCGGCTGGTGCTGAAGAGCTCACTGCCGAACTCGAGCATCCCGCGCACGCCCATCCGACGGATCGCTTTCGCTATGATGCCGAGCCCGGCCGTTGACCAGAGCTCCGAGCTCATCAAACCGAAGACCACCTCCGAGCGGGCCATCAACGATTCGACGGATCGATCCCACGCCGCGCCGTCGCCGGCGGCAAGCTGCTCGAAATGATCGCGATTCTTCTGATGATTGGTCGAGACGAAGGCCGCCGCGCCGTCGGGCAGCAGGCCGGCGGCCGAGTATTCGGTGTTGAGGTACTCGACGCCGCGGGCCGTCAGATCATCTTTGAGCAGGCCGTAACCTTCGCCCGAGACGAACAAAGGATGCCACGCCGAGTAGAGATCGTGGATGAAGCCGGGCTCGGTGATTTCGCCGCTGCGGATGTTGCCGCCGATCCAGGAGTTGCGCTCGAAAACGCCGACTCTCCATCCCGCCCGGGCCAGAATCGATGCGCCGATCAAACTCGAGATGCCGCTGCCGACAAATATCGCATCATAGCTGTTGGCCATCAGGCTCCCCTCTCACGCCCCGCAGGTCCGCAAATTGACTTCAGCGCTGGTACATTTCCATCGCAGTCAAATGCTCTTTCATGAGCGATGGAACTACCTCCGGCTTCAGCCGCCCATAGCCGCACGGCCCGGCGATGCCGAACTCGGGAATATATTTTTGCGCCTCGGTAATCCGGCGCCGATAGTCGGTGAGATCATCCATATGATGGATGACGCCGAGATAGAGTTTGGTGTTATAGGCTTTGAGATCACCCAATGGTGCGAAGTAGGACGAATCGGCGTGGTCAAGTATCGGAATGTGGACGAAATCGACGCGCCGTCCTGAACGCGCGATCAACTGGTTTGTATAGTCGACGCAGACGCGCAGATCTTTTGGCCGGATCATCGGCCAATCGGTAAGGTTGCCGTAGCAAAGATGATAACCGAGCATGACTTCTTCAGGTATTGGCGGCGAAAGCCGGGCCGCCGGCTCGACGTTCATCTCGAACGCGCGATGCATCGGCGCCCACGGCATCATCCCTTCGAGGATCCCGATCTCGACCGCGCAATCCCATTGGATTGCCAAGTCCTGCGGCGGGATATGGGCGAGCATTGTCGCGATTTCGGCGTTCAGCGCTTCCTCGACGCCGGGAGCCATCCGTGCAAAATCATCGGGATCGCGAAACATCGAACCGAACGCGCTGTAGGTCAGCGGCAGACAGACCTGAAAGCGCAGGTCCGCGGGAATCACACCTTTCTCGCGCAGCGTGCGAAACACGAAATATGAATTGATCGCGTCGCGCGCGTAACCGAAGCGCCATCCGAGGTCCCCGAAGCGAACCGTCTCGACTCCCGGCTTCACGCGAAACTGCCAGATATCGGTGAGGTCCTTCGGCTTCCAGTTCTCGCGACCGGCCACCGGAGCAGGGCGGTTGACGGTCTCGATTTCCGGATGTCCGTGATAGACGCGATAACCAAGGCCGACGATCCAGATGGATCGATCCCCGACCTCGCCGTCAGGAATGCAAGGCAGCCACTGGCCGAGCGTCGACGCACATAGGCGCATTACCTCTTCAGGAGTCTGCAGTGGCAGACTTCCGACCATCAGCAAATTCTTATCGGCCGCTTTACTGGTCATGATCGAACCCTCTTCGCGAAGCGGCTTTAGCGGAACGCGGGCATGACCAATTCAGCGAACTCGCGAAACACCTTGCGCTGATAATCGGCCGGGGGCAGCATGTTCAGTTCTTTAAATCCGACGCGTTCCATCGCGCGAATGCGCTCGATGATCTCGTCGACATCGCCGGCGAGACAAATTGCCTGGATCGCTTTCGGGGTTACAAACTTCCGCTCGTCGGGCTGCAAAAACGTGCAATGGCCGTCATGGATGTAGCGGAAACGTCCGCGTTCGGGGTAGTTGTTGACTCGTTTAAGGTAATCGTCCCAGACATCGGCGAAGAACGGCGGAATGGCCTCATCCTTTTTGCCTAGATAGCTCCAAATTTCGTACGCCAGATGTAGTACGCAGGTCACCTGCGATCCGACCTCATTGATGACGCGTTCGTCGGTCAGTCGTTCGCCCGGTCTCAGTATAATCGGGCTGCTTTGGAAGGTGGGATAAAAATCTGCCGGCAACTCGCGGCCGGCCTTCCGCGCGCCGTCGCGCACCATGTCGAAATATACTTTGCCCTGCTCCGGATTGGCGTTGTGAATAATCCACCCGTCGGCGAGTTCGCCGACCATCCGGATCGCCTTGGGTCCGTTGGCGGCCATATAAATCGGAATGCGATTGTCGAGATTAATGTAGTAGCGATCGCGATGAATAAACTTTATCGGCTGGGTCCTGCCGTTCATTGTATATTCGACTTCTTCGCCGTCGAGCAGACCGCGAACCACTCGAATATACTCGCGCAATTCCGCGAGCGGCATCGGATCCTGTCCCAGCATGCGCATCGATGTATGTCCCGTGCCGATGCCGAGAAAGACGCGGCCCGGAGCGAGCTGGTTGATGGTCGCGATCGAATGTGCGGTGACCGGCGCGATACGCACGCCCGGCGCGGCAATGCCGGTGCCGATTCGGATGCGTTTGGTGTTGAAGGCCGCGAGCGCCAGCGTCGCATAGCAATCCGACCACATCATTTCCGAGTCGGGCACGTACGCGGAGTCGTAGCCGAGTTCCTCCGCGTAACGGATCAGTTCCCATTTGTCTATGTGAGTATCGAACATTATCCCGAAATTCATTTTCGCTTCCTTCGGCCCTGCGCCGCATCCCGTCCGCGTTTTATCCCCGGTCGGATGGCTGCCTGTCTCTAATACTCGACGCCGGTCGGGCCGACAAGCAAATGCCTTCGCAACGAGGTCGGCAAATACTATAAGGAAGATGACGGCGGCGGCGGAAAGTCGGCACGCTCTGACGGGCACGGATGTGCCGGTGTCGCGAAATCTTGATGCCAGGAGAGCGATGAGCACGGAAGTGGCGCGACAAACGGCTTCATCAGGCATGAGCGGGGACGGTTTGCAGCATCTGCGGCGCACGATGATCGAGCGGGCGCGGGCTCTCGTCCCCACGCTGCGCGAGCGCGCCGGCCAGTGTGAAAAGCTGCGCCGTGTTCCCCAGGAGACGGTCGCCGATTACGTTGCCGCCCAGTTCCATCGTATCTCGCAGCCGGTTCCGTTCGGCGGCCTCGGACTCGACATGGACACGGTCTACGAGGTCGCCGCTGAACTCGGGCGCGGCTGCGGATCGAGCGGCTGGATGGGATCGTTCTGGCCGCTTCACAACTGGATGATGGGGATGTGGCCGAAGCAGGCGCAGGAAGAATACTGGGCGGACTCGCGCGACGTGCTTTCCTCGACCGCTTCAGCAGCCGTGAAGTGCAACATCGAACCCGCAAAAGGCGGAGTGCGGGTTAGCGGCAAGTGGAACTTCGCCAGCGGCGTTGATCATGCGGCCTGGGTGCAATTGATCATCACGGATCGCGAGCGCGCCGACATGATGCTGGTGCCGAAGAAGGATTTCACGATCGACGACAACTGGCACGTGCTCGGTCTCTGCGGCAGCGGCAGCAAGGCGATTAGCATTGAGAATGTTTTCATCCCCGAGCACCGGATCTGTCACGGCGCGCAGTTCATGACCGGCAACACGGCGGGCCGCGAACTCTACGGCACGCCGTTCTACAAGATCCCGCTGTTCAGCTTTCTCGGCTACTCGCTCGCCGCGCCGATCATCGGGATGGCGCAGGGCGTCGTCGACCTCTTCGAGGAGCAGATGCGCGGACGGCATGACAGTCAGACCGGCTCGCCGGTGATCGAGCAGCCCGCCATGCAGGTCCGGCTCGCGGAGTCCTCGGCGGAGGTCGATGCCGTCCGGCTGCTGATGCGGCGCGATCTGCGCGAGTTGCGCGAGTACGGCGAAGCCGGCGGTGAGATTCCAATCGTTGAGCGGGCGCGGATGCGCCGCGATATCGCATTCGCCGTCCGCACCAGCGTGCGCGCTGCTAATCGGCTGTTCGAGGCCGCGGGCGCGCATGCGATTTACGAAGGAAGTCCGATCCAGCGCCTGACACGCGATGTGAACGCGGCGTCGCATTCACTCGCGATCACGTGGGATGTGCCGGCTGAGAATTACGGGCGCGTGCGATGGGGTTTGCCACCCAACACGTGGCAATTGTAGTGTCAGAATGAAAGGTTGTGTGTTTCAGGCGCTTGAGTCTACAACCAAAAAAGGGGCGCTCTCATGCTTCGACTTTGCCGCTTGATGTTCGCCATTTCGCTCCTCCTGACTGTCGCGACGCCGTTATGGGCCGCCGCGGAGCAAGAGGAAGCGATTCCACCTGGCACTGTGATCAACATGCAGAACTGGCAACAGTACCAGAAGTACATGACCTACAGCATGAAGGTGCTGTTTGAGGGCAAATACATCTGGAAATTTCCGCCCGACTTTCAACTGGTGGTTGGACCCACCAAACACTATCCAATGGGTTCGCAGCCTTACGTCGAGGCAACCAGGAAATATGCCGGGCAGGTGAAGATCGTGAGCCTTCCCGACGGCGGTCACAACATCACGAACTATGTTGCCGGGATGCCATTCCCGGACCCGAGCGGTTCGTTAAAGGGATGGCAAATTCTAGTCGATGACTGGTTTGCGTATCAGCCATATCTGCTCTGTATTGCGCCTCTCGGCCAATACCATTTCGTCGATCGGTTCCACCATGTGACCTACGAAAGCTTTCTTTTTATGGAGCGTCGCGTCGGCCACATCGCCGATGACGATCAACCGCTTTACGATCCAAAAGCCCCCGGCGAAGACTTCGTGAGCATGGGTCAGATCATGAGTCCGGAGCAGGCGCGCTACACCGCCGTTCTGACGATTTACTATCTCGACCTCTCAAAGCCGGAAGATACGTTCCTGTTCATTCCGGCGCTCCGTCGCTCGCTGAGGCTTTCGAGCGCGGCGCGATGCAGTCCGTTGTTCGGTTCCGACGTGACCTATGACGATGCCCGGCACGGCGCGTTCAACGGAAATATTACCCGCTTCGACGCCGACTACCTGGGCGACAAGGCGGTGCTGATGATGCCGGAGTACGACGCAGCCGGCGCCCAGAAAGTCGAGAATTTCTACACGCCGCTGTTCTTCCCGCGCCCGAATCTCGGCAAATGGCAGGTGCGCGATTCGTGGGTGCTCAACGTCCATCGCATCCCGTCGCAAGCGCAGGGCTACTGCTACGGAAAGCGCGTGCTGTACGTGGACAAGGAAGTTTATCAATCGCAGTGGGCGGACCTTTACGACGAGAACGGCAAGTTCTGGAAGGTCGACTTCGATCCGCAGGACATCACGCCGGTGCCGGGCGAGGGCGCGTACTGGACCAACAACGGCGTCGGCGGCTTTTGGGATGTGCAGAACGCGCATTTGTCATCAGTGATGCTTCCGACGCTCGCCAACACAGATTGCAAAAATGTGAACGGCGAAGACTTCACGGATCTCGGACGCTGGGGCAGCGTCGCGTCGTTGTCGCAGATTATGCGCTAGCGCGCGACGATCTTGCCGGCGGATTTGGCGGCGTACGCCTCGCCGACCGCTTGATAATCGCGTCCTTTGCGGCCCGCCGCTTCCGCCACAGCCGCGGCCGCCTCGGGAATCGAGCCAAGACCCGCAGTCGCGGCGGCGAGTTGCTGGTACGGCTTGACATCGAAACTCGCCATCAGTTGCGCCCGCTGCGCCGTCCACGGCAGCGCGTTGAACAACTCGAACAGCGTCTGCCGGCCGCCGTATGAGTCGCACACCATGTCCCACGCAAGCCGCACGACGCGGGCGCGCTCCCGCGCTGACGCCGACGGACTCTCGAACATCTTCTCGAGCGCCGCGCCGATGTCCGGATTATCGAACGCCGCTTCGCTCGGAATGATGATCAACGCCTGGCTTGCGACATCGTGCAGGTACCCGATGATGCGCCGATAATTCTCGACCGAATACGCACGGCCCGTCGTGATATAGATCGGATTCGGCATGAAATGGCCTTCCGGTGTCACGTGGCCCTGGTCTTCGGCAGCATGGATGAACGCGCGGATGCTCGTCAGATACCGGATCATCTCGCCGAGCGCTTCCTGCGATTGCGGCTGCTGCGCGCGTCCCAGCATCTCGGGAATCAGCGAGTAAAGCCCGGTCAGCACCTCGGCTTTCACGGCGAGGCGCGCGAGGATGCTCCAATGCGCCCACTCGCTGATGCGCGGAAAAACGGTGGCGCAGAAGCTCGGCTCGCCGAGACTGAACACACGCTCCCACGGCACCAGCACGTCGTCGAAGATGAGGATGCAATCGTTCTCGTCGCCGAATTGACCCGCCGGATGATCGAACGCGCTGCCCTGGCCATGAACGGTGCGCGCCACCACGCGCAGGCCGGGCGTTGCAACCGGGATCGAAAAGTACATCACGTAGTCTTCGGTCATCGCGGGCCGCGGAAACGCGCCGACCAGGATTTCGTCGGCATGGCAGGCGAAGGTCGCGACGGTCTTCGCGCCCCGCACCACGATGCCCTCGGATTTGCGCGCGACGATTCGCGGCACGACAGTCTTCTCGAGCGGGACCGCGGGATGAGCCTGCGCATCGATGAAGGAATGCGCCAGCATCAGGTCGTGCTCGCGCGCGCGGCGCCAATAGTTTTCGATGTTGCGTTCAAAGCGTGCGTCGCCGCGGCTGAACTCGCGCTTGATATCGAGCATGCCGAGATGGAACAGCGGCACATAGTCCTGCTGGCGTCCGAACAGCCCGCCGGTGCGGCGCGCGATGGTCTCGGTGAAGCTCCGCCGGCGCACGATGTCCTCGCGCGTGCGCGGCTCGAACCAGTTCAGGCTCCGCACCTGGCCCTGTTCGTCGCGAAAAGTCCAATCCGCCTGGTTCTCGATCACCATGTCGTACATGCGGGCGAACGTATGCGCGACGCGGGCCAGCGCCGGTTCCGTGGTTACGTCGGAGATCTTCCGTCCGTCGAGATAGACTTCGCGGCCATCGCGAAGCGCCTTTAGATATTCCGCGCCGCTGCGCAGAGCCATATGATTACTTACCCTCGTGTGAAATTGCCGCGCGCACCCCGGCCACCGCGGCCGCGATCGCCGGCATATCGAGCGACTCCGCCATCAGGCCGACCTGCTGATCGTAGATCGCGGGGTCGAGCGCCGCGCGAACCTGCTCTTCCAGAATGTGGTAAACGGTGAGACCCAACCGGGTCTCGGCCAATGGCCCTGCGTACGTAGGATCGCCGATGGTCACGGTCTCCGCCGCGATAGCGGCGGCTTCCGGACTCGGCGTTCCCAGCACAACGATCAGATTGTCGCGACCGTGCTTCCCGACCGCGTCGATAATTGTCTGCTGCGTATGCGGGTCCATTGCCCCTGCGGCGGTTCAGACGAAACACTCGGTCGCCATCAGGACGACTTCGCCGCCCGCAGCCTCCACGCACGCCGCAATAGCCGGACTCGCCACACCATCGCGCTCGCCAACCACGATTACTTTCTTGCCAGCGAACATTACTCCATGCCCTCCGCAGCATAATCAGCCGCCGTTGCGCTCCAATATAAACGACATCCCGTCCGAATGTCCCGTCATCATACCGAGGAACAGCGACCCTTTCGCCATCATCATAACACGCCGCGCGGAACCGCCGTCGTCCAGCGCGCGCCGGGCGTGCGCGAGGTAACAGAAGGCTGATGCGACATGGCCCTGCGTAGGAGCGAACCCGGGCATTCCGCGCTGCGCCACAAAACCCTGCATCGCGTCGCGCCCGAAGAGTCCGCGACGAACGCCCATCGCCGCGAGCATGCGGTAATTCCGCTCCGGTACGTTGCCGCTCCCCTGCGGCTCCGTGAGCTCGGGATTGTGCAGCTCGGTCGCATACTCGTCGATGTCGTTAAGCGTGAGGCCCATCCCATCGAGCGGCGCGGTCACCAGCGCCTCCAGGATCGCCTCGGCCGACGCGCCGGAGCTAACCTTGTGACGGCCCACATGATCGAGACGGATGACGGGCGAACGGCCGTCGTCCTCGCTGACCACCGCCGCCACCGCGCCGAGCGTGTCTTCGAGCACCGGCATCGAATGCTTCAAATGACCCTCGAACTTCATTCCGAGCTTCGGCATCGATCCGCCGCCGACCACCGCCACACGGCGAAAAACGCCCGCCGCGACCAGGCTCGCCGCGATCACCATCGCGGGAATCGGTGCGGCGCAAAAGTTCTTTACGTCGGCGCCCGAAGCTTCGCCGCATCCCGCCATCTCGGCGATCGCCTTGCCCATGTTGCCACCGCCGCGCTGGTAGCGATCGCCGACCGCCTCCTCGGAGCATCCGATGACGTACTCGATGCTTGCCGGATCGATTTTATTGAGACGGAGGAGGTGCGCGAGGGCCAGCGCGCCGCTCGCCTTGCACGCGAGATTTTCGGCGATGACGGAGGCGGCGAGGTTTGCGTCTTCGCTGTGGCCGGTGGCGAGCGCGCCGGCATATTCACCGCTCCCGAGGTGGAGCGCGAGCGCGCCGCGCGCGTTTTCAGCCATCGGGTCGCCGATCGCGGCCGCGAGCTTCTGCGGTTTGAGCGCGTCCGACAACGGATGTTGCTCGAGCGCAGCGGCCGCGGCGGAGCCGATTTCCGGCGCAAGCTTCATCAGCTTGAACTGATCAGCGAGCGCCATCAGGCCGAGAAACTCGCGCTCCGGCATAATCTCGCCATCGGGTCCGAAACGCTGTCCGCCCTCGACGAGGCGATTGAAATGCGGCCGCGGGCCCATTTCGCGCGGATGAATCGCGCCGATGAAGGCCTGGTTCGGCGCGTACCCGACCGCTTCATCGAAGCTGCGCGAGTTTTCGATCAAGCGCCCGACAAGGCTGGCGTCCCGTGCAATCTCGCGCGCGGGCTTCGATCCGATCCGCAACAGACCGGGTACGTGCGCCATCACGGCGGAGGCCGCGAGCAGGACCGGCCGTTTGATCGTAGGCAAGCTCAATATTCCTCGACCGAACGGAATCCGCCGCCTAACTGATCGGCGGCGCCGGCGAGAAACAGGAAGCGCAGATGGAGCGGGCCGTTTGACGGCCGCGTCTCGCCTTCGGATTCCATAATGAGCGGGCCGATGCTGGCGTTGCCGATCACGCGCGCGACCGGCGGCAGGTCGATCGACTCCTCGTTGAGCCCGCAGCTCACGACGGCGTTTGCGCCCGGCGACATGAAAGTGAGCGAGCCCTCGACGCTGCCGTCGCCGCCGTGCGTCCAGATCACGATTGCGCCCTTCATGCCGAGCGCTTCGCATGCGTCGTAGGTTTCCATCGTGGCCGATTCCGGGATGCCGCCGCCGTACTTGGTCAACACGACGGCATCTGCACCGAGGGTATCATGCGCGAGATTCGCGGCCATTATGGCGCTGCGCGAGCGGCCGGCCTCGGTTTCGGCAGCTATGGTCGCGATTACTCCCGCAAAGTTAAGATCGCGGCCGTGGCGCGTGTAGAGCTCGCGGATCATCGGATGGTTTTGCGCCGTGTAGGTGTCGCCACCGAAGTTCCAATAAGGGGCAAGCACGGCGCCGTCGAGCACTTCGTTGGGATGGAGAATGGTCGGGAGTAGATTGCGGACGTTATCGCCGTAGAGGATCGGCTCGTCCGGTTCCGTCGGCATCTGCTGCGATGCGAGCATGTAGATGTAGGCGATGCGCGGCAACGTCGATCGCTCGCTCAGGGAAGACGGCGACAGAGTCAAGACTTCACTATCCTCCGACGGCGCATGCGAAGCGGCTTCGCCAAGATAAATTGCAGCGCGAACGCCGGCTTCTTTGAGCGCGCGATAGTAGCCCGCGCGATCGATGCCGGGTGCGGGATTCGATCGTATGCAGACGTTCGCGGTGTGGGCGTAGGGTGAAAACCTGGCGCTCGGACCGCGCATGTCGACCGTGAGTTTGTAGCGGTCGGACATCGCATTGAGGACCATCACCGCTGCGCCGCGCGCCACCGCCGTCTGACCATCACCGACCCGTGCCGCGCGCTCGAGAACCCCGGGAAAATTTCCGCCGTTTGCTTTGAAGCGCGGCTCGAATACGTCGAAGATGTCGGTGATTCGGCAATCCTCGTCCGGATTAGCGATCTCGATATCGACATCTGCGAGCCGGCGATCGCCGTTCAGCAGCGCGCGCAGCTCGTCGCGCGCGATCGTGAGCGTGCCATCGTGGATTCTGGTTGATGCGCCGAAGGTCGCCCGATAAACCGGCGCAGGCCGGAACTCAAGCCGCATCGCGGGTACCGTTGGATCCCAGCGCCTTGAGCGCATCGAGCAGGATGCGCCGGCGAAGCGCCCGCTCGGCGTCGAGGTCGAGGCCGGGGTCGCCGACCGGATGAAGGACGCTCCTGCCCGTCACGATGCGCGGCGAGCCGACCATCGTTGCCACCTGGCGCATCGAGCAGACCTGAGCGGTCGCAATCCCCATCCGTTCAATCTCTTTCGCCAGCGCCGCTCCGCAGCGCGTGCTGGTCCCTCAAGTCGAGGTCAGGATGACCGCCTGCACCCCTTCGTTGCGCAGCCGCGCACCGATCTCGCGCCCAATCTTACGCGCGTTGGTAAGTGACATGCCGAGCCCGGCCGTCGCGTAGACGGTCTCATGCAGGTGGCCGATCGCGCCTTCGCGTTCCAGCTCTCGCATCGCATCGAGCGGCACCAGCCGGTTCAGATCCTGGTTCACGAACTGCGTGTCATAACCGCCGTGATGAGCTTCGACGAGATCGGTAGTGAAGCGTTCGAGTCCGCCGATCGGAATGGTCGTAAAGCGATCGCAGTAGCCGTTCGGCATCCGATCGGGATTGCCCTTCACGACCAGGCCGCCATCGGTAACCAGCGCGACGTTTGCCGCGGAGAGAGCGGTTGCGAGCTTCACGGGCGCGACGCGATCGAACCTCGGCACGCTGACCTCGGTCGCGAACGGCTGGCCGGCAAGTTTGTGCAGCAACATGTCGATTGCTCGCTGCGCAGCAGTCTTGTCGCGCACGACTGGGCGCTTCATTCCGTGCGGAAAGCATCCCGCCTCCGCCGGCCGATCGATGGCGTCGCCCGCCGCGATGCGGCGCGCGAGCGCCGCAAGGCTCCTAAGCGCCTCAGCCATCGAGCGCGCCGTCGCGCCGGTGCGCACGATCAGCACGCGGCGGCGAAACTGATCGACGCCCGGATTCTCTTCATGCATTCCGGTGATCGCCGGCACGCCCAATCGATCTTGGAGCGCGGCGCAGAGCATCCCGCACGATTGGCCGTAGCGGCCCGAATTGAACGCAGGCCCGGCGATTACGAGTTGCGGCCGGAATTCGGCGATCAGGCCGACGAGTTCATCGGCGGTTGCTTCGGGAGCATCGGCAAAACAGTTGTCGCCGCAGAGCGCGGTTGCGACGATTTCAAAGCCGTTGCCGAGCTCGTTCTGCAGAACGCGGCCGGAACCGATCGCGCCGGGCTTAATCTGTGGTGGCGCGCCTGCCGCGGTCTCGCCGCCTAGCTGTCCGAAGAACTGATTGAGATAGTGAACGATTCGGAAGGATTCCATCTGGATTCATGCGTCGTTCGCCGCGACCGAACGACTCCTCCCGCGATGCCGGCCGTCGATGCGGGCGGCAGTTTCGAATCGCCGGCCGGTTCGCCTCCCCAGGCGGGTCGAACCGGCCGGCGCAAAATCGCTAGTGAGCCGCGACGCCTTCCGACGGCGCGGAAGTTCTGCGCTCCTGGAACTCGGGCATCACCTTAGTCGCGAAAAGCTCGAGCTCGCGCTTCATCTCGTCGCGGGTGACGTACCCCTGATCGCCGAGCCACAGCACGTACTCGGGATTGAGGGTCTCCTGGAGTTCCGCGATACGCCGTCGCACGTCATCGACGTTGCCCGCCACCATCATCTTGAGGTTAAGCAGGCTCTCGAAGTCAGGCGGGATGTTCTTGTCGACTTTGCAGTGGAAGTTCTGGAACACGAAGTAGGAGCCCGAGTGCATCAGGCGATGCGCCTCGCTGCGATCTTTATCGATGTAGATGAACTGGCACGAGCCCATCCGCTGGCCCAGCTTCAGGCATTCCCCTGACTTGGCGGCCTCTTCGACATAGGCCTGAAACACTTTCTTCGCCGCGTCCGGGAAGGGTGTGAAAACCATCGGGCGGACGCCATGGGTCGCATCCCAGCGTATGGTCCGTTCGCTGGCGGTGAAGGCCTGCCAGATCTCCGGATGCGGTTTCTGATAGGGCTTCGGCACCGCGGAAAGTTTGCGCAGGAACTGGCCGTCCATCTCGCCGGGCGCGCCGTAACGGTGGGTCGCTTCGTGGGGCGCCCAGAAATGGCCCTCGGCGGGGAAGGGTACCTGGTAGTACTTGCCCTTGAACGAGAAGGGCTCGTCTTTCCATGCCAGCTTGATGACCTGAAAGAGCTCCTCGAAGACTTCGCGATTGTGCTCATCGGCAGGCGAGCCCGCACCGGCACTGCCGAGCTCGACGCCGTAATGCTGTCCGAGCACATTGACCCAGCGCGGAAAGACGCCGCGCGCAAGTCCGCAGATCGCACGCCCCTTGCTCATCTGATCTGCCCACGCGACGTCGAGTGCGAGCCGGATCGGATCCCAAGTCGGCAGCACGAAGCCGAGCGGTCCAATCTTGATGCGCTTGGTGTTGAGCAGCAGCCGGATCAAATGAGGCGTCGGTGTTGCGCCCGCCTCGCATCCTTCGGTGTAAAAATGATGCTCCGAGAAGGTTACCGCGTCGAACCCGATATCCTCGCAATGTTGCGTGATATCGAGCATTTCATCCAGCATCTGCTGCGTCTTGTCGGTGCGATGAGCGATCGGCGCAAGCCGCTCGCGCTCTTCCGGTGTGGCTGGATAGGCTGGCAGGATGTGGAAAACGAACTTCATTCGCGGAACCTCCCGAGGGTTGCTGATCGATTAGTAATCGTAATCGCGGGTTTGCACAAGTGTTGGACAGCTTAATGCGGCCGACGCCTGATTTACGGGCACCCTGCGAACGGGCTTGACCGCCTGGCGCAGCCGACCGCATAATCCGGTCCCGCGCCCGAGTGCGATACAAGCATGAGTTCCCCCAGCTCCCAGTCGGTTGCCAGGCGCCGCATCAAGATGCTGCTGCCGGTGCCGATGCCGCCCGAGGCCTTGCCGCGCTTCGCCGCGCAGATTCCCGCTCATCTGATGCGTCCCGGGATCGAGGTCGAGTTCTTCGGCACACGCAGCGGCGCTTACATCCTCGACTCGCTCTACGAGACGGCGCTTGCCGATGCGATGGTCGCGGAGGCCGGGATGCGCGCCGAGCAGGAAGGTTACGACGCCATCTGCGTGAACAGCATGAGCGATTCCGGAGTCGCGCCGCTTCGTTCGCTGCTCAAAATCCCGGTGCTCGGCAGCGCGCACAGTTCGTTTCTGACTGCGTGTATGCTTGGCAAGAAATTTTCGATCATCACGATGTGGGAACCGTGGAAACTGCTCTATGACAAGATCATCACGGCGGAGGGCCTGCATCATCGGGTGGCCTCGATTCGTTCGATCGGCGTGCGTCCCGACACCGCCGCGCTGCTCGAGGGCAAGGAGGACATCGTGTTCGGCAAGCTCGAGGAGGCAGGCCGCCGCGCGGTCGACGAGGATGGCGCAGAAGTGTTGATCCTCGGCTCCACCACGATGCATCGATCGCACGCGCACCTGATCGAGCGGATGCCGGTGCCGGTCATAAATCCGGGGTTGGTCGCCTTCGAGCTTTGCGTGATGTTCCTGGAGCTGGGGCTGACACACAGCAAGAAGGCCTATCCGCCGCCGGAGCGCGTCGACGAGCAGGTCTTCACGAACATCCCAAAACGCTTTTAGGCAGACATCATAGACGGTGGAACTATGGCGAAACTGGTTGTGATCGTGGGTGCCGTCACCAAGCCGGGACGGCTCAACAAGGCGATGACCCGGATGTGCGAGCTGGCCCGCGAGATCGAACCAGACCTCGTGACCGATCTGATCAACCTTGCCGACTACAGAATTGCTTTCGCGGACGGGCGCGCGCCCGAGGAGTATGGTGACGACACCGCCGCCGTCGTTGCCCGGGTGCGCGCTGCCGATGCGGTGGTGATCGCGACGCCGGTCTACCGTGCAACCTTTACCGGCGCGCTAAAGAACCTGCTCGATCAGCTCCCGATCGAAACCTTGATGGGGAAGCCGTGCGGGATCGTCGCGATGGGCGCGACAGCTCATCATTATCTCGGCGCGGACTGGCATCTGCGCGATGTCCTCGCCTGGTTCGGCGCCTTCACCGCGCCATCGAGCGTCTACTTGGCGTCGGCTGACTTCGCCGAGGGCGAGCCGACCGAGAACGCGCGCCACGATCTGCGTGCGCTGGCCGCGGCGGTCCTCAAGATGCGCGCGCTCGCCTCGGACGCGACGAATTATCTCGGCCCGCTCCCGCTCGCTTCTCGCAAAAGCTGAATTCTCGCGCTGTACAACCGGGGTGGCGCACGCGGTAGACTGATCCGAAAAGGAGACCGCCCGGTGGATATCAGTATCGACATCGTTTCCGACGTCGTCTGTCCCTGGTGCTTTATCGGCAAACGGCGTCTCGAGAAGGCGATTGCGCAGCTCGAGGGCCATCGGGTGCACATTACCTGGCGTCCGTTCGAGCTAAACCCTGACATGCCGCGCGGCGGGATGGATCGTGAGCGCTATGTCGCTGCGAAGTTCGGCGGCCCGGAACGCGCCAAAGAGATCTATCAGCGCATCACCGAGACCGGCGCCGGCGATGGAATCGCGTTCCGTTACGATCTGATCGCCAAGACTCCCAACACCTTCGATGCTCATCGTCTGCTCTGGATGGCCGAGCGCGAGGGCGATCAGAATGCGCTCTCCGAGGTGCTCTTCCGCGCCTATTTCATCGAAGGCCGCGACATCGGCGATCGCGCGACCCTCGCCGCGATCGCGCCGCAGGGCGGCATCGAGACAAGCGCCGCCGAGTTGTTCCTCGAAGGTGAGCGCGGTGTCGATGAGGTCCGCGCCGAAGAGATGCTGGCGCAGAAGCTTGGCGTAAGCGGCGTGCCGTTCTTCATCCTCAATGGCCGCTACGCGCTCTCCGGTGCGCAAGACCCTCAGCTCATGCTCGCAGCGCTCAACCGGGTGGTGAGCGAGGGCGCCGAGCCCGCGCGCATCTTCGAGGGTTTGCTCGAGCCGTAGTCCGGTTTTGGCCGCCCCGTCTTCATCGATCGCGCTGCGCACGCCGTGGGAGGCGTTCGAGCGCCGGACGCTCGACTGGTTTCGCGATCTGGTCCGGCTCGATACCAGCAATCCGCCCGGCAACGAGCGCCTGGTTGCCGATTATCTGGCCGCGCGGCTCGAAGCCGCGGGGATCGATGCGGCGTGTGTTGAAGCCGCGCCCGGACGCACCAATCTGATCGCGCGCCTGCGCGGGCATCGCCCTGAGCTGCCGCCGCTGATGCTCGCATCGCATACCGACGTTGTCCCGGCGGAGCCGCAACGATGGACGCGCGCGCCATTCGGCGCAGAGATCGCCGACGGATGCGTATGGGGCCGCGGCGCAATCGACATGAAGGCGAAGTGCGCGATGGACCTTGCGCTGCTGATCGCCCTCCGACGCGCGGGTTTGGTGGGTGATCGCGATGTCATCGTAGCCGCGACCGCCGACGAGGAATCCGGGTCGCAGTTCGGTGCGCAGTTCCTGGTCGAGCGGCATCCCGAGTTGGTGCGCGCGGGTTTCGTGCTGAACGAGGTCGGCGGCTTCACGATGTATCTTGGCGGCCGGCGCTTCTATCCGATCCAGATCGCGGAGAAGGGCTTCGTTACCGTCCGGATGACGGTCGCGGCCGCGCCCGGCCATGGCTCGATTCCGCGCCCGACGACTGCGATCACGCGGATGGCCGAGCTCATCACGCGCATCGCGCACGCGCAGATGCGGGTGCAGGTCACGCCGCCGCTACGCCGGACCTTCGCCGCGCTCGGCCTCACGCGCGATACAGCTACGGCGCTGTTCCGTCCGATGCTATCGAACACCGTCACTCCGACGATCGTGAGCGCGGGTTACAAGGACAACGTGATACCGGGCGAGGCATCGGTGATTCTCGACGGGCGCACGCTGCCCGGCGAAGATGTCGCGAGCTTTCTCGCGGAGTTGCGCTCGATCGTCGGCCAGGAGCCGACGCTCGAAGTGCTGAAGAGCGCGCCGGCGTCGGAATCGAGCATCGATACGCCGCTGTATCGATTGATCGCCGCGCGCATCGAAGCCGCCGATCCAGGCGCGGCAGCCGTTCCCTGGATGCTTCCCGGGGCGACCGATAGCAAGTTCTACACGCGCCTCGGTGCGGCTTGCTACGGCTTTTCTCCGGTCAAGCTCGGCCCGATGACGCCGTTCGGCTCGCTCTATCATGGCAACGACGAGCGGCTGCCGATCGACGGCTTCTACTGGGGATTGAAGCTCTATACGGAAGTCGTGCTGAGCTTCCTCGGCATCAACTTCGATTCCGTCTTCGAGTAGATCAAGAGCGATTCACTACACTAAGGCTGTGGGGTCGCGGGCACCCCGGCGGGCGCATCGGTGGGATTATCAGACGGCGCCGGCGCGGGCATCGAATCCGCCGATGGGTCGGCGATCGCAGGCGGACCGGAATCCGGCTCGGTGGCTGGCGCGGGCGCCTCAGCCGCGGCTGCCGATGCCGGCTCGGAATCTGATGCCGCCGAATCCATGCTGGATGGCGTCGGCGGGACTTCCGGAGGCGGCGGCGGTAGCGATGCGCCCATCTCGGAGGCCGTCGCCTCGCCATTCTCGCTTTCCGGCGGCGCGAAGGTTATGAGCAATCGCGCCGGTTCTTCGAGCGGAACGATCGCGAAGCGCGAGACTGCCGTGGTGTTAATGGTGACGGTCGTGTCATGGCCGTCCGGACTCACCTGCACATCGCGGAAGATCGATTTGTCGAACACCAGGTGCGAATCCAGATGGAGCGAAGGCGCGGTGTTCTTGAGATGCAGCGTTAGCGTCGCCGAACTCGGGCCGCTCTGAAACTCCTTCTCATAACGGACGGGTGCGCTCAGATCGAAAATAACAGAGAGCGGCGGATCCGCCGATGAGAGCCGTATCGTACGCAATGTAATCGGGCCGGTCTCGGTCGGCGGTTCGACCGATGCGGTCTGCACGTTCTTCGGTCCACGCGTCAGGACCGGAAGTCCGTCTGCGCCATATGCGCCTTCCGCCATATCGGCGGCCGAGGCGAGTCGCGCACCGACCACCTGGCGATCGAAAGCCGAGCTCTGATCGGGATTAAAGCCGCTCTCCGCGAGCACCATCCGCAGCGGGTCTTCCTCGGTGTCGACCGGCTGATTCAGCTTGGCCAGTGCGGCTTTGGCCGGTTTGACGTAGATGCTCTTGGGATAGTGCATTGTGAGGGCAGTGTAAGCCTGCGCGGCGGAATATTTCTTGCCCTCTTTCTCCAGCGATAAACCGAGCTTGTAGAGCGCCTCCGGAGCCACCGGTGTGTCCGGATATTTCTCCATCAGCTCAGCCATCCGCGATTCGTCGGCGCGGAAGTTCGCCCGTGAGGCATAGAAATCGCCTATCATCAGCTCGTTGCGGGCCAGCAATTCGCGGCAGATCACGATGCGCTGGCGGGCTAGTTCGCCGAATTCGCTTTCGGGAAAACGCCGCTCGATGGTCTCGAACTGCTGGAGCGCCAGTGCGGTTTTGCTCTGATCGCGATCCGGGCTGCCGACCTGATCATAGTAGGTCATGCCAAGATAGTAGGTCGCGAGCGCCAAGTTTTTGCTGGTCGGATGCATCCGCTCGAAATCGTTGAGCGAAGCAGCTGCTTGCGCGTACTCATGCATCTTGTAGTAGGCGAGCCCGATTCTAAGTTCGGCCTCTTCGGCATAAGGGCTGAACGGGTACTGATCGATCAGATGCTGATAGTTGTCGATCGCGCCACGATACTGGCTGCTCGCAAAATAGGCTTGGGCCTGACTCCAGTAGTCCTCACCGGTTGGTACTTTACGCTGGCTGCATCCGGCGCCGGCAAACGCCAACACCAGCGCCAATGCTATCAGTCGCTCGCGACTCATCATCGGACAGCCGATTAGGGTAGACATCCCATCCCGCCAGCGCAAGCCGCGAGTCGCGATAGTCAACAGCGCACTTGATCGTCAGAAACGCCGGAAACTTGCAGCGAAAATCGGCTTGCCGGCGGCGATATATTTGCGCGCGAAGCCGGTGAAGCGGGCGCCCGCCGCTTCGCCACCGATTCTCACGAAGCCGGCCTCGCACAGCATCGCGAACATCGCAGCCGCCCACTCTTCGACGTCACTGGCGACGTGAATCGTCCCGCCCGGAATCAGCGTGCGCGCGATGCCGGCGGCCATCGATGGCGACATCATTCGATGCTTTTCGTGACGCGCCTTGGGCCATGGATCGGGGAAGTAGATATGATAGACCGCGACTGCCGCGTCGGGCATCAGCAGGTTGACGATCGTGCGCGCGTCGGCCTGCAGCACGCGGAGGTTGCTGAGTTCGCGGCGGCCGGCGCGCGCGGCGAGCACGCGCGCGACCGAGCCTGCGAGTTCGACAGCGAGGAAGTTGCGCTCCGGATTGGCGGCTGCGCGCTCGATGATGAAATCGCCGCGGCCCGCGCCGAGCTCGACTTCGAGCGGTGCGCTGCGATCGAAGAGCGCCGCGAGGTCCAGTATGAAAGCGGCGGCATCCGTCGCAACCATCACCTGTTCTGCCGCGGCGCGCGCGTCGCGGCTCCGCCAAACGCGCGCCGCCTTGCGTAATCGAGCCATCGTGAGATGCTTCCGTAAATCCCCGGCGCCGGTGAGGGCAGGGGCGGAGCGGCGCACTGCGCGCCGCCCCGCCCCTGCCGGCCACATCGGCCGCTTAATCCGCGCGCTTCAGAAACGCGTTGACGCGCTCCACCAGCGGCTTCAGATTCGTGTTGTCGACCAGCGCGCTCGCCATCTTCACCGGATCGCCGAAGAAAAATCGCTCGTACAGCAACTGGCGTCCCGCAAACGAGCTGCACGCCGCATCCCAGGCCAGGCGATAGAGCGCAACGCGCTCGCGCGCCTCAACGTCCGCGCCGGGCAGGTAGCGATCGATCTCAGCGCGAATCGGACTGTTGAAATCGGCTTCCGACGGAATCGCCATCATGCTCGACGAGCTGTTGAGCTGGATGATCTCGACCATCCGGGGATAGAGCTTTGGGAAGAGATTGCGCGCGACGTCGAGCGGCGGCCGCGACGGCGTGAACATCCCCCAGCGATCGGCGGCGGCGTCGGCTTCGCCGGCGCGCAGGAACGCGCGCATCATCTCGGTCACCTCGATCATCTCCGCCAGCCGCTCGCGCACATGCTGCAGGCTCAACGCGTCGCTGACCTCGGCGATCCGCGCGGCGAGCCCGAGCATGAATTCGCTCTTGGCGACGTTCTTCACCACCACCTGATGCATCATGTGGACGACGGCATTGGTAGTGCCGTAAAGCGCGTTGCATCGCGCCGGATCGCCGCACAGGAAGACGCGCTCCCACGGCACCAGCACGTTATCGAAGATCGCGAGCGCGTCCATCTCCTCGAAGCGCGAGGACAGCGGATGGTCGAAATGCGAACGATTCAGATCGAATGTCTCGCGGCAGAGAAAGCGCAGACCCTTCGCGTCGCAGTTGATTGCAAACGCGAGCGCGAACGGCTCGGCCTCGGGCTCGACGCGCAGCACGGTCGACGGGAAGACCAGCATCTCCTCTGACAGCGGGGCGAGCGTCGCCAGCAGGCGGCATCCGTTGACGATAATTCCGTCGCGGGTTTTTTCGACCAGGCGCAGCGCGAGATTGGCATCGGTATGACCGCCCCAGGTTTTGGCGCGGCTCGCGCGCGGATTTACCAGCGTATGCGTCGCGCACCAGTCGTGCTTGCGGGCCTCGCGATAGTAATTGACGATGTTGTCGCCGTAGCGCGGATCCGATTCGGCGAAGAAGTCGTGAGCCGCCGCCATCGCAGCGATGCTGCAATTGAGATAGTCGGGCGCGCGTCCCAGCATACCGCCGGCGTAATCGGCCCATCGCTTCATCATGCGCCCACGCCGCGCGACATCCTCGACGCTCTTCGGCTGGATGAACGAGAGGCCGGCGCGGTCGCCGTCGTCGGTGCGATAGGTCATCGCCTCCGGCGCTTCCATCTGGAGGTCGTAGAGCGAGGCTATCGAGCGCGCGCAGCGCTCGAAGGCGGGATGGGTGGTGACGTCGCCGACTTTCGCGCCGGCGATCCAGATGTCCGCTTTGAGCTTGCGCAGCGCGCTCAGGTAGTTATTGCCCGATCGTGCGCCCATGGCCACCTCCGATGCGCGTAGTATCCCGCGCCGGATGAGAAGTGCAAAGCCTCTCCGGGCGTCATCGATTGGCCCCGTTCTGTAATTTCGACCGGCGCCGAAGCGATGCAAAGGGTCTTGCGGGTCGTTTGCGCGTCGCTTACCCGGTTGGATCTTCCGCGACGCCGCGCGCCCATGGGTGACCGCACATGGCGGCATCGAAGGTTGCGAGCTTCAGCCCGTTGCGCCGCGCCAGATGAACCAGGTGCGCATCGGTGACGTCCTTGCTGGCGCGGACGCGAGGCAAGGATTGCGCGCGTGTTGCATCAGGCAGGAACCGATGGGCGCGCATGCCGGGGATGGCGGCCGGCGCCGCCATCGCATCCTCGAAGCTCGCGCCAAACGCGGGAGATAGGCTTACCCTGAGAAAGCCCATCTCGGTGATCGGATAGGTTGTGAAGGATCTGTTAATTCTGACCGCAGCGCAGGATCGCATGCCGCCGACCTGCGCACACTCAGGATCTCGGCCCGTCATTCTTCGCTTCAGCAGCCTCCGCTCTGAATGTGAGGAGGAAGCCTGGCTTGATGCCGGCGAAGGATTCACGACGGACGTGCGAAGTAGATGATCGCCTGGCCGGTGCCGAGCGCCGCCTCGTACGAGCCGAACTGTTCGCCGCGCCAGTTCCATCCCGCACCGCCCATCGCACCCGCCATCATCAGGTAATGTGAGAAGCGGCCCTCCGGCGAGCATCGGCGGCGGAAGTCGTTCGCATTCGCGAGCACCTCATCGTGATGTCCCGCCTTAAGCCATTCGATGATCTTCGCATCGTAGGCGCGATTCTCCTCCGAGTAGATGTCGTCGGGCGATGCAGAGGCCCGCTCCAGGATTCGATCGTATTCCCAAAATCGATGCGACAGGCCGCCTGATGCGATCAGCACGACACGCCGATCGCTCAATCGAATTGCCTCGCCGAGCGCCGCGCCGAAGGCGAGATCGTTTTCGACCGAGGCCGTCTGGCAGACGCCGATCGAGAGCACGCGCCGCCGCGCGCCGGGATTGAAATAGTACATCACGTTGAGCGTCGGATAGTGGATCGGCAGGTTCCGATGGCTCGATGCAACGGCGCGCACGCCGTTCCGCCGTGCCGCAAGCTCGATCGCGTGCGCGAGGTCGGGATCGCCCGGGTAGTCATACGGATGGTCGTGCAGCATCTGCGGCAACTCTTCCGAGGTGTAGACGCCGGCGAGCCGTTCGTGTGCGTTCAGCACGTATTCGACGGTCGTGAACCAATGCGTATCGAAGAGCACGAAGGTGTCGAACGGGAGCGCCTGCAGGCGCTCCCGTTCGACGCGTTCCATCGCCTCGTAAAAGGTGGATATCTGCCTGCCCATGTAAGCGCGGCGCGCTTCGAGATCGTGAATCATCAGGCGCGGCACATGCGTGGTCAGAATCGCGGCAACCACCTCACCCATGGCTGTCCTCCCCATAGGTCATGCAGATCATCCGCGGCTCGGTCCAGAACTCGAGGCTGTAGCGTCCGCCCTGGCGTCCGAGTCCGCTCTGGCGCGCGCCGCCGAACGGAGTCCGCAGATCGCGCAGGAAAAAGCTGTTGACCCAGACCATTCCGGCCTTGAGCCGATTCGCAACTCGGAGCGCGCGTTCGATGCGCGTGGTCCAGATGTAGGCCGAGAGTCCGAAGCGAGTGGCGTTGGCTTTTGCAATCGCATCTTCTTCATCGTCGAAGCGTTGGACGGTCAGCACGGGACCGAAGATCTCTTCGCACACGGCGCGCGACTTTTCGTCGATGTTGTCGAGAATCGTTGGCAAATAGTAGTAACCGCGCTCCGGTTTCGATGGCACGGAGCCGCCGCAAAGCAATGTCGCCCCGGCGGCCACGGCCTCGGTGACAAAGGCATGGACACGTTCGCGATGGCTTGCCGAAATCAGCGGGCCATACTCGGTGGCGGCATCGAGCGGATCACCAATTCTGATTTTTGAAACCTGTTCAAGCAGTAGCGCAAGAAACTCATCGGCGATCCGCCGATCGATCAGCAGACGCGAGCCGGCGACACATGACTGACCTTGGCTGCGAAAGATCGATCGCGCGACGCCTGCGGCTGAACGCTTCAAGTCGGCATCGGAAAACACCAGGTTCGGCGATTTGCCGCCCAGTTCGAGCGTGACGCGCTTGAGCGATCCCGATGCGGCGGCCATCACGCTGCGGCCGGTTCCGACGCCTCCCGTAAACGCAATCGCGTCGACGTCCGGATGATTCACCAGTGCGGCGCCGGTTGCGCCGAGCCCGGTTATCACGTTGAGCACGCCGGGCGGCAATCCTGCTTCGGCGGCGATCTCGCCGAGCGCGAGCGATGTGAGCGGCGCGAGTTCGGAGGGTTTAAGCACGCAGGTGTTGCCGGTTGCGAGGCACGGGCCGAGATTCCACGTCGCCAGCATCAGCGGCGAATTCCAGGGGATAATGATCGCGCCGACGCCCAGCGGACTCCGCGCCGTCACGCTCATCAGCTTCAGATCTGCGCCGAGAAACTTCGCGTCGCTGAACGACGCCTCCTGGGTCCATGCTTCAGCGGCCGCGGCGAAGAACCGGATGTTTTTTGCCGCGCGCGCGATGTCGTGATTCACGCATTCGCTGACCGGCTTACCGACATCGCGGGCCTCGAGCGTGCCGAGTTCCTTCGCGCGTCGCTCGATACCGTCGGCCATCCGGTTGAGGATTCGTGCGCGCGCTTCCGCGTTCATCGCGGGCCAGGGCCCGCTATCAGCCGCGACGCGCGCCGCTTCGACGGCGTCGGCAACATCCTGCTCGGCGGCGATCGCTACCTGCGCCAATTCGCGTTCGGTCGCCGGTTCGATCACCGGAAAGCGTGCATTGTGAGCGGCCGACCGATACGCGCCGCCTATAAAGAGATCAGTCGGCATGTTTCGCCACCTGCTCTTGAGAATTGTGCGCGGCCCGCTTTCTGATGTTGGGGGTCCTCCTGACAGATATCACGACTGCTTTCTTTCCAGATGATCGGCGTCTTCGTTGCAGCTCTTACCGCCAGATTTACGTAACCAGTATAGTCTGACGGCGTACCAGCGAACACCGTGCGCGTCGACACGAGTCATTGCGTGATTTCCAGCTTGACGCCTGCGACGACTGCTTCTAACCTCAGAATCGACCGGAGCCGCTTTCAGAGCGATGCCGTGGCTGAGCTTCCCAGCATAATTCCATTGTTCCCGCTGCCAAACTTCGTGATGTTTCCCGGCTTGCGCGTACCGCTGCACATCTTTGAGCCGCGCTATCGCCAAATGATCGCCGACATCGACGAAAGCAGCGGCATCGTGGGGATGGTCCTGCTGAAGGCAAACTGGGAAGAGGATTACTACGCGCGGCCGGATATCTTCGATATCGGATGCGCCGGACGCATCGACGAGCTCGAACGTCTGCCGGACGGACGTTACAATCTGGTCCTCGAAGGTCTTAGCGAGTTCCGGGTCATCCGTGAGCTTCGCGATCGGACTTATCGGCGGGGCGAGATCGAATGGCGTCCGGTCGGCGGTTCGGCACTGGCGACCGATCCCGAGACAATGGAGACCATCCGGGAGATTCTGTTCGGGTACCTTGGAACTAATTCCGCCGAACAGGCTTGGAATACGCTGGTTGAGGAGCGCGGACTTGGCGGTGCGGCGCTAATCAATCTGCTATGTTTCCACCTGGATATTGCGCCAATCGAAAAGCAGACCCTTTTGGAGGCAGGCCCTGAGCGCGTCGCGCGCCTGATCGATATCCTGACGTTCAAGATCGAGGAGCGAAAGCTCGGTCCTCACGGTCCCGACGGAAGCGGCACAATGCAGTAAAGGAGACCGGCTGTAAGAAAATCCGGCAGGGTCGAATTATGCAGCCCGCTGCTCACTTCTCGGACTGCCGCTACGAGTGAGAAGTCGGAAAGCGTGCAGAACTGCAACTCTGTTGTAGCTTTTACACCATAGTCACGCCGATAATTTTCGGCTAATCAGCGCCTAGCATCGCAAATTTTTCACTATCCGGTTGGCAACTCTCGGCGCCATTTTTCTGGCTGATGGATGCCAAAAAAGCGTGGTTAGATTCGTTTAAGCGATACCCGCTGACCCCAATCGAATAAGAGCCGGGCTTTCCAATCTAGATTGGCGCAACCTGCCGCTATACTAGGCAGACTATGGAAAGCGCCCGAAATCGTTGAAAATTCGCGATTATGCCAAAGCGGCGATAGGGCGATGAATGAATCTCATAGACGGGATCGATGCTCCGTCTGCACCGATCGTCGACAAATCCGGCGCCGAGTCGGCGCTTTTCGGCTGAATTGGAACGAATTGTCGGCAAATTCAATTCCGTTCTGATTGGGCGCGCCGATCGGCACGCGCATTGCTGCCATTCTTTTCAAAAGCCGCAGCAGCGGCACACGCCAAGGCCGGAAAGCGAGAGGGGAGAACAGGTCCACCATGGATTGGGAAAGCGGCGTACTAGGATCGCTCTTTACACCTGAAGTGCTGACGCCCGAACAGTATTACGACGAGCGCCGCGACGATAGCGTGATGCGTCCGGTGAAGCGTCTGATGATGGCGGTGCTTGAGGACGCGCTTCGGTGCTTCCAGAATAATGCGGTCACTCGCAACGGCGCGCGCAAGCGCCTTTTCAGCGAAGCCGAAGAGTGGCTCTGCAACGACGACAGCGACGGCCCATTCTCCTTCAATACCGTCTGCGAGACGTTGGGGATCGAGCCGCGTTACCTGCGTTCCGGTCTGCTCCGATGGCGCGAGGAGCAGCTCAGCGGCATCGCGACTCGGCGGCTCGCCCGACGGTCGCCCGTGGTCCGCAACGGCAAGATCAGCATCCGCACGCGCCGCGGCGCCAGGCGCGCCCACCGCGCCTGAAATTTTTCGCCATTTCGGCGGACTGGGGTTCAGCGCCCGCCGAGATGGCCGGCGTTTTCTTAATTTAATTAATTCTTCAGCCACGCTGAGATCCGCTGATGAATCCCGATCGGATCGGCGGCCCAGTAGCCGTGACCCGCGTCAGGTATCAACATGACTTCGGCGTTCGGAAGTCGCCCCTTCATGATATTCGCGTTCTCGGCCGGTATTATCCGATCCGCCGTGCCATGGACGATCAGCACCGGGCATTTGATCTGCGGCAATCGGTCGTACGTATTGAACTGGATTAGGCCCGCCACCGTGCGATCTGCGGTCTCCGGCGGCGTCGGCGGCGCCATCTTGAGTCCGGCTAGCATCAACGGCTTGATCTCCGGATGCTTGCCGATGAAGTCCGCCGGGTACAGCAGGGGGATTAAAACATCCAGCGCCTCTTCCGGCTTGGTCGCCATCAGTCGGACGCTCGCGATGAGTTTCTCAAGCACGTCGAACGGCGCCATTCGGGCGGTCGATCCCCCCGCCGCCGTGCATCCGAGCACCAGCTTCTCGACACGCTCCGGATGACGCAGCGTAAGCTCCTGCGCGATCATCCCGCCCATCGAGACGCCGTATACCTTCGCCTTTTCGATCTTGAGCGCATCGAGCAATCCCGCCGCATCGTCGGCCATCGCGCCAATCGTGTAAGCGCCCTCCGGCCGGTCTGAATTGCCGGTGCCACGATTGTCGAAATAGATCGACTTGAAGCCGCTAAGAAACGGGAGCACGGGAGTCCACGCAACCCCCGGCATCCCGAAGCCCATGATCAGCAGCAACGGATCGCCGCTGCCGAACGTTTCGTAGTTCAGGTTTATCGCACCGACGTTGGTTTTGGGCATCGGCGAAACGAGCGGATGAAAACGACCGGTTCAGGCCGCGGAGGTCATCGACAGAATAGAAGCGGAAGCGGGCCTCAATGCAACGCCGATTGCCCGGTGGGCGGCGGAGGAGCGGGCTGAATCTCGGGACCCTTCGGCGGCGGCTGGCCGACGAGCGGAACTTTCGCTTCGGACGGGTTAGCTTCGTAGGGCTCGGGTGCAAACTTGTCGGGCGGCGGCAACTGGGCCATCTTGGGCGGCCCGTAGAATTGATCGGCTTCGGGATTCATCGCTGGCGCAAGCGGGGTCCTGGTCGCCAGGTAATTCAGCGGACGCGTTACCGTCCATTCGAGGGCGAAACCTATCGGCGCGATAAAGTAGCTCGCGACCTTCAGGGGCTGCGAGTCGTCTTCGTCGTACTCACTCGGATCCTGCTGATCCTGGGCGAATTGCGCGTGCACGATCGGTGCGAGACCGAGGACGAGCGCCAAACCTAAACTGATTGCCCATCGCCGCATGGGCCTATTGTTGGTTCGCGAGCATAGCGAAGTCAATCGCACAGAACAGAGAGAAGCCAAGTCGCTTCCATCGTTCATCTGGATTAAGCTGAGAGCGACCGTGAGTCCGGCGTCGACGCCATCGCTCACCGCGGTTCTCGGGCCAGAAATGCCGCGTTCGCGACGTTACCTTCTGCGGGACGCGACGCGTGCTCTCACTCCCACCGGCGGCTTCCTCAAGGGTTTCGGCTTCACCCTCAATCCGTACGTCGGATGCGCGTTCGGCGAGCACGGGGGATGCCCGTACTGCTACGTGCGGATGCTCCCTGTGGCGCGCGCGGAAAACGGCCCTTGGGGCAGTTGGGTGATCGCCAAGCGCAACCTTCCAACGTTATTGGCGCGCGAGCTTGCGGAGCTCGAGGCGACCGGACGGCTCGACGCTGCGACGATCTTCATGTCGAGCGCGACCGACCCGTACCAGGGAATCGAACGACGACTCGGGCTGACACGCGCCGCGTTGGAAGCGTTCGTGACCGCTCCGCCGCGCCGAATTCTGGTCCAGACGCGGAGTCCGATCGTCGAGCGCGATATCGATCTGATTCATGCGCTCGGTGACCGCGCGATCGTCTCGCTCACGATCGAGACCGACGACGATTCGGTCCGGCGCATGCTCACCCCGACGTCGCCCTCGGTCGCACGCCGTATCCTGACCGCTCGCCGGCTGCGGGCCGCCGGAATTTTCACCCAAATCGCAATCGCGCCGATGTTGCCGAATCGCGCGGAGCGCTTTGCCGACCTTCTCGACAGTATCGCCGACCGCGTAATCGTCGATACCTACTTCGACGGCGACGGCGCAAACGGCCGGCGATCGCGCGCGCTGGAAATCGGCGCGCTGTACGAGCGTTCCGGGTTCGAGGGATGGTTCCGGCCGGGCGCAGAGAACGATTTGATGAGAGCGTTGCACGCGCGTCTCGGCGTCGGGCGCGTGCTCTTCAGCCGCGAAGGTTTCAACGCGATCTGAGATCGCTCAACTCCAACGGCGGGTTGGATTCGAGAACAGCGGCACGCCGAGCATCCGGTCGATAACCAGCCCGCCCAGCATCGCCGAGATGATCCCACCGAACATCAGCGCCTGCAGAAGAGTGACTATGAATTTCTGCTGCGGCGTGACATAGACCGTCGCGCCGTGATTCGTAAGGGCGGCGCTCTGCGAGACGTTGGGACTCTTTGCGCCGGAGCTGTAGGTCACGCCGAAGTATGCGAAGGCGCTGAAGCCAATGAGCGAAACCACGATGAGGTAGGCGATGAAGGCGCGGCGGATGCGTGACTGATGCCGCATCTGCTGCTTTGCATACGGAGCACCCGCCTGAAGCTGCGCCTCGTAGGTACGCCGATACGCACCTGCCGCAGGTTCCCGGCCCGGCGCGTGGATCAGTTCTTTGGCGCATAGCAGGCGCCGCAGCGCTGCACTCGCCCGCCGCGCCTCCAGTCCGAACGGTATGCTGATCATCAGGTAGCTGCCGGCCAACACCGCGACGATAAGCCCGAAGCCGGCCGAGCGGCCATGCACGGCGCCGACTCCGATCTCGGTAAGAACCAGGATGGTCATCGCGACCGTCAGGATCAGAACGATCGAGATCAGCGCCATCCAGTCGGGGCGCATCACGATCCCGATGCGCGTGCCGGCCGGCGCCGCCTCGACGCGCCCGAGAATCAGCGGGCGCAGCGAATTGCGATAACGGATCACGCGGCTAATCGCAAAGCGGTCGCCGTCGACTACGCCCTCGAACTCGCGCGCGTCCGAAAACGGCATCCGGAAAAAGCGCCGCTCCTCGGTCGCATCGCGCAACGCCGCGATCGCCTCCCGGGGTGTGCGATGGCTGATGATTTCGAAGCGACGCCACGGCGGCAGGATCAAATCGATCAACAACGGATGCTCGCCCGCGGCCATCGAATCGGCTAAACGGCTATTTCTGCTGCATCGGAGCGCCGCAGCATTTGAGCGTGCCGTTTCCGGCTTTGGTCACGATCACTCGCGAGCCGCACTTGGAGCATTCGTAAATCTTACCCAGCGTATTCGCCATATTTCGTCATCTACGTTCCAAAATTTTCTCCGTCATTTATCCGACGGACTCTACGCGCATCAACTTCCCTTGAAGAGCGGGCGACGCTTGTCGAGAAACGCCCGCACCCCTTCGCTCCGATCCGCGGTGGTCTGGAGCAGCGCGTAAAGATCTTCCTCCAGCCTTATACCTTGCACGAGCGTCATATCGTAGCCCTTGATGACCGCCTCCTTCGCCATCCGAACGGCGAGCGGCGCGCGCTTCAAAAGCGATTCGATCCGTTCCGCCGCCAGCTTTCGCAGCCGCGCCGGCGAGGCGGCAAGCTCGCCGACCAGTCCGGAGGCAAGCGCGGCGCGTCCGTCGATCGCTTCGCCCGTCAGCAGCATCCGCAGGGCGCGCGGGGCGCCGATGATGCGCGGCAAACGCTGCGTGCCGCCAAAGCGCGGCAAACGTCCGCGCTGCGGCTGGGTCATCGCGAATCGCGCCCGTGCGGCGGCAATCCGCAGGTCGAGAGCGAGCGCGAGTTCGAGCCCCTCGTCGAAAGCGTCGCCGTTGATAATCGCGAGGGTCGGCTTGGCGAGCGCGGCGAGCGATTCGACGAGGCGCGAATCGACGCCGGGTTCGAAACCGATGCAGAAAACCGCACCGGCTCCGGTGATCGCGAGCATCAGGATTTCGTCGTCATCTTCGACACGTTCGGCGAGCTCGATGAGCTGGCTCGCCATTACGGGCGTGATTCGATTTCCGGCGCGCGGGCGGTTGAGCGTCGCGAGGACGAAACGCCCGCGCGCCTCGACGATCAGCTCGCGGCCGCCGCGCGCGCGGCGCGCGCGCGGCGGCCGCGAATTGCGTCTGACTGCCAACGCTACGGCGCCTGCTCGCGCAGACGCTGGCGCAGAATCTTGCCGAGCGGATTCTTGGGCAGCTCGTCGACGAATTCGACGCGCTCGGGACGCTTGAAGCTCGCCAGACGCTCGCGGCAAAAGGCGATCAGCTCTTCGGCCGTGGCTTGCGCACCCGGCCGCAAAACCACAAACGCCTTTACCGTCTGACCCCATTCGATCGACGGGACGCCGATCACCGCCGCCTCATCGACCGCGGGATGACTCATCAGGACGGCCTCGACTTCGGCGGGTGCGATGTTTTCGCCGCCGCGGATGATCATGTCGTCCTTGCGGCCCGCGAAAAAGATGTACCCTTCCTCGTCGATCCAGCCGAGGTCTCCGGTCGCGCGCCATCCGTCGGCGAGCGCCGCATCGTCCGCGCGGCCGGCATAGCCTTTCATGATGCGCGCGGTGCGAATCACGATCTCGCCGATCGCGCCGCGCTGGAGCCAATTGCCGCCATCGTCGCGCACGCGCACCTCGACATCGGGCAGCGGCCGCCCGATCGAATTGAGCCGCTTGAGTTTGAGTTCGAGCTCGGCGGGCTCGCCGGTCAGACGATGATCGTCGGGACCGAGCATCGTCAGCGACGATGTAGTTTCGGTCTGGCCGTACGCGTTGACGAATCCGACCTCGGGTGGGAAGGCCTCGATCGCCTTGCGGATGACCGCGAAGGGCATCGGCGCGCCGCCATACGCGAGGTTGCGCAAACTCGACAGATCGGCACGCGCGAAATCCGGATGGTCGAGAAGCTGCTTCATCATGGTCGGTACGACGAATGCGTGCGTGACGCGCTCGTTCGCGACCAGGCGGAACCATTGCGCGGCGTCAAACTGCGGCATCACGACCATCCTGCGCCCGGTCCAGAGGTTCGTCATCAACGCCGTCATTCCGGCGATGTGGTAGAACGGCACGCACACCAGCGCGACGCCGCGATCGCTCCCGTCGGCCATCTCAACGTTGGCGGTCACGTAAGCCGTGAAGTCGCGATAACTGAGCATCACGCCTTTGGGATTCGATGTGGTGCCGCTGGTGTACATGAGCACCGAAGTTTCTTCGTCATCAACCTCGGCTTCGGTCTCATCCGGCGCGCTGGATTCCATCAGGGAGGTGAGATTGGAAATCTCGGAATTGCCGCGGCCGGTGGCGATGAGCGCCTCAAGATTGACCCGCGAGCGGAGCCGCGCGGCAAGATCGAGGTAGCGATCGCCCGCGATCAGGAGTCGCGCGCCGGCGGCCTTCAGCATGTATTCGAGCTCGGGCTCGCGCGCGCGATAGTTGAGCGGTAGGAACGTCATCCCGGCGCGCGCGGCGGCATAGTAGGCCGCAACGTAGAGGTCGGAATTCGTGTCCAGCGCTGCGATAACGTCGCCGCGCCTGGCGCCGACCGCGCGCAGCGTCGCCGCGATTCGCGCCGCGCGATCATTGAGATCGGCGTAGGTCAGACGCCGCTCGCCGAAGACCAGAATTTCGTAATCGGGAACGATCGATGCCGGGATGGTTATGAAATTTACGGTGTTCAAGAATCGATTATCTCGCTGTTCAAACTTCGCGTCAGGCGCGAGCCGAGGCGGCGTTCGAGCGCGAGTCCGCTACGGAGGTCGAGCTCGAGGCCCTCGCGCACCGCGGTCTTGACGAGCGCGACAACCTCGCGCGGCATCGCGGCCATCTTTCGCGCAAGCCGCGCCGCCGATCGTCTGAGTGCTGCCTTCGGCACCACCTCATCGACCAGTCCTACAAGCATCGCTTCGCGGGCGTCAATCCATCGCCCGGTGAGGCACAAATCGAGTCCGCGGCCGAGTCCGGCCCGGCGCGCCACGGTCTGCGTGCCGCCGACGCCGGGAATCATGCCGAGGCGGGTCTCCGGCAGACAGATGCGTGTGTCGTTGGCGGCGATCGCGACGTCGCACAACAGCGCCATCTCAAGTCCGCCGCCGACCGTGAAGCCGTGGACGGCTGCGATGGTTGGGATCGGCAAAGCCAAAAGCTTGCCCCAGACATCGCGCCGAAAGCGCACCCAGCGCGCGACGATCGGCGACGGCGCAGAGCCGAACTCGGTCAGATCTCCGCCGGTCGAAAAGGCGCTGCCCGCTCCGGTCATTACCATCGCGCGAACTTCGGGATCGTCGTGGAGGGCGTCCATCACCTGCTCGAGATCGTCGCGCATCGCGATGTTGTACGCGTTGAGCTGCGCGGGCCGGTTCAGGATGACCCACGCAATCGCGCCGCATCGTTCGAAGCGGACAGTGGAAAAAGGAGTCACTTCAGACCGAATGGAGCTCCGCGCTGGAAACGCTGGCGATCGCCGGCCGGCCCCGCTCGTAGACCACCCGCCCGCCGATAATCGTGATGTCGACCGGCAGATTGTGCAAATCGGATGCGCCCAGCTCGAGCGGCGACTTCGGCACCACGATCAGATCGGCGAGACTGCCGATCGCGATCGTGCCCGCAACCAGTCGGGCGAGGCGCGCACCGTGGACTGTGAACAGGGCGAGTGCGTCGGATGGAGCGAGCGCTTCCTCGACCGCAATTTGATCACCCTCGAGCGACGCTCGAGCGATCGCTGCCGCCATCGCCGCCAGCGGACGCGCGGGCGTCACCGGCGCATCTGTCCCGCCGGCGAGATTGATTCCCGCCGCTGCCAGGCTTCGCGCGCGATAGAGCGAAGGCCAGAGCCCGGGCTCATCGAGGTACTTGGCGCCGCGATAATAGATGAAGCCGGGATTGGTCACGACCCACGCCCCGGTCGCGGCAACCCGGTCGATGTAATCAGCCGGTATCATGCCGCCGTGCTCGATGCGGCAGACGGCGGCCGCGCTCGCGCCGAAACTCGAGTGCGCCTCCTCGATCGCCGTCAGCGCCCATTCGAGATCCTCGACTTCGGTCACATGAAACGCGCAATCGAAGCCGCGCGCGAGTGCCGTCGCGACCCGCCGCGCGATCGGGCCCGCGCCGTAGGACACCCCCGGCATGAACTTGATTCCTGCGATGCGCATCCCGGCCTGGGATGCCGCCACGGCCGATTGTTCCGCAGTCTCCAGATACCGCGCCCCGACCATCACGCCGATGCGCTGCGAGATTGCCGCGCCGGCGGCGAGCTTGGCGAACAGCTTAACTTCGTCGGGACCGTTGCGAACGGTCGCATCGGTGAAAGCGGTCACGCCCGCCGACGCAAGCTCGCGGCTGAAGGTGCGTGCGCGAGATTCAAGCTCGGCGGCAGTGACCAGCGGCAGTCCGGCGCTGATTGCCTCTTCCATGCCGACGACCAATCCGGTCGGGCGTCCGTTCGCATCGCTTTCGATGAAGCCGCCCGGCGGCGTTTTTACTTCCGCGCCATCGAGCTTGAAATGTTTGAGCGCCCGCGAATTGAGCCATGACGCATGAAGCGTAGAATGCCGCAATCGCAGAGGATTGCGCGGCACCGCCTGATCCAGTTCGGCAAGGGTCGGGCCGCGCCGCTCGTGCATCAACGCCTCATCGCATCCGAAGGCCCGGAGCCAGTTGCCGGGCGGCGTCTTGCTGGCAGCGATGCGCAGGCCGGCGAGCAGATCAGGAATCGTCCGGCAGCGCCAGATTGATACTCCGGTGGCAGCCGCGGCGGCCTCGAGGAAGTGCAGATGCGAATCGACGAGCCCGGGCGCCACGGTGCGGCCCGCCAGTCGGATAAGGTGGGTGCGCGGGCCGACCAACCCCTTGAGATCGGAGAACAGACCGCAGGCGACGATCGTGCCTGCGGTTACCGCGACCGAGTCGCTGTCCGGATGTCCGAGAATCTGCCCTTCGTGCAGAACCAGGTCAGCCTTTTCCATCTTCAGCACCCCCCCGCCGCATCCTCCGCCAGCGATCCTCACGCGCCGCCAGCCGAACCCGCAACCAGACGAGGTCAGTCGGAAGAGGGCAGGGGTTTGGCTTCCTTCAGCTTCATCGGCGCGTCGCAGCACTCGACCACGCCATCGCCGGCTTTGTTGCACAACACCTCAGTGCCGCACTTCTCGCATTGATAACGTTTGCCCAAAGCGTTCGACATCGATGCTCCTTAAAGTACTACTTGAAGGGCAGATCGCTCACCGTCGCCGGCCGCGCCCCTGCCGAATCCTTTATCATGACCGCGGTACCCGGCGCCCATGCGCTATGATGGATTATCCCCAACCCAAGCGTCCCTTGGCCGGGCGATGAGGCGACGCTGGTGATAGTTCCAACCTCGTGACCGTCGAGTTCCACCACTGCGCCGATCGCCGGCGGCGTGCCGCAAACCAGCCGCAGACCAAATAATTTCTTTTTGAGCGAACCGTGCGCAGTCGCGCGCTCGAGCGTCTCCTGCCCAACGTAGCATCCCTTGTTGAGGGAAATGGCGCGCTCGAAGCGCGCTTCGAGCGCCAGGGTCTTCTCGCCGGTATCGATTCCGACGCGGGCAAGACCGCGTTCGACGCGCAACGTTTCGAACGCCGCCGCATCCGCTTTCTGAGCCTCGGGCGCGTGCGCTTCCAGTTCGTGAACGACGGCGGCAATCGACTTGCGATTGCCGAGCGCGGTCACTGCGGGCCAATCGTAACGCGGCAGATGTGCGATTCTGAGATCACCGTCCGAAACGAAGCGCCACAAGTCGAGCGCGGCGATCTGCGGATGCGTACGGCTGACAAGTTCGACCGCGCGCGGACCCTCGACATCGAGCACGGTCCAATCTGCGAGTTCCTCGAATTCGACGTCATCGGCGACGAGCAAGCGTTCCAGATGCGCGCGGGCGCGCGGCCAGAGCTCGCGATCGATCTCGATGAGGAAGTCGTCGGGCTCGGCATAGACGAACAGGTCCGCGATTACATGAGCGCGCTCGTTGAGCACCAGCGCCGGGGCGGCATCGCCGGGTTGCATCCCGCGAACGTCGTTGCTCAGCATCCCATGGAGAAAGCTGACGCGGTCGCTGCCGATCACACGAACCAGGGCGCGATCGTCGAGTATCCGCCATGCTGCGCCGGCGTGGATCGCGCGATAGATACGGCCATCGACGGCCGCGGTAGCGACCGGGTCGGGTTCGTGAGTCATCTCATCGCCGTGAAGATCGATATTAACAATTTAAAATTAACAAACCCGAACCGGCGACGACAACGCGGTCCGGTGCTATGGCTCCGGCTGGGTGCGAGACGAGTTGTTCTATCGCGCGGCGCATTTTCGTATACTCAGACGGTCCACGGGAGGGCCGACTATATGGGTGCCTTCATTTTCGGGGTGATTATTGGGATTGCGATTACTGTAATCCTGTTCGTTTATGACGAGGGCGAAGTTTTTCTGAAACTCTCGCGCCAGATCAAGCTCGTGGTCGCGCGCTACAAGGAGCCGCAGCGAACGGGCCAGAATTGAAACCCAGGCATGAATTGGATCCGGCACGTCTCGGCGGGGGGGCGATGGCAACAGGTGCGGGTAATCCTCGCCGTGCTCGCGCTGGCCGGACTAATCGGAGGGTTGGCGTGGGCCGCTTCCGAACCGGCAGCTGCTGCGAGTCATCTTAGCGATCAAGCTTTCGCGTTCCTTAACAGTATCAGCGGTTCAGGCTCGAATCCGCTCGTCGGACCGGTGGCGGGATTCGCCGGCGATGCGCAGACTTTGGCCACCGCACTGAAGCGCGGTGATCAGAGCGGCGCAGCAAGCGCGATGGCGTCGCTTGCGGCCGACAGGGCCGCGGTCGACGGCGCGCTCAGCGCGCATCCGGACGCCGCCGCCGCATCGCGATGGCGCGCGCTTAAGAGCGCGCTCGATTCGCTCGCCGCGGAGGTGAAGCCGAACGTGGCGGTATCTACCGCCGGTCCGCCGGCGGTAGATACCGCCGCATCCGGCCCGTCATCCGGGGCATCGGCGCCACCGTCGGGACTGGCCGCTTCCGCGGCGAGTCTCAACGGTGGACCGCAGGTCGCAATCACGTCGCGCACCCGGGAGGGTGGCGCGCTCCAAGTCAAAGGATGGTTCGCGGGAACGAATCTGAAATCGGCTGGAATCTATTCCGGCCGGCATCGACTTCAGGCGCTACATCTCGATCGCATCGTCGGCGAGCAACGCGTCAACTTTGATCTCAAGCTGACTGGCGTGCAGCCGGGAATGGTGTTGCGCGTGTATGATCAAAACGGGCGCAGCAGCGAAGCGATGCTTGAATCTCCAGCGGAGGTGGCGTCGGCGTCCGGCGTCGAGGTGATGCGCGGCGATTCGCCGGCCTCAGCCGGGGCCGATACCGGCACGGCTGTTGCGGCGCCCTCGCTGGAGTCCAGCAACACTGCGGTGATCCCGAGCGCGATCCCGGCGCGTCCGCCGAATTACAATCCCGGGGTGCTCGCAGGAGTTCAAATCAATCTTCTAAGCGTGAACCAGGTGAGCGCGATTCCACGGCGCTACGAAGTGACGGGTCAGATTGTCGGTAGCGGCGTGCGGCGGGCCGGCGTTTACGTCGATGGGCGGCTCGCGCAAACGATTCCCATCAGCCGCGGCTCCGGCGCGATCAGCTTTGATACCACGTTTCAGATGCTGGGCAGCGAAGCGACAATCCGCGCTTACGGGGTTGGCGGCAATTTCGTCGAGACCTCGGTCGATCTGGGAAGCGCCGGCTCCGCTCCGCTCTACGGAACGACGCCCTTGGTCGTGAATCCTTACGTTTATGGCGCGAACCCGTATGTCTACGGCGCGAGTCCTTACGCAAATCCATACGCGGGGAATCCGTACCCGTATGGCAATCCATATGCAAACCCGTACGGCTACAACAATCCGTACGGTTATCGATCGCCATACGGCTACGGCTATGGCGGCTATGGCAACGGCTATCCGCCGCCGAACATGCCCTGGTGGCAGCGCTTGTTGCCGTGATCGATACTTGAATGCCCGGCCGCCATCCGTTAGGGTTGATGCTCCCGACAGCCTCTTCGTGATTAGATTGAAATTATGTTGATTCAGGCCACCCAGCTTCGTCCGGGATTCGTGATCGAGTACAACAAGGATCTCTGGCGCGTGATGACCATCAGCCACATCACACCGGGTAACTGGCGCGGGATGGTGCAAACCAAGCTGCGCAACCTCAAGACCGGCTCGCAGACCGAGAACCGGTTCCGCTCGGAAGATCGCGTCGAGCGGATCATCCTGAGTCAGGTCGAGATGGAGTTCCTCTACGCGGACGGCGACCAGTACCATTTCATGAATACTGAAACCTTCGATCAGATCGCGATTCCGGGCGAATTGATCGAAGACGTGCTGCCGTTTCTCACCCCCAACCTCAAGGTCGAGGTCGAGTTTTACGAGACCACACCGCTCAACGTGCGGCCGCCCAAGACCATCGATCTGCGCGTGACGCAGACCGACCCGGGAATCAAAACCGCGGCCGTGACCAACACGCTCAAGCCGGCGACAACCGAGACGGGACTGGTCGTGCAGGTGCCGCACTTCGTCTCCGAAGGCGACCTGATCACGATCAACACCGAGACGCACGAGTACGTGGCGCGCGCGAAATAGATCGCCGTCAGGACCGGTCTGGTCCTTGCCTCGCTCCGAAAAACCGACCGCCGCAACGACCGATGCGCATCCTGCCGGACGCGCGCTCCGGTTGGGCGCCGATCTCTACGCCATTCAGACGCAGCCCGGGCTTGAAGGAATCGCGCTTGAAGAAGCCGCGGCGCGAATTCCTGGGGCACGCCCGCTCACCGACCGTGTGATGCCTGAGCGCTCGGGGCTCGGCATCTTCACCGCGCGATGCTCGCCGGCGCTGCTGAAACTCCGATGCGCTGAAGATCTGTTCGCGGTCATGGCTTATCGTCGTGCGATTGATGGCGACCTCGAAGCGGTCCGTGCGGCCGTCCGCGACACATGGCATTTGGAATGGGCGTTGCAGGCGAGGACGCGCTTAATGCCCGGGAGCCGCTCCGGACGGCGATTGCGATTCCGCGTCGTCGCGCGGATGGCGGGGGAGCACGAGTTTCGCCGCGTGGATTTTAAGCGCGCCGTCGACAAGGGCGTCATCGAACGCGCCGACCACGCATGGCATCTTGACGAGGAGCGCGCCGACCTCGAAATCTGGGCGACGCTCATCGGCGATGAATTCATCGCAATGCTCCGGTTGAGCGACGATCGCATGCGCCATCGCGAATACAAGATCGCTGATCGGCCGGGCTCGCTGCGTCCTGCAGTCGCCGCGGCGCTCGCCTGGCTCTCCGGGCCCCGCGATGACGATGTGGTGCTCGATCCGGCGTGCGGCATCGGAACGATCCTGATCGAGCGCGCAGAACTCGGACGCTACAAGCTGCTGCTCGGCGGCGATCACGATTCCGAGGCGCTGGCGGCGGCGCGGCTCAACGTCGGCCCGCGCTACAAACCGATCGAGCTACGCGTTTGGGATGCGGTTGCGATGCCGCTCGCGGACCGCAGCGTGAGCGCGATCGTCACCAACCTGCCATGGGGAATGAAATTCGGATCGCATCGCGACAACCGCCGTCTTTATCCACGGCTGATCGAGGAGTTCAAGCGCGTGCTTGCGCCGGGCGGACGGATGGTGATGCTGACGGGGGAGCGCGCGCTGATGCGGGAGCTTATCGCCGATCGCGCGATCGCGCCCGAGCGGGTATTGAAGGTCTCGATTCTCGGTGCTTTCGCCGAGATCTTCGTATGCCGGGGTCAGGCATGATAGCCGGCGTGGGCGGGGCCGCCGCGCAGGCGAAGATCGCGCGCCTGCGAATGCCACGGCTCCGGCAGCTTCACCTCGCGCGCATCGAGCCAGTTGTCTTCGAGCCGGTAAAATTCGCGGGTCGGTTCGAAGAAGATGTGAATCACGACATCGTCGTAATCGAGCACCACCCAGTGAGCGAGATTCAACCCTTCAACTGACATCGGACGCAGGCCCTCGCGTTCGAGCCGCTCTTCGATTCCGCGCGCGATGGCCTGCACCTGAACATCGGAACGGCCGGTCGCAATCAGGAAGTAATCCGCGATCGAATTCAGATGCTCGACTTCGAGCACCTTCACGTCGTACGCCTTCCGATCGAGCGCGCCTTCTGCCGCGGCGATGGCCTTATCCCGCGAATTCACAACTATCGGCGGCTCTCAGTACAGTCCATGACGCTCGATATAATCCAGCACATCATTGGGCACCAGATAGCGAATCGATTCCCTCCGGCGGAGTTTATCACGGATGAGCGTGGCTGAGATTGGCAGGATCGTGGTTTCGACGAAGGACAGCGTCTGACCGCTCGGATGCACGTAATGATCCTGCTGCTTAATGTAACCAAAGCGTTTTAGAACGGCAACCACGGTCGCGTGATGACCCGATTCAGTATCGTCCGCCGCCACCCGGCTGTGCACCACGAGGTTGCAGAGCGTGACCAGCGTGGCCGCCTCCTTCCAGGTTTCGAGATCGACGAACAGGTCGGCGCCGAGCATCAGGAACAAGGTCGATGGCTGGCGGAGCGTCTGAAGGAAATGGCGCGTAGTGTCGACGGTGTACGATCGTCCGAGGCGGCGAATCTCGGTATCCGAAACCATGAAGTGACGATTGCCCTTGGTCGCCAGCCGCACCATCGCGAGCCGATGCTCCGCGGGAGCGAGCTCGCCTTCGACTTTATGGGGCGGCGAGGCGGCGGGAACGAAATAGATCAGATCGAGGTTAAGCGCCTCGCGAACCTCCTCGGCGGAGCGCAGATGGCCGAAATGGATTGGATTGAAGCTGCCGCCGAACAGCCCTACGCGCATCGTGCTATCGATGCCCCGCCGGTTCCGTCAAATGCGTACCTGTCCGTGGCCATGAATCACGTATTTGTAGGTGGTCAGCTCACGCAGGCCCATCGGACCGCGCGCATGAAGGCGATTGGTCGAAATTCCCGTTTCGGCGCCGAAACCGAATTCGAAGCCGTCGGTGAACCGCGTCGAAGCATTGACGTACACCGTAGCCGAATCGACCTCGCGTTCAAAGCGCGCCGCCGCCTGCGCGTCGTTGGTGACGATCGCGTCTGCCAGATGCGATCCGTGTCGCGAGATAAACTCGATCGCTTCGTCAAGCGAATCGACGATCCGGATCGCGAGCACCAGGTCGAGATACTCAGTGTCCCAATCGGCCTCGGTCGCCGGGCGCGCATCAGGCACGATCGCACACGTCCGCTCGCACCCGCGCAGCTCCACGCCCTCCGTGATAAACCGCTGCGCCATCGCAGGCAGGAACTCGCGCGCGATAGTCGCGTGCACGAGCAGATTCTCCATTGCGTTGCAGACCGAGGGGCGGCTGCACTTGGCGTTGAAACAGATCTCCTGCGCCATCGCGAGATCCGCCGCGCGATCGACATAGGTATGACAGATGCCGTCGAAATGCGGCAGCAGCGGCACGGCGGAGCCTTCGAGCGCGCGTTTCAGCGCCTGACCGCCGCGCGGAATGATCAGATCGATCAGCGCGGGCTGTCGCTTCAAAACCTGAATCACCTCGCGATCGGGGTTCGCGACGAAGAACGCGGCATCGGGCGGCAAACCGGCGGCTCTGAGCGCATCGCTCACGAGCCGCGCGAGACATACGTTGGTCTTGAGCGCCTCGCTGCCGCCGCGCAGCACCACGCCGTTACCGGATTTGAGGGTCAGCGCGGCCGCATCAATCGTGACGTTGGGCCGCGATTCGTAGACGATCGCGATTACGCCCAGCGGCACCCGCACCTTCGCGATCTCAAGCCCGTTCGGCCGCTGCCATTTTTCAATTATCTCACCGACCGGGTCAGGGAGCGTGGCGATCTCTTCGACACTGCGGGCCATCGCCGCGACGCGTTGAGCGTTGAGCGTCAACCGCTCGACGAACGCCTTGCCGTTGCCGGCGCGTTCGGCCGCTTCGACATCGTGGCGGTTCGCCGCGATTATTTCGGCGCCCGAACTTTTTATCGCGCCGGCCAGCTTCGTGAGCATCGCGTTCTTGCGCTCGGTCGGCGCGAGCGCAAGCCGGCGCGCCGCTTCGCGCACGGAGTTGAGCCGGCCAATGATCTCGTCTTCAAGCGTCACTTTAACTCCTCAGCAGCACCAGGTTGTCGCGATGAATGATTTCGTCGGCTACCTTGTATCCGAGCAAGCGTGGAATCTCGTAGGAGTGGCGTCCTTTCACCTTCAGGACGTCGGCGGCCGGATAATTGACAATGCCGCGGCCGAACTCGACGCCTTCGGCATCGAGCAAGCGCACACAATCGCCGCCGGAAAACTCGCCGCTGACGTCGCGGATGCCCGAGGCGAGCAGGCTCCGTCCCGAATTGCGCAGCGCTTCGCTGGCCCCCTTGTCGAGCATCAGCGCGCCTGCCGGACGGAGCGCATAAGCGATCCAATGCTTGCGGCTGCGGAGCCGTTTGGGCGTCGGCAGGATGAGTGTGCCTGTCTCGCACGCCGGATCGAGCACCTCCGCGAGGCCTCTGCGATCCCTCCCCGACGTGATCGCGACTGCAATTCCGGAGCGCACCGCCTGGCGCGCCGCCTTGAGCTTGGTCGCCATCCCGCCGCTGCCGAGCGGTCCGGCGCTCTCGGCGACCAGCCCGCGCATCGGCGCTTCGACGTCAGCGATGAGGGGGATCAGATGCGCGTCGGGACGCTTGCGCGGATCGCCCGACAGCACGCCCGCCACGTCGGTGAGAATTACAAGCAATTGCGCGCCGACCAGCGTCGCCACCAACGACGAAAGCATGTCGTTGTCGCCGAGGCGAATCTCGTCGACCGAAACGGTATCGTTTTCATTGACGATCGGGATCACACCCGCGCCGAGAAGCGTGGCGAAAGTCTGACGTGCGTTGTTACGCCGCCGGCGATCGGAAAAATCCTCATGCGTGAGCAGCAGTTGCGCGACAGTGCAGCCGCGCGCGGCAAACGAGCGCGCCCATGCCGCCATCAACTCGATCTGTCCGGCGGCGGCCGCCGCCTGGCGCGCCGCGATGGTCGTGCCGCGAAGCTTGCCGAGCCGCGCCCGTCCCGCCGCGATCGCGCCCGAAGTCACGATCACGACTTCGCGCCCCGCGGCGATCGCGCCGTCGACCTGCGCCGCGAGATCGTCGATCACGCCGGGGCGCAGGCCTTCGTTGTCCGAGAGCACCGCGCTCCCGACCTTGAGCACGACTCGGCGCGCGCGTTCCAGCAGCGCGGCCTTGTAGCTTAGCTGCGACATTCGACCGCTTCCGCGCCGATTCCGAGCATCCGCTCGAGTTCGGCGGCGAGCTCGGCAAGGCCGCGGCGTTTCATCGCGGAGATGGGGAAGACGCGTAAGCCGGCGCGCTTCGCGATCCGGATTGCGAGCCGGTTCGCGGCCTGGGGAGTGACCAGATCGAGCTTGTTCAGCGCAATGAGCGCCGGGCGTTCGAGCAGCGCGGCATCGAAAGCCCCGATCTCATCGCGCACGATTGCGAAATCCTTCCCGGCGTCGCCGCTCGCATCGAGGACGTAGACCAAAATGCTGGTTCGCGAAAGATGGCGCAGGAAGCGGATGCCGAGGCCGTGGCCGAGGTGCGCGCCCTCGATGAGCCCTGGGATGTCCGCGATCGTGAAGCTCTCGCCGCTGGCCGTCATCACGCGCCCGATGTTCGGGGTGAGCGTGGTGAACGGATAGGGCGCGATTTTCGGATGCGCCGCGGTGAGCGCCGCGAGCAGCGTCGATTTGCCGGCGTTCGGCAAACCCACCAGTCCGACATCGGCGACCAGCCGCAACTCGAGGCGCACGGTGCGCTGCTCGCCGGCCGTCCCCGGCGTCGCGATTCGCGGCGCGCGCCGGGTCGGCGAAGCGAAGTGCATATTGCCGCGCCCGCCTGCGCCGCCGCGCGCGATGACCGCGCGGCTCCCCGGCATCACCAGGTCGGCAAGCAACTGACCGGTCTCTTCATCGAAGGCGAGCGTGCCAGGCGGCACGCGCACCACGAGATCGCGGCCCGCGCTGCCATACTGATGCTTGCCGCGACCGGGTTCGCCATTGCCGGCGATCAGCCGCGGCTTGTACTTGAAATCGAGCAGCGTCAGGAGACCTTCATCGACTTCGAGGATCACGTCGCCGCCGCGTCCACCGTCGCCGCCGGCGGGTCCGCCGAACGGGCGATACTTTTCGCGCAGGAACGCGATCGCGCCGTCGCCGCCTTTGCCGGCGCGAACGTAAACTTTCGTCTCATCGATAAAGCGCGCCACAACCGGGCCATTATATCAGGCGGAAAAGCGGGCCGCCGACCGCGGGATGGCTTAGAGACAGAGTTCGGCGAGCATCCGCAGCGCCTCGGGCTGGCGCGCGCTGATAAGCATCGCGGTCACCGGCGAAGCTTTCCAGGCTTCGAGTCGTTCCGCGATTCGCGCGCGCGGTCCGACCAGCGCGATTTCATCGACCAACCGATCCGGAACCGCCGCCTGCGCTTCATCGCGCCTGCCGGCGAGGAACAGGTCCTGGATTTTCTGCACTTCGCCTTCATAGCCGAGGCGTGCGGTATACGTCTTGTAGAAATTCCGATCGCGCGCGCCCATCCCGCCGATGTAAAGGGCGAGATGCGCCTTGATCGGCGCGCGGCACGCGTCGAGATCGTCGCCGACGACGCAGGTCACGAAGGGCGCGAACTCGAAGTTCACAATAGTCCGTTTGCCTCCGCTTCGGCGAAAACCTTCTTCGAGATGCGGCTTGAACAGATCGAAGCGCTCGGGCACGAACCACATCGGCATCAGCCCGTCTGCGATCTCCGCGCTTAGCGCGATGGCGCGTGGATTCACCGATGCGCAGTAGATCGGCAGGTCGGCGCGGCCATGGATGATGCTCTTGAGCGGTTTGCCGAGTCCGCTCGCATCGGCGCCCTTGTACGGAATCTGATATTCATGCCCCGCAAATTCGACCGCTGCCTCGCGCGCGAAGATTTTGCGCAGAATCGCGATGTACTCGCGCGTCCGCACGAGCGGCTTGCCGTACGAAACACCGTGCCATCCCTCGACCACCTGCGGGCCGGACGGTCCGATGCCGAGGATGAAGCGCCCGCCTGAGAGTTGATCGATCGTCATCGCGGTCATTGCGGTCATCGCCGGAGTCCGCGCCGGCATTTGCATGATCGCCGTCCCCAGCTTGATGCGGCTGGTGAGCGCACCGATCCACGCGATGGTTGAGACGGCGTCGGAGCCGTAGGCTTCAGCGGTCCAGACCGATTCGAAGCCCAGGCGCTCCGCCTCCTGGATCGTCTCAATCGGCAGTCTGACTTGCGCGCCCGAATAGCCGACCTGCACGCCTAATCGCATCGGAAACCTCCCGCGGGCCGATTCGCTCTATGCGTCAGATACAAAAAAGCCCCGCGGGTTGCCACGGGGCTTGGATGCTCGCGATGACAGCCGCGCTCAGCCGGCGGCGGGTCTTTCGCTTGCGGCTTCGGCCGGCCCTATCTCCTGGACGCTTACCTGCCGGCGGCCGCCGCGATACGGCTCGTATTTCACGACCCCATCGATGCGCGCGTAGAGCGTGTAGTCGCGGCCCATCCCGACATTGCGTCCCGGATGGATCCGCGTGCCGAGTTGGCGCACGAGGATGTTACCGGCGTGTACCGACTGTCCCGCGTAAATCTTGATCCCGCGCCGCTGCCCCGGACTGTCGCGTCCGTTGCGCGTCGAGCCTTGCCCTTTCTTATGCGCCACGGCTGATCTCCTCTATCTTGAGGACCGTCAGGTCCTGACGATGGCCATGCTTGCGGCGATAGTTCTTGCGCCGCTTTTTCTTGAAGACGATTACCTTGCTGCCGCGCGGCTGCTGGACGATCCTGGCCTTGACCGATGAGCCTGCGACCAGCGGCGTGCCGACCGCCGGCGCCTCGGTATCGCCGAGCGCGAGGACCTGGGCGAGCTCGATGTGGCTGCCGACGTCTCCCTCGATCCGCTCGACCGTGATCTGGTCGCCGACCGCAACGCGGTATTGCTTGCCGCCTGTTTTTACGATTGCGAACATGATGAAACCCGAACCCCTTTAATTATTGGTCGGGCTTGACGATGTCAACGGAGCGGATCAATCCAATCCCAAACGTTCGCGGCCTTCCGGAGAGATCATCTGCGGATTCCACGGCGGATCCCACACCAGCTCGACGTTCGCTTCTGAAACGCCCGGCAGCATCATCAGCTTCTCGCGCGCATCGAGCGCGATGGTCGCGCCCATCCCGCAGCCCTGCGCCGTCAGCGTCATCTTGACGTTGACGCGGCTCGCGCCGTCTGCGTCGGGATGAATCTCCATCCCGTAGATGAGTCCGAGATCGACCACATTGACCGGGATCTCCGGGTCATAGCAGGTCTTGAGCGCCTCCCAGACCATCGATTCAAGATCGGCACCGCCGACCGGCGTCGCCGCCTGCGCGGGCGTCTTGCCGAGCGCGTCCGCATCGTGGGCCGCGATGCGGAAAAGTCCGTTGTACGCCGGCACCTGAACCGTGAAGGTCCCGCCGAGCGACTGCGTGATCATCACTTCGCAGCCTTTTTCGAGCACGACCTTATCGCCCATCGGGACCTGGGTCGCCTCGCAATCGCGCGTCAGTTCAATTCGTTCCATAGTCATGTCCTTGTGACCGAGATTTTAGCTCGAGCCGGAGCCCAAAAACCAGTCGCGATTGTTGTACCGCCCGCGCTCTGCTAAAGCGAACGGAAGACGAAAGCCGATGGGGCGGAGGTGGCGATGCTGACGGGGGTCGAGGATCGGAGCGGCGCGACTGCGCGCGAACGAATCTACTCATTTCTGGCCGAGCGGCCGGCCGGCGCCGGCATCGACGAGTTGATGGCGCTGCTGTTTCGCGGCGCCGGCTCCGATCCGGAACTCGGCCCGCGCATTCTCGGCCGCCTGCTCGGCGACGATCCACATTTCTCATTTGACGCCGCGACCGGCTTCTGGTCGCTCAGCAGCAACGTTAGCCTGCGCATCCCGTTGGATGCCGCTAACTTCGTGGTGGTCGATCTCGAGACCCTCGGCGGTCGGCCCGGGCCAGGCACGATTATCGAGATCGGCGCTTACCGGATGATCGGGCGGCGCATCGGTGAGAGCTTCCAGAGCCTCATCCGCCCGCGCGCGCCGATTCCGTCGTTCATCACGCGGCTCACATCGATCACCAACGAGATGGTAACGGATGCGCCGCCCATCGAAGACGTCCTGCCCGCGTTTCGCACCTTCCTCGGTGACGCAGTGATGGTCGCGCACAATGCCGCCTTCGATTTCGGCTTTCTCGATTTCGAGTTCCGCCGCCTCTTCGGCCTCGGCCTGCTCAATCCCGTCCTGTGCACGCTGCGGCTTTCGCGCCGGATGCTGCCCTCGATCAAACGCCGCCGGCTTGATGCGCTCGCAGAGCATTTCGGGCTGTCGACCGAGGGACGCCATCGCGGGTTGGGCGACGCGCGGATGGCCGCCGAGCTGCTTTCGATTTTTCTCGAGATGGCCGCCGGGATGGGCGTCGCGCGGCTCGACCGATTGCTCGATCTGCACGGACGCACCCCTGCCGGGCGCCGGCTCGAACGACACGTCGCGCCCGAGGCGATCGCGGCGCTGCCGCAGGCGCCGGGCGTTTACTTGATGCGCAACGAGCGCGGCGAGTTGCTCTACGTCGGCAAGGCGCGCCGGCTCCGCGATCGCGTCAGTTCATATTTCAACGGCGGGATGGGTACCAAGGCCAGGGTCGCGGACCTTGTAAGCCACGTTTATGCGATCGAAACGCGGCCTGCACGCTCAACGCTGGAGGCGGCGCTCGATGAGGCGGCGCTGATTCGCGAATTCAAGCCGCCGTACAACCGGATGCTCAAGAACGGGCCCAACGCCTGGTTCCTGAAGATCGATCTTTCGGATCGATTCCCGAAAATCACGTCGAGCACGAAGATCACGACGCGGCGCGGCGTGATGCATCTCGGCCCGTTCGTCGGACGCGGCAATCTCGACCGCTCGATTCGCGTGCTCTCGAAGCTGCTCGGACTGCGCACCTGCAGCGGACGCCTCGCACCCGACGCCGAGTTTGCGCCCTGCATCTACGGTCAGATGGGGCATTGCGCGATGCCGTGCAACGTCTCCGTCGATGAAGACGAATATGCGGCGCGGGTCAGTAAAGCACTCGAATTCCTCCGCGGCCGGAGCGGGCCGCTTCTCGGCGAGCTGGCGCGGGCCCGTGATCAGGCGTCGGCTGCGATGCGCTTCGAGGAAGCGCGACGGCTCCATCGCGATCTCGAGTCGCTCGCGATGCTCTCTGCCCGCGTGACGCGGCTCTCGCAGGTGGTGACCGAGAACAACCTGGTGATCGTGACGGGGAATGGCGACGATCGGATGCTCTATGTTGTGCTGAGCGGGCGGCTCGCGATGACGCGCCGGTGCGATTCGCCGGAAGTTGCGCAAGAGGCGGCGCGATTCATCGCGGATAATTATGAGCGTTACCGCGCGCGGCCCGTGGCGCGCGGAGAAATCGAAACCCTGACCATCGTCGCCCGATGGCTCCGCGAGCGCGAGCCGAACGAGGGACGCCTGATCTACCTGAATGGCCCGATAATTCCGGATGACGCTCTCAAGCAGGCGCTCGGCTTGGATGGCATTGCATTGCCACGTCCGGCTGCTCACAATTGCGCATAGGGGTTTTACGTTAGCTCGAAGAGGGGGATCCGATGAGAAATCGCGTTCTGATCGCTGCCGCCATCGTGTCGGCGCTGGGCGCCGCAACGCCGTCCATGCTGTTTGCCGCCGGATGTCCGAGCGAGCCCGGATGGGACTATACAAACAACGGCCCTGCTGAGTGGGGTACGCTGTTTCCAGTGTTATGTGGACTCGGCGTCCGCCAGTCGCCGATCGATATCAACACCTCAAGCACAATCCGGACTGTGCTTCCGCGGCTCAAATTCAATTACAACGTCGCAGATGTCGTCACGCTGGACCATGACGACCAGACGCTGGAAAACCATGGCGCAGGAAACTCCATTGTTCTGGGCGGCGTCCAATACAACCTCATCAACATCCACGCGCATACGCCAAGCGAGCATACGATCAACGGCGAATCGTTTCCGCTAGAGCTGCACTTCGTGCACGTCAGTCAGGCGGGACAGATCGCAGTGGTAGGAGTGTTCGTAAGGGAAGGCAAACCGGATAAGGACATCATCGTGCCGCCCAGCGGATCGGATCCCTCAACGGTCAATTTTAAGCTGACCGGCCTTATCCCGAAGAACCGCGCACGCTTTAGCTACGATGGTTCGCTGACTACGCCGGGACCGGATCCGGCAACCATCGGATGCCCCGAAACCGTGCTCTGGACCGTGATGAAGCAGCCAATCCAGATGTCAGCCGATCAAATCCAGGCATTCGAGGCATCAGGGTACGCCTGCTGGTCAACGAATAATACGGCGCGCCCGGTCCAGCCGGTTAACAATCGGTTTGTCTTCGACTCGCCGAGCTGAATCTCATCAGGGCGAAGCGATTCGTCTGTCTCGAGTTGTTTTTAAGAGGCCAACGAGCCTGTAGTCTTGCAAAGCGCTGTTATTCAATCTATTTAGATGTATTTGACGTTCTGGAATCGGGAGTTCCTACAGGAAGCTGAAGAATGAAAGTACGAAGCTGGTTTTCGGATGTGAGCGCATTCGCCCTTTGCTTGGCGCTGATCTTAACCGCCGCCACCTGGACACGTGCTCAGGAACCGCAATCCGTCCCGCAAAACGGGGTCGGTGCGGCGTCTCAAGGCGGGCTGTCCGCGCCATCTTCGTCTCCAACTACAGTGAAGTGCGTATACGGTGTGCCTTGCAACATAACGGGTGGACAAGCAGTTACCTGGGGTCTGCAGGCGTATTGTTACATAAACGGCGTCCCGCAACTGGATACAATTACATTTTCCCTGAGCGGCGTGCCGCCGGGAGCCAGCTCTCCTCCGCCGTGCAAAAATTTCTTCGATCCCAATCCGCTGCATCTGACTTCGAGTCAGCCCACGTCGTTCACGATGTGTCTTAAGACCGCGCCGGAGACAAAAATTCAAAAGTACACGCTGGTGCCTTCGGGGAACGGAAACATTTGCGGTAACTACCCGTTTAGTCCTTCCAGCACGCAATTGATCGTGGCGCCGCAGATTAAAGGTCCGCAGGAGGTGTGGTGGTTCAACGGCATAACTCCGCGAGGGTGGGAGGGCGAAACCAAAGTAACCCTGACCGCCATACCATCAGGCGAGAAAAGCTACTCATGGACGATTACCGACGGCGCGGACTTCGCGCAATTTTCAAACGGGGAAGCGACTGAGACTACCACTAACAACACCGTAAAGCTGGAGCTCAACAGCGCTCCTCCCGGTTCGCCAGGCGGCAATTGTTCGATTCCGCAGAACAACATCACGGTCACAGTGTCGGTGAATAATGTAACTTCGGCGCCGTTCAAGCTGACTGGGAAGATGCCTGCCTCGATTAAACCGAACAAGCCAATTTCGGACGTGCCGAACCTTTTTTCCGGCTACAAATCCACCATCTTCTACGAACTCGATGACCAGTTCGGGTGCGTACTGCCGAAGAACGTTGACGTGCGCGAAGTTTTCACGGTTACAACCCCGATCAAGGACGAGGACACCAATTGGAACATCGGACAATTGGCGGGCGCTCACCCTAATCTGTCCAACCCCAGCGATATCAAGGACGTGATCACGGGACAAAGCGCTATTACTGCGAACGGGATTCCCAACCCGCTGCCGGCGATCCCCTGCCCAATTTGTCCGGCGTGGTCGGTTCGGGTCGAGCACTGGTGCGGCTACGTGGAAGTCGGCAGCCAGGCTGAAGGCAAAGGCGTGCAGGTGGCGACCCTGACCTGGCAAAAATTCGTGAATCACGCACGCCACTGCGATTTGGCGTCACCACCCGCCTCGTTCGATCCGGGCGACGTGCCCGCCTGTCCGGGAGTGGGCCAAGCCAACTGTCCCAGCAATTAGGAGAAGCAGGGATGAAACGCGACGAGGAATCGGGGCTTGCCCTGGGCGAGGAATCCCGTTTCGCGGATGCCGGTGGATGAAGCTAATCAGGGGACGCGACGCCGGCTTTCAAATGCCGCTCGAGAAATCCGAGGGCTTTCGCCCATGCGTCGCGGGCTTCTGATTCTCGATAGACTTCAGGGCGGGCGTCGTTGAAAAATGCGTGCGGGACTTTCGGGTAGATGATCACCTCGCCGGCCTTGCCGAATTTTTCCAGCGCCGCCTGAAGCCGCAAGGCCTGCTCCTTCGGCGCCCACCAATCGAGTTCTGCGCCGATATAGAGAATCGGGCAGCGCAGCGCGCGTAATCGATCGTCATCAGCTACCTGGCCATAGAACGGCGCCGCGGCCTTGAGGCCCGCCGGCTCGCAAGCCATCTCGATCGAATAGGTGCCGCCCATGCAGAAGCCGGTCATCCCGACCCGATCGGCGATCGCGTTCGGCTGCCGACCGATCCATTCGATAGTCCGCATCAGGTCGTCGATTCCATCGGCGATCTTTAGCGCGTCCATCAGTTTGAACGCGGTGTCGCGATCCTGCGTCACAGGATGACCGAAGCGCGAATAGAGGTCGGGCGCGATCGCGAAGTATCCGACTCGCGCGAAGCGCCGCGTCACGTCGCAGATGTGCTCGGTCAGCCCCCACATCTCATGCACGACGATCAGCGCCGGATGCGCTCGATTCGCATTCGGCCGCGCGACATATGCGCTGATTTCGCCGGTGGCGCCCGCGAACGATACGCGCTCCGTTACGATTCCCGGCTCCTGGAGCGGGTTGCTCATCGACGGCGCCTCAGGAGGCGAGCGAGGAGGCTCGGGTAGCGCGCCGCTCCAGTTCCGCGGCATAGCACTCAGCCATCTTGCGTCCGTAATTGCCCCATCCATCGAGGGAACGGACGCGCGCCAACGCCGCGCGGCCCATCGCTTCGCGTTTTTCCGGATGCTCGTACAAATCGACGAGCTTCTCGCGAATCGCCTCCGGATTACGGATCGGAACGATAAATCCCTCGACGCCGTCGGTGAAAAGATCCTCGCCACCCGTGTTGGTGGATGCGATCACGGGCAGCCCGCACGCCATCGCCTCCGCCATTACCATGCCGAAACCGTCTTCGATTGATGGCAACACCAGCACCGAGCCCTGACTGTAATATTTGTACAGCTCCGTTCGTGGAATCACGCCCTGGTAGCGGAAGAGATCCTCGTGTCCCGCTACGATTGCTGGAGTCTCCCGCATTTTGGACCCAATCAACCAGAGTTCAAACTTCGGCAGGCGCAGCGACTTGACCGCCTGGAGCAGATAGAGGAGGCCCTTGCGCGCGCTCAGATGGCCGACGAAGAGGACGCGAAAGATATCGTCGCCCTTGGGGACCGGGCGAAAAGCCTGGATATCGACACCGTAGGGATTAAGTCGCAGCTTGCTTTCGGGCACCCCCTTAGCCACGAAGCTCCGCCATGCGAAGCGCGACGGGATTGTGATCAGGTCGCAGGTTTCGTACTCAGCCAGTTCGCGCTCGATGATGCGCGGATGAGTCGGCGTCATCGGGAATCCCCATCGCTCGCATTCCTCCCGCCCAATCTCCTGCTGGAAGAGCATATGCGAGCAACCGCGATCGCACACCGTGAGCGCGCCGTATCGCTCACGCGCCGCCTGATGGCTCTCGAGCCCGTAGCTCGAGAGCGCATGGAAGACGTCGCAGGGCTCCAGATTTCGCGTGACCCACCGATCGAAACTTACTGCGTCATTCGCCTTGAACCACGCAGGCGCCGATATATGTGCGCGTGCGGCAAGGGCCGTGGCTGTTACGAACCACGGAAAACTGCGGACCTTAGATCGCGGGACGACGTCAACCCGCGAACGCGGATAGCCAGTATAAAGATTTTGAAGATGACCGAGCCGCTCCATCTCGCGGGCGAGATCGAAAATGTGAAACCGGGTCGACGTCGCGATCCCTACCCGCATGCACTCAGACCTTTACGTCATTCCGCGGCCGCGGTGGGGATGAATCCGACCGTGCCGTTGCGCATCCGAATCTGCAGCCAATCGCCCGAGATACCGATGACGTTGACCCAGCGTCCGCGATGCACCTGCGCGAGGACGGCGCTGGTCTGATCCGGGTTCTGATAGACCGGAGAATTCTTGGTCAGCTCAAACCGCTTTCTGATCGGCCGGACCTTGTATGCCGGAGGT